>Ga0111209_1005_pt1 | contig 13759 bp, 14 predicted proteins | sample DeeMarSWOR152_54_FD_80381 | JGI IMG/M metagenome (GOLD analysis project Ga0111209, IMG submission 80381) | Deltaproteobacteria bacterium DG_8
TGGTTTTTTAATTCTGTATTCTATAATCCGAATTGCGCATTCGTTTAATCCAGCATTTTTGTCTGCCTGAAGGTTGCTAGGTTCTGTGGAGGGGAAAGGATAATGAAGAGGCTCAAAAAGCCTACTATAAGCCTCTGTATGATTGTTAAAAATGAGGAGGATTTTCTCTCCCAGTGCCTTCAAAGTGTTAAGGAGGTTGTAGATGAAATAGTCCTGGTGGATACAGGCTCATCTGATGCAACCCTTGAGAGTGCTCACAGCTTTAAGGCTAAGGTTTTTCAGCATGAGTGGAAAGAGGATTTTAGCGATGCCAGGAATGTTTCCCTCAAACACGCAACCTCTGATTGGATTCTATTTTTAGATGCGGATGAGATACTTGATCAAAAAAGTGCACAGATGCTGCTTGAAATATTGCAGCGCACAGAACATTTCGGGTTTTTCTTTTGCATTTATAGTGTTAAGGCTAATGGCTTTGTTTCGGGAAGACATTACACGGTAAGACTATTTCGTAATCAGGAAGGTGTTCGTTTTGTGGGGAAAATTCATGAACAGATCCTCCCTATGGGCAAGCTTGCTTATTCTGGTATGAGCATCTATCACTTTGGTTATGACCTTGACCCGGAGACAATGAAAAGGAAGAAAGAAAGGAACGCTCATATCTTAAAACAGATACTAGCAAAAAGTGGAGAGGACCCTATATTGAGATATCACTTGGCAAATACCCATCTTCTGCTGGGTGAATATGAACAGGCCATAGAGCATGCAACCAAAGGGATGGAACTTACAAAAGAGTTTAAGGAGAAAAACTATCTCTACCTGGCTACCCTTCAAGTACTCACAGAAGTTTACTGTCAAATGAGGGAATGGGATAAGGCAGAGGCATGGTGTTTGGAGGCTTTAAGTATACGTGATGACTTTATTGATGCACTCTACAGCTTAGCGCGTATTTACATGATAAAGAATGACTGTAGGAAGGCACTCCTTATCTATCATAGATTTTTAGAAAAGAAGAGGCTTATCGATTGCGAGCCAGAAAGGGGATTCTTCTTCCGGTGTCTTAATTCATGGGGAAGGGAGTCAGATGTCCACAATGATTTGGGTGGCATCTTTTATGAGGGTGGTAACCTGGATAGGGCTATCGAGGAAGTGAGAAGGGCAATTGCACTTCAACCCCATGATGCTAGGGCATACTATAATCTTGGTTCGGCTCTAGCGAGGAAGGCACAATTTAAGGAAGCGAGAGCAAGCTTTAAAAAGTCACTTGAGATAGAACCAGCTTACCCAGGGGCAGAAGAAGGTTTGAAAATGTTAAAGGGCTCTTTGGAAACTTCACCTAAATTGGAATGATGGAATAATGGAGGAATGGAATGATTGTGTTTGATACGGGTTGCGAGTTACGCGTTGCGTGTTAAGAAAAAAATATTTTAAACCCGTGACACGAAACTCACAACACGAAATAATTTATTTTTTCTGCATTTATCTGCGTAAATCTGCGTCCTAATTCATTTAAGGAGGTATAAACCAATGGAAAACACACTCAAGGGAATGAAAAGGAGGACTGAAAAGCCTTATTCTCCCAAAGAGGGGGAGTCAAAGCAGGATATAACACAGGAAAGTGGTGAGAGAAGACAACAGATGGATGCTACCCACTGCTATCAATTGGGACAGGAGTATATGGAAAAGGGTGAATTCTTTAAAGCAATTGCCCTGCTGGAAAAGGCAATTAGCTTGGATCCTTCTTGTGTAGAGGCCTGTTTAAAGATAGGGCACTGCTATGAGAAGCTTAAGAAATATGAGAAGGCTATTTCCTACTATGAGAGGGCATTGGAGCTTAACCCATCAAACCTTGAGATAAGATATAGTCTTGGAGTATCTCTCCAGCTTTTAGGGTTGCATAGGGAGGCGGAGAAGGAATATCTGAAAGTATTAGAATCAAATGCTAATCATATAATGGCTCGAAATAATCTGGCAGCAGTTTATTTAAAAGAGGGGAAAAGAGAGGAGGCTATTGAAGAATACAAAGAACTAGTGGAGATTGATCCCCATAATCATATCTTTCGAAGCAATCTTAAAATCGCTTCTGGTGAAAAACTTGGTAGCCGAAAGAAGAGGGAGTGTACAAAGAAAGGAATTAGTCTCTGTATGGTGATGAGAGATGAGGATGAAGAGGTAAAAGGGTTTTTTAATCTGGTTGCACCCTGGGTTGATGATATTATTGTGGTACACACAGGTTCAAGCAGTGAAAGTGTCAAGGTGGCTAAAGATTTTAAGGCAAAGGTTGTGTATCAACCCTGGGAAGAGGATTATAGCAAGGTGAGAAATGTCTCTTTGCAACATGCGAGCTGTGAGTGGATCTTGGTGCTGGATGCAGATGAGTATATTAACAGAGATGGGTTTTCCTATTTTAGATCACTTATAAGTAGTAAGGATTATGAAGGCTTTCGTTTTATCCAGCGAAACTACACGAATAATCCTAGCCTCTCCTGGTGGGTACCCTGCTCAGATAGAATTAAGCAGGCATGGAATTGTTGTGGGTGGATTCCTTCTTATCCTGTGAAACTGTTTAGAAACCATGAGGAAATCCTTTTCGAGGGTATCATCGGGGAGGTTGTTGATAGATCGATCTATCGTAGGGGGGTAAAGATTGGTAAAGCCAATACGCTGATTCACCATTTCGATTGTTTACTTGCTCCCGAGAAGAGGGTAGCACGGGAAAAGAGCTTTATAGAGTTGGGAAAGAGGCAGCTTGCACTCACACCTGGTGATCCTGGCGTGTACTACGACCTAGCACTAAGATATGCCCAGTTGAATGAGCTTGATCAGGCTATTACTACTTTCAGCAAGTTAATGCGTTTGGTACCTGATAACTATAACATCTATAACGATTTAGGGAACGTCTATTTTGAAAAAGAAGAATATCGAAGGGCAAAAGACCTCTACCTGCAATCTCTAAGGGTGGAGCCTCGTTTCTTTCAGGCCAACTATAATCTTGCTAATCTTCATCTGCTGGCAGGGGAGCTTGATGAGGCTTGGTGTGCATACCACCGAGCATTAGAGATATATCCAGAGTGTGCTCAAATCTATAGCAATTTGGGGATAATCTGTGAAAAGAGGGGAGAGGATGATGAGGCGATAATAAAATGCGAACATGCTATTTCTCTCAATCCCTTTTTACCCCAAGCATATAATAATCTGGGTGTGCTCTATAGTAAAAAGGGTGATAGGTTAAGGGCAGAAGAGAGCTACTTGAAAGCCATAGATCTCAATCATAGGTATGCGGAGGCCTATTATAATTTAGGAAATCTACATTTTAGTGAAGGGAAAAAGGATAAGGCTGAAAAGATGTTTGAAGAAGCTCGCAAGTATGACCCAGCATCTCTGCGATCCCGGCTGCTCCCCCGCTAGATAGTAATCCTTGTGGAATGGATGATTTATCCAACAGGATAAACATCTAACAAAGTTCACCTACCATATAGTGAGTATCTAACGGGGTGAATCTGCGGTGAAAAACAGTAGCGATGAATATTTACAAAGATATTAAAGATTGAAATTTATAGTAAGTAAAGCGTATACTATAGCTATGATGAAATCATCATCTTTTGCAAAGTTAAAAAAACGTTTGGTGTGGATAGGAAGCTTACTATTGCTTTGTGTCGTTTGCGTTAGAGCCTATGGGGAAAGTGCTCTGGATTATTGGAGGGAAGCGCAGCGTTTGCAGGAAGAGGGCAACTTTGATCAGGCTTTAGAACTCTATACGCAAGGTCTTCGCATTGAGCCACAACATCAACATTCCTATAAGATCTATAATAACCGGGGTTTAATCTATTATTTTCAGGAAAACTATCTAAAAGCATTGGATGATTTTAATAAAGCCATTGAGCTTAACCCCAAGGATAGTGAACTCTATTATAACAGGGGTAATCTCTACCGTACCCTCAAAATGGTTGAACAGGCTATCCTTGATTATACCACTACCATTCAATTAGACCCTCAGAATGCCTTTGCCTATAATAACCGAGGAATTCTCTATTTTGAAAAGGGTAATCTGGATAGGGCTGAAGCGGACTACCATAAGGCGATTCAATTTAACACCAAAGACAGCGAGTTTTATTGCAATCGTGGTAACCTTTATAGAACTGAAGGTCACTATGAGCGTGCCCTTTTAGACCTTGATAAAGCCATAGCACTCAACCCTTACAATGCTGTTGCCTATAACTATAGGTCTATGCTCCATTTCGATAAAGGAAACTATGGGAAGGCTAAAGCTGACCTGGATGAAGCCATCAAGATTGATACTGAGAACCCGGAGCTTTATTGCAGTCGAGGTGATATTTGTAGAGCTCAAGGATATTATGATTGGGCCGTTGCAGATTATAGCAAAGCGATAAAATTGAGTCCTAAGTATGTCTCTGCTTTTAACCGAAGGGGAAGTGCCTATTTTGAAAAAGGAGATCTCCTAGAAGCCATAGAAGATTTTACTAAAGCCATTACCATAAATACCCGATTTGCACTTGCCTACTATAATCGGGGAAATGCCTATTTTGAAAAAGAAAGGTATGAGGATGCGAGAAAAGATTTTACCAAAGTAATTTCCCTTAATCCGGCTTATTATCAGGCTTACCATAAGAGAGGAAGGATCTATCTTATGCAGGGTGATTATACAAAGGCTGTTGATGATTGTACCAAGGCTATTGAACTTAATAATCTTTACCGGGATGCATACTATCTTCGAGCAAAGGCCTATCGAGCTCAAGGGAAAATTCCCCAAGCCCAAAGCGATCTTAAAAAAGTCGAAGAGTTGGGTGGAATTCCAGAGGTAGAAGAAGAAAGTAAGAAATAGGGAAGTGTATGACAATAACTTATGTTGTACTTGGAATGGCGAGATCAGGAACAGGCCTTTGTGCAGGGTTGCTCAATATCATGGGTGTAAATATAGACTATACACTGGGGAAACCGGATTTTTATGCACCAAAGGGGTATTACGAGGCCGGGTACACTAACGCAATCGATCAAAAGATTTACCAATCGCCGGAGTTTGAATTGAGCTACGAAAGTAAGAATCTGAGTTGGACGTCATAAGCCTTCTTGGTCAGCCTCGAGCATTTCGAATCTACTTTCTTATTTAAGACTTTTGCCAATATACGCCTATTCCGTCAATATTCTGAATAGGATCTTTGATGTCACGTTGTTTGCGAAAATCGTGTGATGATGCGCGACATCCTCGTACAGCACCATAATCATCGACAATGACGTACCCACCAGGTGACACTTTATCGTAGAGATATATAAGTCCCTCAATAGTCGATTGATACATATCTGCGTCCAAACGCAATATGGACAGTCGCTCGATTGGAGCATCAGGTAAAGTATCTTTAAACCATCCCTTTAGAAACTTTACTTGTCCATCAAGCAAATCATATCTTGCGAAGTTAGTCTTTACTTCTTCAAGAGAGACTTTTAAAGGTTCATAGGTGTGATGAATATCACCTGCATCCTGTGGAAACAGATCAGAATTGGGTTTTGGTAAACCTTCAAAAGAATCTGCACACCAGACCACTCGATCGGTGACCCCATAAGCTTTTAGTATTGCCCTCATATAAATACAAGCACCCCCACGCCATATACCGGTTTCTATCAGATCGCCAGGAATGTTATGGGTGATGATGTATTCTGTAAGTTTCCTAAGATTAGTCATGCGGTGGTTACCAATCATAGTATGTGCTTTTGATGGCCAATCCAGTCCACGATCTCTTATCTCTGAGTTGTATTTACCGCCAGACCATTTGTCCTGTGGTGGATCCTCATAAATTGTATTGGTTAAGCACTTTTGAATAAGGTCTAGATATAAAGATCTTGATTCCGTTTCACTAGTCATAATGCTTTCTTTCGTCGAATTTAACAAATGGACGGGATATGAAAAATTCTGTGATTTCAAATTGCCTGGCATAAATAAGTTCTAACTAAGAGGTGGCATAAAAGTACTAGAGTTTATTGGTAGAGAAGATCTAATATGGTCAAAATCCGAGCTTTTAATCCAACCCTAAAGCTTGTTTTAGAAAAACGGATTGTGGACGCTGCCTCATTAAGTTGAATCCCTTTTCAGCAATTTCTTTTCGAGAACGTTCTTCTTTTAAATATTCAATACATTTTTCAACTAGTTCTTTGTAGGTCGAAAAAACCATACCCTCGGCAAAGGATTTTTCTAAATCATCATCTTGACCAACCTCTGAAATAACGAATTTTTTGTTAGCAAGCAAATATGAAACTCGCACAATCTCAAAAACTCGCGCTTCATAGTAATGAATATTTAAAATGACTTTTGAGCGGGCGATGTAATTATCACGCCTTCCCCCATAAGCACCAAAAAGGCCTATGACCTTCAGGCCATTATTTTTTAGTTCCTTTAAAATTTCCATTCGACGATCATTTAAACTCCCATAGAGAAGGACATCAATATCCTCTTCAGATTGAGGAATTTTAGTTAATTCAGGCTCATAGCCAATGCCACAATGTGTTACATTGCTAATGCCCAGATTTTTCAACTTTTGAATATTTCTATAACTATAATCCCAAACAGGATAAGACCTCAATATGTTCAAGTATGATTGAGACATCCAGGGTGAATCTAATTGGATCTGCTCTAAATTAAACAAAATAAGGTTTTTGGGGATATTTGATAAACCGAGTTGAGGAATCAGGTTACAGCCTAGCACAATGGCTTGGCCAACGATATCTTTCACATTTCTGAAAATTGATGCCTCAAAACCAAGCTTAGAAATCCCGCTGTTTAAACCAATAGCAATTTCGTCAAATGCACGGCTGTGGACGTAACCGGAAGGACTGACAACCCAAACACAATACTGCATATTTAAACCCTTGATTTTCCTTGAAAGCGTTCAAGTTGTTGTTGATCTGCCTCACTTAAAGGGACTTTCTTTAATTGAATGAGCATTGAATCAACGGCACGAGGCATACGCACAATTTCTTGTATGTCTTTACCACTTTTTTGTAGCTGAATACCGAATTGACTTAATTTAAGATTAAGTTTATCAGTCGCAAATCGGGCTTCAGTCCATCCCATATACCAAAACCAGTCTGTATAATAGAGCCAACTGTTTTCATTAAAAGCCCGAACATGGGTTGGATCTTGCCAAGCGCCAAGAGACAAATCATAGGGAACATTAATCTCAAAAATGCCACCTTCTTTCAAAAGATTTAGGCAACTTTTCATGCAGGCAGATAAATTTGGGATATGCTCTAGAACGTCATAAGCAATAATTTTTTCGAACAAGTTCTTTTTAATTTCTATTTCACCAAATCGCTTGGTTATAAATTTTTGACTTTTGCCTCGTGGGAGAGGTTTGTTGAGATCATAGACAATATCGGGCTCCCAATAATTATCGATATCCAGATTCAAAAAATCCTCTTTAAAGTTTTTTCCACTGCCAATATTTAATTGTTTTGGAAATGACATAAGATCTACCTCAGTTCTTGGTACAATATTTGTAAAAGTTCAGCTAACCGCAGAGACCACGGAGAACGCAGAGTTTTTTTTAGATTAAAAGCATAACGGCTTATTCATGATGATCTGGTAAAAAGTCGAATTTCCCATCCTCTGGCAGGAGGGGATTAAGGGGATGGTTTTTCACCCCCACCCCCTTCAAGAGAGAGGGGGTGTTTTTGATTTTTTGCAAATTTGTTATTCACGATAAAATAAAATTATGTTTTCTAGCTTCTCAGCGATCTTTGCGTTCTCTGCGGTGAAATATTACGAAAATTCATTGCAAGAATAAGACCAACAAGAATCTTACCTCTCACCTTCTTCATTCTATCCTATAGTTCAACCCAAAACGTGCATCAGGAAACCCCTATTAACACCGCTAGAAAAACCTTGGTGAGGGTTAACTAGAACAATTGCGCAGGTTTTATAACGGGGTAAACCCATCATTCCACTATTCCCTGGCTGAGCTCGGCCAAGCCCTTATTCCAATTGCTTAAGCGAAGCGAAGCTAATTTTTTGTAATTACAGTTAATCCATCTCCACACTGTCCCCCTTGAAGGGGATGGTTTGGGTAGGGGAGTATATGCCATTGTGTCAATTTTATGACAATATTACAAAATAATGACGAGATAGGAGAGAGAGCTGCTGTGCTATTGAATAAATAATTACTAAAATCTTTTTTTACGCTGGGGAGCCTTATTTTTTCTTTTAAATTAAGTTACTTAGAGATTACTTGATTTTTTAGAATGGGAGTAGATAGAAGAGGACAGCTATTTCGATTGGCACAGTACTTGCTCACTTTACTATTGAATTTATTTATTAGTGTTAAAACTACCACTGACGGCGTTCCATGGATATAGCTACACTTTTGGGTATTATCTCCGGTTTCTCTCTGGTGCTTATCGCCATAAATATGGGGGGTGGGGTACTTTGGTTCTACAACGTACCCTCTATAATGATTGTGGTAGGTGGAACGGCGGCAATTACCCTTATCAACTATCCTCTCTCTGATGTCTTAAGCGTGATGAAGGTATTGAAGAATGCCTTTCTATATCAGATCCCCAAACCCACTAGTATAGTTCCTCAGATTGTTGAGCTCTCTAAGATTGCCAGACGTGAAGGAATTTTAGCGCTGGAGAAGAAGGTTAAACAGATGAACGAGCCTTTTTTGGGCAAGGGGGTAGAATTGGCAGTTGATGGTGTAGAACCTGATTCCATAAGAGGAATACTGGAGAATGAACTCATTTTCACTGAGGAACGTCATAAGAAAGGAGCAGAAATTTTTACGGTGATGGGTACCTTCGCTCCCGCCATGGGGATGATAGGCACTTTAATTGGTCTGGTACAGATGTTAATGAAGATGGATGACCCCAAGGCTATAGGTCCAGCTATGGCTGTTGCCTTAATTACCACCTTCTATGGTTCTATCATGGCAAACTTGCTGTTCTTACCTATTGCAGGAAAACTCAAGTTACGCAGAGAAGATGAGGTAAAGTACAAACAGTTGATTATCGAAGGGATTGCCTCCATCCAGGTGGGAGACAATCCTCGAGTAGTCGAGCAGAAGCTACATACCTATCTTTCACCTAAGGAACAGGTACTGTTACCTAAAAAATAATTTCCCATTTAGCAAGTTTAACTTAGCGAACCTTGCGATAATCAAAGAGAGCAAATTTTTATGGCTGGTACATCAAGCAAAAGAAAACAGGAACCAGCAGAGCCTTTGGGGGCACCTGCACCCTGGATCGTTTCCTTTGCATGTTTAATGATCCTGATGCTTGCCTTCTTTATTGTCTTGGTTTCTTACGGTACCATGGAAAAAGGTAGGATTGTTCAGTTTATCGGTTCTTTTAAAGGATCTTTAAATGTCCTCCCTGGAGGCGTCAAAATGGAGCCAGGTGAAGAGGTGGTAAAACCTTCCAGGGAAATTGCCACAGAATTTAGTGAAACTAAAGGTTTTACGTCCAAGCTTACGGCATCAGCGAGAAAGAGAGGGTTTAGTAGGAGGTTAGGCTTAGTTGTGACCACCAAAGGTATTGTGATCAATCTTTCTGACTACCTTTTATTCAGTCTGGATCTAGGCAAAGCAGATATCAACCCTGAGATGAAACCTTTTTTAAATGATCTGGCTGACCTTATTCGAGATACCTCTTATTTAGTTCGGATCGAAGGTCATACTGATGATCTTCCTATTAAAACCAAAGAGTTTCCTTCCAACTGGGAACTTTCCACTGCCCGAGCAGTCAGTATTCTTAAATATCTGATCAATGAAGGGAGAATTCCAGCTTCAAGGTTATCGGCTGCCGGCTATGGAGAATACCGACCATTATTTCCCAATGATACGCCGGAGCACAGGGCCGGAAACCGGCGGATTATGATCTATCTTGAACGAAGTGAGTTGGAAACTCATCGCTATCAACATAAGAGGATCCGTAAAGAAGGCATAATGAAATCTCTTTGAAGTGATTAAAGAAGGATAAAACCATGGCTGCAAAAAAACGAGCTGAAGAACCACCACCCAATACCTTAGGGTGGATGGTCACCTTCTCAGATATGGTCACGCTGCTATTAACATTTTTTGTCTTACTGCTTTCCATGTGTTCGCTGGAGGCAGGGAAGCTAAAACAGGTACAAAAACTCACCCTGGAGGCTATGGGGGTACTCTTTGAAGGAGAGAAATCAGAGTTAGGGTTCAAAACTATTCTAACGGGGGACGAAAGTGTGCTCTTTAAAGGAGAACGTGCAGAGGTGGGGTTAAGAACTGTTATACCGACAGAAGAAATAATAAAAGAGGCAGTTTCGGTAACGGAGCACGTCTCGGAAAGATATGCAAGGTTAAAAATGAAGCTAGTTCGTGAGCAGCTACTAGGCACTGTAGAATTTGAGGAGACAGAAAAGGGTTTTGATATTTTACTAAAAGATGCGCTGCTTTTTAACCCAGGAGAGGCAGAAATCAATCCTGAAGGAACTCTTGTGTTAAGTAAAATTGGGGAGTTTATTAAAGATATAGAGGTAGATATAGTAGTTGAAGGTCATACTGATAGTGTTCCTATCTCAACGGAGAGATTTCCCTCCAACTGGGAGCTCTCTACAACTCGGGCAGTTAATGCAGTAAAGTATCTGGCTGAGGAGGTGGGTGTAAACCCGGTGAAGTTGTCTGCGGTTGGCTATGCTGATACCAAACCTAAAGTTTCTAATAATACACCTGAGAATCAGGCTAAAAACCGAAGGGTAGAGATCGTTTTAGTACCAAAATTTTTATAGGGAGGTGAGAATAAAAATGGCAGATGAAGATAGGAAGGAAAAAGAGAAGGCAGAAGAAGTACCACCCAAAAAGGGAGGTAGCGTAAAGTGGATTATCATTTCTGTGGTAGTCTTGTTAATCTTGGGTGGTGGTGGTCTCATTAGTTGGAAGACTTTTTTGAATCCTGCCCAAAAGGATGCCAGTGAGGAAGGTGCAGCCATGAGGGGTGAAATAGGTCCAATCTTCCCCTTAGAAACATTCATCGTAAATTTGGCAGGTGCCTCTGGCGAGCGATATCTCAAGGTAACCATGGAACTAGAGCTAAAGGAGGATAAGTTAACATCCGAGCTGGAGAGAAGAAAACCACAAGTGAGGGACGCCCTTTTGCTGCTGCTATCAAGTAAGACTTTTGAAGATATAGCAACCTTTAGGGGAAAGACTAAACTTCGCAACGAGATTACCGCCAGACTTAATGCCTTTTTAGCACCAGGTTCTATCAAGAAGGTTTATTTTACTGAATTTGTGGTGCAATAGGATTTACAGTAAGACATCACGATACTAAAGAACTTAAGGAGTAATCATGAGCAAGGTTCTATCACAAGATGAGGTTGATGCCTTATTGAAGGGGATTTCTGGAGGTGAGATTGAAACAGAAGGCGATAAGTCCGCTGATACTTCAGGGCTAAAGGTGTATGACCTCACCAGCCAGGAGAAGATAGTGCGAGGAAGGATGCCTATTCTAGAGTTGATCAATGATCGATTTACTCGCTTGATACGTTCTTCGCTCTCGTCTTCTCTGAGGAAACCCGTTGGGGCAACGGTCATCTCAAACGAGATGATGAAGTATGGTGATTTTCTAAAGGCACTGCCTGTTCCAACTAGCCTCCACATATTTCGGATGGAACCCTTGAGGGGGAATATCATTCTGGTATTAGAATCGAAACTGGTCTTTTGCCTGGTTGATATCTTCTTCGGAGGAAGCGGTGCAGAAACCTTTAAGGTTGAAGGAAGGGAATTTACCAGCATCGAAAATCGTTTAGTCAATAAGATCGTCAAGCTGATGATAGATGATCTTAAGGAAGCTTGGAAGAACATTCAACCTATTTCGCTCCATTTTGTGAGATCAGAGGTCAATCCACAATTTGCTACCATCGTTTCTTCTGATGAGATCGTGATAATTATCAGCTTTGAGTTGGAAATGGAAAGCACCACAGGCAAGGTTACCCTCTGTATTCCCTATGCTACCTTGGAACCTATCAAGGATAAGCTCCAGGGAGGAGTCAAGAGTGAACAATTAGAGGCAGATACGATTTGGGCAGAAAGTTTTAGGATGCAATTGAGAGATGTTCCTGTGGAGGTTGTGGTGGAGCTGGGGAAGGCAGTAGTGAGGGGAAAAGAAATGTTAAACCTTAACGTGGGTGATGTTATTCAGTTAGACACCTATTCTAATGATAAACTTAAGGTGAGGGTGGGAGGTATTGTAAAGTTTATGGGTTACCCTGGTTCTTATAAGGGAAGCCAGGCATTACAGATATCCACCATTTTTGAAAGGAGGTATTAAAATGGCTGATGAAGAAACTCTTAGTGCACAGAATCCAGAAGAGGCAAAAGCAGCTGAGGCAGGAGCACCTGAAGCAAAAGCGGATGAGAATAGTAAGGCCCAAGCGAAGGCTGAAGCAAAGACAGCACAATTTTCTGATGTTCAGGATAAAGGTAGCTCTACTGTACAGAGGGGTATCGATTTTATTTTAGATATCCCCCTACAGGTTACAGTAGAGTTAGGGCGGGCTCAGGTGTTAATTAATGATTTACTCCAGTTAGGACAGGGTTCAGTAGTTGAGTTGTCTAAATTGGCAGGGGAGCCTATGGAAGTGCTAGTTAACCAAAAACTGATAGCTCGTGGAGAGGTGGTTGTAGTCAATGAGAAGTTCGGAGTACGTTTAACCGATATTATCAGTCCCCTAGAAAGAGTGGAACAACTCAAATAGTTGGGGTGTATATGAAAAGTGTGTTTTTGCTCATCGCCGGAATTTTCCCCTTAAAAAGTAGTTTCATGGAGGTTGAAACTAATCTCATTGAAACAACTACTCTTACTCCACCCGATTTGTATTCAGCTGCTGTTAGGACCTTCTCGATCTTATTTATTATTTTGGCAGCGATTCTCGTGGTCTTTTACTTAATCAAACGCCTTTGGCCTAAAGGCTCAGGGTTTATGGGCAGTGATCAATGGATTAAGGTTATTGCTGCCAGCTATATTGCTCCCAAAAAGATGGTTGTCTTGGTTGAGGTAGCAGAGGAAATCCTGGTGCTAGGTCTTACAGGTGAACAGATTACAATGCTCACCAAAGTTACCAATGACCAGATGATCCGTCATCTTAGGGCTTTACAAGAGAAAAAGACTAAAAGCTCTCCTTTTTATCAGCAGTTTAGATCTTTAATAAATAAGTACGGGTGTGAAAGGGAAAAGGGGGAATTGTTAATCCATAAGATTAAAAGCAATCATCGAAAAAACAGGGAGACGATAAAGAAGATTGATATCTCCAGTATTGAAGTCTGATTATTGAGTTATGAATAGAAGAAAATATATTTCAACTACACTGCTGATTACTACTATTCTGCTGCTCTTAAGCGGTGTTTTCTCACCCGTCTATAGCCAATCAGTGCCTATTCCCAGTATTCATATAGCTATTGGTGAGGCAGAAGAACCTGGTGATCTGGCAGTTACTTTGAAGATTCTGTTTTTGATTACTATCCTGTCAATAGCTCCTACTATTTTAATAATGCTTACCTCCTTTACTCGAATGGTGGTGGTATTTTCTTTTCTGAGGCATGCCATGGGAACTCAACAGATGCCTCCTAATCAGGTGATTATTAGCTTAGCCCTTTTTCTTACCTTCTTTATTATGACGCCTGTATGGAATGAGATTAATCACAACGCTCTTCAGCCTTTTTTGGCTAAGGAAATTTCCTATGAAAAGGCATTGGATCAAGTTGCCAAGCCTCTAAGAGAATTT
>Ga0111209_1006_pt1 | contig 13626 bp, 11 predicted proteins | sample DeeMarSWOR152_54_FD_80381 | JGI IMG/M metagenome (GOLD analysis project Ga0111209, IMG submission 80381) | Deltaproteobacteria bacterium DG_8
AGTTCAAACTAAAATTTGTCTGAAGGTGACTTTGATTGATGGCAAGTATCCTCAACTTTTTTGCCCATTGTAGACACTACAATATCTTGTAGTAGGTGCTCAATTAACAGGTTAAAATATTTAAAATTTTCCCCTTGCAATTATTACTGTATTGTATTATATATATAATTTATGGAGATTCTTTCTAAATTTGCATCTCAACTTCAAGTTCTTTCTACAAGTTGTAATTTTCTCTAATTCTACTTCTATCGACACGCTCCAGTTGATAGCTCTCCCTGAACATATTCCACGCTGTCTCGATTAGTAGTCTAAACAAATAAAAGGAATGTCATGATTATGCTTTGGATATCCTCAAGAGGTATCTATAGCAGATCATTAATAGTCCCACTTTTTCTTGAAATAAGTCTCTGAGAAGGTGGGGGTAACTTTTAAGAAGGAGAGTGAAATGGTAGGTAGAAAACGCATTGTTTTACTAACGTATTTAATCTTACAGTTATGCTCCCTAAGCCTTTTTGCCCCGTTAGTTTTAGCAGAAGATCGACTCAGTTTTGGGGATGGCTACGGTCTTCCTGGTACAGTCAGTAGCCCGGTGGAAGTATTACTTGAAAACGACAATCCAGTAAGAGGTGTCCAGTTTACTTTTCACGATGAGTATGATTATCTTACTATAAAAGAAATACATACCACAGAACGTACAGAAGGGTTTTATGTAAATTTTAATCAACAAAATGGGACTGTAATTCTAGTATCTCTTTCAGGGAAAAGTATTGTACCAGGCTCGGGTCCTATATTAATAATCTTATTTTATGTTTCGGAAGATGCACCTGAAGGTGAATGTACAGACATTTGGCTAAAAAATATAAAGGTTGTTTTTTCAGGTTTAACCAATACTAATGCTCTCACTGAAAGTTCCATTGGAGAGTGTGAATGCTCACATAATGAATCAGGGCAGTTTTGTTTTACTGAATCAATGCCAACAACTACCACCACTACTAGTATGGTTTCAACTACCACAACTACATGTTGCCCAATATTTTGTATCTATGATGAGTATTCAGAAGAAACAGAGCTCCTGAGATACATCCGTGATAATGTATTGAGCAAAACCCCAGAAGGTCAAGAGATAATAAGATTATACTACCAGTGGAGTCCTGTGATAGTAAAAGCGATGGAAGAGGATGAGGAGTTTAAGGAGAAATTGAAGAAAATGATTGATGGGATATTGCCGTTGATTAGGGGAGAAGTAGAATAGATTATAAGATATAGTCAATGTTGAAAGGCAGGGCTTTGTCTCTGCCTTTTTCTTTTACAACCCCATATCTTGTGGTCTCGGTTTGTTCACTGAAAGTTAACATTTCTACCATTAATATTGAGTCAAGGTAAGCCTTAAACCACTCAACCTTACCAAATGAAACATAAACAATCAAAGATCAGTTAATATTTGCATTATGATACATGTCAGATGAACTCTAAACCATAATGATAATTTTTTCAGATTAGGTCCTAAATATTACAGATTTTCTTTATTAAATCCCTTCCTTAACCAGTTCTGTTAATAAACTACGCTGTCTCTTATCTAGTTTCTTGGGAATTTTCACAATAATCCTAGCATAGAGATCTCCCTTTCCTTTACCTTGGAAGTGAGGAAGGCCATATCCTTTCAGCCTTATCTTACTATGACTCTGAGTGCCAGGAGGAACTTTCACTTTACGCACTCCCTCCAGTGTTGGTACCTCAATAGTTGATCCTAGTGCGGCTTGAGTAAATTGTATTTCCTTATCTACATAAAGATCACTGCCTTCCCTTTTAAGAACGGGATGATCTTTCACTGTTATTCTAATATATAAATCCCCAGATTGTCCTCCTGTTTCTCCTCTAAGCCCTCTTCCAGGAATTCTCAGTTTCTTACCTGTGCTGATCCCAGGAGGGATTTTAACATTTACCTTTGTTAATTCTCCACCCTCTTTACGGAAAGCAATCTGTTTAGAGGTTTCCGAAGCAACTTCCTCTAATGTCACAGAAAGATCATAGATTAAATCAGCACCCTTTCGCGGAGCTGCATATTTTCCCTGCGTTGCTCCGAAAAAGTCACTATAACCTGATTGCTCATAGGGATTAAAATAGTCCTTAAAACCCGCTCTTCCAGAACTCCTTCTGCCACCCCCGAAGAGAGTACTAAAGATATCTTCTGTTCCAAATCCAAAATCTTTAAAAATTTCTCCAATGTCAAAGCCTCTAAAAATATCTTCCTTTGTATACCGTCTATGGAACCCTGTATGTCCAAAGGTATCATATTCCTGCCTCTTTTTCTTATCACTTAAAACTGCGTAAGCCTCATTGACCTCCTTGAACCTCTCCTCAGCATCTTTTTTATCAGGGTTCCTGTCAGGGTGATACTGCATAGCCAGCCTACGATATGCCTTCTTGATCTCTTCCTCAGAAGCTCCTCTTTTAACACCTAACACACTATAATAATCTCTTTTGGCAGCCATATTCTCTTAATCAATTCATATATGATTTTTTAATCAGCTTATTAAGAAACCCTTCAGGATTTTTTAAGGCCTCTTTTGTTATCACAAACTCATTCTTACCACTCTTTTCCCTTATGAGCTTAAGACCATGTTGGTAATTTTTAAGTATAGTGCTACATAAAACGTCTACTGGAGTTCCTTCTTCCAATGATCTCTCTAGTAATTGATCAACAACACGCTCTTCAAATCTTATTTTTATCCCGCTTTCTTCAAAAAACCTTTTCTCATATTCCTTCACAGCCTCATCCATCGAAAGGATTTCTTCAAGAACTACATTCATCTCAATCCCTGTACTAACAACCCTTTCGACAATAAGATTAAGACGGTTACCCCTCAACAGAGCTTTGTACTTCTCAGGAAGATTCTTTTTTTGCTTCTTAATATAGTTTTCGAGCTCCATTTTCTCCTGCTTGATTACTCGATTGTATCTCTCTTTCCTCTCTCTATTCTCAACATTCTCCAAAAGTAACTTTAATTCTCCTAGGGGATTCTCAACCATCTCCTTAGTTACTAGTAATCTTTTAATATAAGTTGATGGGAGCTTTTTTTCAAACTTCATTAAAACTTTTTCAACAACACTAACCAATCCACGTGCTCCTGTATTTTGAGCATATGCCCTCTCAGCTATCTTATAGAGGGCTTCCTCTTCAAAGCGAAGATCAATACCGTAAGCCTTAAAATCTCTTTTTTTCCCATTAATGACAGTACTATTGCGATTCTTTAGTATCTGAAATAAATCATTGATATCTAATCTATCAAATACAGTGATTACCGGCAATCTCCCAATAAATTCTGATTCAAAACCATACTTAATTAAATCCTCTGAGGTAACTATCTTCAAATAATATGTCTCATCATCCTTCTTCTTCAAATCCGCTCCAAAACCGATACCCTGCTTATTGACTCTTTTTCTAATGATCTCACTCAAATCATTAAAAGCCCCACTAACAATGAATAGTATATTTTTTGTATTGACCATCCTTTTCTCTTTCTTACCAGTTCTACGATAATGTTCCATAGCCTCCATCTGAGAAACAATGTCATGAGGAATCTTCAAATCAACCTCAGTTTCCTCCATTGGTTTAAGTAGGCCTCTTTGTACCCCAGTGCGAGAAACGTCAATTCCAATAACATTGCTGCCTGATGCAATCTTATCTATCTCATCAATATAGATAATGCCATACTGGGCTAACTCAATATCCCCATCTGCCTCTTGTACTAGGTCCCTCACCAAGTCTTCTACATCTCCTCCCACATACCCTGTCTCACTAAATTTAGTGGCATCACCTTTCACAAAAGGAACCCCAATCTTCTTGGCTATAAGCTTAATCAGATAGGTCTTCCCCACTCCAGTTGGGCCAATCATAATGATATTATTTTTAATTATTCCAACTCCATCATACTTTTCTTTTTTCTCGTTTTCTTCCCAATACTTTATCCTATTAAAATGGGTGCAAATCTTTGTTGCAAGAACTTCTTTGGCATCATCTTGTTTAACTACAAATTCATTGAGATAAGACTCTAATTCCTCAGGTTTTAGATCAAACTTTATCTTCTTTAACTTCTTTGGCTTCTCAAATTCTTTTTTAATGAGTCCCTCATCTTTTTGAGGAATTACTATAGGCATAGCCAATCTAATCCTATTCCCATACTTTTTAGTAAGATATTCATTAAGCTCTTTTTCTAATTCTTTTGGTTCTGGTAATTTGTCAAACATGCTAATCATTCCCTTCTTCTAATATAATATTAATATTATCACATTTCTTAGCGATCTGCAAATCAATCCACTATCAGACTATTCATTAAAAACCTATTGGCTGCAAAATAACCTCTCCAATTACCTACGTCAAACCCTTTGCCTCTGAGCAAACATCCCAATAGTTCTTTTCCCCTGATCATTTCCTGTAGTACAGGAACATCGTCTTGTTCTCCTTTTCCTCTATTCTTAACTCTTTCTGTATAATCAAAATAATCTGGCAGGAAAATCTGTCTTGGAAACGTCCTAATGGCAATTTTACCTTCCTTAACCAAAAAGGTTCCAGGTTTTTTATTATAGAGTTTATGGAGCTGATAGACATTTCCACTTTTACGTTTACACGCAACTCTGCCACAATTTCCAAACCGCTTTGCTTCACCAGCATTTACCTTTATTAAGCCCAAGAGCCCTTTTTGGTATTTATTAAAAACGGGCAACATCTGTTTAAGCAAAGGGGTGGAAGAAAAGAATACATTATCAGGAAGAGCAACGATGAAAGGTTCATTGCCTACAAAATCTTTACATCGATAAATGGCATCAGCCAAACCTCGTGGTTCAGGCTGACAGATGAATGTAAGATTGCATGATAAAACTGCTTTTTCTAACCTGTTTACAGGCCTAGATTTTACCTGCTTTTCTTTCACAGCACCTGAAAGGTAATCACGAATCGCCGATTTCTTTTTTTCATTAATTATTAAACATATATCTTGGGCACCTACATCTATCGCCTCTTCTAAAGCGTATTGAAACATTGGTTTATATCCAATCGGTAACAACTCTTTAGGTATCGACGTCGTTAAAGGCATCATCCTGGTTCCCTTTCCAGCCATGGGTATTAAAACCTTTTTAACTTTTAAACTTTTGTGGTTCATTGGCTTATACAGTCCCCCTAGTTGAAGCAAATATCATCACTTGTTTTTATTAAATACCATACTATAATACTGAAAAAAAGATCTATAAAATGTGAATTTTTATAAGAGTGGTAGTTGAAAGTTAAAAGGATTATTAAAATAAACTTTCAATAGAGATGGAAAGGTCATTTTTCCCACTACCTTTCTTTTGAAGTATCACTAGATATGCAAAAAAACGCATAAAGTTGCTTATCTGTAAAAGATAAATTATCACTATAGCTAAATTACTTTCAATCTTAAAAACACACTTGATCAAAAATTATCAGAAGCTAAGCAGATTTATTATTGACAATCGACTACCTTTTATGCTTTATATTAGCGCATCAGAAATCCATAGCTTTACTCAAAATTATTAGAACGAGTCTGGAAATTTTTATCTATCCTATCCGAAGAGAAAGCTATAGGCTAAAATTCCTATCACTAATGTAGTACTAGAGAAGGATATTTAATGGCTAGGTCTAAGTTCAAACATAAGAGGAAAAGACACAGGCTTAATTTGAGACTAAAGAGAAGGAAAGAAAAAAAGAAAGTAGAGCAGAAGGAGGAAAACATTTAATTAATTCTTTAGGGCTCTAACCTTATCTTGAGCTAACTCTGAAAAGATTGAATTACCTTGGTTATCAATAATCCTTTTATAGAACTGTAGGGCGTTAGCTTTATCATTTAAAGCCTCATAACATCTTGCTATATTAAGATATTGTAATTCCTCTATATCAATTTCACTCTCTTCCATTGATTTTTTGAAATATTCCAATGCCTGTTGGTAGTCTTCCTTTTCTTCATAACAGTATCCTAAACCCTCAAAAGCAAAACATACTAAATAATCACCTTTTCTCGATCTGTTAATGAATTGCTTGTAATAATCAATAGCTTTATCGTAGTCTCTTGAATGGTAGTAGCAATCTCCTATATAAAATAAAGCTTTAATAGCTGATGAAGTACCTGAGTACTTCTTTATAATGTCCTCAAATTTCCCTATAGCCAGGTAGTAACTTCTTTCAACAGGTTGATTATTAGTTTGATTATATCTGCTAGTTTGATAAAATTGCTTTAATTGATAGAAGAGATGTGATGCTTCCTTCTCTTTTTCTCTATTATAGTAAATCCATCCATAGGTTAAAAAGGAAATAATAAGCACTAATAGCGCTATTGGAATAATATTCCTGTAATTATTCTTTACATACCCTATGATTAAGCCAGAGGTAGACATAAATTCATCAGGTTCTTTTATTTTTTTTCTAATAATCCTTCTTCTCTTAGGCATGTATCCCCTTTTTTACTTAACGTTTGCGTAAGTCTACACAGTGCTCGTTTCTTTGTCAACTTTTTGTTTTAGCATAATTTTTAAAAATTATTAACATTCTTTCAATTTCAACTTAATGAAAAAACTAAAGTTTATTGACGTTCATGTCCACGGCTTTCTTAAACCGACTGATGAAAAGCGCTTCAAAAATAACATACACACCCTAATAAAGCAAGGTCTTGAAAAAATCATTATAACCGCCCTGCCCTATCACGATTTCGAATATAAACTAAAACTTAGTCTAACGCCTCAAAATATCCAAGCTGCTATTAGCAAAGATAATTTTGACGAAACAATCTTACTAACAGATTGGATCAAGAAATATGGGTTTCAACATATCATAGTTCCTTTCCTCGACGTCAGATTCTTGACTGAAAAAATCAGAGAGAACATAATCTCCTGTAAAGAATTAGGATTTAGGGGAATTAAGGGGGCTTTCATACCTGAATCAGATAGGGTACTAAACATCCAAGGTATTCCACAAGCATTGGGTATAACTACTGATACCTATTGTCAAATCCAACAAGAAATTTTCAGATATGCTGATGAGCTAAACCTCCCTCTTCTCTACCACATTAACCTCTCACAGTACTATGACTGGGCTTCCACACTCCTTCAAAGATTTCCCCACCTCAAGGTAAATATCCCTCATCTGGGGTACAGCTTAAGAAGAATCATGGATATAGTAAACCGCTTCGAAAATACTTATACTGATCCTGCCTTCCTTATTCCCCTCCTTCGTAAGAATAACCAACGCTACCTTAATTTTATCAACACCTATCATACGAGGATAATGATAGGGTCAGATGCTGTCATCTCAAACTCAATAAAAGAAATCATCTCCTACGTAAACTATTTTGCTACCCTATCAACGCCAGATCACGTTAAGAATAGCATTCTTAAGAAAAATGCTTACAATTTCCTTTCCCTTGTCATTTAAATGGAGGAATAAAAGTTTTCCTTCATACTTATTCTTGCACTTCATGATCCAATACGTTGCGAAGGCACACCACAATAAATTAATTTTAAATCACAGCACTCCTAAAAATGTTAAGCCATCTATAAGGAATAGCACAGAAAATATCAACAATAGTAGACCCAAAAATCTAACCATATAGATATAAATTGTACTTTTCATGAAGAAGTGTGACCTCTCAACCATTGCAGCAACTATTATTTTTGATCCTACAATACAAACATAGAAACCCACTATAAATAGTAGTACTGAGAGGAGATTGAAAGCCAATGCCTTTATCACAGTTGGTGCACCAACTGCACACCAAAACAGGTAGGGATGGGGATTGAGAAAATTAGTTATAATACCTCTTTTCAGTGATTGTGACTCCTCAACCTGGGTAGTGATTTCAATACCCTTTGCAGTAATACTTTCATAACCCAAATAACCAATGAAAAGGGCACCACATAGTGATATCAGACCTACAATTGATTCAAAATGGGATAGCCGTGAAAAAATGATCGTAGTTGCTAAAACGATAGGCATATCGGTTATAAGCGGTGCACATGCAACTTTAATCCCCTCTTTCATGTTGTATTGTAGTGTTTCACTGATAACCAAGATTAACAAAGGTCCGGGAGAAATTCCTGCGCTTAAACCAAAAATAATTCCTGAAATCAAAAAGCTAGGTTCACCATCCAACCTTTCTTTCCCTTACCGTTAGAGTACATTATTATTCTACAGAGGGGACGCTGAGGAAGCAATTTTCTGAGAAGCTCAGAACAAGTTCCACACTCCCTTGAGATTACTTCGCTTCGTTCGTAAATGACAATAATGAGTCACCTTATTTATGTCGTTTACTATAATTTAAAAGATAATACAGAAAAAGAATACTTTCACAAATTATTTTATATTATGAATTTTTATAAAGGGAGAAATAAGTAGTGAAGCTAAATTGTCAGATAATCTTTCATCCTTTTGAATTTATAATGGCCGATACCAGGGACCTCCTCCAATTCATCCAGCCTTGAAAAATCACCATGCTCCATACGATAACCAATGATAGCACGCGCAGTTTTTTCTCCAATACCGGTAACAACCATCAACTCATCTAAGCTCGCAGTGTTAACATTTATCGGTATAAAATAGAGAAGACGTTTTTCAGCTTCCATCATCTCCATCGCAAAGGAAGAAGGATTGCTTCCAATGGTAACCTTAGTGCCGCTTGATACCTCAATGGAAAAGTATTTTTGTGCTAAAACCACGTTACTCTTAAACCCTCCTGCTCTTTCTATCACCTCACCAAGGGTAACCTTATGTTTAAAACTGTAGATACCAGGCTTTTCAACCTCTCCCACTATCTCTATGGCAACGGGGAGATGATTTTCTTCTTCAGTGTATGATGAAAATGTAAAGAAAGGTATGTTTCTTAAGGGAAAGTATCGGAGGGAAAAAATAGTGAGCAGGCAGCATATGATAAGGAGGATAACATAGTGCTGTTTTACCGTGAAAGTTTTCATTGCATAGGAAAGTATAAAATACAGACACAAATAAACATACTCAGGTGAGTACAATTTTAAATAGCAAGGAGAAAAACTTCAGTAAATTCTGCATGATGCTGTGACTTATTTACCCCATTAGAAAGAAATCCCTGCCATTTAAGGCGTGTTGGAAAAAAGAAATAAATTTGCCGGAGTTTAAAGCTCAGCCCAAACTTTCTAACGGGGTTTACTTTCTTTCATCCTTATAGAGCTTGTAATTTATGCTATCAACTAATGCCTGCCAGCTTGCCTCAATGATGTTCTCTGAAACTCCCACCGTCCCCCACCTATGCTTTCTGTCTCCGGTTTCCACTAAAACTCTTACTTTGGATGCCGTCCCCTCACCACTGGAAAGTACCCTTACCTTATAATCAATAAGTTCAGTCTCTTTCAATTGCGGGTAAAATTTCTCCAGGGCCTTTCGTAAGGCATTATCAAGTGCATTCACTGGTCCATTGCCCAGTGCAGCGGTATGTTCTGTCTTCCCCCCTACTTTAACCATAATCGTTGCTTCACAGTGAGGATCCTCACCTTCCCGCCTCTCATTGCTGACTCTGAATCCAACTAGATCAAAATATCTCCTCTTTGTTCCTAAAGCCTCCATCATCAAAAGTTCAAAAGAAGCCTCAGCCCCCTCAAATTGAAACCCTTGACTTTCTAAATCCTTTAATCTCTCCACAATCTCATGCACCACAGGATCTTTACTAGAGATATTTACCTTGAATTCCTTTGCTTTCTGCATAATGCTACTTTTGCCAGAGAGATCAGAAATTAAAACTCTCTGAATGTTTCCCACCAGTTCTGGTGAAACATGCTCATAGGTCTCTGGTTTCTTCTGAATAGCACTTACATGCACACCTCCCTTGTGGGCAAAGGCACTGCTTCCCACATAAGGTTGGTGCTTCAGTGGCTGAATGTTAGCTAATTCATAAACGAAACGTGACACCTCCTGAAGTTTTGCAAGCTGCTTTTTATTGATACAGTTGCAATTGAGTTTCAACTTGAGATTGGGAATTATCGAACACAAATTGGCATTACCACAACGCTCCCCCATCCCATTAATAGTACCCTGAACATGGCTGATCCCAAGCCGAACAGCTAAAATACTGTTGGCTACAGCTAATTCTGAATCATTATGGGTATGGATACCAAGTGAGATTTTAGTAATCTGTTTCTTTACCTCCTTAATGATATTACCTAACTGATGAGGCAAAGTACCTCCATTAGTATCGCACAAGACAATACAATCAGCACCTGCCTTTGATGCCTCTTTCACCGTCTGGAGAGCGTATTGGGGATTGGCTCTAAAGCCATCAAAAAAGTGTTCAGCATCGAAAAACACCTCTGAAAAATTTTTTTTGAGATATTTGATAGTGTCAGAAATGAGCCTTATATTTTCTGAAAGCTTAATACCTAAGGCATCCTTCACATGTATATCCCAACTTTTTCCAAAGATAGTTACTACACTTGTTTTAGCATTGATGAGTGATTTTAGATTACGGTCCTCCTCAGGCAATGTCCCTGCCCTTATGGTACTGCCAAAAGAAACTATCTTAGCATGCTTTAGCGGAACCCCCCTTATCTCCCTGAAGAATTGCATATCTTTAGGATTAGATCCAGGCCACCCTCCTTCAATATAGTGGATTCCCAGCTCATCAAGCTTTTTCGCAATCCTCACCTTATCTTCTACTGTGAAAGATATATCCTCAGCCTGGCAACCATCTCTTAATGTTGTATCGTAAAGTTTTACTTCCTGCATTACTACTCCTCACTCACCGCATCTTCACCTAGTTTAAATGTATCATGGAGCGTCCTTACCGCTAGCTCTGCGTATTTAGCACTAATCACGCAAGAAATTTTAATCTCAGAGGTACTGATCATCATAATATTAATGCCCTCATTAGCCAACGCACTAAACATCTCAGCAGCTACTCCTGCATGACTTCTCATGCCCACACCAACAATGGAAACCTTCACGATATTCTTATCATGCTGAACATCAGAAGCACCAATCTCCTTAACAACCCCTTTAATAATCTCTAAAGCCTTCTTAGCACTAGGCTCAGAAACAGTAAAGGTAACATCAGTAAATCCATCTTCGCTGACATTCTGTATAATCATATCTACATTGATGTTTGCCTCAGCAAGCGGTTTAAATATCATTGAGGCTATTCCGGGCCTATCAGGCACCTTTACAATAGTAATTTTAGCCTCATCTTTATTGTAAGTAACACCTGAAACGATAACTTTTTCCATGGTTTCATCCTCCTTAACAACCCAGGTTCCGAGACTTTGAGAAAATGTGGAACGGACATGTATCGGGACATTATATTTTTTTGCAAATTCTACAGAACGTGTATGCAAGACCTTAGCCCCTAAACTGGCCATCTCTAACATCTCGTCATATGAAATCTTATCCAATTTCCTGGCATTGGAACAAATACTGGGATCGGTTGTATATACGCCCTCCACATCAGTATAGATCTCACATACATCAGCTTTGAGAGCAGCAGCAATAGCAACAGCAGTAGTATCAGACCCCCCTCTGCCTAAGGTGGTAACATTTCCTTGTTCATCAATTCCCTGAAATCCTGCAATGACAATGATGCCATCACTTTCCAATTCCTTCGCAATCTTTTCAGAATCAATATTTAAAATACGGGCCTGGGTAAATTCACTGTCAGTGATAATTTTGATTTGAAAACCTAAAAAGGAAACTGCTCTATAACCCAAAGCTTGTATTGCCATGGAAAGGAGAGCAATGGACACCTGCTCACCTGTTGAAACCATTACATCGTACTCTCTCTCATCCGGCTTATCAGCAATCTGATGAGCCAGATCGATTAAGCGATCTGTTTCACCAGCCATTGCAGAGACTACTACTACCAGATCATTACCTGTCTCTTTTGTCTCTACCACCTTCTTCGCCACATCCCGTATCTTATCTAAAGTGGCTACGGAGGTCCCCCCATACTTCTGAACGACTAATGCCACTTGAACTTTCCTCCTCTCTCGTTTTCAAGTAGTGTCTAATCCACCACAGAGAACGGGGTAAATCTGTGGTTAAATTCTTTTCCTGTGGTTTCATAAATCTTCATTTCGACTTTTTTAACCATCTCACCATAGCGCCTACCAATACCTTTCATGCTCATTTTTCTCACACTACTATATTCTAAATACTCCAACACAATCATCAAGTATTCTCTAGGTAAAAATTCTTCTATCTTCTCAGCCCACTCAATAATAGCAACCCCCTCACCAAACAAATATTCCTCCAAACCTAGATTTTTAATCTCTGAAGGTGATTCTATCCTATAAAAATCTAAATGGTAAACGGGTACTCTTCCCTTATACTCATTAATGATAGTAAAAGTAGGGCTGGTTACATAACACTCTTTACCAACTCTTAAACCATAAGCAATGCCTTGAGTCAAGGTTGTTTTTCCTGTACCCAATTCACCTATTAAGGCAATGACATCACCTTCCTTAAGGAACATTCCTAATAACTCCCCCCAATAGAGGGTCTGTTCAGGACTCTTCGATTCCAAAACTAATTGAGGTTCCATTACATCAATCACCTTAACCTTAAAGAATCCAATCCATCTGACAGTTTTCTTCTGAGGCCAAGGAAGATGGAAGTTTATGTTCCATAAATGCCTTAAGTACTCGAGGTATCTCACTGATCAAATCACCAGCAATCAATCCTACCGGCCCCCTTTCTATAGCAACCAAATCTCCTAATAAGCCATGCATAAATACAGCCAGTTTAGTGCTGGTCGAAATATCATAACCTTGGGATATGAAACCAGGAATCATCCCCGTTAACACATCTCCCATTCCCCCTGATGCCATGCCTGCATTACCTGTGGGATTAATAGAGATGCTTCCATCTGGCTCAGCAATGAGGGTTCGAGCCCCCTTTAAAACGAGATAACAACCATACTGTTGTGCGCAATTCCTCGCTATGGTAATTCTATCCTTCTGAACCTCTTTCGAGCTCAAACCGGTAAGGCGTGCCATCTCACCAGGATGAGGGGTTAGTACCATATCAACCTCTACCCGCTTTAATAGTCCAAGGTCTAAGCTAAGGGCATTGATGCCATCTGCATCAACAACCAAGGGAATTGTGCTCTCTTCCATAATCTTATGTACCAGTGCCACCGTATCTTCACGAGTGGAAATTCCCGGTCCCAGTGCCAGAACCTTTTTGCCCTCCATCAGCCTTTTGATTGTCTCAAAACTATCAATCCCAAGAAATCCAGGCTCTGCCTCAGCAAGGGGCTCGGTCATCACCTCGGTAAGCTTTTTCTCCATGATACTGTTTAAACTTTCAGGAATGCCTAAGGTAACCAGGCCTGCCCCCACTCTGGCTGCAGCCTGACAAGCCAGTGCGGCAGCTCCCGTTTTACCCTTTGATCCCGCAATGATCAACACATGCCCATAATTACCCTTATGAGAATTTGGTTCCCTTACCCTGATAGATTGACTCAAGCTCTCAAAACGTAGCACATGATCTGAAATCTTTTCTTCTTCCAAGAGATAGGAGGGGATACCGATATCGACAACCTTTAATCTTCCAGTAAAATCTGCTCCAGGATAGACAAGCAACCCCCTCTTGGGCAGGGCAAA
>Ga0111209_1007_pt1 | contig 13141 bp, 8 predicted proteins | sample DeeMarSWOR152_54_FD_80381 | JGI IMG/M metagenome (GOLD analysis project Ga0111209, IMG submission 80381) | Deltaproteobacteria bacterium DG_8
GGATTTGTGAGGTGTAAAACCCTTTCATTGATAAAGTAGTTTCCATTCAATTTTTAATGTCGTTCCGCTCTGCCGTGCGGTAATTCACTGATTATCTTTTCCTTATCCAGTATGCGAGGTGGTAGAAACTTACAAAATAGAAACTGCAAGCTTGGAGGAAACATGGAAAAGTCTCTTGTTACTATAGAGCATATACCCCTGCGGTAGAGTATGAGATTATAAAGAATGTGATGTAAAGCCACAAAATTTCTTTTAGTGTTTACTAAACGTTTTGATAAAAGTATCTTAAGAAGCCATTCGGGAACCTTGAAAATGCCAAACAATGCAATGATCAAATTCAAATAAGTTGGTTTATAGTTAAGATAGTGGGTAACTTTAGTGTTCTCATTAATAATATTTTCCTGAATAGCTTTGGAATAAAGACTTGTACCAGGGAAAAACATTAGGGAAAAAATATTTAAACTAAAAGGAGGAGCAAGTTTTGATAACAAATCAATAGTCTGCAATCTATCTTTCTGTGTCTCCCAAGGATTATCAACTATAATATCGTAATTAGGCATGGTAAGTTTTTTAGGATATTTTTGCAGTATGTGAGATATTTGTACGACTGTTTCATTGTCTTGTTTTCTTTTATATATTTCGTCAAGGACTCTTTGGCTACCACACTGAATTCCCACTCGCGTTCTAAGCATTCCACTGTCCACAAGGTAGTCAAATTTTTTTTCAGTGAATACTGAAGGTTGAGCTCCGGGTACCAAAAAAGGGAGACCAACAAATTTTTTATAATATTCACAAAATTCCTTAATATCTTCTTCTGAAAGCGCGAAGAGAGTATCATCTTGAAAATTTACATATTTTATAAAGGGAAACTTATTTTTGATGGCAATTATTTCTTGAACTATATATTCAGGTGATTTCGCCCTGAGTTTGGTGAAATCCCTGTGTATTTTTCGAAGTGCGTCATTGCAGCAGTAAGTACAACTAAAAGGACAGCCTCTAGTGTACATAGTCCAGTATGTAACCCCCAGAAATTTGTGCATATTTCTACTTGTTAGGGGAGTAAGAGTTTTTTTAGAGAGAAGAATATAATTTTCTTCTAAATCATAATCAGGAGGAGGTATTTGATTCAAATCCGTTATAACCCGCAGTGGGTTATTTCTGAAAATACGACCTTCAGCTTTGGACCAGATACCAGGAATGTTTTCTGCAGACTTACCTTCAGCCAAATGCCGACAAAGATCAAGGCATGGTAGTTCACCTTCACCAATGCATAGATAGTCGGCGACTTCAATACACTTCTCAGGTATAACTGTTGGATGGATACCTCCCCATATAATTGGTTTGTCTGGAAGCTTTCTTTTTAATTTTATGGTAAGATCTTTAACCGTATCATAAAAGTTTGACATGAGTGAGATGCCAATAAGATCATCGTTAATCACTAAATCTGCAAGATCGTTGATAGCACTATCAGAATAAAATGAAAAATCTTCTCTTGAATAGAAACTCTTTTGCAATGGTAAAAACACAAGGCGTGTAGAGATACCATTAGATTTTAAATAGGCAGAAATAGTTCTGACCCCGATAGAACTTATTTCTGCATATGGTGAAATTAATGCGATTTTCATTATAGCATTTACCTAGGTTTTTCTTTAGTGCTCATTAGCAGAAATATACCAAAAAAGCCGCATTGAGGCAAAGGATTAAAGGTGGTATTAAAAATGGTAGCATAAGAAATGTCGAGTTCTCTTGACTTTTTATTTGCGTTTCTATAGTTTTATTTATTAAGAGAAATCTCAAAAAAATTTAATGCCATAAAAAAGGATTGATCATATGAAGGCTTTCATTACTGGGGGAGCAGGTTTTTTTGGGACAGTTTTAAAAAAGTTTTTATCTGAAAAAGGAGTGGAATCTGTTATATACGATCTCGTTCCTGATATCGACAAGGTTAAAAATACAATAGCTATTCAAGGTGATATCTGTCATGAATCCAAATTGGATGACTGTTTTAGAAAGTATTCCCCTTTCGATGTCGTCTTCCACTTGGCAGCACAACTCGCTCATAACGTTAAGGACCGTACTTTTCTATGGAAGTCAAACGTAGAGGGAACCAGAAGGGTGGTCAAGATGGCGATAAAGTATAAGGTACCTCATCTCATCTTTACCTCCAGCAACTGTCTCTGGGGAAATCCGTTTGGGAGGAGAATTTCAGAGTCAGATAAGCCTGATCCTGTTGAAATTTATGGAAGTTCAAAATGGGAAGCAGAAAAGATTCTCGTTGAATATAAGGACTACATCAACATAACCATTATTCGTTGTCCGACGATTGTAGATGCTAGCAGGCTTGGACTTCTTGCCATACTTTTTGAATTCATAGAGGAGAGCAGAAAAGTGTATGTGGTTGGAGGGGGAAATAATATCTATCAATTTATCTATGGAAGAGACTTAGCTGATGCTTGTTTTAAGTCTTATGAGAAAAGTACCTCTACTGAGTTATTTAATATTGGAAGTGATAATGTTAAACCTTTAAGAGAGGTATATCAGTATGTTATTGATAAGGCAGGTTCAACATCAAGAATCGTTTCTCTTCCAAAAGCACCCACCCTCTTTGTAATGAAGGTGTGTCATAAACTGGGATTATCACCTCTTGGACCCTATCAATACAAAATGATTTCAGAAGACTTTGTGTTTAATACAGATAAAATAAAGAAGAAATTGGGTTGGGAGCCTAGTCTGAGAAATGAGCAGATGCTGTTAAAAGCCTATAGGTATTACCAAGAAAACAAACAGAAGATAAAAAGTTCAAAGGATGTTTCGGCTCACAAACAAAGTGCCAAAATGGGGATTATAAGACTATTAAAGTACGTATCTTGATTAGTGTGAGAGGGTTTTCCAATTTTGAAAAGATGTAAGGAGCTATTCTTTGACCTCTTCAAGATACTCATCTTCAATGTTGACCATAAAGGTATCGTGATCTGCTCCCAGGATATTTTGAGCTCCCTTGATACCTGTTTCAATTGAATGATCAAGATTGTTATACTTATAGGTACCGTATCTACCTACCAGTTGTAGATTTTTAAACCTTTTAATGAAATCTCTTATTTTTAAAAGACGACGGCTGAAGCCGATTTCGTAGAGTGGGTATGCCTTGGGTACTCTTACCACCTTGTAGTCGAAAATCTTGTCATTTGCTTCAGATGATATATTTGATTTTTTAAAATTTTGCTTTGTTTTTTGGTAGAGTTTTTCATCTGAAGCATTCCATAGTGCATCTCCTTGGTTGCAGAAGTACTCAAACACTAGACATGATTTGTTTTTGGGAGTCATTTCAATGCTCCAGTTCTTTGGTTCATGAAGTCTCCCGAAATCAATTAGTTTGTCGTGCACATAGATCCAGGTCTGGTTTGTAACGAATGTCACATTAAACATCAATGCAACGCAGACAAGATCCCGATACCTTAGCCATCTAGCAGCTTCAACAATTTCATCGGGAGGCATGGGTTTAAGTGAGGTGATTAATTCAGTTAAAGGCATACTGGATATAACAAAATCACTCTCTATTTTCCCTTCCCCATGCTTACCAGAATAGGCAACTGCCGTTATCTTTTCTCCATCATGGAAAAGTTCTGTTACTGGTGAATCAAAGAGCAAATGATTTGGTTCTTTTATTGTTTCTGCCAGCCTTTCACATATCATACCAATTCCCTTTTTGGGATAGGTAAAATGTTTCACCAGGGATGATGCATCTTTTTTACGCTTTTCCCAGAAGGCGTCTATTATCGCTGTACGCAGTGAAAGTCCTTTTATCCTTTGTATGCCCCATGCTGCTGATATTCTATCACAATCAATACCCCAGACTTTTTCGGTATAGGTCTTGAAGAAAAGTCTATAGAGCGTTCTTCCAAATTGGCTTATTACCCAGTCTTCGAGACTTCTGGGGGCATGTCGATTAAATCTAAATCGCTCGATTGTATAGTTGAAGATGATTGATAAGGCAGTTAAGGGGCCCAGTCCAAAGATTGCATTGATGGGTCTCAAGGGGTAGTCAAAAAACTTGCCATTAAGTAATATCTTGCTGGATCTATTAACGAACGATAGTTCATCCCCCAGAAGATTGGCCACATACCTATCAATCTCCCTATTCTTAGTAAAAAACCTATGGCCACCCAAATCAAAATAAAAATCCTTGTATTTAATGGTTGACGAGATACCCCCGGTGTGATTGGTTGCCTCCAATACAATAAATCTACGGTTACTTTTAGAAAGGGTTTCGGCTGCACTCAGGCCAGCAGGACCTGCACCAATAATCACACCCATATTTTTTTTATTTTCCATCTGTCAATTGCCTTTTAGATTTAGTTCATGCTAAAGGAACATGGCTAAAACGGCTATACCTTTTTTTGATTAAGATTTGAAGAATAATATTTAACCATTGAGCCAATAATAATGACACTAGCGTTACCTATTTTCGCAGCACCACGTTCAGAATATCATAGGGATTAATATAAAATGAGATCTTTTTTACCTTCTCTTTGTTTGCCATTTTTTCAAGCAAGTTGAGAAGGGATTTGAATGGAATATAGTATTGCACCCGTGAGAGAAGGAAAGAAAGTGATACATCCCTCCCATGATAAAAGCTGTGTTCCATGGTTAAACCTGCCATCCCGGTAAGTTTTGATAACGTTTGACGACTAAAAAAGTAGAGGTGGTCGATGTTTTTAAAACCAATCCAATTTTTCTTGAACAGATGAAATGACCAAGAATCAACATTGGGAGTAGAAAGGACAATAACTCCTCCTCTTTTTAGAAGAGAATGACATATTTTTAAATCCCCTAATGGATCGGGAGAGTGCTCTAGGTAATCCCACATAGTGATTACATCCATACTTTCCTCCTTACCAGGAAAATCTTCTAGGGTTCCTTGGTGAACCCTTAGTCCTCGAGATCGTGCATAGTTGACACAAAATGATGAAAAGTCAATGCCTTCTGCCTCCCACCCGCGCTGCTGTGCTGCAATAAGTGAAAATCCAGCAGCACAGCCTACGTCTAGAAGACATCCTTTCCCACTTGATAAAGCTTCCACTCTCCTCATACGCCTGTGCATGCTTCGGATGATCAGGGGTTCTTCTTCAATGTAGTTTGCATAGGCCTTATAGTTTGTACCGGTGTTGTCATTATCTATGACAAAATACTCCTTAGCATATATTTTTTTCAGGCTTTCAAAATCGAGACGGGGGTTATTATAGATGAGGCCACAACGCCTGCACTTTACAATACGCTCAGGGGTATAAAAAAGGAATTCTTCATCTTTTACCCCACAGATAATACAGGGCACCTCTTCACGAGTATACCCATTCTCAGTTTTTTTATCTTCTTTAACTCCACACATCACGCACCACATTTCTTATAATATGGAGAAAATATCGAAAACCAGCAAAATTGAACAACTGGTGGTACAACATGTTTTCTAATGCTTCCCAGAGGCGCAGGAAGGAAAAAAGCTTGGGAAAAGGGAATCTTATAAACCTTCTGGTAAGGGGTGTTAGAAAAGGAAATTTAACCGTTAGATTAAAGAGGGCGCAGAGATTTTCAAACTCCCGCATATAGGGAGATTTAATTAAAGCCTTTCTCAGAACCTGGTCGAAACTGTGAATACTATAATCAGTAGGAAGGAGCCCATGCTCAATTGCATAATCGACAATTTCTGTTTTAGGATAGGGGACTAATACATTTGCTCCCGTGTAATCTACATGAATTTTTTGATTTATTTCTATAGTCTTAAAGGCATCTTCAAGGGTCTCCTCAGGCAAGCCCATAAGATTGGTGGTTCTAATCTTAATACCATATTTTTTTATTATTTTTGAATTGGTAATAATATCCTCTTCTTTCAAATTCTTCTTTAAGAGTCCATTCCTGATCCTTTCACTTCCTGATTCAATGCCAAAGGCAATACCCCAACAACCACTTTCATACATCTCCCTAACGATATCTTCATTAACCTGGTCAATACGTATATTGCAGGAAAAGGGGAGGTTAATTTCCTTTTGATAAGCTTCCAAAAACTTCATGAGCCACTTCTCGTCTAATGTAAAAGTATCATCTGAGAAGTGCACGCGTTTCAGGACAAATCTATCCTTGACATGGCTCACTTCTTTAATGACCCTATCCATACTCTTTTTGCGTACAAATTTGCCCTTGCCTTTATACATCTTTATCTGCATTGGGTTATGGCAAAAGGTGCATCGATAGGGACACCCAATACCTGAAACAAACCTCTTTATGGGTAAATCTCTGATGAATTTGTATTTATAATAGATTTCTCTATAGGGAAGAGGTAGGGAATCAAAATCCTGGATCAAATCACGGAGTGGGTTTTTTATCACTGAACCGTTTTTACTTACCCAGAGATTTTGTATTTTTGAACAGTTATTACCGTTTTCAATTGCATTCATCAGATCCAGCACGGGATATTCCCCCTCGCCTATGCAGATATAATCAACGTAGCTAAAATCGATATCCTCAGGGAAGAGTGTGGGATGAACACCACCAAAAACAATTGGCTTATTTAACTTTTTTTTAATTTCTTTTGTTATTTTAAATGCCCATCTGCGATTGCCGGTCATGAATGAAAAACCAATGAGATCGGGGTTATACTGGTCGATTAAGTCTAAATAGTTTTTGGGGTGTTCATCAGTTAATATGAGATCAACTTCATGCCCACCTGATCGTAGCGCTCCAGCAATGGACATAACACCAAGGCTTTCATTTACCCCGTTGTCTTGTATAAATAGAAAGCGTCCCATAAAATAGTTGAAATATAAGGAGAAAAATTCTAAAATGACAAATGTTAGCGGAATAAAACCATTTAAAAGCGTGGCTTATATGAAAAATATTACAATTAAGTAGAGATGTCAAGGCAAGAGGGGTAAAGATTAAGAGGGTGATAAGCGACGTTGTAGAAATTCAAAGAATTCAATTAACTGTCAAAAGAAGCTCAAGTCTAAACATTATATTGGAGTAGATTTGAGTTGCTTCTATCGTTTGACTGACGCTCCCCTAACTTATCCTTGAAATGAGATTTGTTAAAAAAACCTATATATAATGCTATCAAAGCTGCAAGAGGAAGGTTCGCCGTTGGTGGGAAAGGTACCACAACCCTTTATATTAATACCCTTTTTGTAATAAGAATGCTGCCAGTCCCCAAAAGGTAAACAATAATTGCTAAATATGCTACAAAATTGAATCCATAGCTCATAGCAAGTATAATAGCCAAGACCGTACTTACTACGGAACTCATACCATTTACTCCCCATGCCCAGGGTACCATCTTTACATCTGCCTGGTTAACTAACTTTATTCCCAGAGGAAAAAACATTCCTAAAACAAATCCCAGTGGCATTTGAGTTAGGATAGTAATAAAGATCTTAACTATGAAGCTTTCCCCAATGAAGTAGTCAAAGAGAAGAGGTAGTATCCAGGCGTATAAAAGTAAAATGGGAACTAAAACAAAAATAATTTTTTTGATACTGTCCTCCGGTTTCCTTTTCAATCTACTGGTCCAGTAACTGCCAAGTCCAGAAAACAAGAGGAGGGAGAAGATGGTGATCGCGAAAGCATAGGCAGGATATCCTAGGAATAGAACAAACTTTTGTATAAAGCTTATCTCAATAAACATAAAACCAATGCCAATAGAAAAGAAGTACAGAAGGTATCCAAAAGATTTGCTCCATTTAAACTTGGTCTTTTTGCTTAAAAGCAAGGGCAAAATGATAAAGAAAAGTGAAAATATAATGGATTGGATTAAAAGGATGAGAAGGATTGCTTGTCCAAACACAGGAGTAATGAAATAAAATTTTTTATAATTAAACACATCAAAGACCGTTTTCCATTTAATAAAACTAAAAAAGAATGGATTGTTGTCAGTGCAAGGAATAATATTGTAAGGTAATTGATCAAAAATTCTTTCCTTCTCTTCCTTAGTAACAGTAATAATTTTCTCAATAATAGTATCAGGAGCCTTTTCAGCTAATGGATTGTAGATAAGGTAAGAACCTATTTCTTCTGCAAATGAACGCAATTTCAACATATCCTCTTCAGTGAATGGTGTCTTTTTAAGCAATGGACAGCTCATCACGAGTCCTGATGGAAACTTTTTCCCTAAAATAGCAATATGATGTTGTGGAGATTCAACACCTTTAGCCCTCAGAACTTCAAGGTACTGGAGCATAAGCCTTGAATTTATAGGTTGGTACCCTTCTCCACCTTTAATGAGCATATCGCCAACTATGATACACAGAAGACCATCTTCAGTTAAATGATCAAAATAATGTGAAACTGCTTCTACAGTATACAGATAGCTTTCCATTAAAACATATGCACCTGTACTTAAAGCTGCAAAAGTATCTGTTGAAGTAATCTGGATGAGATCATAGTTATCTTTATCTCTGTTAATAAAGTTCCTCCCTTCGCTCGCGATGAGATTTATATGTCTATAGTCATTGAAAATATTGCCAACCCACTCTGAAAATCGTCCCTTCAAAAGGTTTACTGCTATCGGCTGGAGTTCTACTGCTGTGATAGAGGATGCTGCATTTTTAAAGGCGTTGAAAACATCTATCCCACCCCCAACCCCAAGTATTAGGACTTTAGGTTTTTCCTGCAGCAGATAGGGTGTTTTTAACATGTGGTAATCTAAAAAAAGAAATTCGTTAAGGTCACCTTTAAATTGATAGATATTGCTTCCATTATGGGCATCAAATAGTATGGTATGGACAGCAGGAAAGGTTCCTTTATAGGAATCGCTTATACCAACTATGCACCACCAACAATCTCTTGCCTTTTTTACAGTGGTATAAACGTCAACACGGTTAATAGCATTCCACTTTGAAAAAAGAGATTTATAGATATCAGGTTTCTTATATACATCTGAAAATGCTTTTGCATTACAGGGAATAGTAGTTATCTGATCTTTTACATACGGTATTATGCTGAGGAACACGAGCCCCAGTAGTACCAAAACAAAGGATAGACGTTTTGAAACCTGCGTGGCAAAGAAGCAGGCTGCGATGAGCATCAGTAGGGCACATACCAACACCCCTCCGGGTGCACCTAGCCAGTTAATAAGTAGCAGTGAGAGTAAAGAACCGATGCTGGCTCCAAAGAGGTCCCAGAAATAAAGATAAGAAACTTTCTCAGAAAATACTGCTAATGAGATAGCAATTGCCATGCCTGCAAAGAAAAAGGGTAGAGTGATACCAACATAATATATGATTAGAGAGATAGAAAATTTTATAGGGAACTTAAACATAGTACCAGGCTGTAAAGGGTGACGGGAAAAGATGAGAAGGGCTACAATAATAAGGGTGCAACTTAAAATAGAAACTATAACCAGTAGTCGATACCTTCCTTTGTCTATAATTTTTGGATAAACTGCTAGTATGGCTCCACTTGAACCAAAGCCTAAGAGGGCCATGTTGATGGTTAAATAGGCAAAGTGATACCAAATGGAAAAGGAGAAAATTCGGGTTAAGATCAACTCCAGGGAAAGAACAGACATGGAAGTTAAAAATACGCCGATGAAAACAGGATGGTAAAGTTTATTTGAAGTATTCATAGATAGTTTTAGATTATTCACATGGTTATTTCATTGTTATCTGCTTTCTATTACTGTAAGTACATTATTATTTATTTTTTATTTCTTATACTGTAATTCTCAAATGGATGCAAGAAGATCTTTTTGCATTTTTATAGATTTGTTCAGTTATAATCCTCATTGAAGCGTTAAATCATTAAAAAATTAAGAAACAGAAAGTATAGAAAAGATTTTAAAATATCTCCAATTTATTGTATAAAGTAATTATCAATATACTCAGTTTGGATTTCAAGCTGACAATGAAAAAAAGTTCTGATAAGAATAAGTGTATAGATAGGATTAAACTATAAATGAAGATGAGAATTCTATACAATACAGTTGCAATAGGGTTAATAGTTGGATTTGTTATAGGGATTATATTCTCTATTAATAAAATCGTAGCCAATAGATATGTGCACTATGAAATGTTTAGACTAATTATTTACAGCTTTCAAGAATATTTAAATAAATCGATACTAATAGTGGTTTCTATTTCTTTTGTCCTTTTTATTGGTTATCTGGTGATTCTATTTGTAATAACCCTGATGGGGAAATCAGTTCCATCTAAGCAAAATGAATACAGCAAAAAATTTAATAAATTTATTGCAGTAAAATATAGTAGAGTAGCATCACCGTTTCTTGTTTTATCAGTGTTGATTTTAAACCTGACTATTTTATTTTATAGTGGTAATGATTCAAAAATTCCAAATATTATATTAATTTCAATTGATGATCTGAGAGCAGACCATTTAGGGTGTTATGGATATAAGAGAAACACTTCTCCCCATATAGATTCTTTCGCAAAAAGGAACATCATTTTTAAGAATTGCTATGTTCATCAACCGTGGACGCTCCCTTCCCATATCTCTATGCTTACCTCATTATATCCTATAACTCATGGTGTTGATATGAGTCATAGTTTGGAGCCAGCTATAGTAACCCTTGCTGAAGTATTGAAAAACGAAGGCTATATGACCATGGGTTTTGTGGGTGTGGGGGTCTGGATGGATGCAAAGTATGGTTTCAGCCAAGGTTTTGATCATTATAATGCAGGAAAACCGGAGGAAAGTGCAGAGGACAAAAATAAATTCATTAGAAAATATTTAGAAAAGCACAAAAAGAAAAAGCTATTTCTTTTTATCCACTATTTTGATGTTCACTCTGATTTTAATAAACTTCCCTATGATGCACCATCTCCATTCAACAATCTCTTCTCTGGTGGGTATAAAGGGGATTTCAAAGGAGGAGATGAAGGTAGATTTGCCTCAAAGTATTTATCATACCTAAATAAGAATCAGATAAAGTTAGAAGAAAGTGATCTTGAATATATTATTTCCCTCTACGATAATGGAATAGCCTATATGGACAAATGCATTGGAGATTTATTTGAAATACTAAAAAATATGGATCTTTTTGATAAATCCCTAATAATAATTACAGCAGACCACGGGGAAGAATTTCAAGAGCATGGATATATGCTTCACGCTAACCCCTACTATTTTGAGGAGATTATGCATGTACCCCTAATAGTAAAATTACCGAAAACGCGTAGTAACTTCAGAGGTAGTGGAGAGGGGAAAGTAGTAAACGGTTTGGTTGAAAGTATAGACATAATGCCATCTATAGTAGATATCTTAGGGATTGAGAAATATGGGATTGAAGGAAAAAGCTTTGTAGATTTGCTTGAGGGTGATGAGAGAGGAAAAGAATATATTTTTGGGTTTGGATCTGATGGGAGTCTCTTTATAAGAACGGAGCGGTGGAAAATGCTTAATGACAGCAGTTTACAAGAGGGGAGATTTAAGCTGTTCGATTTGCAAAGCGATCCAAGGGAATGGGCTAATCTCATCGGTAAAGGTTTAGAAATTGAAGGTCAATTGAAAAGAAAACTTAAAGAAAAAATAGAGCTCTCACAAAAATTGAGGAAAGACCTTCTAAAAAAGAGAGATATATCACGAGATATTGAGAGGGATTATAAAGATGTATCTCTAACTCAGGAGGAGAAAGAAAAACTACAAGCGTTAGGTTACCTTCAATGAACATTACAATTATATATTTAACTATTGACTTACTAAAAGCTAATGGTAGAAACCCTAGCCTAGAGGGGGGACTTAAATCAAATTAGTTAAAGACATTTTAAAAGCAGGTTTAATGAACTATTTAAGAAATCCAAGCATATATTTTATCATTATTGCTATAGCATTTGTCCTGCACTCTTTTCACTTTAAATTTGTATGTGATGATGCCTTTATATCCTTTAGATATGCCAAAAATTTCATCAATGGTCATGGATTAGTCTGGAACATTGGCGAGCAGCCTCCTGTAGAAGGTTATACCAATTTTCTCTGGGTAATAGTTATAAGCTTATTTATGAAAATGGGTTTTGAACCTGTAATGTTTTCAAAGATACTAGGAATTTTCTTCGGCTTGTGGTGTGTGTTTTTAACCTATTTATTCTCAGAAATTATACTCCAGCGTAAAAGCTTTTTAAACCTCATTGCACCTGTTATTCTCACCTGTAGTAGCCCTTTTGCTATCTGGAGTACAGGAGGCCTGGAAACTCAAATGTTCACCTTTTTCACTCTCGCTGCAGGAATTATCTATCTCTATGAAATACAACATAATAAAATTACTTCTTTATCAGCTATTCTTTTTGCTTTAGCAAGTCTTACCAGACCTGAAGGAGTATTGATATTTGGGGTAACTTGTCTGCATCGCTTTTTCCACCTTTTATTGATGAAAAGAAGTCTCTTTTGTCGGAAGACTCTTATTTGGCTCCTTACGTTCATCATAATCTATTTTATCTATTTTTACTGGAGATTCAACTATTATGGATTTATCTTCCCCAATACCTATTATGCAAAGACCGGAGGTGGACTGCATCAATTGTGGAGGGGATGTATATACCTAAAACGTTTTATTCTGTTTACTAAATGGCCAATTTTGACGGGTTTGAGTTTCCTATCTCTCTTTACATCATCACGATCCATACTCATCTATTTATTAATGCTCACCATCTCATTCTCAGTTTATATTGTGTATATTGGTGGTGATTTTATGAAAATGTTTAGGTTTTTTGTGCCTATTTTGCCTCTAATGGCTATTCTTGTGCAGGAGGGGATTATAAGTCTCAATCAATGGTTTTCAAGATTAATTAACCGCCCATTTGTTAAAATATCTGTTATTGCCTGTTGTTCTTTTATTTTCATTATTTCCCTAACCATGGAGTTCACTGCTACATTAAAAGGTCGTAAACACCCTCCAAGGGGACGCAAACAAGTGGCCAGAGGGGGAATCGCTAGGGGCAAATGGTTACGCCAGCATGCTTCTCCCGATGAAACAGTAGCTGCCTTAGCCATAGGAGCAATCTCATATTACTCTGAACTAAATACCATTGATAGATTTGGAATCACAGATATCCATATAGCGAACACAAAGATGCCCCATGTGGGAAAAGGAGTGCCTGGACATGAAAAACACAACTTGAGTTATATTTTATCCAGGAAACCTACC
>Ga0111209_1008_pt1 | contig 12990 bp, 11 predicted proteins | sample DeeMarSWOR152_54_FD_80381 | JGI IMG/M metagenome (GOLD analysis project Ga0111209, IMG submission 80381) | Deltaproteobacteria bacterium DG_8
CCATCTCTGGTTCACAAGCATCCAGCAGCACCAGCCGGCCTGATTCCCTTAGCTTTTCAGCCAGCCCGGGAATATAAGAAGCGGCATCTCGAAGGTGAGGGGATAAGGATCGCTCATATTGGGTCTTTCCCACTAGATAGGTGGCATTGGGGAAATGGGGAACCCAGTCCGCTTTATTAATCTCCGGCCATTCGGGTAACAGCCCACCTGCATGATCGAAGTGAAGATGAGACAAGATGACGTAATTGACATCTTCTTCAGCTATACCCTTTTGTGCCAGATTTTTGAGCAAGAGCTCGCTCGTACCTTCTACCCCGTATCGGGAATATAAATTCGGTTCCATGTAAAAACCGATACCCGCTTCAAAAAGCAGAGTAAGATTCTCACTTTTGACGACCAGACTACGACAGGCAAGAGATATACGATTTTGTGCATCACACTGGACCCATCGAGTCCAAAGTGATTTAGGTGCATTCCCAAACATAGCACCTCCATCCAACCACTGCCGATTGCCCTCAATAGAAAAGCATTCCATAGTTTAAATCCTCAATAATAAATTCGATACTCTGCGTTCTTCTTCCAAAAAGGTTTAATTCTCCACACAATTCCACATTTCCCTTGACAATTCAATTTACTATAAGTTACATAGACAAAGGTAGTCAAGATTTTTAAATCAGGACGCAGATTCATCCCGTTAAACAATTAGTTTATACCTTATGTGTGTTTCAAACAATTCAAGACAAAAAAGTGTAATGTAATTGGTTCTGACATTTTCATTAACGGAGAGAATCTTTTCGCAAAAGAAAATTTTCCTGTTATTAATCTGTGACAGTAACATATTAGTAGTACATATCATCAGTTTAACCACTACAGAGAGGTAGGATAACAATGACTACTAACAGAAAAGGAATCTGGAAGTACTTCTACTGGCTCGATGATTCAGGGCTATCACGGTTAAGAAAACAGATGGAAGAGAAAGGCACTGCTATGGTCAAGGCTGAGAAGAATCCCTGTGAGGCACTTAAAGGTGAGATAGGATACGCAGAGCCTTTTACCTGGGATATTATCTGTAAACATGATGCGGCACCCTGGTACCGTGCTTCAAAACATGTGGGGGAAAACCTGGTTGTTTCTTCATTTTCTCTTGGTGAAGAATACAGGCCATTCCTTGAAACAACTATCGAGCAATCCACATTTGAGCCTAAAGAGTTTCCCTCAAGAGAAGATTTGATGAAATTGGCAAAAGATGAAAGGTATCTATCTCGTGAGCTTAAAGGCTGGGGAGCGTTTCCCCAAGAGATGGGAGAAGCCATTGTAAAGGGTCTTGGTGAAATGTCAGGCAAGCCTCTTGATAAATTCGAAGATCTCTTATCTATATGGAATGCAGTACATTCTAATTTTGTTAATCCTAAATACAGGGCTGGTAAAAACTTTATGAATGCCCCCTACTCTGTTGCTGACAGTATTCATATTGGTACCTGTTGTGTTGAGCTTTCTAATCTCCTTGATTCAAAAGATGATGCCATGCTAGTAAGACCTTGTATTGGTAGCGTCATCGTAAAGGTTTTAGAAAAGGACCACTATTACCTTGTTCGTTTGGTAAAACCTATTTAAAAGTTTGGACAGAGTTAGACACTTTTTAAACCTATTACTTTTTTACCCCATTAAATAAGTAGCTGGTTTGCGGAATTTATTATCTTTACATGCCTCTTATATAATTACCATACCAGATCCTTCAATACAGGTATTTAACGGGGTGAACCCCATTATAAATGGAAGGGATTTTTTCTAACGAATTAAAGTAAGATTAAACCTTTCATTTAAACCAATCTATAAAGGGAGAAACAGTAGATGGACTTATTAGAAAACGGAGCATTGATTATCGTGGATATGCAAAATGATTTTATTCACAATAATGGATTTGTGAGGAAACACTCACAAGGGATTGGAATCCCCGCGAGTTCACTTGACCTATTGAAAACCCCCATACCTTATATTAAGAAACTTGCCGAATGTTTCCGCAAAAAAAGGAAAGAAGTTATCTATATCTATACAGCCTGGGAATCAGATTATTCTGACGTTGCAATACCACTCAAAAAAATGGCTAGTAAAGCTAAAGAGATGGGCGCCTTGGTAAAAGGGAGTTGGGGAGCACAAATCATCGAGGAGTTAACTCCTCATGAAACCGACCATATGGTAATGAAGAAGGCTTATGGAGCCTTCTTTCAGACTCCCCTGGATCGAACTCTTCGTAACCTGGATATCAAAACCCTAGTCATGACTGGGGTAGCTACCAACTTTTGTGTAGAAACAACCTCCCGGGAGGCCGTTGCCTATGGCTATGAAATCATCCTGGTAAGCGATGCAACGGCAACCTTTGACCCTGAAGGCCACCAGGCAACCATGAAAGTAATCTCCACTGGATTTGGCGAAGTGATGAGTACAGATGAAGTACTAAAATTGTTAGAATCTTAGCTCTAATTTTTTCTATGCCAGATAGTTATCCAAAATTTAAGGCCGCCGTGGCACAACTTGCCCCCTCTTTTTTAAACAGGGAAGAGACTGTTGGAATTGCCTGCAAGGCTATTGAAGAAGCAGGTAGAAAAGGGGCAAAGCTCATTGCCTTTCCTGAAAGCTTTATACCGGGTTATCCTTACTGGATATGGATGGAACCTCCATTCTCAGCAGCGCAGTACTTTAAGGATTTTTTCAAAAACTCTGTTGAAGTCCCAAGCAGCTCAACAAAGCTTCTTTGCCAATCAGCAAAAAAGGCAGACTGTTATGTGGTGATGGGAATGTCATCAAGAGAGGGAGGAACCCTCTTTAACTCAATGCTATTCATTGACAATAAGGGCAAGATAATGGGTTACCGTAGGAAACTTGTTCCTACCGTAGCTGAAAGGACAATCTGGGGCAGAGGAGATGGAAGTGACCTCTGTATATATGATACAGAACTAGGGAAAATAGGAGGTTTGATTTGTGGTGAGAACAATATATATCTAGTAAAATATGCACTCCTTGCAAAGGGTGAACAGATTCATATTGCAAATTTTCCTGGAACCCCTTTAAAACCAATGGTCGGGTTTAATGAAGCAATTGATTTAATCTTAAGGAGCCATGCCATTCTTGGTCAAATCTTTATCCTTAACTCAATAAACTTTGTTAGTGAGGAGATGAAAGAAAAAATCTTCGTTACAGATGTACAAAAGGAATTTTACCTTGATGCCAATAACGGTGGTGCCAGTATTATTTCCCCAAGAGGGATTCATCTTGCAAAGCCTGTTCTTAATAAAGAGATGAACGTCTATGCAGAGATAGATCTAGAGATAATTATTGAGGCAAAGTGGGCTTCAGACTGCACAGGCCACTACGCAAGGCCGGATATAACAAGACTTTTAATAAATGAAGAAAAATATCTCACCTATGAAACCAGAAAGACTGCTTTTGACTTTGCGGGAGAGAAACATTATCAGGAATACAATGCTGACCTTAAAAAGCTACTCGATGAAATTGAAAAAAGTGGAAACAAGACCTTACAAAAGCTTTTTTCAAACTTTGTTAGAAAATGCACTTTTAAATAACCTTAACAAGACTTACTTTGACAGTGAGTCAAAGTACCCAGATTACCAATGACAATTACACTCATAAATTTCCTATTGAAGTGATTCCTTGAAAAGTTTTCCTGATTCACCCCCTCACTGCTATACCCAATCATAATACCAGCTCCTGTCACAAAGATTTTAGCCGCATATCTTTTAATTCTAGGAAAATGTCAATTTTGGACTCAGCAGTTTGACTTCTAGAAGTAAAGCAGAAAGCATAAATGTAATCGCAGGTTGATATTACTTCAAAAACTTTTATTTAATACAATTAATTATTTTTATAAAGTTCTTCCTATATTTCCCGATACAATGTATACAATACACCCAGTAGCTAGGAGAAGTTACATGAAGTTTTATGATAAAGGAAATTCATTAAAATATCTTAAAGGCATATTTGAAACTGCTGGTGAGGGTATCTTTATTGTCGATGCTGATGGACGCCTCTTAAGAAGCAATCCTACCTTTGATAAACTCCTGGGATATGAGAAGGATGAGCTTAAGGGAAAACTGTTTACTGAAATTGCTCATAAAGACGCCAAAGTTCAAAAGATCACCTCCACAAGTAAAATCCACCACTTTCATCGATCAAATGAGTTTCCAATGGATATGGAATTTATACATAAGGGAGGGATTGCTGTTCCAGTACGACTCCGCTCAACACTTATAAAAGATGAAAAAGGAAAGGTAGTGGAAGCTATTGGAATAGTAGAAGATTTAAGAGAAGACAAAGGGGAAAGGAAACTTGTACAAAAGGTATGGGAGACCCAGGAAACACTGCACAATGTGCTTGCCAACTCAGGAGATGCCATTTTTGTAGCTGATGCTAATGGACGTATTACCATTGTTAATGGGGCGCTACTACAGATGCTGGGTTATCAAGAAGATGAAATCGTGGGGAAACATTTAATAGAACTCTCTCCTTATGAGGGAAACTTTACTACAACTACTAGAGAAGATGTTTCTATTACAGAGGAATATCTCAATCACCAGATAGAAAAGGCTAACGAGCTTTTTGAAAAAGGGAAGGTAACCAATTATGAGCTTTATTTAATTCATAAGGACGGGAAAATTGTTCCCATAGAAGCTACAATTTCCGTTTTGAAAGACCAGCAGGGGGAAAGGAGAGGATCGATAGCCATCTGCAGAGACATTACCGAGAGAAAAAAGGCAGAAGAGGAGATCAAAGAATCTCGAGATTTTCTAGAAAACATCTTCAAGACTTCAGCGGATGGGATTATAGTTACTGACTCTCAAGGCTTCATAACCATGGTTAATGAAGCAGTGGAGAGGATGATCGGTTATTCCCAGGATGAGCTTATAGGAAAACATACATTAGAATTGAGCGCTAAAGGAAAGGAGTACAAAGAGAAAGGAAAGAAATTTGTAACGAAATTATTTGAAGAAGGTTTTGTCGTAGGAGCAGAGCATACCTGGCTGAGGAAGGATGGAAGTTTAGTTGATACTGAGAGGAATGTAGCACTTTTTAGGGACAGTGAGGGTAACATTACAGGAGCAGTAGCAAGCATCAGAGACATCACCGAAAGAAAAAAGGCTGAAGAAGCATTAAAGAAATCCGAGGAAAAATATCACAGTGTGATAGAGAATGCCAGTGATGCCATTATCTCTACAAATAAAGAGGGGATGATAATAACGTTTAATAAAAGGGCTGAAGAGATGTTTGGTCATTCTCATGAGGAAATATTGGGAAAACCTTTTCTTTTACTAGCAACCCCAAATGAGAGAGGACGACAAAGAGATATTTTTAGAAAATTTGAAACAAACATTAACTCAACTAAAAAAATCTATGAAGGGAAAGGATTAAAAAAAGATGGCCAAGAATTTGATTTAGAATCTTCTGTCTCTTTTTTAGAGGTGCACGGGGAATATATTATCACTTCTTTTCTACGAGACATCTCCGAGAGGAAGAGCATGGAACACAAACTCCTCCAATCCGAAAAGCTAAAATCACTTGGAGAACTGGCAGGAGGAGTAGCTCACGATTTTAACAACATCCTTGCTGCTATCTTAGGTAGGGTTCAGCTATTGAGGATGCAGATTGACACTCCACCGGGAAAAGAGGAAAGAAGAAAATCTACGCGTGATCTAAAGAAAAGTTTAGACGTCATTGAGAAGGCTTCTTTAGATGGTGCTGAGACTGTGAGAAGAATCCAAGAGTTCTCCCGAAGAAGAGAGGAAGATAAATACTTTACGCCAGTTGACTTAAATAAAGCTATAGAAGATGCCTTAGAGTTTACCAAGGTAAGATGGAAAAATGAAGCTGAAAGTAAAGGCACAATAATTCATGTTAAAAAAAAGTTATCCCCCCTTTCTCCCATAGCGGGAAGTGCTCCAGAGTTAAGGGAAGTAATTACTAATCTAATCAATAATGCCATTGATGCCATGCCCCAGGGAGGTGAGATTAGAATAAAAACTTTAATGGATAACAGGCATGTGGTAATTAAATTTGAGGATACGGGTAGTGGCATTCCTAAAGCCTTTATGTATAATATTTTTGATCCTTTCTTTACCACCAAAGGCCCTAAGGCGACTGGATTAGGACTGAGTGTATCCTATGGAATCATCAATCGTCATGGAGGCAACATTAAGGTAGATAGTATTGAAGATCAGGGAACAACCTTTTCCATCCAGCTTCCTCTATCTGAGCAAACAGGTAAAGAAGAAAATGTTATATCCACCTCAAAAGAAGAAAGAAAAGCCAGAATTCTGGTTATTGAGGATGAGCAAGATGTACGTGATCTTCTCAAGGATATTCTCACCGAAGATGGCCATGAGGTTAAAACTACCCCTCATGGCAATAAAGGAATAAAAGTGTTTAGGCAGAATCATTTTGACCTAGTTTTTACCGATCTGGGTATGCCTGGGATGTCTGGCTGGCAGGTAGCAGAGGAAATAAAAAAGATAAATAGAAAGACACCAGTTGCATTGATTACTGGATGGGGAGTGCAACTGAATCACAGTGAATTGAAAAAAAGTGGAGTAGATTTTGTTGTCAACAAACCTTTTGAGGTGGATCAGGTACTAAGACTAGTTCAAGAAGGGATAGAACCAAAAAGAAAAGGTAAAACTCGTTAGAAAGTTTGGACGGGACTTTAAACCCTGCCTAAACCTACTGATTCTCCCTTCTGCCATAAATGGCGGTGCTTTTTTCTAATGGGATAAAAATGCAATCATAATAACTCAAGATGTTAGGAAAAAGAAAATACCAACGCATAAAATTAAACGTTAGAATCGCAAGCAAAGATAATTGCATAAAAATGGAACAAAATCCATCATAGATCAATTTCTGCAAAATCACTCATAATATCTTCCTCATCCCAAATTTAACCTCTCGGGAATTCCACAAAATAAAAAAATTATAACCCTTTTGCTGACAATTGGTTTTTGTCCCCAACATCTAAAAGCTCACGCACCCGTTCCATGATTTCAGGAATTGAAAGCTTGAAGGAACATTTTTCAATGCACTCCCCACACGCAACACAATCGCTTGCAATTTTTCCCCTCTTTCTCTGATTTGCCGATAGATCTCACGCTTTTGTTCCAAATTAAAAAGGTTAGTTTTGAAGATGTCTATTTGGCTCAAGATATGAATACCTTGAGGACAAGGTAGGCAATATCCACATCGATGACAATACTCCTTGCCAATAGGTCGGGATACATCTTCTAGCTCCCTGAGTTCTTCTGCTTCTTGTTCTATATCACGTGGTGTTCATAAAATACGAAAATCTCTTTTGTGCATTAGCATAATCAAGTAGAGTTTGTTTTTTCCTTGAATTCCTTAAGTTCCTTCTCAAGTCTTTTGACCTCTCTCTTTAAAGAAAATCTTTCCGCTAAATCTAAGAAACTTCCTAGCACAATACCAACTAAAAATGGGATCAAAACTAAAAGAGAAATCGGAACAGGCCTGAGTAATATCCCAAAATAGTTAAGTTGAATCGACTGAGAATTTGATAACGAAAATGTTACAAAAAATAAAATGATAAGAGCAAAGAAAACTGTGTTTAAAAAATTTCTCATGACACCTTACCTCCTTTTTAAATCAGCATGATTCAGTTTTATATTGTAAAAATTTTTAAATATTGTAAAGTTTTTTTGTAGTTTTTTTTATTATTTATTTTGTTTCCTTTTCATCCCGAGTAAACCTTTTTATAAAGTTTAGATAGAGGGCTTTTACCCTCAGTTAAATTTATTACTTTTTTTACCATGTTAAATATAAATTTAATAGAATCTTTCACTTTAAAATGAAGTTATTAAACAGAGAGCACACAGCCATAGCCATAAATGGCGGGGCATTCTTTCTAACAGGTAAATTAACTTGACAGAGTTAGTCTATATAACTATTATGATCTTCATACTTTTCTTATGATTAATTAAGGAGGAGGGCTCTATTGCAAGATCTAATTATTAAGAGGTTTAAAGAAAGTGCAGATTTAAAAATAGCCTTTGCCCAAAAAAACTACGAAAAGATTATAGAAGTAGTTCACCTCATTTCAGAATCATTAAAATCCGGTAATAAAATCATGCTCTTTGGTAATGGAGGAAGTGCTGCTGATGCCCAACATATTGCGGCTGAGTTTGTTAACCGCTTGCAAAAAAGCAAGAGGGATAGACCCCCACTCGCCGCCTTAGCACTCACTACAGATACTTCTCTACTAACCAGCATCAGCAATGACAGTGATTTCTCCAATATCTTCTCTAGGCAAATCAGAGCATTGGGCAAGAAGGGAGATATCGCTTGGGGAATAAGCACCAGTGGAAATTCCCCCAACTTGATCAAGGCAGTAAAAACTGCACAGGAGATGGAAATAAAAACCTTAGGATTAACTGGAAAAGGTGGTGGTGAAATGGGCACTCTAGTAGATTACCACCTCAATGTTGAGTCAAATGATGTACCCTGCATACAGGAAGTTCAAATCACCCTGGCTCATATTATCTGTGAACTGGTTGAACAAAAATTACTTTTTCAAGACTGAATATGAGAAAAGAGTTAAAAACTATAAATCTTGAGAAAATTAAGACAATCTATCTACGAGAAAGAACGAGCAAAGTAAACATCAAAGACTTTGGCAAACCCTATGAGAAGGGTAAAAGTTTTAAAGAGTTTTTAGATACCCTTCCCACTACCTTAGCTGCTAAGGACATTAGAGAGGTCGCTTATCATGTAGTAAAAGCTTATCAGAATAAAAGACCTATTATCTTTGGATTGGGTGCTCATGTAATCAAAGTAGGTTTAAATCCCCTCATCATTGATCTCATGCAAAGAGGCATTATATCTTGTATTGCCATGAATGGAGCTGGCGCTATCCATGATGTGGAAATAGCCCTATCTGGTAAAACCTCTGAAGACGTTTTATTAAGCTTACAACGCGGGGAATTCGGCATGGCAATCGAGACTGCAGATGTTATCAATCAGGCAGTAAAAATAGGTGTAGATAATAAGTGGGGAATGGGAGAATCCATAGGGAAAAAACTTTTGCAGTTATCTACTCCATACAGCGAGAAGAGCATTTTAGCTATGGCATCAAAAAATGGAACACTAAGTACAATCCATGTAAGTATAGGTACTGACACCATTCACATGCATCCAAACTTTGATGGTGCTGCAACTGGGAAACTTAGTCACACTGACTTCATAAGATTTTCTTCGCTAGTTGCGCAACTTGAAGGTGGAGTGTTTTTCAATGTAGGATCAGCAGTCATCCTGCCAGAAGTATTTCTCAAGGCCTTAAGTTTAGCCAGCAATTTAGGTTTCAAAATGAAAAATCTGACTACAGTAAATATGGATTTTATCCGCCACTATAGACCCACAGTTAATGTGGTAGAGCGTCCTACCGCATCAGACGGAAAGGGTTATCACTTAATTGGACATCATGAAATCATGCTCCCACTTCTTTCAGCAATCATTTTAGAAGAACTATAGAACACTATGGAAAGAAAAATAAAAATCATTGCTGGAAATACAACAGCCGAAGCAAGCCTTTTTAATACCACCACCGCCGATGCCATCTGGAATTCTCTTCCTCTTGAATCAAGCTGCAATCTTTGGGGAGATGAAATCTACTTCACCATTCCAATATCTCATAGCCTGGAGAAAGATGCCCGTGAGATTGTAGGGAAAGGAGATCTCGGATACTGGCCCCATGGACCTGCTCTCTGTATCTTTTTCGGACTTACCCCGATCAGCAAGGGAAATGAAATAAGACCTGCAAGTGCAGTCAATGTCTTTGGAAAGATTATTGGAGACCCTACAATCTTCAAGCATGTCTCATCTGGGACTCTTGTGAGGGTGGAGAAGGTAGGATAATGAAAACAGGGGATAAAATTATTACCCTGTTTTCTACAGGGTTTTACACAGGCTATTTCCCCATTGCACCCGCTACCTTTAGTACCTTGACACTAGGAGTCGCACTTTATCTTCTCATATCACGCCTTACTCCCTATGCTTACGGTTTACTCACACTCATCCTTTTTTTTTCAGCTATCTGGCTATCAGATAAATCGGAGAAGATCTTTCGTGTAAAAGACTGTAGCTATATTGTGATTGACGAATTGGTGGGATTTTTAATCACCATGTTTCTTTTGCCCTTTAAATGGATTTATCTTGTGATGGGTTTCCTCTTTTTTCGCTTCTTCGACATCATTAAGCCTCCACCAGCAAACATCATTAACAAAAGAAGAAAAAGTGGACTGGATGTAGTCTTGGATGATGTGATAGCTGGCATCTATTCCAATCTATTACTCCAGTTAATACACTACTTACTTTTCAATTAAACGTCTCAGAATTTCTAAAACTCATCTCTCTTCGGGCAGACAAGATACTGGATGCTAAATAAATGATACTGAAAGTATATATTTATTTTGCTTTTTCAAGTATCAAGTATCGTTTTAATTATTGAGGAGTGAGAAAATGAAAGCAGAAATAATATCAATAGGAGATGAGCTCAGCTCAGGAAGCGTACAGAACACTAACGCTACATTCATAGCCAATCAACTTCACACCATGGGAATTGAGGTGGTAAAAATAACTACCGTAGGAGATGACACTGAAACAATAATAGATGTCTTAAGAAGTGCACAGCAGAAAGCTAGTTTCGTAATAGTCACCGGTGGATTAGGTCCCACAGTGGATGATATCACCGTAGAAGCTACCGCTGAAGCCCTAAGGAGGAAACTGGTGCTCAATAAACGTGCCCTTAAGGCTATGGAAGAGAAATTTCAGAAGTTTGGTCGCACTATGAGTCCCCGTAATATAAAGCAAGCCTACTTACCCAGTGGATCAACTATTATTCCCAATCCTATAGGAACTGCCTGTGGATTCTCTTTAGCAAAAGGTAACACCTTATTCATTTTCCTACCCGGTGTTCCTAGGGAGATGAAAAGAATGTTTGAGGAGAGTATCACACCCTTAATAAAGAAAGAACAGATTGATACCTCTATCGTTAGATCACGTGTGCTCAAGATTTTCGGCAAGACCGAATTTTACTGTAATCAAATGCTGGGTGATTTGATAAAAAAGGAAAAAGAAATCACTTTTGCCTTTTTGCCACACTATCCAGAAATTTCTCTTAAGCTCACAATGCGTGGAAATGATAAAAAATACATAGAAAAGAAACTCAAGACGGTAGAGCGTACAATTACAAAAATTCTGGGAGATATTATCTTCGGAAAGGATGAGGAAACCTTAGAAGAAGTCGTGGGGAATGTATTGAGATCAAAAGGTGCAACCATATCAGTAGCAGAATCATGCACAGGTGGGCTTATTACCCATCGACTCACTAACATACCCGGGAGCTCAGACTATCTAGAACGCTCTCTCATTGTGTACAGTAATAGGGCTAAAAAAGAACTGTTAAAAGTGCCTGCGAACATACTCAACCGTTTTGGCTCGGTGAGTAAAGAAACAGCAGAGTATATGGCAAAAGGAATAAAAACATTAAGTAAAACAACTCTTGGACTAGCAGTAACAGGTATTGCAGGACCTACAGGTGGTACCCCTGAAAAACCAGTAGGGACAACTTTCATCTCGCTTGCCTACGGACGGCTAGTTAAAACTCAAAAACACATATTCTATGGTGATCGAGAACAAATTAAGTTCATAACCTCTCAATATGCCCTGGATATAGTGAGAAGGTACTTATTGCAAAATAATTGAACATAAAATTCTAGTATTCCAAATGGGGTGAAGTCCTTAATTTCAATGTTTCTGCTTTTTATTTGGTTTCAGTATTTTTAAAGAAGTCTTCCGGGCTATCAAATCAAAATGTTTATCCCTATGGATAATAGGTACATTATTTTCAATGGCAAGTAAAGCTATATAGCTATCTGTTAGAGGAACAACAATACCTTTTTTAAAAAGATCATATAAAAAATGTGCCAATCTCTCCCAAAAGTCATCTTCAACAGGTAAATAGACCAGCCTTTTTAGTACATCACTTAGCTTCTCATATTCTTTCGTGCTTTTTGCTCCTCTTAAAATCTCGGCTTTTATTTTTATGCCATGATTAATAAAAAGTGTATTGACTGAAACTTTGTAGGATAATAATCATAAAGTAGGTCTTTTAAAATATACGTTGAAATTTAGTTTTTTATGATATATAAGATTTGTATAATTTTATTGATTTATAATTGGTGTATTTGCCTATTACAAAAATAAAATAGCTTAAATTTTAGCGTGTCCCAGCTTAGATCTTTCATAGCCATAGAATTATCTCCTCTTATAAAGACCAAAATTGAGGAGATTCAAAACAAGTTAAAGCCATCATCATCTGATGTAAGGTGGGTAAGACCGGAAGGAATCCATCTTACCTTAAAATTTTTAGGCAACATTGAGGAAGAAATGATACCTGAAATTTCTGATATCATTAGAAAGTGTTCTGCTGATACTACATCTTTTACCCTTGAAATTCGCTCCCTTGGTGCTTTCCCCAATGAGAAAAATCCCAAAGTGATCTGGGTAGGTGCAGAAGACAATAGTGGTACCTTAGGTAAGCTACAACAATCTTTAGAAAATAGATTATCCACCCTAGGCTTTAAAGTAGAAAAACGAGCATTCTCTCCCCATCTGACCCTTGGAAGGTTAAAATCCTCCAAAGGGAAAAGTAGGTTAACTCAAGGATTAGAAGACTATAAACATTTTGAATTTGGAACTTTTGAAGCAAAAGAGGTTTGCCTCTTTAAAAGTGAGCTTAAACCTGGCGGAGCAATATATACTAAACTTAAAGCCTTTCCACTTCAATAATAACAGGAAAAAATTTAACCACGGAGAAAATTTTTTTTAAACTCTGTACTACTAACTTGCAACATCGTGTTTTTTTAGCAAAGTTTTCGTGCAACCTACTTAAATAAGAAGCTTTTTTTGACACGGAAAAGT
>Ga0111209_1009_pt1 | contig 12987 bp, 11 predicted proteins | sample DeeMarSWOR152_54_FD_80381 | JGI IMG/M metagenome (GOLD analysis project Ga0111209, IMG submission 80381) | Deltaproteobacteria bacterium DG_8
TAGGAAAGGAGTACTGCCATCGATGTGGATACTGCCTGCCATGTTCTCAAGGCATTTTCATCATTGGAGTAATGGACTTTTTAAAAACACCCCTACTCACACTGGGAAAAAAACGTATGGCTTACAACAATATGGTAGCTAGTAAAATGAGCTCACCCGCCAGCAGTTGTATCGAATGCAGGGAATGTGTGGCACGCTGTCCCTTTAATCTTCCTATACCGGAATTGATGTCCCAGGCTGCTGGGATCTTTGAGAAAAGAGTTTAAAAAAATGGCTTCCATGATCGTTACTGCTAATTGCGGCGATGAATATAGGGAGGTTATGGTTGTACCCTGTTTTGAGGCTATGGAAGCACATTTAATCATAGAACAGGTTTCCACAGTAGATACGTTCTATGTGGGAGGTGTGGAAAGCATGACTGATGAGACCTTCTCAGAAAAGCTTACCGAATCATACCAGCTAGGTATGCGGTTGGTTGAGGAAATCGAAAAGGCACAAAGTGAGAGTTAAATTCAAATCAGAAAAAAACATAAAGATAAGACTCGAAATATCTTTGAGCTCATTTTTTGATACTTAGCCACAGAGAACAGGGAGAAAAACATATACGTTTACACCACACTAAACTGTTGCACGTAAATTACCTCGCAGCAAAAATGCGAGGTAATTCAATTGTGAGTTGCAAAACGATGATTGATACTCACGCCCACATGAATGAAATAGGTAAGATTGAGCAGACAATCCAAAGAGCAAAGGGTGTCGGAGTCAATAGAATAGTGGCTGTGGGAATGGACATCGATTCCAATAGAGCTACATTATCACTGGCTCGCCAATTTCCTGAAATCATCTATCCTGCCATTGGCTATCATCCCTGGTCAATTACTCTGGAAGGAATAGAGGATAATCTTACGTTCATTGAAAAAAATCTCTCATCATGCATTGCCCTCGGAGAGGTTGGGCTCGACTATAAAACCCGGATGAAGAAGAACATTCAGTGGGAGGTTTTCTTTCGTATTCTGTTAATAGTCAAAAATTCTGGTCGTCCGGTGATTGTTCACTCACGCTTTTCACATAAACGGACTCATCAAATGGTAAGAGAGGCAGGTGTCGAAAAGGCAGTATTTCACTGGTACTCCGGTCCCCTTGATATTCTAGACAATATTATTGAAGATGGTTACTTTATTTCTGCAACTCCGGCTCTTGCTTATAGCTTACCCCACCAGACTGCTATAAAGCGTGCCCCCCTTGAACGAATTCTCATAGAGACTGATGCCCCAGTGGAATATCAAGGTAAAGTGTCAGAACCTGCTGATCTTGTAATAACACTGCGTGAGGTAAGCCGTCTTAAAGGATTGGAACCTGACGAGGTGAAACGCATCACGACTGCTAATGCGAAAAAGTTTTTCACTATCTAAATAATTATTAAGTTAAAAAATCAACTGATCAAACCTGAGTATCAGATTAAATCCATTCAAAAGAAATTCTCCTTTAATTATCTCGAGAGGAGGTACTTTCCCAATATGTTAAACCATAATTTTAAAAAGAGTCCGAAATTTATAGCTTTAGTAACTCTGCTTTTACTTTATCTCTTCTATTTATCTACATGTAAGCCAAGTAGTATCAGTGATGAATCTTCCAAGCAAAAGGCAGTTTCAAGTGCAGTCCAATATAAACCATTCATTGTTTATTATTCCAGAACTGGTACTACTCGTATTGTTGCTTTTGAGTTGATGAATCAACTCTTTTGTGAAATTGGAGAGATAAAATCAAAAAAGTATCGAGATGGATTTTTGGGTGCCTTTATCTGCGTATTGGACCAACTTCTTGATAGATATGATATCATTGAGCCTTTTACTAAAGACTTAGAAAGTTACAGTCCTATTATTATTGCGTCGCCAATTTGGATTCACAGGCTATGTTCCCCAATCAGGACATTTATAAAAGAAGTAATGCTAGAAGGCAAAGAGGTTTATCTCTTTCTTACAAATAATGGGAATTTTTCAAAAGAAGATAAATATGAAATAAAAAGAGTACTAACCTCTCAGAAAATCAAAGTGAAGGGTATGTATGCAATCCTCACGGAAGATAAGACAGAAGTGGAGATTAAAAGAGCTACGAGAGAATCATTGAATACCATGTTAAAAATAATGGAAAGTTCAAATCCTGATAATAAAGACTTTGAAGTATGAAAATCAGCTAGCCAATCTGAACTACCAAATAAAAAAACACTATTAATCACTCACTAAGACAGTGAGAGCACACAGCTAAAAATCTCAGTCGGTCCAACTTATGAACCCGATTTCTTTAAAAGCCTATCTACTCTCTTTAAAAGGAAGTTAGGGTCTACAGGCTTATCGATATATTCATCGGCATGAGGAGAACCAGCAGCAGATTCCGCATCAGGGAAAATCAGTGAACTACTTTCAACGCTCGTTAAGACAATAATAGGGATAGATGAAGTTTCAGTCCTTTTTTTAAGCTCACCGCAGGCAATGAATCCATCCTTCTCCGGCATCAAAATATCTAGTATAATGAGATCAGGTTTTTCCTTGGTAGCTTTATCAATTCCCTCCTTTCCATTATAAGCATAAATCACCTCATAGTTGGCTCTCTCTAATGCCATTTTCACCATTTTTACTTCACTAGGCTGATCATCAATAATGAGAATCTTCGCCTCTTTTTCAGACATGTTTTACCTCCTTTTGTTTACCTTATCTTCATCGAATCATATTCGCACCACTCCCAAAGGTCATCCTTTAGCGTTTCATATTTTTCTCGAACATCCTCATAGGTTTGAGCATTTTCCAGAGCAATAGAGACCTGTTCGGCAAAACCTTTAAGAAAATCAACTTCATCTTGGGAAAACTCCCTAGGCTCGGCAGTATAAATCCTCAGCATTCCAATTACTTCATTCTTTAATTCAAGAGGAAGTGAAAAGATTGAAGCGATCCCCTCTTCTTTTGCCTCCCAAAGATACTGTACCTGGGGAGAGGTCGCTACATCCAGCACACTATCAGGCTTACCTGAAAGGATCTTTGACAATGTTTTATCTGCTGCAATGGGACCTTTTTTAAGATATTTTTCACTTAATCCACAAGAGGCACAGACTCTGAAATATTCTTTTTTCCTGTCTAAAAGGCTAAGGGTACATCCTTTCAATTTTAAGATCTTGACCACACTGGTAACAATCAAGTTTAAAACCTCTCTTAGATTCAGGGTTGAACGGATTGCCGTAGTTATCTCCTGAAATCTCTCTTCTCTTTCTCGTTCCTCCCTAGCTTTTATCTCCTTTTCAATAGCTTTCTTTACTACTGCAAGCAGTTCCTCAGGGGTAAAGGGCTTGGGTAAATAGTCAAAAGCACCTAACTTCATGGAGCCACGAGCGGTCTCAACTGAAGAGTATCCTGTAAACATCACCACGGTGATATCAGGAATCTCTTCCTTCATCTTTTCTAAGGTTTCGATTCCATCCATACCGGGCATTCTAATATCAGTAAGAACGAGGTCATACTGCCTTTCTTTCAATTTCTGTAAGGCCTCCTGCCCACTTAAGGCAGTCTCTACTTCATAGCCTTCTTCACGCAATATTCGACCACAGCTCTCATGGATGATCTTTTCATCATCCACCACTAAAATACTAGCTTTGCGCTTTTCCATAAGAATGACCTCCTTTTATGTGGTAATCAAAAAACTTTATTTCACCGCAGAGGATGCTGAGATCACAGAAATTAATGACATTACTCTGCCAGGGTGGGATTACCATCCTACTTGTATGTGCTATAGATTGCAAATCCGTATAAACAAAAAGGAGTTTTCTCAATTAACCATAGCTCCTTACTTGGAAGAAAGACGATCTGCCAGATGGGGCGGTAGTTCTTTTTTTAAACTCTCATAATCCTCCTTTACAACTTGGTATAGCTTAGCATTCATCAAGGCAATACCTGCCTGCTCAGCAAGCTTATTAACCAAATCCATTTCCGTATCAGTAAATTGATGGGATTCTCCCGTATAAACTCTTAACACACCTACCACTTTCTCTTTTGCCTTGAGGGGAATAGAAAGGATAGAAACAATTCCTTCATCTTTAGCCTCATCAGGATATTGAATTCGGGGATCGTTTGCAGCATCTTCAATAAATATGGTTTTTCCCTCAAGAGATTCCTTCATGCTCTTGTCAGCATCAATGGAACCTTTCGCAAGGTACTTTTCACTAAGGCCAAATGCAACCCTGGTTTCCAACTTCTTTCCTGTATCATCCAGCAGGTTCACACTGCACCCTTTTAGATTAAGTAAGTTTACTACACTTTTTACAATCAATCCCAAGACCTCATTTAAATTGAGAGAAGAACTGATGGCTTTAGTAGCATCACGATAGGCACTCTCTAAGTGCTTGGTTTGAATTAAAACTTCTCTCTTCTCCAGGGCTTTGCTGACAACAGAGGTTAATTCATCAGGGGTAAAGGGTTTAGGAAGGTAATCGAAGGCTCCTAGTTTCATCGCCTCCACTGCCGTTTCTGCTGTTGAGTAACCTGTAATCATAATAATACCGATATCAGGATTATCCTCCTTGATTTTCTTCAATGCCTCCATCCCACTGATCCCTGGCATCTTAAGATCAGTGATAACGAGGTCATAGTATTCCTCCTCCATTTTTTTTAAACCCTCTTGTCCGGTAAAGGCTTTTTTAACAAAATAACCTTCCCCCCCTAAGATTCGATTACAACTCTCATGGACAATCTCCTCATCATCTATCACCAATATCTTTGCTTTGGTTACTCCCATAGTAATTACCCTCCCCTATTTTGCTTTTGAAGTCATTTCACCTTTCAATTATTGATTAAAAACCCCTTCGTCCTAATCTCCCTTTTTCTCAACAGGTAATTTAATAATAAAGGTAGTTCCTTTACCAACCTCACTCTCCACCAAAATATCTCCATGGTGTTTCTGGATGATACCATAGCTGACAGAAAGACCTAATCCTGTTCCCTTTTGGGGGTCCTTGGTAGTAAAAAAGGGGTCAAAGATTTTGTTAAGATTTTCTTCAGGAATACCCGCTCCCGTATCCACTACGCGTACCTCCACGAAATCTCCTCTTTGATTCAGAGAATCTGAAAAGGAAAGCCCTCCTTGACCATTCATTGCCTCTGCAGCGTTTAAAGCAATATTCATCAAAACCTGCTCAATCTGATTCTCATCAATCCAGATTTGAGGAATCCTCTCATCTAGATTTCTCTCAATCTGGATGTTATGAAAGAGGGACTGGTGTTCTAGAATAGAAAGGGTCTTTTCGATAACATCATTGATTTGACATAACTTCCTTTCAGGTGGTGTCTCACGAGCAAAATCCAAGATGCCCTTAATGATTTGCTTACAGCGAGTTGTTTCTCTCACAATAATTTCTAAGTCTTTCCGGGTTGCCTCATCTTTAGCACTTCTTAATAAGAGATGAGAAAAGGTCATTACTCCTGTCAAGGGGTTGTTCAACTCATGTGCAACCCCCGCAGCCAATCTCCCCAGAGAAGATAACTTTTCTGTTTGGATTAACTGTGCCTGGGTTTCCCTCAGTTCTTTATTGGCTTTCTCTAACTCCTTGCTCCGCTTGAGTATCTCTTCATTAGATGATTTGAGAGCCTTGGTCATTTTATTAAAAGAGGTTGCCAAATTCCCTAACTCATCACCTGATGCTACAGGTACCTCATAGGCTAGATCACCCTGAGCGATCTTTTCCGTGGCAAAGACCAAATGCTTAAGGGGTTTGGTAATACGTGAAGTAACGAAAACAACTATCAGTAAAGCCAAGATAACCCCCAAAATGGCAATCGCGAAAAAGCTTAAAACCAGCTCATTCCTCCTATCAATATAGGGAGCCTCCAATATTCCCACATAGAGCATCCCTATGATTTCACCCTTCACATTTCTTATAGGATCATAGGTGGTAATGTAATCTGCATTCACCACATAGGCACGGCCGATATAGGGCTCTCCATTTTCTAAGACCTTTTCGTACACATCACGTGATACTCTGGTTCCAATTGCCCGCAGCCCCTCCGAATTCCTCACATTGGTGGAGATCCTCACATCCCATTGAAAGATGGTGGCCGTTCCTATATCTTTTCCCTCATACTTCACTCCTCTGTAAACGATATCTTTTATTCTATCAACAATGAGGTAGTCTCGATTGAGGAGGTGTCCCCCGTAGAGTGCTCCCAGAAGTCTTTTATCTTCATCAAAGACAGGAGCAGCAACTTTCAGCATCATTCCAGAGGTTTCTCGATCTTTAAATCGGGGTTTAGCCTTGGGAGTAGGTATGAAGACCATGAAAGCCTGATCTACTAGATCTTCACCCTCTTTAGCAAGCTCTTCTTGAAAAATGATTTGGGTTCCCTTCGATATCATCTTATCCTTTAAGGCAACTCCTACTATTTCATCATTGGATTGATCATCACCCACCGTATAAGGGGTTTTTGTTCTCACCAGCACTCTTCCACTCTTATCAGTTAAAGTGAGGATATCTAAGTTGTTTTCTAACCTGACTCGTTCAAGCTCTCTTTTGAGTACGTCCCATTTACCTAAAGTAATTCCCTCCCTCAGAAAAAACCTTTCTGAAGTTAAACGTATAACTGACTCAATATCTTTTAATCTTTCATTGTACACCATCCAGGCTGAGTTAAGATCAATCTGGACCTTTTGCTGTGCCTGTTTCACTACATCAGTTGCTACCAATCGGATACCAATAATAGAGGAAGCTAACCCTCCAGCAACAACAACCACAATGAAACTAAATGCTAATTTCGTTCTAAGTGACAGATTAGTAAACTTCATAGTCGTTTTACTAAGAACCTTTGTCATCTTCATTCTTAAGTTATTCAATAGCTTTAAACGTGCAGACTTGAATGCAACTCTTACATTTAGTGCATTTGGTCTGATCTATCTCTGCAGGGTGCTTCTTTTCCCAGGTAATAGCCCCTACTGGACAGGCCTTAAAGCAGAGCCCACACATCTTACACTCTTCCTTATTAACCCTAAACTTAATCAGCTTAGTGCACACTAAGGCAGAACATCTCTTTTCCTCAATATGAGTCTTGTACTCATCGCGAAAATACCTGATGGTAGAAAGCACTGGATTGGCTGCAGTTTGACCTAATCCACAGTGAGAGGTATTCTGGATGTGCCTACCCAGCTTCTCCAGAAACTCGATATCTCCCTCCTTCCCTAAACCATCCACGATTTCTGTCAATTTGTCAAGCATCACTTTAAGTCCCTCTCTACAGGGAACGCACTTTCCACACGACTCACCAACAGAAAATTCTGTAAAAAACTTTGCCGTATCAACCATACAGGTTCGCTCATCCATAATCACTACCCCACCAGAACCCATCATCGCACCAGCCTGAGTGAGGGAATCAAAATCGATTTCCGTATCTAGAAGTTCCGTGGGAACACAACCTCCTGAAGGACCTCCCATCTGAGCAGCCTTAAATTGACGCTTATGGGGAATTCCCCCACCGATATCAAAGACCAAGGTACGCAGAGTCGTTCCCATAGGAACCTCCACCAGCCCAACATTGTTAATGGCACCTGTGAGGGCAAATACTTTTGTGCCTTTACTCCCTTCGGTTCCAATACTTGCAAACCAATCAGCCCCGTTTAGTATAATAGGGGGAACATTAGCAAAGGTCTCCACATTGTTGAGATTGGTAGGTTGACCCCACAATCCGGCTTCAGCAGAGCGTGGTGGTTTGATTCGTGGCATCCCACGACGCCCCTCCAAGGAATACATCAAAGCAGTCGATTCTCCACAGACAAAGGCCCCCGCACCGGGGTAAATATCAACATCAAAATCAAAACCGCTATAAAGGATATCATTTCCCAGAAGACCATAGTCTCGAGCCTGGGATAGTGCTATCTCTAACCTCTTAATAGCCAAGGGGTACTCTGCCCTCACATAGATAAACCCCTGGTGTGCTTCAATGGCATAAGCAGAGATAATCATACCTTCAATAACCGAATGAGGATCGGCTTCCAATACAGACCTGTCCATAAAGGCTCCAGGATCACCTTCATCACCATTACAAATAGTATACTTGGGGAAACGATCATATTTCCTCACCTCTTCCCACTTCCTTCCCGTTGGAAAACCACCGCCACCACGCCCTCTCAGACCTGATTTTTTTACCTCCTGGATGACTTCCTCAGGACTCATGGAAGTTAATGCTTTTGATAGGGCAGCATAACCATCTCGTGCGATGTATTCATCAATCTTTTCTGGATCGATTAGACCTCGATTTTTCAAGGTGATGAGTCTCTGATGCTTAAAGAAGTTGATATCCCTCATTAAGGGAATACGGGCCTCTTTGATGGGCTCTTTGTACATAAGCCTTTCTACCGGTCTTCCTTTCAAGAAATGCTCCTCAACCAGATGGGGAATATCTTCCGGCTTGACCTGAACATAGAATATGCCTTCAGGGTAAGCTACCATTACAGGACCCAGAGCACAGAAGCCATTGCATCCAGTTAAAACGACCTCGATTTCTCCCTGAAGACCACGATTGACCAATTCTTCTTCCAAGGCCTTTTTGACCACCCCTGAGCCACTGGCAACACAACCAGTACCGGAACATAGTAAAACCTGTGATCGAGACCTTTTCATCTAATCCTCCTTGAAATTCAATTCATGAAAAATTGATGGTTTTAACCATTGTCAATACTGTGCCAAAATGTTTTCAATCTTTTTGGGCTCTAACATTCCATGGACATCATCATCGATAAAAATTACTGGTGCTAAACCACACGCCCCTACACATCGCACTACCTCCAGAGAAAATTTAAGATCTTTTGTTGTTTCTCCTACTTTAATGCCTAAGGTATCTTCTACTTTCCTTACTATCTCTGCTGCCCCTTTCACGTAGCAAGCCGTTCCCATACAACACCTTATCACATGTTGACCTCGTGGGACGATAGTAAAGAAAGCATAGAAGGTAACTACTCCATAAATATGGCTGGGAGATATTCTGAGTCCTCGAGACAAATAGTTCTGTATCTCTAAGGGGAGAAATCCGAATACACTTTGGGCATCTTTCAGCGCTGGAATGAGATACCCTGGTTTATTACAATACCGCCCAACAATTTCATCCAATTGTGCATAATCCTCCTTCACTAAATCCACAACAAATCTATCAGCTTGTTCATCGTAGTGTACCCTTTCCATCTTACCACCCTTTCTCTTATTTCTATTATAAACTATGTTCACATATTTTACTGACCTTCTTTTGGAAGTAGAAAAACAAAATCAGCCCACTCCCCTTCTTCAGACTCTGCCCAAATCTCTCCACCATGTTTCTCTATAATCTCTTTGGTATTATAAAGGCCGAGTCCTGTCCCTAGCTGTTTCCCCAGTTCCTTAATGTCGATTCGCACAAATTTACCGAAGATGTCTTTAAGCTTATTCTTAGGGATACCCGCCCCTTCATTCTTGACATGAAAACGATAGTGGGTGCTATCTTCCTGGCAACCAATATTGATTATTCCACCTGTTTTCCCATATTTGATGGCATTGGTAATTAGGTTACTAAATACTATTCTCATCAAGATGGGATCAGCAATGATCTCCAATTTCTCCAATTTTTCTCTTTCCTCAATAGCCACGTGCATCTTTTTGATGGAAAGCTGGGGGTTCTCACCTTCAAGCACAGGATTTATGGCCTCTTTAAAGAGAGCGATCTGCTTTTTCTCTACTACCAGTTTCCCAGCCTCTATTTTAGCGAGCTGAAGATATTTCTGTATCATATCATTGAGCGTGTTGACATTACTTTGCATCTCTAAGAGAACCTCTTTCTGCAGAGTGGTGCTTAACTTTCCCAGCGTTTCATCCTGCAGCATAATGAGATACCCTTTGAGTACACCCAGGGGTTGTTTAAGCTCATGGGTGGTAAAACCCAAAAGTCCTAAATACCTCTTGTTGAGTTCTTTGAGATCATTCATGGTCTTTTGAAGGTTCTGAGACATTTGACTGAATGAGTGAGCTAATCGCCCAATTTCATCGTCTGAATAGATCTCTAACTCTGTGGGGAAATTTCCTTGGGATACCTCCTGAGTGGCATATACAAGCTTTTCAACAGGTTTGCTAATACTCCTTGCTAAAAAGTAGCCGATGACTAAAGCAACGAGCACCCCTATGAGGGCGATACTGAAGAAGAGGTATATTACCTGATTACGCATATCAATGAAAGGCTGTTCCAATATTCCCACATAGAGGATACCAATAATCTGTCCCAGAACATTCATTATCGGTTCATAGGCAGTGATATAACCCGCATTCACTACATAGGCACGGCCAATATAGGGCTCTCCATTTTCTAAGACCTTTTCGTACACTTCACGGGACACCCTAGTCCCAATTGCCCTCAATCCATTTGAATTCTTAACATTGGTGGAGATCCTCACATCCCATTGAAAAATGGTCGCGGTGCCTATATCTTTTCCCTCATAGCTCTCACCCCGATAGATAGTGTCCTTTATTTGATCCACGATCCCATAGTCCCTATTGAGTAGTATCCCTCCATAGAGTACCCCCTGTATATCATCATTCTTATCAATCATGGGCACAGCAGCTTTAATAACCATACCGGAGGTTTCGCGATCTCGGGCGCGCTGTTTTGCCAGATTGGTTGGTATAAAGACCATGAAAGACTGTTCAGCCAGTCCATCTCCTTCTTTGATCAGTCTCTCTTGAGAAAGAATTTGGGTACCAGCAATCTGCTCTCTATTTAAGGCTCTGCTTACCATCTCATCATTAGATTGATCATCTCCAACCCTATAAGGATACCTGGTTCTAACCAGTATTATACCTCTTTCATCTGTAAGACTGAGGAAGTCAAGAGTGTTATCGATTCTTATCTCTTCAAGTATTCGCTTCAAAAAAGGGGTATTTTTCTCTCTGAGCTCTTCTATGATGGCCTCCCTTTTCGCAGTTATCCGCATAAGAAATTTGATACTATCAATTTTTTGATTATAGACTACCCATGCAGAGTTAAGATCCATCTTAACCTGCCTCTGGGCACGTTCTAAAACGGTTTTTCCATATAAAACTATTCCCAGGATTAAAGCAACAGAACCACCACCGATAACAACGATTAGAAAGAAAAACACTATCTTTCTCTGAAGTGTTAAACGGAGTTTAATCAACCTTTCCCCTTCCTCTCTTCATTTTTTAATCAGGTATTTAAGTTTAATAATAGCTAATAACAACTTCTTTATCCCTGCTCTTTAACAACTCCGCAATCTCCTCAACAAACTTAGCTTTAAGTCCTAAGTTGACAGGAAGGTCAGGATTTTGATGGGCAGGATTTATGCTCCGGCCTAAGATCACCCTGATAGAATCTGCAGTGGAGAGTTCAAAAGCAAGCCGACTTGCTCCATCATTCTTATACTTCAAATCACTAAGGCGTAATTGATCTTTCAATAGTTTCAAAGCTTTCATTAAGGTTATGGTTCCTTCTGTTACCAAATCTAATCCCTTGATAATCCCAATAGGTGGAATATCAACCGTAGCCGTTTTCATATCAACATCGATTTCTCGATTTAATTCTCTGGCGACAATGCTACCCGTTGTTCCACCACATACGATCTTTTTGCCCTGCGAATTCATGAGGTTATGGACAACTTTGGGGTCATCCTCCTTATTGAGGGGAACCCCTATCAGAAGTGTTGCCAGTCTTCTTTCTCTAATCTTAAGAACTCCCACAGTGGCATCATCTCCAGGCTTTTTTTGATAGAGTTTATAGGCCACATTGATGAGATCGTCAGCAAGTTGTTGAGCAGAAAGCTTAAGGGATGATCGCATTTCCAGGTAAGTAGCAATCCGATCCCAGTTCCAACCTAGATTCCATAAACCTCCTATACCGGCGTGGACTTCTCCATCACTCACAAAGACAAGCCAATCACCCTCTTTAATTTTCAGGTGAATCTCTTTGATCCTCTTTTCTCCAATCTCTCTTATTTGGTAGTTTAGATGCTGTACCTTCCCCTCATTAATAAAAAAAGTAGGGGGATTATCGCATTCTGCTAAATAGGTATCACCGTTGAAAAAGCATTGAGCAATGGAAAAGGTGCTGTAGGCAAGCTTTCTTACCTTACAAAAAGGAAGGGTTTCACTTAAGGTTTCAGTAACCTCATTTATGCCTGCCCCTTTCTCTAACATGACAGAAATAATCTTGGTGGTCAAAGTGGATAAAATGTTTGCCTTAACTCCACTGCCCAGACCATCAGAGAGAACTATGACTACCTGCTGAGGATTTCGATTGAAGACTAACGAATCTCCAGATAGCTCTTCCCCAACCTTATTTAAGGAGCTATGGCCAAAGTCAAAGTAGAGATCACTCATAGGCCCTCCTCCTTCTTTGCCAGCTGGATTAGCTTCAATAAGGTAGTCTTGGTTTCTGCAGTAGTTTCACCCAATAAACCTGCAATCTCTTGGGCAACACGCATCTGCTTATTGATCACTTCCTGAGATTTCTCTAAGAGCTCCCCCTTCAGCTTTACAATCTCTTCCCGTTGCTGTTCGATCTTAGAGATATCTACCAGCATCCCCACCCATTGCCCTTCCTCTCGTAATTGAACTGTGAGGATACGAAGATTAAGGTTGGGTAAAAAAACTTTTTTATCTACAGGTTCTTGAAGTTCAAAAATCTCAGTGAGCCATTCCCTTTGAAGAAAAGAGAGAGGCTTACCCTTTAAGGTATCTCTCTGATCATCGATACCTATCATTTTGGTAAAGCTCCTATTGATATCTTCAATCTGCCTCTCTTTGTTCACCACGATAATTCCTACGGGTAAGCTCTCAAAAATCTGTTGGACTTTGGAAATCTCTCTTTTCCCCCTTATGGTTTCAGCAAGTAACCTTCTCCTCTCCATGACCTTCTCTATCACTAACACAACCTGATCGCTGGTGAAAGGTTTTGGCAGATAATCAAACGCACCTAATTTCATTGC
>Ga0111209_1010_pt1 | contig 12791 bp, 8 predicted proteins | sample DeeMarSWOR152_54_FD_80381 | JGI IMG/M metagenome (GOLD analysis project Ga0111209, IMG submission 80381) | Deltaproteobacteria bacterium DG_8
CAAGATTGGTCAGGAAACGTGAGAGAACTGGAAAATACTATTGAAAGAGCCGTTATTCACTCCTTTGATGGAAATATTGATCTTTCACATCTTACTCTTCCATCTCTAAGTGAAAAAGAGGGATTTGAACTAGATTCAGATTTTACGCTGCCCCTAGATGGTGTCGATTTGGAGAAACTGGAAAGAAATATAATTCGACAAGCCTTAGAAATTTCTAAAAACAATCAAAGTCAAGCTGCCAAACTTCTAGGTCTTACAAGGGGGAAATTTCGAGTCCTGTTAAAAAACATAAAGAAAGAGGATAATCATGAAGAATAGATTTGTAATCCCTATCGTCTTACTCTCTATTTGTTTTCTTTTCACTCCTGTTAGGCTATGGTCACAGGGAAAAGAGGTAGAAGGAGATAAAGACAAAGAAAGCATTGAAGAAATCTTCCAAGATACAAAGGTCATGTTTGTTGGGGAAGATTTATATACCGTATCTATTGCCTCCAGGCGAGAAGAGCCTCTACGACGTGCACCCGCTGCAGTTACTGTGATTACAGGAGAAGAGCTCAAAAGGTTTCGCACCTTGGCAGAGGTACTTGCCAGTGTTCCTGGCTTTTTTACAGACCGAAACGAGATTAAAAACAGTATTTATTTAAGAGGTATACCTGATTCTTTTCTGGTGATGATGGATGGCGTTCCTTTCTCCAATGATACCTCTACAAGAGACTATCCCCGAGGAATGGAGTTATCTCTCGATTACACAGAAAAGATTGAAATTATCAGAGGGCCAGGATCAGCCCTTTGGGGTGCAGATGCCTTCTCAGGTATTGTAAACCTGGTTACCAAAAAAGGAAATGATATTCAAGGAACCACCCTCTCATCAGAGGTTGGCACCTTTAATACTCAGCGATATAAGCTTCTATCTGGTTATAATAAAGATGGTATCGATCTAGTCCTATCGGCTAACTACACCGTGTCTGATGATTTTGAACACAACATTCCAGGACTAAAAGAAAGAAAACAGGATTACTTTAACGAGTTTTACGGGAAGCTGCGATATAAAGATCATCTGGAGATTTCTGGAAGGGTATCCAAGTATAAAAACTTCTTTTCCATGCCGCGTTTTCACTTCAATGGAGAGGAATATACCCCATTCTCCTTTTTTCAGGTTACCTATAATAAAGAAATAGGCTCCTCTTCCAATCTTCTGCTTAATGCTTATTTAGAGCATTTTAAGAGTCTAAAAGAGTTTGAACTGTTCACCTTACGGAGTAAGAACTGGCAGTATGGATGGGAGGGAAAGTATGATTTCAACTTTATAAAAAGTCACTTTATGACCCTGGGTTTCTCTATTAGAGTAAATGATGGTAGCAGTACGAGAGCACGCATTAAATTATTGGGTACCCCAATTTACACTAGAATTCAGTCATTTGATACCCAACGTTATTCACTTTACTTTCAGGACAAATACAAGATAACAGATAATCTAGAACTGACTGCGGGAGTGCGTTATGATAAACACAGCGAATATAGAAGGACCATAAGTCCACGCGTAGGAATCAGTTGGTCTTTTTTGAATAATTTTAATCTCAAACTCCTCTACGGAAGGGCGTTTCGAACACCTGCTCTTTATGCACTCCTTGAAGAGGGTAATCTGAAAACAGAAAAGATAGAAAGCTATGAGGTAGAATTGGGGTATCGGTATAAAGAAACTCTTTCCCTAAATTTAAATTTTTTCTATAATAAGTTAAGAGACATAATAGAAGAAGTTGAATTTGGGATAGTGCGTAATCGCGGACGTGACCACGTGAAGGGAATAGAACTTTCTGCCTTATACCAGCCTACATTTACCCTATCTTTCTATGCTAATGCTTTTTATCTTTTCAAGAATAGGAAAGAATTTGAGTTTCAATTCGCTCCTTCTGGGGTAGAATACAGGGAGGCAGAAGAGCAAAACATGGAGAGTTCTTTTATTGCACCCCGTAGTGTGTTTAACTGGGGCATTAATTACAGCTTCTTAAAGTATGTTACTTTAAACCTTCACTTTTCTTACTATGCAAAAAGGAATTTGGGTCAGAACAAGTACTATCGAAGAGAGGGCAATGTTTCTCCCTACCTGATGGTTGATGGTAATCTCTTCCTAAAGCATCTACTGAATGATAGGTTAGAGATGTCACTCAAGGTAAGAAATGCCTTTGACACAGATTATCACTCTCGAGGTAAATATAGTGTCATTGACGGTGCAGGAAGGGGCTTATTCTTCTCCCTTCAGTACAAATTTTAGATAATGTCCGTTGATAGTTTTCAGTTCTCCGTTGAAAAGAAAAGTAAAATCAATCAATGCACTCAGCGCTCTTCGGGCATAGAAGATGCTGGATGCTAAATAATGGATGTATATATCCAGTTTGTATTTTATCCAGCCTCAAGTATCCATGCACGTTTTAATTGAAATGGCATATCTTAAAGTCACTGAATCATTTAACAAAAAAATTCCTAAACAATTCAATTAAATAGCAGTAAAAATATTAATTTCCTTTTTTCTATAAATCCTAAGACATTCAATAGACTACTGACAATGGGTGACTGACAACAGACCACTGACAAATACTCATATTTTGAGGAATACAAGGTGAAAAAAAGATATCCCATAGTTATACTAGTTATAGCACTACTTTTTTGCACAAAGAATGTGGATTCCGATTCAACCAATATACGAAGTGTATTAGTTAATTGCCATCGGCCTTACTTCCCAGGGGAGTTATTAGTTAAATTTAAACCATGGGTTTCTATGAAAACGGCTACCTCTATTCACCATGCCTTTGGGGTCTCTCAGATTAGAGAGGGCTATAATGCTTCCTATCAAATCATTAAGGTACCCTCAAGTAAGGAAAAAGAGATAGCAAAAGCATATTCAAAAAGACCTGAGGTTGAATATGCTGAGCTAAATTATTACAGGTATATCCATGCTAACCCTAATGATAGGTACTATCGCTTGCAATGGAATTTCCCTTTGATCAATCTACCTGAGGCATGGGATTTAAGTACAGGGGATGGTGTAACTGTTGCCGTCGTCGACACTGGGGTTAACCCCTTTGGTGTTGATGGCTTCGGCCGTCTTTTTTGGAATAGGCTCCTTATGGGATACAACGCCATTCTGGGGATTCCCGGTGGAATTGATCTCCATGGCCATGGAACCCATGTAGCAGGCACTATAGGACAAGAAACCAACAATTGGATTGGTGTTGCAGGAATTGCTTTTGATGCAAAGATCCTTCCAGTTAAGGTCTTAAGTTTTATAGGTGAGGGGCTTGATTCCTGGGTTATCGATGGTATAAGATGGGCGACCAACCACGGAGCTGATATTATAAACTTAAGTTTTGGTGGAGGTTATCCTTCTGAAGCTCTCGAGGATGCAATCAACTACGCCTATGAAAATAGGGTAACAGTGGTTGCTGCTTCAGGAAATGATGGTAATGACGAAGTTGATTATCCTGCTGCCTATGATAATTGTATTGCCGTGGGCGCCGTGCGATATGATAAGAGTCTCACTTACTATTCCAATTACGGTGATGCCCTTGATCTGGTTGCTCCCGGTGGGGATAAGAGCGTGGATCAAAATGGTGATGGTTATGTTGATGGAATATTACAAGAGACATTCTGGTTTCTAGGCATGGGTTGGTGGTATCGGTATAAATCTGGTACCTCCATGGCCTCTCCCCATGTAGCAGGGGTAGCCGCCCTGGTTAAATCACTCCACCCTGAATATGAAGCCGATGATATTAGGCAGGTTCTCCAGGAAACAGCAGAAGATCTGGGAGATCCAGGATGGGATGAGACCTATGGCTATGGGTTGGTTAACGCCTATGCAGCGGTCTCCGAATAAGAGCACTAATGAATATCAATTGCCATCAAGATAAGTGTAACGCAATGAAAAAAATAAAATTCATAGTTACTATTTTTGCTACCATACTCACATTCATTGCATCCCATGCATATGCGGGACAACTATCACCAGAATTATCGGAGACATTACAGCAGGTTAATCATAAAGAATATCTTTCGGTAATTGTGCGCATGGAAGACCAAACTGACCTGAAGGCTTCGACTCTGGGCATCGTTGGAAGGAACAAGGCTTTACGTTCAAGGAAGGTGATTAAAGCTTTAAAAGCAACCGCTATAGTAAGACAGAAAGACCTGATCACGTTCTTAGAAAAAGAAAAATCCTTGGGTAGGGTAGTCCACTATGCCTCTTTTTGGATCTTCAACGGCCTTTCTTTGAAAGCCACCCCAGGAGTGATTAAAAAGATAGCTTCACGGGATGAGGTTGATATAGTATCGGAGGATTTACCTATTCCCCCACCTGTTTTACTTCCAAGCACACCGCCTCAATCCGAAACGAACTATACCTGGAATATTGAAAGGATTAAGGCCCCAGAGGTCTGGGATATGGGACATAATGGGAGTGGGGTTGTGGTTGGAATATTCGATACCGGGGTTGATTATACTCATCCGGATTTGGCAGAAAAATATCGTGGGGGTGATAATAGTTGGTTTGATCCCTATGAAGAATATACTACGCCTCACGATTCTGCAGGAGAAGGTACAGGACATGGCACTCATATTGCTGGAATTATATTGGGTGGAAATGCCAGTGGACAACATATTGGGGTTGCCCCCGGGGCAAAGTGGATTGCTGCTAAGGCTTGGAATGATAAAGGAGAAAGTTTTACATCCAATATCCATGAAATCTTTCAATGGTTCATAGATCCAGATAGAAACCCTGAAACTAATGACTTCCCTGATGTAGTTAATAACTCTTGGGGATTCAAGTTGCTAGATATCTTTCCCTGGTGTCTGCCCGATTTCCAGAATGACATTAAGGCATGGCGGGCAACAGGTATTATCCCTGTCTTTTCTGCCGGCAATTCTGGTCCCTGGTTTTTCACCGGGGAAAGCCCTGCTAACTATCCAGAAACTATTGCTGTGGGTGCTACTAATCTTTCAGATAGGATTGCCTTTTTCAGCAGTCGTGGTCCAGGTAACTGTGACCTTAGTATCTTCCCAGATATATCCGCACCAGGCGTTGCTATTCTTTCATCTGCCCCTGATGGGGGTTATCAAGGTATGTTGGGCACTTCTCAGGCATCTCCCCATGTAGTGGGAACTATCGCCTTAATGCTTGATGCCAATCCTGATTTAAGTATAGCAAATATTGAATCCACACTTAAGGCAACTGCTAAACATTTACCTTTAGGTTTTTTCTCTCCTAATTTCTCTTATGGATGGGGACGGGTTGATGCTCTAGAGGCAGTCAGAGCCGTTATCCCTTAATTGCAAAATAAAAAGTGTTCACCCCGTTAGATAAGTTGCAATAATTAAGCCTCCATCATTCCATCGTTTATTTGACCTGTGAGCAGATGCAATAATTACATATCTAACGGGGCAAGAATTGAAAAATGCAAAACGAAAGAAAATATTTGAATTGCCATGTACGGATATTTTCAAAATAAATGAAGTTTTATTAACTACATTTGAAAGGAGTTACGATGAAATATTTAAATATTAATAGAGCTTGCGAATTTTTAAAGGGTGAAATGGATAAATTTATCTTAACTATTATATTTTCTATCTTCCTTTTCATAGTGGGGATTTCTTACGCCGGAGAGATAGATGAGGCAGTTTATAGAGCTATAGGAAAGAGGCATGAAAAGGACAAAATTTCAGTCATTGTTCGCATGTCTGAACAGCCAAATCTTTCAAAGATTACGAAGAGCCTTAAAGGAACAAGCAAGAAGGTAAAATCAACCACCTGCATTAAATATTTAAAAAATCTCGCTTCAAGAAATCAGAGAGACATAAAAACTTACCTTAAAAAAGAAATATCACTAGGCAATATTGAAAAATATACCCCTTTTTGGATCTTCAATGGTTTTGCCATCAAAGCAACTCCTAAGGTAATTCTAGCTATAGCCAAGAGAAGCGATGTCAAGAGGGTTTCGGAAGATGGTTATATTCCCTTGCCAGATTATAAAGTCGGTAAGGCAATGCCATCAGTAAGTTCTGTTGAATGGAATATAACAAAGATAAAAGCACCTGAGGTCTGGGAATTAGGGATCGGCGGTAGTGGTGCAGTGGTTGGGATATTTGATACCGGGGTTGATTATACCCATCCGGATTTGGCAGAAAAATACCGGGGAGGAGATAATAGCTGGTTTGATCCCTATGGAGAGCATGACCAACCCCATGATGCTGTAGGACATGGTACCCATGTCGCCGGTACCATTTTAGGTGGAAGCAATGGAGGAACATCCATAGGTGTGGCGCCAGGGGCAAAGTGGATAGCGGCTAAAGCATGGGATGATTATGGTTTTAGTACGGCTTCAGCCTTTCATTTAATATTTGAATGGTTTATGGACCCAGATGGCGACCCCGAGACTGACGATGCCCCGGATGTGGTTAATAACTCTTGGGGTTATGCATTACCTATTTGCTTTAAAGAATTTGAGGCAGATGTCCAAGCCTGGAGGTCAGCCGGTATATTCCCTGTTTTTTCCGCTGGGAATGGAGGAAACTTGCCATTTACCGCGATTTCACCCGCTAACTATCCTGAAACCCTCTCAGTAGGTGCAACTGATATCAATAATGTAATTGCAGAATTTAGCAGCAGAGGCCCTTCCTTATGTGATTTTTCCATCTTTCCTGATGTATGTGCGCCCGGGGTTGACATCAATTCTGCCGAGCCCGGGAGACACTATGTCTCTTACTCTGGAACTTCCATGGCCTGTCCCCATGTGGTCGGAACGGTTGCTTTGATGCTCTCTGCCAATCCTGAATTAACATTGGATGAAATTGAACAAATTTTAAAAGACACAGCGCTTCCGCTAGGCATTCTTACCCCAAACAACAATTATGGTTGGGGGCTTATCAATGCCTACGAAGCTGTAATGAGTGTTATGTAATTCAACCATAAAGGAGAGTAGTGATGAAAAGATATATTTTTATTAACAATGTTTTCATTTTATTGATAATAATCCCTTTTCTGTCTTTCTCTTATGCATATCTTGCCGATAGCCCCTGGCCAATGTTCCGTCATGATCCTCAACATACCGGACGAAGCCCTTATCTGGGTCCAGAGCAGGGAGTGCTCAAATGGAGGCATAAAATGAAGTCTCTCTTTGCCTCTATTTGCCCTTTAGCATCATCACCTACGATAGACAGCAAGGGAAATCTCTATGTAGGGGGTAATGATTCTCTCTATGCCATTAGCCAGGATGGGCATCTCAAGTGGAGTTATTCAATATTCCAGTTTCCCAATTGTGTCTATTGTTCTCCGGCAATAGAAGCCGAGGACACTATCTATATAGGATCAGGCCTTTTATACACCTTTAGTAATGATGGAGAAGTCAGGTGGTGGTACAATCCAGGTAGTTATATCCTTCTTTCTTCACCAACCATAGATGAGAATGGTGTTATCTATCTCGGATCGATGGGCAATTATTTATTTCATGCAGTTAATCCAGATGGCACCATGAAATGGAGATATAAAGCAGACTTTTTATTCCAATACTCATCCCCGGCCATAGATATAGATGGAACCATCTATGTGGGTTCTGAGGATCATCATCTCTACGCCTTCAATCCAGATGGTACGCTTAAATGGAGGTATGAGACGGGAGGATATGTAAGATCATCCCCGGCCATAGATATAGATAGAACCATCTATGTGGGTTCTGATGACCACCATCTCTATGCCATCAATCCAGATGGTACCCTCAAATGGAGATATAGAACAAGAGGTGAAGTAAAATCCTCTCCAGGGATAGCCACTGATGGAATTATCTATGTAGGTTCTAATGATAATTACCTTTATGCCCTCAACCCGAATGGAACTCTCAAGTGGAGATATAAGACAGACGATGCTGTACTCTCATCTCCTGCTATTGATGGAGAAGGTAATATATATGTGGGTTCTAATGATAATTACCTTTATGCTTTTACCCCTTATGGTAGCTTGCGGTGGAGATACAAAACAGGGGATTTCATTTATCGCTCATCTCCAGCGATAGGGGAAGACGGAACCATTTATATAGCATCAAATGATGGTTATCTATATGCTATAGGTGAAGCTAACGGTAGTGAGTGCCCTCTAAGTTTTACTTTAGAATCCGCATCAGAGATTGAGCCCTTCAGGAGATACAGAGATGAAATACTAGTTAGTAAGTCCCAGGGGAAGAGATATATCGATCTCTACTATAAACATGCATCGGAAGTCTGCTCACTTCTACTCTCTCATCCAAAGCTTGCATCATCAATGAGAAAAATCATAAGACAGCTCTTACCCATAGTGAATGAATCATTGGTTAAGAAAAAGGCTACTTTACCAAAGGATCTTTTAAAAGAAGTTAAATCTTTCCTTAGTGATTTAGAGGTTTATTCATCACCTTCCTTAAAGGGTGATCTAAAGAAGATTGAGATGGATATAAGCAGCTCGGAATTTCTAAAACTTATTGAAAATCAAGGAATTTATTGATGCTAAAATTCTAACTTCACATGGAATGATGCAATGGTGATATGAGTAATCCGTTGCGAGTTATGCGTTGCGTGTTAGAAAAAGAGATACGAGAAAATATAAGACCCTCAACTCGCAATCCATAGCATGAAACCATAACAAAAAAGGAGTGTAAAATGTTAAAATCGTTTTATAAAAAAATGAGAAAAGAGCTATTGAGTAAAAAAGCTATTTTATTGTTGGTAGGGATGATAGTTCTAGGTTACTACCCTGTACATGGACAGCTTGCCGATAGCCCCTGGCCTGCTTTTCTTCATGATGCTCAGCATACCAGTCGAAGCCCTTATGTAGGTTCCCAAGAAGGAAAACTTCAATGGAGATTCAAGACCATAGGTGATATAAGTTCATCACCTGCCATAGGTGCAGAAGGAACCATCTATGTGGGTGATAATTTCTCTGTGAAAATTAGCAATTATATCTACTTAGAATTCGGCTTTCTCTATGCAGTAAACCCAAACGGTACCCTAAAATGGATTTCTCCCATAGGTTCTGTAAGCTATTCTTCACCCGCTATAGCGTCAGATGGAACCATCTATATACTGAGTTTGCCTGAACTATTATTACTACCTATATCGAAGGGTTACCTTTATGCTATAAATTCTAAAGGAAAAATTAAATGGAGGCGGGAAATAGGATTGTTAAGTGTTTTTTCTTCACCCATAATAGCTAAGGATGGAACTATTTATGTGGGTTCAGGAAATGGTTATTTCTATGCCTTTAACCCTGATGGAAGCGTCAAATGGAAATACAGAACACTCAATTTCATAACCACATCACCTGCCTTGGATGAAGAGGGGAATATCTATATAGGGTCATATAGTCAGTTTTATTCAGTAAACCCAGACGGGACCCTCAGATGGACATTTGACGTAGCTCCATTCTGGGTTACTTCCTCAGCATCAATAGCCCAGGATGGAACCATTTATGTTGGATGCAGTATGTTATTTAATGATACGGGAGTATTATGTGCCCTTAACCCTGATGGTACACTTAAATGGCAGTTTACCTTACAATTTAATATGCCTCTTTTTATAACTACATCGCCAGTACTAGATAGCGACGGGACTATCTATATGGGGGATGATGAGTACTTCTATGCCCTTAATCCCGATGGTAGCCTCAAATGGCACTATAAAACAGAGGGTAGGATGCAATCTTCTCCAGCCGTAGATGGAGATAGTAGTGTCTACGTTTGTACAGCAACAGGAATAAATTTGAAGCTATTAGTTCTTGAAATAGGATCGATCTATGCCTTTAATAATGATGGTATCCTTAAATGGCAATATAAAAATTTTTATGGAGGACCTTCATCCCCTGCGATAGCCGAGGATGGAACCATCTATGTGGGGTCAAGGAAAGGTCATCTTTATAGCATTGGAGAGAACTCATGTCCTTTAACGCTGCTTTTGGAGGATGATTCACCCAGCCTTTCTGTTTTTCGTGAGTTTAGGGATGAGGTATTGACTGAAAGTACATTAAGTAACTATATATCCCTTTATTACCAATATGCCTCTGAGATTAGCGATTTGATCCTTTCAGATCCAAGACTTAAATCATTAGCTAAAGAAGTATTAGAAAAGCTCACGCCAGAGATTCAATTATTTTTAGATGGTGAGGAGGTATTACTTTCAGTAGATCTAGTAAAAGACATAGAATCTTTGCTTGATGAACTTGCCATAAAAGCCAGCCCTAAACTAAAAGCAGAAATTAAAAAGGTAAAAAGAGAGATAAGCGAAGGGGATCTATTCAAACAATTAGGTGTAGGTGTTTATAAACAAATAAATGACCTTTTTTGAGATGCACCCACCAATCTCACCTTAAAAATTCTCCATAATGTTAACTAAAATTAAAAAGCGGGGTATTCTTACTCCGTTTTTGATTTTTAAACTGCCCTAAGCAATTCCAAACTTGACTTAGATCAGATACTTATATATAAAGATAACCGCAATGCAACCAGATCACGAAGAAAAAATAAGAAATCCTGATCTAATATTTTAATTTGTTTCATACTTCGTATTTAGAATTTAAAAAATGGCTTATCATTCGATTGTATTAGCAAAACAAGTTCCTGACACCACAGCAGTTACAGCTAAGGCTATAAGAAAAGATGGTACGCTGAACCGATCAGCCCTCTCAGCTACCTTTAACCACAATGATCTGAATGCACTAGAAATGGCGCTCCAGTTTAAGGAAAGACATGGTGGAACGGTGACAGTCATCACCATGGGCCCTCCTATGGCAAGTGAAATCTTGAGAGAGTCACTATATCGAGGAGCAGATAAGGCAATCCTTTTAACTGATAAACGATTTGCTGCAGCAGATACACTGGCTACTTCTTATACTTTAAGCGTTGCCATCAAAAAGTTAAGATATTTTGACCTCATTTTTTGTGGAAAGGAGGCTAGTGATGGCAATACCGCCCAAGTAGGACCCCAGGTTGCTGAAAAGTTGGGACTACCACAAATCACCTACGTGGAGGAAATCCGCAGATTGGAGGAGAGGCTCCTTGAGGTGAGACGCCTGACTGACCGAGGCTACGAAATAGTACGTTCTCCCCTACCACTTCTTCTTACCGTTGTCCCTCAGGCCAATGAACCGAGGCCACCTGCTGCTAAGAGACTTATGCATTTTAAAAAGGCAATAACACCAACGGAAGTAGCGAGCCGGTTACAAGGGCAGACTGATCTTACCAATAAGCTTGATGCGCATCTTAAGCAAATGAAAGAAAAAGGGCTCCTAATTACGGAATGGGATGCTGATGCATTATCCATCGATAGTGATCGTTGTGGACGTTCCGGCTCCCCCACCTGGGTTAAGAAGATTGAGCGCGTAGTGTTAATGGGTGGAGAGTATAAATCTTTTCCACCCACCGATGAGGGAGTAAGCCAACTCATCCGGGAATTAATAGAAGACCATACATTCGGTTGATAGGCACAGATGAAAAGAGAAGTCTGGGTTTTTGCGCAGCGAGAGCAAAACAGGATAGCAGAGATTTCTCTGGAACTTCTAGGAAAGGGAAGAGTGCTCGCTGACAAGCTTAATGCATCTTTAACTGCTATAATTATCGGGAAAGAGGTACGTGCATTCGCCTCTCCTCTTATAGCCCATGGTGCTGATAAAGTCTATCTGGCTCAACACGAAAAATTGGATTCATATACCACCATACCCTATACCAAAGTGCTCGTAGATTTGGTCAGCCATTTTAAGCCAGAGATTTTTCTTCTGGGCGCGACAGCCTTAGGTCGTGATCTAGCCCCCCGCATCGCCTCTCACCTCAAAGTAGGTATTACCGCTGATTGTACAGAACTTACCATAGATCACTATACTGATCCCTTGAACAAACAAAGGTATAAAAACATCTTAATGCAGATTCGTCCAGCCTTTGGAGGCAATATCATCGCTACTATCGTTAATCCTAAAACTAGACCTCAGATGGCCACAGTGAGAGAAGGAGTAATGAGAGCGCTTATTCCTGATTCAAAAAGAAAAGGAGAAGTAATTCGCCTAGTACCAGAATTAAATAAAGACGATTTTAAGGTTCGAGTAGTGGAGAGCAAAACTGTAGAAAAGAGAGTCAACTTAAAAACGGCCAGCATTATTGTAGCCGGTGGCGCAGGAGTAGGAAGCAGGGAGAACTTTCAACTAATTTTTAAACTCGCTTCTTGTCTGGGAGCAGGAGTAGGTGCATCTCGAGCGGCGGTTGATGGAGGATTCATCCACCAAGATCACCAGGTCGGACAGACTGGGACCACAGTTCATCCCAGGCTCTACATTGCCTGCGGTATTTCCGGTGCTGTCCAGCATCGAGCAGGAATGTCAGAATCCAAGAAGATTATAGCCATCAACTCCGATCCTGAGGCACCAATCTTTAAAATAGCACACTACGGTATCGTAGGTGATCTCAGGGAAGTAATCCCTAAGATGATTACAGCTTATAAAGCAAAAAAATAGTGGTGGAAAAAGTGGAGAACTTCTATCAAGATAATGAGGATATTCAATTCTTCTTCAAACACCTTGACTGGCAAAGGATAGTTACCCTCCATGAGCAAGACTTTAAGGACAGAGAGCACTATGACTATGCTACAGAGAATACAGAAGATGCCGTGGATAGCTACCAGAGGGTGCTTCAAGTACTAGGGGAGATTGCTGCAGAATATAGTGCCCCCCGCAGTGAAGAGGTTGATTTAAGTGGCACTTCCTTTGAAGGAGGTAGGGTATCTTACGCCAATGGGAT
>Ga0111209_1011_pt1 | contig 12153 bp, 8 predicted proteins | sample DeeMarSWOR152_54_FD_80381 | JGI IMG/M metagenome (GOLD analysis project Ga0111209, IMG submission 80381) | Deltaproteobacteria bacterium DG_8
CATTCTTCAGTACCATCACTAGAACCATCGTCTACCACAATAATCTCAAACTGGGATTGCGGTAAGGTTTGATTATTGAGAGAGTACAGGAGTTTTTCTAATTCGTCTTTCCTATTGTAGGTTGGAATAATAACAGAAATTCTTAAATGATTGATTTCTTCCAATGAGGTATCCCGCTACTGGTGTATTGTTTGGTTTGAATCCAATTTTTCTTTGACCACATATAAAATATCCTTTTGAGAGGAAAAGACGATCAACTCTCCCATTAATCCAAAAAATATGAATTGTACACCAAGAATTAATAGCAGAATGCCAAGCAAAAGGAGGGGACGATTGCTTATCCACTTTCCAGATAAGCGAAGAGCAACCATATAAATGTTGATGGCTAGACCAGCAATGGATAGTATGGTACCCAAAAGGCCAAAGAAATGGAGGGGTTTTTGTGGATATTTGGTGAGCATGATAACGGTCAAGAGATCAAAGAGACCTCGCAAGTATCTTTCAGAACCAAACTTAGATTTTCCATGAACCCGTGGCTGGTGATTGACTTTTTCTTCGCCTACTTTGAAACCTTTCCAGTTAGCAATAGCTGGAATGTATCGGTGAAGCTCCCCATACAATTCAATTTCTTCAATTACCTCTCTTCGGTAACATTTGAGTCCACAATTAAAATCATGGATCTTTACTCCCGTATAGAAAGAAGTAACGGAATTAAATAACCTTGAAGCAATTTTTTTAAAAAAGGGATCTTTCCTTTTGAATTTCCATCCAGAGACAAGATCATACCCTTCATCCATTTTTTTAATCAGAGCAGGGATCTCCTCTGGTAGGTCTTGAAGGTCTGCATCAAGTGTGACGATGATTTCCCCTTGGGCTTCTTTAAAACCAACAGAAAGTGCTGCTGCCTTACCAAAGTTTCTTCGAAAACGTATGGCTTTCACTTGATTATCCCTCTTATAAAGTTCTCTTAACACAGAGAAGGAGTTATCGGTGCTTCCATCGTCAACGAAGATGAGCTCAAAGCTTTCAGAAAGAGGCTGTAGTGAAAGAATAATCCTATTATAGAGTTCCTCAAGACTTTTTTCTTCATTATAGAGTGGAATAACAACTGAAAGCTTGACTTTATTTTTTTCACAGGTTTTGGACATGACCGATGCCTGTAGCCAAAAATTTTTAAGACGATGATCTGTCAAAATCGGATAGTTAATAAAATTTATACCATATAGAATAGTAATTTACAATGTTTAAAACTGGCATTTTGTATAGCTTATTGATGTAAATATAAAAAATCGAATTAAGTAAAGTATAGTAGTTATCGCCCATAGTAAGACAAAAAACATATTTGTTTTTCTTTAGAAAGTAGATAAATGAGTTTAAGTCGATTAGTTAACTCGATAGTCATTTAAGTAAACCCCGTTAGAAATTTTGGACGGTGCTTTAAATCCCATCCAAGCTTATTTCTTTTTTGCCCTGTTAAATATGAATTCCACGGAACCTCACACTTTCACACAAAGTTATTTAACAGGGTTAACCTCGTTAAATAAATGACCATTTTTAGCGTATAGTATCCATATATGCCATTTATGTATTTCATAAGTAGATCACATCGAGATAGATATTTAACGGGGTAAACAGGCTTAGGGCACTTGAAACGATCCTGGATGCTGGTTGCTTGATGCTGGATATAATAAAACTGGAAACATACATCTAGTATCAAGAATCAAGTATCTAGCATCTTGTCCACCCGAAGGGCGCTGTGTCTTTTAAAGACTTCTTGACTTAAGATTCTTTTGGATGGTAGTTTTTCATAAAGTTAGGGTTCAGGGATTAGATAGTCCAAGGTCAGCAGTCAAGAATCAGGGTTTAGGGAGCAGGGGTCATGGATGAAATAGTTAATGGTCAACAGTCGATAGTCCACAGACAAGATTTAGGAGACAGGATGCATGATGCATGATTCAAGATGCAGAAATTAGAGGTATAGGTAGTGCTAGGGAAAAATCAAAAAAATAAGCGAGTAATTATCTTAATTTTAGTATCCCTCTTACAGATGGCTGTATCAACGCTACTGCTGAACAATCTCAGCATGGAAAATTGGTCAGTCATTTATGCGGAGGATAGCCAAGGATATCTCTTAGTAGCCCGCTACTTTTTAGGAGAGGAAATCCCATACTCTTCTCTTCCTCTTCTGAAGTATCGGTTGTTCAGCCCGGTAGTACCTTTTATAGCATCTCTGGTGGCTCGAATTTTTCCTTTAAAGTACACATTTCTTTTTCTCAATTTCTGCTTTTGGTTTGTTTCTGTCTATTTGTTTTACAGGTTTTCTAAAAACCTCCTTAATGAAAAATTGGCTTACTACTGTGCGCTTTTATTTACAACCTCTCTACCGCTAATTGTATGGGGGCTCCCTATCATGGTCGATATGGCAGCTTTCTTCTTCGCTGTCCTCAATTGTTTGGTGATTACACATTTGTCGACTGATAAAAGATCAAGATTCCTCATTGTTGCATTAACCCTTTCCTTAGCCATTCTGACCAAGCCTAATCTTTTTTCTCTCCTTCTCTTTTTTATCTTGTATGCTATTTTTCAAAAACAGTATGTGAGGATACTAGCGGTGGTAATTATAACTCTTATCCTGGTTGGTGGGGTGTATCTACATCTAGATTTAGGATTGGAGGATTTCCTGGCTTATGGTTACTTGCGTCACCAGGGGTTTTTCTATCTGCTAAACTCACTGGTATTTTGCTTCCATTGGGGAGTCCCTTTAGCAGTATGGGGCTTTTACTTGGAAAGGGGTCAAAGGAATTTTTATCTCACCTACCTCGCTAGTACCTTTGGATGTTACCTTCTCTTTGTCCATAATCCACGCCTTATGTTTATTGTCTATCCCGCAGTTCTTCCTCTGGTTGTTAGAGGAATAGAGGCATCTGCTCAGAGAGTGGCTAATCGTTGGCAGCAAAAACCTGACCGCACCATTGCTATCCTGGTGTTTGGGTATATGCTCACCTCAAATATTCTTACAGTTTTATATCTCTTCATTACTAGAGTCCTTCAGTATCGATCTATCGAAGGCCTCAAACAACTTTTAGGATGGGTAGGGTGATCAATGACTATCCTTAAATTTGCCAGATAAGAGAGCACTTTGTTTTAGGATCTCTTTACCTTGGGATACTTTAAGGTCCAAAGGACTGCTCTTCAAAGCCTGAAGGACTACTCCTTAAGCGAAGCGCTCTTTAATCGTCTGGAGATATTTTCAATCCTCTCATCCATTTTTCTGGTAATGATTGTATGCGAGAGAACAATCATTATTAATATTATCCCCCCCAAAAATCCTAAAGAGCTTAACACAGGCAAAGGTACTTTATTTATGATTGGGAAATTGACTAATACCAAGAAGTATGAAGGAGGAAGTGCAACACCGGGATAGGAAAGGATTAATCCCCCTATCATTAGTTTCCGATAAGGTGTAGTTTTGTTTTGGATGAGAGTAATCAGTAGAACCATATAAGGGAAAACTAAAAATAAGAGATAGTGTGACCATGAAATGGGTGAGAAAATAACCAAAAGTATCAGGGTGAGAGAAAAATCAAGAAGGCATCGGTCTTCCTCTTTTATATCTGCAGGTTGGAAGAGGATAATGAGCCAAAGCAAAAGCATAATTGAAAGGGCAAAAAACTTTAACACCTTCATCTCAATAGGCAATTCCAGAAGATGCCAGTCATATAGATGTAAGGCGTCCGTTACCCATCTGAGTAAAAACCCATCAAGAGATTGATTATTCCAGCTTGCCAAGCTAAATCCATTAAATCGAATAATGTTTTGAAGGAAGATTATATTACTTTCCCATCCCACCAAGAGTATACTACAGATGCCAATAACCAGTAAGGTGATAACACTTGAGACGACCAGGGACCATTTCTTTCTTATTAGGAAGTAAAATAGAAAAAAAATGGGGGTGATTTTAAGGCTTATGATTCCCCCCAGTACACAACCTGATGTTTTTGAATAACCGGCTTTTGCTAAATAACAGAGGGAGGTTATTCCCAAAAAAACAATCGGAGAAGTTTGACCTAATCGGAAACTATACCTCGTAGGATAAAAGAAGGCCATAAGCAAAATGGCGATGCTAAGCCATCTAAGTTTAGATCCACTGCCCATGAGCTTCAAAATAAGCTGTAGGGAGAGCATCATTGCTATAAAATTGATTAAAAGTAGTGGCTTGATGATGATCTGATAGGGAATAAATAGAAGGGGACGAGAGAGGAAAGAGACTAAAGGTAGGTGAATATAAGGATGTAGTAATCCTTTGAATCCGATCTTTTTTGCCGTTTCCTTAAATTCACCCGGGGGAACTATATTGAATAGATAAGGGTGATGGTCATAAATGGAGGCAGCCTTTCCCTCTGTGATTAATTGAGCAGCTATATAGATAGGAGCGAAATCATCTGCATGAGACTTCCAATTGTCAACAATGAGGTATTTCCCTGAGCAAAAGAGTGCTATTAACAGAAAAAAGATATCTCTCTTCTTTGATAAGATAATTTGTGAGATAATGGCTTTTAGCAACGTGATAATTGTCTTTAAGTTCTGATATTACTTTTGTAATTTGTTCTATGTTTCCAGATTCAAAGAGAGATTTAATACTTCCTTTACATACCGCCTCGTACTGGCCACACATAGGCATTGGTGACCTTATGGTAGTTGTACACATAGCCATTGTACAGGTATACTCCCCAGGCGTGGTTGGTAATGGCATCATAGGTAGTACTAGACCAGTAGAAGATGAACTGCACATTGTTAAAGGGATGGCCCGAAGGCAATGCTGGATCATGATTTCTATAGTCTATAAGGCTAAGGAGTTCCTTAACATTTGGAAGTCTCCAATCAGTGTAACCAGCACAATCAGAATTATTGCATGCAGTTAAGGCCTCGTTCCATCTCATGGTTCCTTTTATCTGTTGGGCATCTTTTGTCCACATGAGACCAGTTAAATTGTCAATTACCGTACCATTCCCTTGATCTGTAAACCTTGGATTTGGCCAGACAATTCCTTTTTGGTATTCTCCATCTTGACCTGTACCTGTGCAATTGATAATGTTCCCTGAGTCGTCATAGCATGTGTTCTGCCCTGTCTTAGGTACGGTTGCAAATCCTGACAGCTCATCAGATGAAGAGTACAGTGGTACCATGATAAACACTATAAGGGGAGCTAATCCTATCAAGACAATATTTTTTCTAAACATTTTCTCCTTCCTCAAAAATAAAAAACTATCTCTCAACAATTAAATGGTCACAATGGGATTGGGATGATCAGTAACTCTCGATAATGGGGTGAGCCCAGAGGGCTTCATCATTTCGGTCATCATCTTCAGGCCCACCGCTTACCTCAAAAGTGATATCTACAACTTTCCCTGCAAAGGTTGAGAGGTCGAGAAAAATATTCTGCCACTTTTTATCAGCAGGATTTTTTTTGGGGTCAATGAATTGAATGAAATAGGTGCGGGGTTCAAAAAAGTAGGTCTTAGGCTTAAAAAATTGCCTTTTCTGTCCAGCTCCAATTGAACCAGTCACGTGAAAGAGGTTTTCTAAAAGGATATCGTTAATTAAGATCTTATATAAAACTCCATCCCCTGGTTTATCCCAACAAGAAGGTATCATGCCCAATGCTGCCTTCAGTCTGCATCTACCATGGGGCAGGGGCACTCTAAAGGATAGTCTTGAAGGCGAAGGCTGCAACCATGCAGCCTTTTTGACCCCACCTATATCAACAGAAACCTGCTTGATTTCAGACATCTCTTTACCACTCTTTAAACGAGCACCTTTAAAGTTAAGAAGGAAATCAAAGGAGAGAAATCCTTCTGCTTGCTTATTTGTGCGAGGTGCTCTTTTCAATACATAGATCTTCATACTTTTTAGGTAAAAAAGGCTGAAATAATCAAATGCATCGGTGATGTTATATCTATCTGTATCGAAATAATTGAAAAACTCAAAGCCTGTAGGGACAGGGGAATTAGAGATAATGTATTGAGGATCAGTAACGGGGATCATGTCTTCAATCCACCATGGAGTGTCCCCTCTCTGAGGAGCTATCTCATAAGGATGACCTAATGAATATTGGCAGTTGTGCCAGGCATCCCAGGCAAAACCAGCAGAGATTTTTCGTGAAGAAATACCCTTATCTAAGAGCTGTTGAGCAATCTGCCATTTGAGTTGATTCCAATTCATAAAATCTTGGGATAGGGCTAAAGAGAATAAAATATAGGATGTCAGAAGAGGTATAAATATTTTTTTATTTATTCTTAAGTGTCTATTAATCTCCATAATTAAAAAGATGAAAAATGGAATGAGAATTAAATAATAGCGGCTGAATTTATGAATGGTGGTAAGCAAGAAAAGAAACTGGAAGATTCCTATGAGTAGAATGAGGAAGAATGGTGAGGAAAGAGGGAATTTTCCCCAGATTGATTTTCTATATGTGATAACAAGATAAATGAGATAGATGATGGATGCTACCGATAGAAAACCTAATATTTTACAAAAGAAAAAAAGTATGTTGAGAAAGTCTCTATACCCATATTCTGATATGTAAGCATAACTAAACCCACTGAGGCAAAGGTCAATGCTAGAATAGAGACCGATATGTTCAAATACGATGTAAAATATAGTTCCAGCAAGGCAGAATAAAAGAAGGAGAAAATAATGTTTTCTACTAAAGAATTCTTTTAACTTGGGGAGGAAACTGAAACTCAAAGGGAGAAGACAGAAACCCACAAATTCAAGGATTAGAAAGGGTCTCCAAGCTATTTTGATTAAAAATAGATAGGGTTTTCTTAAGTTTTCAGCTATCTTATCAATCTGTTTAATATATTCAACAGTAGGTCCATGGATGATGTTTAGCCAATAGGTAAAAATAATGAATGTAGTGATAGGTATTACTAATGTTAAAAGACTCCTTCTGACAATAGTTTTTAAAGATCGTTCGCTTAACAGAAGGTAGATAAAAACTGATAGAGGTATAAGGATACCGTTTTGCCTTACCAGAACAGCGGAGGAAGCTACCAAGGAGGCAATAAATAAATAAATATCATTCTTGTTTTTGAATGCCTTATAGTAGAAATAGGTGGAGATAAAGAGAAGGGAGATAAAGAAATGGTCAGTAAAAAAGGTGAAATTGAGGGGGAAGGAAAAGGGATTAAAGAGAATCAAGAGTGTAATCCAAAGACTTATGTGCCAGTTATGTTTTAGCTCTCGCAGCAGTAGGTAGATAAAGATGAGTCCCAGAAAAGAGATGAGCAAGGTGGATAAACGAAGTATCTCGATGGAATAACCGAAGAGGTACGTAAAGCATGTCCCCCACCATACCTGGAATACGAGGCTCATGGCTGTCCAGGGGGTAAATTGCATATTCCCTGTATGGTGGAAAGTTTCAGCTGCCTTGATGTAAGACCAGTCATCGTCAATAGGATAGTTTTCAAAAGAGAAAAGGAAAAATCCTAGCAGAATATAAATGAAGATCAAAATTAGAATAGGTATATATGAATGCTTTGTTTTTTCCAATGTATTCTACTTTTTCCTTTAGAGAATATAGATAGTGCTCTATTTTTTAAATGTTATCTGAGTGTAAGTTTTGAGTTGTTCAGTGCACTTTCTACACGATTTTCTATACCATAGCAAGAGACTTAATGCATTTACAATCTGACAGTTTATTACTAACACAGAACAATTAATATTAAATATATAGCAGTTTAACTTTGTCAAGAAATAAAATCATGCTCGATGAAAAATAACTTAGCACACATTTGGCAGCTTTTGGTTATTTATGGTTGTTTTAAGTTTAGAATATATAGGATGTTTTAGAGAAATTTTGATTAGATATTGAATGGGATAGAATGGTTAGGAGAGTCTACTGGAACATTTGGAGGGCATCGAGGGGCATGCTTTTTACTGTTTTAATTTTATAGAATTTTCCTCTTCCAATTTGGGCAATCTTATGGGCTACCCATTCACCAAGCTCATCATGGTGGGTAATGAGGAGAACTGATATCTTTATGTCTTTATCTCTTGTCTTGCACGCTTCCATTATGGCATGCTTAGTTCCCAGTCGCTCTTTAGTTTTCCAGTCATCCCCTTTAAAGGTATTGGCAAGCTGATTCCAGCGAACCCAACCATCGGGGATACGATATTCCTTTTCAAATATTTCTTTCTCCTTTTCTAATGAACCTTCACTTTTCATAGCAGCGGAGAGGGCCGCATTAGGCTGCCCGTCGGTAATGAGGATGATATGCTTTTTATTGCCGCTTTTATCACGAAACAACATATTGCGGGCATGAAGCAACCCATTTCCAATGTTGGTGTATTGATCAGCTCGCAGTCTTATAACTGAATCCATAATAGTTCGATAATCATTGGTTAAGGGTGTAACCACATTTCCTACATTGCTGAAAGAAACAATACCTACCCTATCATTTTTATCCAATGCCGCTTTTGCTAAGCCTGCCAAGGCAAGTTTAGCATATCTCAATTTAGATTGTTCTTTCATCGATGCACTGACATCAACACATAAAACGATATCTAGTTGAGCACTTGGTTTTTTATCAAATGACCTGAATTCTTTCTGCCCTATATCCTTCAGGGTTTTCCCCTGCTTGATCATTTCTTTTAGGGTGTGACGGATGGAAATATCCCTGTATACATCCCCTTTCTTATAACGTCTTACCTCTGCCTTCTCTACCTCATGTTCTTTCTTGAAGGCATGCCTGCTAAGAGAGCTGCTAGAGCTCTTAGGAATCAATTCTTCAAGTAGCCAAGAGAGTGCTCTGGAAGTGAGGGTGTAGTGCTTCATCCGTGTCCCGCTTAGTTTTAGTAAGCCCTTTTCCTCTAATTGATGGATCATGATTTGAAGCTTTTGATAGTCAAGTTTTTCTGGATCGGTTTTGACTCCTTTTTTTTCTCTCAGAGTATAGTGGACGTAAATATCTTCAAGTGAGGTGTTCAAAGATTTGCCTTGATGTTGTGCATCCATCAATTCAGCCAGAAACTGAGACATCTTCTCTTTGGGAAGCTTCATAGGAATACCGGAAGCGGAGGTGGGAAGATTTTTCATCTGGCTCAGCATTTCTGCCAGTTGTTCAGGACTTATCTCTCCTCGCTCTAGCTTTTGTTTAAAACTTTCAATCATAGCCTCCTTACCCTTCTCAGTTAAAGTATAGTGATCAGGGGTGAGGTGTTGTAACAATCCCCTTTTCTCAAGCTCCTCCAACAACTGACTCAATGCCTCTTGGCTTTCAACTGGATAGTTTGCATTCTGCAAAGCCTCCTGTACCAGAGGATGCTTCATCACTTCTTGGGCGAGAGCTAAGTCTTGACTAGAAAGGGATTTTTGTTTTGTAGTATGCTTAAGCGTTACCTCAGTTAATCCCTCTAAGGCCTGTTTTAAATTTTCTCTGGTTAATGGTAAAGGCTTAGCAGATTTCATCTGCTTCTCTTTAGGGTGGTAGCTTAAACCGTAGAGGACCTCTTGGCTAATTTCTTTGATGATGCTCAAAGGTTTTTTTTCACTTCCTGACTTCATTTTGATTCGATGGGGTAGCGTTACCAGCGATGCCTGATAGAGAGCTAAGCGATTCAAACCATTTTTCAGCTGGGCATAGCCTTGAGCCACTTCTCGAAGGGCAAGGGAGCCCCTTACACTTGCCCCCCGCTCAATCTCGGGATGATTTCGAGTAGCCTTAAGGATATGAGTGATGAGGTGGTCGGCGGACAATGGGGTAAGAGACCCTTTCGCAATTTTTGTTACCCACTTCTGAAACTCTTTTTGAAATAATCTCTGGCAAAGTGTGCTTGAAGGTCCTTTTGTCTTGGCATACTCCCAGAGGTGGTTAATTTTTTCTTCAGATGCTTGGTAGTCTGATTGTCTTCTCACTCCTAAGGGAGGCTGGTAAAATTCCTCCCAGTAGTAGGTGCTTTTTTTAAAGGTTTTAAGTAAAGGCTTAAGGTCACTAAAGTGCTTTAACTCTATGAAGAGAAGGATGCGACATCCCTTCTTTACTCGTGCAAAAAGTTCTGTTATCCTACTGGCGAGATAACAGCAATCATCTATCAGATACTCCCTCTCTTCTTTTATGGAGGGAGAACTGCTCCAGATTTGGGCGATGAGCTTAAGGGCTCGCTCTTGGATGTCTCTGTCATTAGGTACTATGCTTAAAGCTTGATCAAAATCTTCATACACCTTTTCTAGCATCTGCTGAAAAATCTGTTCTGTCCGTGAAGGTTCCTTTCGGGCTGGTATGCCAATGGGAACCAAGGGAATACGTTCGAGGTAGCATTTGATAATGGCAGTTTCGAGCAAACCACCTGAGAAGAATACGCTCTTATCCCAGAGTGCTCCTTCAGATGAAAGCGTTTTTACCAGCAAGGGTAATCCCACCATATTGTGAAAACTAAAGGCATAGAAGATCCCAGCACCTAGACCAGTTACAGGTGGGGTATCGAGAGCAACCAGATCCGGCTTGAACTCAATAATAGAATCTTCTATGAACTTATTGAGATTATGTCCATAAGGGATAACAGGTTTTATCTGGATTTTAATGCTCGGTGTGCTCTTTGTAGGCAGCACTCTTCCATCCATCCAGCTCTCAACCACTTCAGCCAGTTTAGGATTTAAGACCTTAAGCAGTGCCGTAGGAGTGGTATTTATCTCAGCAAGGGGGGGATTTTTGAGTGCCTTCTTTAGGGTATTGTGCAGGATGGCGACATCACCTTGGTTCAGCAAAGCCTGGCGAATGTCCTCAAGGCTTAAGCTCATATCTATCCACCTTCTGATTCCTCAATTATTTTCTCAATCAGATGCTCAGGCTCGTCATAGTATTTGCTCTCCCCAGAAACAGAAATCCTTCCCTTAAGAATAGTTCTCGCCACTTCCTCTATATCTTTGGGCTTAACACTTGATTTCCCCCTTAGCTTGGCAAGGGCTTGAGCTTGCTCATATATAGAGAGGGAACTTCTTACACTGGGGGGGCGGTCTAAGTCTTTGAGGGACCTGGCATACTGAGAGATAGTGACGATTTTTCGAGCTATCTTATCTGGCACTTCAACTGGTTCAATCCTTTTACCGTAAAGCTTCAGAATTTTCATCTCCTGTTCAGGTGTAGGATAGTCAATCTTTAACCTCTCAAAGCGGTCTCCTAGATTTTCTGAGATCCTCTCGGCACCGGCATACTCCTCAGGATTTTCAGTAGCTACCACCAGGGTGTCTACCTGTGCCTCAATATCAAAACCAGAGATGGTAACGGTTCCCTCTTCCAAAACCTGTAGGAGGGTATTTTGTGTCCTCTGAGGAACACGATTCAGCTCATCGATGAACATGATTTTGCGGTGGGCCTTTTGAATCTTACCAGGATTGAAGGCACGAGAATCCTGGATTCCTAGCCTCATTGCCAGCACCGGATCAATGTCTCCCACCAGGTCTTCAGGCATCATCTCAGGGGATCCTTGGATACGGATAAATCGCTCTTCACCAGGGACGGTTTTTGATTTGAGCTTCGATTTTCCCAAGCAATCAGGGCAAGTGGGATTATCAGGAGAACACACATAACGACATCCCTTAACTACCTTCATGGTAGGAAGCAGTTTAGCGATGATCCTCGCTACGGTGGTTTTACCTACTCCTGGAGGACCTTCAAACAAAAGGTGCCTCCCGGAAACCAATACTGCCAGAATCGCTCCCTGGGCCTCCTCTGAGGTGAAAAACCCCTCAAGGGGATTCTCTTTCTTTTTTAGCTTACCTAAGATTGCTTTTCTCAATTCTTCTCTTAAGCCCACTTCTTATTCTCCTTATGCTATAGTCAGAAACATCCCAATTGACATTCTTTCAACTTGATGCCGCAGGTATCCAGCAGCAGTTTCATCTTTTTAAGCTCAATGGATTGATCATGGGCAAAATGGTGGGCTTGAGCACAGGTGATCTTTCCGTCAGAAGAGGTCTTCCTTAATTTCTCTTGCAGTTCTTCAGTCATCCATGGTTCTTTAGCTACCATTTCGGGTACAATATCTTTTGACATTTTATTTCTCCCTTACCTTTTACTTTATTAATAGATAGATAATTTTGAGCTATTTGTCAAGTACACTCACGGGTTTTCAAAGCTAAGATATTGTTTT
>Ga0111209_1012_pt1 | contig 11850 bp, 7 predicted proteins | sample DeeMarSWOR152_54_FD_80381 | JGI IMG/M metagenome (GOLD analysis project Ga0111209, IMG submission 80381) | Deltaproteobacteria bacterium DG_8
TTCTAATGGCAGTAGGAATTATTCCAAAAGGACTTACAGGAACTCCCCCCTCATGAAAACGTTTAATAAGAGTGTGTGTCCAAAGCTCTTTTCCTGAGTTCGCCTCCACAATCCTAATTTCTGCTTCCAGGAGCATCTGAGTATAGATGAGGAAAAAAATCCTTTTTAACCTTATAACCCTGCCGTAAACCAAAGCATCACACCGCAAGAATTCTCCTAATTTTTTTGGCGATATATCATGAAAATCTCTTCCTTCTGCTTCTTCCAACATCCTAATGATTCCGTCTATCTCTTTTATTTCAACGTCAAAAAAATCCCTCACACTGAAATGCTTATAAAAACTCTCCCTTACTAATTGGCCTAAATCCTCTAATCCTGCTGCATTGGTAAAAGGAAGAATAGCAATAATTTTCGGTATATCACCGCTAGATACCCATTTCCTAAAGCTAGGAGTTTCGACTGCCTTTGGAGTAAAATGTGAACATGAAGCACTAAAAGATAAAAAAAGCACTGACACTATAGCAATGAAGTACTTTTTAACCATCAAGCTAACTCCTAGTCTATCAAACCATACTGAGGTCCATTGCCTCAAGAACACGTTCCAACTTTACTGGTACTGTTGTAGGTTTTTCTGATATCTTCACCGCATTTTCTGGATCTTTTAAACCATGACCGGTCAGAGTACAAACAATGGTATCACCCTTGTGAAAAAGCCCTCTTTTACTCATCTTCTTCACTCCAGCCACTGATGCAGCTGAAGCAGGTTCACAGAAGATACCCTCCAGACTGGCAATTAATCGATAAGCCGAAAGGATCTCATCATCAGAGACCATATCGATCAAACCACCTGATTCATCCCGTGCTTCCTCAGCCTTCTGCCAACTGGCAGGGTTGCCAATTCTGATAGCAGTGGCTACCGTTTCAGGTTTCTCAATAACCCTCTTTCTTACAATGGGGGCTGCTCCTTCAGCTTGGAAACCAATCATCTTGGGAAGAGCATCTGTAACTCCTTCTTCCTTGTATCGTTTATAACCTTTCCAATATGCTGTAATGTTCCCTGCATTTCCCACGGGTAATGCATGATAGGTTGGGACATAGCCCAAATGATCACAGACCTCAAAAGCAGCAGTCATCTGACCCTCAATGCGATGAGGATTAAGAGAATTCACTAAGGTTATAGGGTAATTTCCAGAAATCTCCCTGACTAGTGTAAGAGCATCATCAAAATTCCCTTCAATCTGAATAATCTTTGCACCGTGCATCATTGCCTGGGACAACTTTCCCAAAGCAATTTTTCCCTCAGGAATAAGAACAAACGCCTTGAGTTGAGCTCTAGCTGCATAGGCTGCTGCTGAAGCAGAGGTATTGCCAGTAGAGGCACAGATTACTGCTTGAGAAGCTGCCTCAAGAGCTTTGGATACAGCCATGGTCATTCCCCGGTCCTTGAAACTACTGGTAGGATTTAAACCTTCACATTTCAGGAACAATTTAAGATCGGGATTAATATGTTCTTTAAGTCTCTTTGCCTCAATCAAAGGGGTATTCCCTTCCAGCAAAGTTACAATAAACCGATCATCCTTTAAAGAAAGGAAACGTTGATAGTATTTAATCACACCAGGCCACTTCATTTACACACCTTACCTAAATCAGATTCTCCATTCTAATCAACATGGTCTTATCTTTTGTTATGGGTAAGTGGTCTATCTCTTTTAGCGCTTTTCTGACATCAGCTTCCCGAGCTTCATGAGTTAATAGAAAAATGGGTACTGCACCCTTGATTCGTCTACCTTTTTGAATCACCGAGTGAATACTTATACTATTTTTTCCTAAAATTCCAGATATCTTTGACAGTACCCCTGGACGATCAACTACAGAAAATCTCAGATAATAGCGAGTCACTACCTCTTTAATGTTTTTAATTCTTATCTTCTTTAGGAACTCTCGCTGATAGGAAAATGGTGGAACCCGTTGACTAATTCCTCTCACAATGTCCCTAGAAATATCAATAATGTCACTTACTACCGCGCTTGCAGCAGGCATCATTCCAGCTCCTCTGCCATAAAACATGCTGGGGCCTATTGCGTCTCCATTAATGAAAATGGCATTATAGGTACCATCAACTTTCGACAATAGATGAGTAGCAGGAATAAGGGTAGGATGAACCCGTGCTTCAACCTGGCTATTAATCTGTCTAGAAATAGCCAACAGTTTGATCTTGTAACCCAATTCTCTGGCAAATTCAATATCAAGAGGTTCGATATGGGAAATTCCTTCAGTATATATCTCTTTGAAACTGATTTTAGCCCCATAAGCCATACTAATGAGAATAGCCAACTTATGGGTGGTATCCATTCCTTCAACATCAAGAGTAGGATCACTTTCTGCGAACCCCTGCTGCTTAGCTTCCCTTAAAATATCCTTAAATTTTCCACCTTCGTTAGCCATTTTACTTAAGATATAGTTTGCAGTACCGTTTAAAATGCCTAAAATAAACCTGATGTTATTCGCTGAAAGTCCTTCCTTAATCGCTCTAATAATCGGGATACCTCCTGCAACGCTTCCCTCAAAACCAATATCTAGCTTTTTCTTATGAGCAGCTTCAAATAGTTCAATCCCATGCTTTGCTAAAAGCGCCTTATTTGCGGTAACCACATGTTTACCTTTATCAAAGGCATTTAAGATTATAGTCTTTGCAGGTTCAAAACCACCGATCAGTTCAATTACTAAATCAATTGAAGGGTTATTGAGAATCTCTTCTACATCTGTTGTCAGCAGATTTTTATTTACCTTTATTCCACGGTCACTTCCTACATCAAGATCGGCAATCTTTTTTACGACGATAGAAACACCAAGCCGCTCCCTGATCACCTTACTATTACTACGTAGTATCTTCAACACACCAGTGCCCACAGTACCAAAACCTACAATTCCTATCTGGATATTTTTCACCTCATACCCTCTAGCACTTAATTGATAAACATTGCTAAAATACCTTCCTGATTCCCCTCACTGCTTGTTTGATCCGTTGCTCATTTTCTACCAAGGCAAACCTCACGTAACCCTCTCCAGAATCACCGAAACCTATACCAGGAGAAACTGCTACCTTTGCCTCCTTAAGCAGTAGTTTTGAAAACTCCAGAGAACCCATCTCACTGAACTGATCTGGAATCTTTGCCCATACAAACATAGTTGCCTTTGGCTTCTCCACCACCCAGTTTATCCTCTTTAACCCTTCGATAAGGGTATTCCTCCTCTCGCGGTAGATATTGGTAATTTCTTTAACACTTTCTTGAAGTTCATTAAGTGCGATAATGCTTGCAATCTGTATGGGCTGAAAGATGCCATAATCAAAGTAACTCTTAAGCCTTGTCAGTGCGCCTATCAAATGATCATTTCCTACACAAAACCCAACTCTCCAACCTGGCATACTATAACTTTTAGAAAGAGAAAAGAATTCTACCCCCACCTCTTTTGCTCCAGGAACCTGCAAAAAACTGGGAGCTTGGTATCCATCAAAGACAAGGTCGGCATAAGCCAAATCATGGATAACAATAAGTTTGTTTTCCGCTGCGAAGTCTACCACTTTTTGAAAAAAATCGATGTTCACTACAGCAGTTGTCGGATTGTGAGGGAAGGAAAGGATAAGCATCTTAGGCTTTGGCCAGGTTTGCTTTACTGCATTAATCAAGTCCTGAAAAAAATCACCTCCTTCCCTTAAGGGCACGCTATGAAGATCCCCTCCTGCAATGATAACGGAATAGGGGTGTATAGGGTATGCAGGGGTGGGCACGAGCACCAAATCACCAGAACTAACAGTAGAAAGGGCTAGATGAGCAATACCTTCTTTAGCTCCAATAGTAGCTATCGCCTCGGTATCAGGATCTAAATCAACATTATATCTCCTTTTATACCAATGAGTAATGGCTAACCTTAATTTATAAATCCCTTTAGAGGCGGAATACCTATGGTTTCGGGAATTTACCACTGCTTCAATCAACTTATCCACAATTGGTTTTGGTGTAGGGATATCAGGATTTCCCATGCCCAGATCAATAATGTCTTCCCCTCTTCTTCTGGCTTCAATCTTGAGAGCATCAACAATACTGAAGACATAAGGAGGTAATCTCTCTATCCTTCTGAACTCTTCCATAATTAAAAAGGTCTCTCGATAGTGATTATTATTATGTAAAAGTTATTATAAGTATTTAGAAAGATAATAATTACTATTCGTTAATTTTCTTATATTGTGTTTAAGAATAGCAAAATGAAAGGGAAAAGTCATTGAAAAAATCTAATCAGCTTTAAGAAATCAACCCGGAATCAACAAGAAAAATCAGCGTACATCCAGTAAGCCCCGTTAGAAAGTTTGGACGGGGTTTTAAACCCCGCCATAAATGGTGGGGCTTCCCTTATAACGGAGTAAAACTTTCCTTTTGAGTTTTATAACCAAAATGACGATAAGTATATGTATAATATTAATAGTTTTTATTTGAAAAACTGTCTAACTATAGAATAATGTAATCTAGCACCTCTATAATCTAGGCTCAATGCAGATAGCTAGATATTCTGAAAATATAATTATTTTTTAGGTAAATCTCTTTCAACTAATCGTTTAAAATAGTGTATATGGATACTACTAAGCATCAAAATAACATAAATCCCAGGACATTAGAGAAACAAGAAAACTCTAATTCGGATGCAGATGAGCTTATCAAGCGAGTAGAAGAACTAGATGAGGAGCTGCAAAAGAAACTAGCCAGAGAAATCACTATCCTCTTCAGTGATATCAAGGGCTCTACTGCCTTTTTTAAAACACACGGCGACATTGCTGGCAGACTCATGATGCAACGTCACTATGACATGTTCTCCCCTATTATCAAACAACAAGAGGGATCTATTGTAAAAACCATAGGGGATTCCATAATGGCTTCGTTTAACGATCCCTACAAAGCTGCTAAAGCTGCCATAGAGATGCAGAGAAAGCTCTCGGAGTACAATGCTAACTTGCCTAAGGAAGATCTCATAAGGATTCGAATCGGAATTAATTTTGGAAAGGGAATTATAGAGGATAATGATATATATGGTAATGTGGTAAACGAGGCATCCAAGTTGGCTTCTATCGGAGAATCTGAGCAAATCTTGGTATCAGAATCTATTTATGAAAAACTTCAATCCATAGAAGATATCATCTTCTTCCCTCTTAAAACTGACCAGTCTTTTGATAGTAACTTAGAACTTAGAATCTATGCAATAAGGTGGCAAGAAGCAGATCAAATAAGAGAGAAAGAAATGACCACCATGTCTCTTGCTCTAATAAATCACACCTCATCTATCAATGAGGATGAAGACAGTGAAGAGGAAGAAAGCAAATCCTTAAACTATTTTTTTCCCATTGAACATATAATCAGAGAAAAGGCTTTTAGAATAACTGTTAATCCTGAGTGGAGACTGCAAGCTATCTTTGAGGAGGCAGAAACAGCCGTAGAAATCGCTCTAGAAATCCTTAAAATATTTCAAAAATCGAATCAAGTTTTTCATATCGGAATTCATTCAGGCCCTGTCTTAGTGGAGGAAATTGAGACTCATGGGGGAGAAGAAGCAGATGAAGCAAGAGAAAAAGCTGGTACTAATGAAATTTATATTACCCAACCCACCTATGAATCAATAAAAGATAATCCCCTTTTAGAATCTCTACCACTTGTCACCTGCTTAAAAAATGGCATCTCTTTACATAAAATTCTTTGGGAACCAATAGAAAAGAGAAGAGTTGAAGAACCTCACCTCACCGATCAAAAGGTTCCTTATCCAGAATGCTTCTACTGCAGTTCAAGAAATCACCACTCATCCTCGTGTCCCTCCAAGAGCATCCCCTTCCATACCCGCGGTCTTAATGAAATTGGTTATCTCTCCCCCACTGAGATAAAATCCCTTTTCGCAAAACATTTTCCTAAGATCTTAAAATCATATAAACCAGATCAAGACGAAATTCCCATCCCACTGATATCAGATCAGAAATCGGGTTCATTTAGTCTACCTTTCGAAGCCTTCTATGAAGTTAATGAGTTTTTCCAGCTCCGATTCCTCCGCGAGGTATGGATCTCTGAAACCACAGATTGGAATAACTTCGCACTATCCACATCTAGCAGGCGTGGTGGTGGATTCCTTTGGCTAGGAGAAGATAGCTTAAGGGTTTCTAGGTATAAAGAAGCCTCCACTATGTTCTACAAGGCTTTAGAACATAATCCTGAAGACTACAAACCATACATTGCTTTAGGTTTCCTTGCTGTAGAAACAGATGATCTCATTAAAGCCACTTATCAATTTCGGAAAGCTCTACCCTATACATCTAATCCATTGCAAAAGAGCTATGTTTTACTTTTGATATCCAGAATCTATGAGCTTAGAGATAATCTAGAGGATGCAATAGATAAAGTAAGAGAAGCCTTGGTTATCGCTCCTCGCTTTCTGGAAGCTAAATATAGACATGCATTGCTTTTAGCAAAGAAGGGTGATAAAAATGAGGCGATATCCATACTAAGGAACCTCATAGCAACGGAACCTAATTTTTATATTAAGGTTCTCATAGATCCCGGATTAAATCCTATAAGAAGAGAAATAGACCTCTTAACTAAAGAACTCTTTGAGCAGCTTAAGGCACAAGTTTCAAATAATATCAAAATTATTAGGAGAAATCTTATAGATCATGGAGAATGGTTTAGTAAGGAAGACCCCGCGTATAAAACTGCTGAAAAGATTTTCAACCAAACACTTAAACTCTTTGAGGGTGATAGCTACTTTGGCTTTTTAGATATCATTAGTTATGGCTATAATATAAAAGATGAACTACGATCTGTTCTCAGAAATAGACGTAGATCTATTAAAAAAAGCATCAATTCATTTTATGACATTTGGGAAGAATATGACCGCTACCTTAAACAATATCATTATAAAGATCTCATCAGCTATAGAGATACTTTTCTGGCGGACCACTATAGAACCACCTTAGACAGGGCAAAAGCTGCTTCCTCCATCGAATCAGCTGAAAGTCTAAAAGAGGCACAGAATCTCATTAAAGACCTTTCATCCCTATCTAGAAAGATAGCAAATAACCAAAAGAAGCTCAATTTCCTAAAAATGATTTACTTTTCGTCAGAATGCTTCTTCAAATTCCTTCTCCGTTTTTTGCTATGGACTCTATCGGTTAGCCTTGTCTCGTGCTTTGTTTTGATTGGATATCAGGCTTACTCACAATCACTATATGATTTCTCCACAGATACAATCATGGACTATCTAAAATTTAGCTCCTTTTTTGGTACCTTATTCGGAGCAGGTGCAAGTGTCCATTGGATATACAAAAATTTTGATCACCTCTATTCTAGACTAAAATGATAGCTCTAATCTTTTCATTCATCTTTGGAACAATGGTGGGAAGCTTTCTCAATGTGTGCATTTTTCGCCTTCCCACCCACCAATCAGTTGTTACCCCTTTCTCTTACTGTCTCTCCTGTAAGCAACCTATCTCTCTCTATGATAATATTCCCATTCTTAGTTTTATCATTTTAAGAGGAAAATGCCGAAAATGTAAGGCTCCTATTTCTTATCAATATCCAATGGTAGAGTTCCTGGCTGGTCTCTTTTCCTTGATTTTCATGATAAAATATGGTTTGAGCTTAAACTACGCAGTTTATTTTACTTTCAGCGCAGCCCTCATCACTATAACCGTTATCGACATCAAACATCAGATCATCCCCGATAGTATTACCCTGCCTGGAATTGGTGTTGGACTACTAATATCCTTCTTATTGTCCACTCTCAGCTTCCTAGATTCATTGATAGGCACAGTGATAGGAGGAGGAAGTCTACTACTAGTATCTGGAGGATACTATTTCTTCACCAAGCACGAAGGAATGGGGCTTGGCGATGTGAAACTACTTGCTATGATGGGAGCCTTTTTGGGTTGGAGGTCCATCCTGTTCATCATCATGGTGGGATCATTCTCTGGTGCTCTGGTAGGTATTACTGTGATGCTCTTAAAAAAGAAAGACCGCAAGTATGCCATACCATTTGGCCCCTTCCTCTCCCTAGGGGGGCTAAGTTATCTCTTGTATGGACAGGAAATCATCCACTGGTATATTCAATTTAACTTTTGGATAAAAGGACTCATTGGGTAAAAGGCAATGGGGAAAATAGGATCTGGTTTACGGACTACAATTGTTTTAAATATCACTGTGGTGATGTTCATCACTATGCTTCTTATCAGCTTTGTGGTGTTAACTCTCGCCAGGAATTATGCACTCGATCAAAAAAAGCAAACGGGAGAAGTCATCCTCAAGTCCATAAAACTTGCTATTCACTCTTCTATTAAAGAAGGGAACATCAATAGAGATTTCTCTGATAATAGTGAATCCCTGCAGCGCATCATTGATCTTTATGCCCGCGAGATTACACTGAAAAAGCTGATAATCGTTGATACATCATTTAACATACTTGCCCACAAACAGAAAAAAATGGCTGGTCAGAAAAGTACAGATCTTGATTTAAGACAAGCCATTCTCTCAGGAAACATCATTAAAAAGGTTAGATCCAACTATGGTAAAAACCATCTTTTCATCTCAGCTCCCCTCTATCAGGACAACGCAATTATGGGAGCTCTTCAGATATCACTTCCTCTCACCGATGTAGAAGAAAATATGGTTAACTTCCAACGAATGGTAGTGCTCTTCACAATAAGTACCGCCTTTGCTTTTATCATCTTTGGAAGTCTTCTACTCACTCGATACTTGGTAAAGCCTTTAGAAAGACTAATTAGAGCTACTGAAGGTATCACTAAAGGGTACTTTCCCCAGGATTTAGAACCAACGGGTCGCAATGAAATTGGAACACTTTCCGCCTCACTTTCCAGAATGGCTGATAGGCTCAGGAAAGACAGAGAACAAATAGCACAATATATACAATTCCTCGAAGAGTCAAATAGTCAGCTTAAAAAAGCACAGGATGAAGTTTTGCGTTCAGAAAAGCTCGCATCTTTGGGAAAATTGGCTGCAGGTATAGCTCATGAAATTGGAAATCCCATAGGTATTATCCTTGGGTACATTGGGGTACTCCGTCATACTATGAACCAGCAGGAAGGAAACCGTGATACACTTAAACGGATAGAAAATGAAATCATGAGAATCGATAAAATTATCAGAGAATTACTACACTTCTCCCATCCTGGCAAAGTTTCCCTACATCCAATTCAGATAAATCCACTAATTGAAGAAGCATCCTCTCTCATATCTCATCAGAAGGCATTTCACTCTATCAAATTAGAACTGGACCTAAAGGAAAATCTTCCCCTTATCTTGGCTGACGAACAGCAATTTCAACAGGTGATGATCAATCTATTCATTAACGCCATGGATGCAATGCCAAACGGGGGGAAATTGACTATTACCGCGGAACAATACAGTAATGCCAAAGATATATCTACCACCCCTTCAAACACCTCAGGTGTCAAGATAATCGTAAGGGATACGGGGAAAGGCATTAAAAGGGAACATCTTAATAGAATTTTTGATCCTTTTTTCACTACTAAAGAACCAGGTAAAGGAACAGGTCTAGGTTTATCGGTCTGTCTAAGAATCATTGAATCTTTTAGAGGTACAATCTCTGTTGAGAGTTCACCTGAAAAAGGAACTACATTTACCATTATACTTCTAGCACATGCCTAACCATAGCCGCAAAGGACGGTGAGATCGCAGAGATTAATAAAATTATTTTTATATAATCTTATCCGCGTACTTTGCGATCTCTGCGGTGAATAGTTACAAAAGGAAAAAGACATGTCAACAAATAGGGTACTCATTATAGATGACGAAGAAAATATGCTCCATATGCTCAAAACTATCCTCAGCAAAGAAGGATATGAAATAGCTACCGCTACCAATGGAATAGAAGGTCTTGAGAAAATTGAAGCCGATTCATTTAATACCATCCTCTGTGACCTACGCATGCCCGAGATGGACGGTTTGTCTTTCCTCAAAGCCATAAAAGAGAAAAACATACACTCAATCATCATCATGATGTCTGCATATGGAACAATCGATTTAGCTATCGAAGCAATGAAGCTGGGAGCCTACGACTACATCTCTAAACCATTTAAACCTGATGAAATCATTTTAACCCTAAAAAAGGCTGATGAACGGGAGCTACTGAGAAAAGAAAACATCCTACTTAAAAAGGAAATCAAAAAAGAGTTTGGGTTTGAAAACATTATCACTAAAAATGATAAGATGCTTCAACTCTTTGAGACTATCCGTAAGATTTCAGATTACGATACCGCTGTGTTGATAACCGGTGAGAGTGGCACAGGCAAGGAATTGGTTGCTAAAGCTATTCATTATAATGGCAAACGAAGTAGCAAAGCTTTTATCGCCATCAATTGTGGGGCAATTCCAGAAAATCTTCTGGAAAGTGAATTATTTGGCTACGTCAAGGGTGCCTTTACCGATGCTCATCAAAATAAAAAAGGTCTGTTTGAGGAAGCACATAGGGGAACTCTTCTTCTTGATGAAATCGGAGAGCTCCCATCAACTCTCCAAGTAAAGCTCTTGAGAGTGCTTCAAGAAGGCGAAGTTAGAAAGATTGGAGATACCAAACAAATTAAGTTAGATGTGAGAATTATAGCTGCAACTTCTAAGGAGCTTGCTCAGGAGGTGAGGAAAGAAAACTTTCGGGAAGATCTCTTCTATCGTCTCAACGTCATACAAATCGATCTCCCCCCGTTACGAGAGAGAAGAGAGGATATTCCACTGCTGGTCAATCACTTCATCAAACGTTACAGCGAAAAATATCACCTTAAGTTGAAAAACATCTCTCCTTCCGCATTAAATCAACTACTTGAATATGATTGGCAAGGAAACATCAGGGAATTAGAAAATGCCATAGAACGAGCTGTAATCCTCTCCGAAGGGAGCCGCATCGAAGTATCAGCACTCCCTCCAGACATTAAGAAATCACAGATAAGTGAAGAAAAAGAGTCTAATAGTGATGAATATTCCATAAAAAAAATGAGTCGTATTATGGAAGAACAATTGATTAGAAAAGCGCTGGATAAGACTCAGGGTAACCGCACCCACGCTGCAAAACTACTTGAGATCAGCCACCCTGCTCTCTTAAGTAAGATGAAAGAATTTGGAATAAAGTAAACCTCGTTAGAAAGTTTGGATAAGGCTTTAAAATTACACAAATTTATTACTTTCTTTCACTACGTCAAAAATGGTGGGGCTTTTTTCTAACGGGGTAAAAAGCCTACATTTAACTCACACTCACCCCATCCATATTCACATCAACATCTCCCATACATTTAATTAGAAAATTTATAATTTCATCCCGAATTTCACAAGTCTATCAAAATGTCATTGTGGGGAGCAAAGCTGCGAAGCAATCCCTTCACTAAAAAGATTGCTTCGCTTTCGCTCGCAATGACAAGACTGTTCACGTTTTTTAAGTACACTTGCGAAATTTGGGATAATGTAATTCTATTTGCATTTTGTAACTATTTGATTTTTTACTATATGCAAATTTCCTTAATGTCCCCATTTAATTGTAAAAATCATGAAAGTCTTCTTTTATCAATAAGTTATGCTAAATCGCAATAATGTAGATAAGTGCTTGATAATAAAGGCTTTAAAGGCATAAATTACAATAGATTGGGGTCACTAGGAAAATTTTTGTTAGATAATTACGTTATTTAATATGTAAACCTTCTGTGAAAATTTGTATCTAAAATTTTTACATTAAAGAAACCATTTCTATCAATTTAGATTTGTAATCGGCATTTTATCAAAATACATGAGGGATATTTGT
>Ga0111209_1013_pt1 | contig 11729 bp, 11 predicted proteins | sample DeeMarSWOR152_54_FD_80381 | JGI IMG/M metagenome (GOLD analysis project Ga0111209, IMG submission 80381) | Deltaproteobacteria bacterium DG_8
AAAATCCTCGCTTTAGCGGTAAAGTATAAACCTCAGAATAAAGCTGAATTTCACAAGTGTACTTAAAAAAATGACTAGTCCCGTCACTGCGAGAGATAACGATGCACTATTTTGCTGAGGGAATTGCCTTGTTGCTGAGCTCCTCACAATGACAATTTAGTTGAACGTGCGAAATGTGGGATAAATCTACCAGGTGAGTACCATGAATCTTACCATTGGTGAAATGCTTACTAAGAGTGCCCAGGAGTTTCCTGATAAAATAGCCATCATCTGCGATGGTAAATGGGTAACCTATCGAGAGCTCAATTCTCGAGTCAACCAACTCGCACACGGTCTCTTATCCCGTGGCATTAACAGAAACAGTAGAGTTGCCATCTTAATGTATAACAGTATAGAACTGGTAGAAATCTATTTTGCCCTTGCTAAAGTGGGTATTGTTGGCATTCCTCTTAATTTCAGATTAACCGGCCCTGAACTTTCCTATAGTATAGAAAATTCAGATGCAACCGTACTAATTATGGAAGAGGAATTTGAATCCACTATTAATCAATTGAAATCCCAGCTGCCAAAGATAGAGCACTTCATAACGGTAGAAAAAAAACCTCATAAAGTGGGAGAATACTATAATCTCTATCATAATCAACCGGACTATGAACCTGGGATAAAAGTAAAACCAGAAGATGAATCCTTTGTTATCTATAGTTCTGGGACTACTGGCAAACCAAAAGGAGTCGTTTTAACCCATAAGAATCACTTTTGGAATACCATTAACTATACTATCGCTTACCAAATGGACAAAAATGATGTGGAACTGGCATTGACTCCTATGTTTCACTCCTCTACTTTGGGAAGAATCTTTACTTATGTCTTCACGTGTTCTACCTTCGTCACCTCCCATCGCTTCGATCCAGAGCACGTAATGGAACTTATTACACAACACAAGGTTACCTCCATAACCCAAACACCTACCATGTATGCTGGGTTACTAAATCTCAAGAGAACAGAGCGCTACCACACCAGCTCTGTTAAAAGGATTGTTTCGGGTGCAGCTCCTATTTTCCCAGAGATGAAAGGTGAGCTAGCCCACCTATTTCCTAATGCGGGCATTTTCGACCTTTATGGATTAACCGAGGCCTCCCCCGGTGTAACAATCCTCGGACCCCATGATCCTCCTGAAAAGGGTACCAGTGTGGGTAAACCTATGATGAGTGTTAGCATCAAAATTGTAGATGAAGAGGGCAAGGAGATTCCTTCTGGAGGGAGTGGGGAAATTATATGCAGAGGACCTAATGTGATGAAAGGTTACTATAATAATCCAGCAGCCACTCAAGAAGTTTTGAAAGGTGGTTGGCTTTATTCCGGGGATGTTGGGAAAATCGACCAGGATGGGTACCTCTACCTCACCGGTAGGAAAAAAGAATTAATCATCAGCGGAGGAGAAAATATCTATCCTGCAGAAGTTGAGGCAGTTCTCCAACGACATCCTTTCATACTGGAAGCTGCAGTAATTGGGGTACCTGATGAGTATTGGGGAGAGAGTGTTAAAGCAGTTGTAGTGCCAAAACCAGGTAAAACCTTAACTGATCAGGAGGTGTTTGAGTATTGCAAATCCCAGCTGGCTCACTATAAAAAACCAAAATCAGTTGAGTTTATAGATGCCCTGCCCAAAAATGCTGCTCATAAAGTGATGAAAACAGAACTCTTAAAAAGGTATCTATCACCATAGACATAGTTTACCGAAACTGTAGAATTATTCGTAGGAGCACTTATAAGGCTTGATGAAAAGATTTGTTTCCCCTCTGTAGCGGAGAGATCAAGAGGAGGACTGTATTTTCTCTTGACTTTTAAGGAACAGCTCGGTAATATTTGTCAAATATAACACTAATAGTGTAATAAAATAAAATAGTTGGGTGTTTTTAATATATAAACTTAAATGCAGGAGGAGGAAGGGATATGGCTATAAAGATTGGAATTAATGGCTTTGGCAGAATAGGGCGAAGTTTTTTAAGGATAGCTTCTTCAAGGAAAAATTTTGATATTGTTGCTATTAATGATATTACTGATGCTAAGACTTTAGCTCACCTTCTTAAATATGATTCTACCCATGGTATTTTCAATGCAGATATTAAAGCGAAAGAAGATGCTATTTCAGTTGATGGAAGAGAGATAAAGATTACCAGCATCAAAGATCCCGCTTCTCTTCCTTGGAGTGCTCTGGGAGCTCAGATTGTGGTTGAAGGTACTGGAATTTTTCGTGATAAGGAGAAAGCTTCGAAACATTTACAAGCAGGAGCTAAAAAGGTCATCATTACAGCTCCTGCCAAGGGTCCCGATATCACTGTCGTAATGGGGGTTAATGAGGGAGATTACGATCCTGGAAAGCACCATATCATCTCCAATGCTTCTTGTACCACCAATTGTTTAGCACCGGTGGCTAAGGTTTTGATGGAGCACTTTGGTATTAAAAAGGGTTTAATGACCACCATCCACTCTTATACCAATGATCAGAGGTTACTCGATTTGCCTCATAGTGACTTACGACGGGCTCGTGCCGCTGCCTTAAGCATGATTCCTACTACCACAGGGGCAGCCACAGCAGTTTCACTGGTGCTTCCAGCCTTGAAGGGGAAGTTAGACGGTCTGGCTATTCGCGTTACCACACCTAATGTCTCGTTGGTTGATCTGGTTGCTGAGCTGGAAAAGAACACCACAGTAGAGGGGGTAAATAGTGCCCTCAAGGAAGCGGCTAATGGACCACTTAAAGGTATCATGGAATTTTGTGAAGAACCTCTGGTTTCCATCGATTTTAACAATAGTCTCTTTTCCTCTATTGTAGATGGTCCCACTACTTCGGTTATTGAGGGGAATATGGTAAAAGTTCTGGCGTGGTATGATAATGAGACTGGTTATGCTGCCCGCATTGTCGATCTCATTGATCATATGGGGAAGGGCTTATCATAGGGTTTTTCCCTGTAGTTCAGTCTTTCTTGTTGTAGAAATGTTGTTTCATTTTATGGTGAGGCCTTTTGAGGGAGTTCACTATGGCTATTAGTTACATTGATGAGATTGAGGTTAAAGGAAAAAGGGTTTTTATTCGAGCTGATTTTAATGTTCCGCTGGATAGTGAAGGCCGTATTACTGATGATATCAGAATCAAAAGTACTCTACCTACCATTAACTCTATACTTGATAGAGGGGGATCTGTTATTCTCACCTCTCATTTAGGCAGGCCCAAAGGGAAGGTAGATAAGAAATATAGCTTGGCACCGGTGGCAAAGAGGCTTTCTGAGTTGCTAAGCAAAGAGGTTATGTTCCTAGAGGATTGTGTGGGAAAATTGGTGGAGGAGAGGGCTCGTAGTTTAAAACCGGGTGATATTCTGCTCCTAGAAAACTTACGGTTTCATCCTGAGGAAGAGAAAAATGATGAAGGATTTGCAAAACAATTGGCTGGGCTTGCTGATATTTATATAAATGATGCCTTTGCTGTCTCCCATCGGGCACATGCCTCTGTTGAAGCGATCACCCATTTTGCCACGCAAAAAGGTGGAGGCTTTTTAATAAAAAATGAGATGAGCTATTTTAATAGAGCTATGAATAAACCTGAGCATCCCCTGATTGCTATTGTAGGTGGGGCTAAGGTGTCAGGTAAACTCGAGGTGTTGGAAAATCTGATTCAGAAGGTGGATAAGCTGTTGATTGGAGGGGGGATGGCGTTTACCTTTCTTAAAGCCAAAGGAATTGAGGTAGGGAAATCCTTGGTAGAAGATGAGTTGATGGATACAGCAAGAGAAGTGATGAAGCAGGCAGAAGAAAGAGGGGTGGAGGTTATCCTGCCAGTGGATTGTATAGTTGCGGACAAGGTAGATGCAAACGCTAAGTACAAAACAACAGATGTGAGGGAAATCCCTGCTGACTGGATGGGGCTTGATATTGGTGAACAAACAATAAACCTTTTTAAGGAAGCTCTCAAGGATGTCAAGACCATTGTGTGGAATGGACCAATGGGAGTCTTTGAAATTGAGCCTTTTAGTAAGGGCACCTATGAGGTCATTAATATTGTTGCGGATTCTCCAGCTCTGAGTATCGTGGGTGGAGGGGATACCGATGTAGCTCTCCACCGCTCTGGTAAATCTGACCATATCTCTTTTATTTCTACTGCTGGTGGTGCCTTCCTGGAACTTCTCAAGGGTAGTACACTTCCTGGTATCAGGGCACTTGAACACTAATGGGTAAAGGGGGAAATATGAGGCGACCTCTCATTGCAGGCAATTGGAAGATGAACAAAAACAGTGCTGAAAGCATCAAACTGGTATCAGAACTGAGGGAAATGGTTTCTGATGTTTCAGATGTGGAAATAGTTGTCGCTCCTCCTTTCACCGCTTTAGGATCTGTTGAAGCTACCATTAAAGATAGTAATATTTTTCTTTCTGCTCAGAATACCTTTTGGCAAGAGATTGGGGCTTTTACCGGTGAAATCTCTCCCTCTATGCTCAAAGATGTTGGATGTCAGTATACCATTATTGGTCACTCTGAACGGCGTCAGTATTTTGCAGAGACCAATGAAACGGTTAACAAAAGGTTACAAGCTGCACTTAAGGCTTCCTTGACTCCCATCGTTTGTATTGGGGAGACACTTGAAGAAAGGGAGGCGGGTAAGACCCTTGCTGTCATAGAACAGCAGGTAAGGGAAGGGCTCAATGGTTTATCTTCAGAAGAGATGGAGAAAGTGGTTATTGCCTATGAACCGGTATGGGCGATTGGAACAGGGAAGACAGCCACTCCGGACCAAGCACAGGAGGTACACAAATTTATCAGGGATCAGATTGCTCAAATCTTTGGTGAAGGGGTTGCAGAGAACATAAGGGTACTTTATGGTGGAAGTGTTAAGCCTGATAACATAGATCAATTGATGGCACAGAAAGATATCGATGGAGCTTTGGTGGGAGGGGCTAGTTTGAAGGCAGAATCTTTTGCCAGGATTGTCAAATTTAAAACCTGATCAAGAATTAGAGTTGCTGATAGTTACAAAAACATGAAGGAGACAGGATTTTTCGTGGGTACTACATCAACTAATATAACTACTGCAACTGCAAATTCGCTTAGGATAAGCGATAAGTTTGTATGCTCAAGGATTGTTTTAAGTTTTTTGGGATTATTTAGAATTGAAATTAATTTTGCTCCTAAAGATAGATCAGTTGAAAGATACCAAGAAAGAATACAAAAGATTAAAAGGTGAACTTATAAAAATTTATTGTAACTGAATAGAAAGGATATGAATAGAGATGTTTGGTTTTATTATTGTTTTGCATGTGATTGTATGTATCCTCCTCATTCTGATCGTACTGCTTCAAACGGGGAAAGGGGCAGAAATGGGTGCTGCGTTTGGTGGATCTACTCAGACTGTGTTTGGCAGCAGTGGTCCTGCTGGTTTCTTAAATAAATTAACTACAGCAGTGGCTGTTCTTTTCATGATAACCTCTCTCATACTCTGTTATATATCTGGTCGTCTTTCCATTCCTACCATTATGGATGAAGGGGTAGAACAGGTTGAAAAAGCAGCTCCAATGGCTGAAGAAAAACCACCAGCTCCTATAGATGAACAGAGTGAGACCATGCCAGAAAGTTTGCCAGAATAGAAAATGTCAGTAGTCCGTTGTCATTAGTCAATTGCATTTTTTTAAACGAACGAGTGATGACTATCAACTAGCACTACCAATGGGTGCCGAAGTGGTGGAATTGGTAGACACACCATCTTGAGGGGGTGGCGGGGAGACCTGTGCGGGTTCGAGTCCCGCCTTCGGCACCATATCTTTCATTTCCCTAGTATTTATCAACACATTTATTTCTTTAACTATCTTATTAACATCAATTTCCTCTACCCTAAACCTTTCTATGAATGCATCAAAAATAGATTGCCTAATTAAGAACTTCATAAAATATAGTTAAAAAGCACCTTTTTGCTCGAAATGACCCGTAAAGTAACATACCATAGAAGATATCAATTTAAGTGAGGTAGGGAGTTATTTTTGAATAAGCTCTCAGGCAGTGAAAAATATACTTACAGAGATAGAAAATGGACTTGCAGAATCAAATGAATTAAGAAAGGAAATAGATGAAATTAAGTGTAAATTATAGGTTTGACCCCAAATTCGGTTTCTCTGCAAATGGAGTTCAACAGAATGTCCCTAACGTAAAAATCACTTGCCGTCCAAAGGACTATGCATGTCGATAGACTTAAGGTAAGACCACTAAGCTACCAAAGGTCAGGTGGATTGACGGGTTATACAAATTGCGATCTGATACTTAGTTACTTATGCCTGACCCCATCTACATCTATTAACTCAAATTCAACAGCAAATCTTATAAATATTTGAAATTCCTAGCACCAGAAATCAGAATTGTCACCACAACTGCGATTTTGTCAATTATTTCAGTTTATATTGTAGTTCTATTGGGAGATTTTAATCCCAGCGATTTAAAGATCAGCTTGTGGTAATAAGTGGGTTCTGAAACATAACTATGAGTTGTACCATTGAAATCAAGCTGACCAACACTTAAGTTCCTTAAACTCTCCCAGGCCATCTCATCACTTAAAGAAACCTTATGCTCCGTTAACTTCATCTCTAGATACTTGGTAAAGAAAAAGGCCAGAAAACAGATAAACACATGTGATCTTACCCGATCAGCTTTATGATGTCGCAGAGGCCGTAAGTCAAGGGAACTCTTCATGGTCCTGAATGCCCTCTCCACAATCATAAGATCTTTATAGGACTTAATAACTTCTAATGTAGAAAGCTCTTCTTCTCTTGTCCGCACTATATAAACCCCATCCAGCTTCTTCTCTACTAAAAGCGCTTCCTCTTTCCGCCAAAAACTGAGTTTCCTGGTCCTCTCGTCTACTTTATAATCAATAAGTCTCCTGCCATGTTTATGTTTCAGTATCTCCTCCACCTGCTTGATAATGTTCTTTATCGACGGGCGCTTCATCGCATTAACTTTTGTCTTAAGCCCCTTAAGAGACTCCTCCCATGATGCAATATTCTTTTCACGTTGTGCCCTCTGTTCAATTTCAATTGAAGGATTACGGCAGATAATATAGCGTATACCATTATCTCCTTTTGTCTCCACCCACTCAAACTCCTCCGATTCTCGACAAAAAATTAAAGGACGGTTTTTAAATAGTATCTCTTTAACTTCTTTATTTCGACGCCTCTTTAGTGCCAATATAGATTCAAATTCCTTCTCATCCTCTAATTCCTTAAGGTTCTCTCTACTGATAAGTCCACGATCACCTACAAAAATACAACGGTTGATCTTAAATTGATTCTTGATCTTTCCTGAAATCTCTTTCAAGGTCTTCTTATCTACCCTACTGCCTTCAAAGACTTCATGGCCAATCGGCATCCCATTGCACATCAGTATCCCTATCACTATCTGGTTCTTTCCAGGTTCGTTATCTCGTGAGTACCCTTTCTCTGCAAGATCACCCGACCCCTCTCCCTCAAAATAACTGCTGGTTAAATCGTAAAAAATAAGATCTACCTCAAGATGAAACAGATCACGTACTAAGTGGTATAGGTAATTCTCTATCTCATCCTTCATCTTAAAAAGGTAATCCATGGCTCGATAGAATTTCATCACCTCTATTCTGCTCAGCTCTAACTGCTCCTCCGGATCAATTGATTCATTACACACCTCCTCCTGGAATCCATGCCCCGGCCACCACACACGATTTAACCAACGAAATATCCCCAGCTTGCTTTCAGGATCAGATAGCTTGTTTGTTACCATCATCCTGATCCACCTGCTATAGTCCAAATCTACCTTGCTTTGCCTCAAACGCTTCTTAACCAGCTTATTAAATCCTAATCCATCCCACAATGCTTCAACCACAAAGCGAATTCCATACTCCTTAGCACTAAGAAACCTCCCATCACTGGCAAATGTTAAAGGCTTATCCCCCACTATCCTAAGTAGACCATTTACTATCTTTTGAGCATCATTCTTTAGGGATTTTATATTTCCTAGATTGGCAATAACTCGTTGTTTTTGTCTGCCTCCTTCACGATAGGATTCAACCATTCGTACATATTCCTCCATCTTTCCAGAGGAGGTTTTGACTTTAACTGTTCTAATAAAGGCCATGGCTTCCTCTCCCGCAATTGTCATTTTATATATGGCCTTTATTATAGTATATTCTCGCTATTAATCAAGCATAAAATACGCTCTCCCACTAAATAATTGTCATTACACTTTTTGGGAAATTTAAAACTCCATTCCTTATAATTCAAGCACTTAGAGACTGTTCCCTATCTAATCTATACCGTCTGCTGTTGAATTTAAGTATTAAGCATTTATGCTTTTCTCCAATTTAGATAGTACATCTCATTTGACTTCATCTTCTGGACGATATTCCGGCAATTCCTTGCCTCCAAAGCGAGTAATCTTCATCTTGAAGAAATTGGATTTATCAGGATCTTTTAAAATAGCACCGAGAAATTTCTCCTTGAGGCCCGGGGGAAACAATCCTTGTTTATCCATCATTTCTGCTATCGTTTTAATCTCCTTAGGATCAGTGATTTGAAAAAGTTCTCCATCTAAAATGACACTCCACCACCCTATCCTTCTTGGATCTCCAGATGATTGAAAAGTCTGGTATACAGTGAAGCAGGCGTTCTTACATTTCTTAAAGTAGTCAAATTTTCTCCCACTGGGATTCATACCGAAATAGAGGGAATCATCATAGTAAGACATATAGGTCAAGGGAACCCCATAAGACGATTGGCCATCGGTTAAACTTAATACCCCATCCCTTTTAGATTCGAGAAGTTCCTCTATCTTCGATTTCTCTAGAAATTTTGATTGAGTCCTCAATTCTGCCATGGTTTCCTCCTTACGTTCCATATTATTGATCTATCTCTTGTTCTCCTTCCATTTTTTCAAGTCACTGGCTCTTTGTTATAAAGTGTTGCTAAGCTCCATAGTTCATAAATCTAATCAGATTTAGCCTCCCAATGGGCATTGGAGATCCCTTTCTTATTGTGATAGTAGATCATCTTAGTGGGAATAACCCTAATTATCCTCAGCATCCCTTTAGGAAATTCGATAGAGATGCCTATTTGCTTCTCAAAATTCTTAAAAATGGGCCTGAAAAGTTCCATACCATGGGCAAATTCTTTATCTTCCTCGGTAAAGACCTCTGCAATGCCCCATATATTAACACCTCTCAGAGCATCAAAAGCCTTGTAGTGTTCCGCGATACCTATGGCAACTTTGTTGTTTTCCTTGAGGTTCTTGAATTTTCTTCCTCCCTCGCTAAAGATATAGAGGGTAAGACCTTCATTTATATAATTTACCATCGAAATCCTTGGTGCTCCATCCTTTCCACAGGTCGCCAATGAACAAACTTGTCTCTTACTCAGATAGTCGACGATCTCCTTCTCCAACTCTACTTCTGAGAGATGTTTTCTCTCTTTGTTCATTTTCTTAAACATCTGTTCATTAATCTGGTCCAGTTCTTCTTCTGTCAGTTCACGAGCTGCCATTTCCATCTCTCCTTATAATATAGTTTATTAGCCATTCTAGCTTTAATATACCCTCTTCTCTATAGCACAGAATAGCTTGTGGGTAAACCCCGTTAGAAGAATACTACGCTTAAACACTTAAGACATTTGATATCTACGGAGTGAAGTTTTACCAATACTCAGAGAAACTGTTTTCTAACGGGGTAAACCCCGTAGAATAATGAGTGTAGTGAGTAATAATCAATGTGTTGAACTTTCCTACAGAATCCGATTCATGGAATAACGGAGTTTTATTCAATGGGGTAAAGGGTAAGGTAAGGTGAAGTGAAGTGAAGTGAGGAAATGGATTGACTTGCAAGTCTTATTCATATATGAAGGTAGATGTAACTGAGATGCTCATTAGTAATATATTTATGTTATCAATAGCCCTACTTTTTCATAGACCTAGATTCTGAGAAGTGGGGATTTTTATCTGAGAAAGGAGTAAAAAATGAAAAAATTAGAGAGAAAAGGCAAAATGATTTATACTTTTATATTTTTTTATCTATCAATATTCATTTCAGTTGGAACTCATGCTGCTATTATCATTGACCACAACTGCACTAACCTTTCGCAGATCCCTGATGCATGGATTGATGCTGTGCAAGAAAATAAAAAACTACACTATGCACATACCTCACATGGCAGTCAGCTTACAGTAGGTCTTGAAAGAATTGAGGCTGCCAATTCTAAATATAGTGTTGCCATAGCTTACTGTGAGCTTCCTGATGAGGCAGGTGCCTTCTGTATCTTTGATGGTCAGACAAGCGAAACCTATATCACACCTGATTTATATTGGGATTCTGCATCAGGGAGGGCAGATACGAATAGTGTCCTCAGCAATAACCCTACCATCACCACATCCATGTGGGCATGGTGCTCTCAGCAGAATTGGAATACCTCTGAATATACTCAGTCGTATCTGGATGCCATGGCGTTGCTAGAATCTGACAATCCTGAGGTTACCTTCGTCTATATGACTGGTAACGCTCAAACTACTGGAAGTGATGGTTATAATCGATATTTACGTAATAATCAAATTCGTGACTATTGCCTTGCCCATGACAAGGTACTGTTTGACTTTGCCGATCTTGATTGCTGGTATAATGGAGAGCAAGCTACTTATCAATATGGTGGTCATACAGTTCCTGTAGAGCATCCTCAATATAATGGGAATGAAGCTGGACATACTACCTATGAAAGCTGTGAGCAGAAGGGAAGGGCAGTATGGTGGATGATGGCAAGACTTGCGGAATGGGATCCCGGGATTACCACCACTACCACAGTGAGTCCAACCATTACTACTGTAGAAGAACCGCCTTGCCCAATAGAGGAAATCTACGGAGAATATTCAGAAGCAACAGAACTTTTAAGATATTTCCGTGATAACTTATTAAGTGAAACCACAGAAGGTCAGGAATTAATAAGACTATACTATAAATGGAGCCCTATAATTGTTAAAGCAATGGAAGAGGATGAGGAATTTAAGGAAGGGGTGAAGGAAGTGATTGATGGGATATTGCCACCTATTAGGGCAGAAGTGGAATAGATTTTATTTCTAACAACTAAATTCAAATGATTTGTATTTTTCATCAAAATGATGAAATGAAACTCCTTTCCTTAATGATTGGTTATTACTCAGTACCATTTCCCTCGATAAAGCTATATGCTTATCTTTTATATTAAAGGAGGTAGTAAGATGAAGAGTGAAAAAAAGATCTATAATGTTTTGGTTAGTATGGGGATGGTAGCTCTATTTCTAAATATAAGTTTCCCCCGCCTCTGTTCAGCTGTTATCATAGAAGAGCAATTGAAAAGCTGGCCTTTGCCTTGTTATCAGGGAGAAGAACTCAAGAAGGTGAGAGAGTGGGAGAAGACCTGGTCAGGGGAAAAAATAAACCAAAATAAAATTGATAAGGTAAAAGATTACCTATCAGAACAATTCTATCAGGTGTATAAAAATCCCAAATACTGGGGAGCTGATGAGCTCTGGTTTACCATTGTTCCCTACACACAGATACTGCCCACGCCTGGACAGTTAGCTGCTACCAAAAGGTATGCCCCCACTGCCAGGTTAGATCCCAATCCTCGTAAGGTTTATTGGGAGGGTGCAATAGGTCCTAACGAGTTTCTCATGGGGTGGGATAAAGGTGATATCGCTGGATT
>Ga0111209_1023_pt1 | contig 11579 bp, 7 predicted proteins | sample DeeMarSWOR152_54_FD_80381 | JGI IMG/M metagenome (GOLD analysis project Ga0111209, IMG submission 80381) | Deltaproteobacteria bacterium DG_8
ACCACAGGTGTTTCTGTTTCTGTAGCTACCTTCAAAATCTTTGAGACTTCATCAGTACTCACAGGTTTTACGATTATGTCAGGTCTCCCACCAACGAAGGGTGGGTTGAAGAAGCTACCGAAATCGTTGAAAGCATAAGCCCAGCAGGCACCCTCACTATCTGTCACCCGACTTACATCTACAATCCTTTCCAACTCCTCCCTAATTCCCTTGTCCATGTTTCTACTCCCCCTTTGTATATGATTTCGTAGTGTAGTATGAAGGGGTAAAATTATCTAGTCTTCTCCACATTTGATAAGAACTCATACCCTCTGTTAAAAAAGCTCCCTCAAAAAGGACTACCTGATCAATAGTAGTCCTGCACATAACCATATTTACCTTTACTCTAGACAAAAGTTCTTTCCGATTTTCTTCCGGAATAGTAGGAAAATAAACTTTAATCCCCTCTTCAATCTCAGTAGATGACCCATCAAAAAGTTCTGCTCTTCCCCTTACCTGAACACATAAGACCTTAGTAAAATCATTTTCCCAAGGCTTATGCCACTGTAAACTGACATAAGGATTCTCTTTCAGGTGATTCAATTTCTCCGTTCCGATTTCAAAAAAGGCATACAGAACCTTCCTCTTAGAATCAAGCATCTGGTCACAGGTAGTAGTAAGTGGAATATTGTTAAGGGAGGTTGCCATCACCATGGTCTTAGTCTGTTTCCCACCGCCAAGGTGCTCTGCAATTCTTTTCCACAATACCTCCTTATCTAATTGCTTCCCAACACGCACCATCTGCTTTGTTGCAGTAGTGGTAGCATCTATCTTGTAGTTATGGCATACCATACAAGATGTTTTTAAATCGATTTCCTGGTGTTCTTTAGGTAACTGGGTCCAGCTCTCTATATCAGGAACTTCAGGCTCCTCTGCTTCTCCAGTGGGTTGTGAGTGAACAAGATCAATACTCCCAAAAGCAAACATCAGGAATAAACTTAAAATGGCAATCTGTAACTCTCTTCTCTTCAGCATTGTATCCCCCCTTTTACTAATTTACTATTAGCCATTATTTTGGAAGTATTGCCCGATGGGATAAATCCCTGGCTACATCTTCTAGTCCCAATCCCCTCAGGGTTTCTCGGGTGGGAATGCCTGTCTTTTCATCATAGCCAAACAATTTATAAAATTGAGTCAATGCTCCTTCGTATTTCTCTCTATCAAGCTTCATATCAATCTCTTTATCAAAAAGCATGCCCTTCAATGGTAATTCAAAATTATATGGTCCAGGGATATCATCCTCCCTTCTCAATCCTAGTCTATTATTATAAGCCCGTTGAACTGCTCTAATCCTCTCTGCTACTTCTCTGAGCTCTTCCTCTGTAAATTTGAGTCCTGTTGCTGACTCAATAAGTGGCGGTAGATCTTTTAACCGATATGAACCATAAAGTACCCAGTGGGAGGGAAACCCACACAGCTCTAAGGCATCCAATATCGCCATATGGTGAATAGTATACCTCACTACCCAGGGATGACTAGCTGGATCCGCAGGGTTGTAACTGAAGGGTGAACCTATTTCGTCTTTTAAATACCTCTCTCTCTCTTCCGGTGTCACATAATCTGCACCCCACACAGGTAAAAAACTGAGCCCCTTTAAGTGACAAGACCCTCTGGGGGTTACACTTTCAGCAAGAGCAACGTCATAGCACAGTCTTAAATCAGCTATAACCTCAGCACCCTTAACATTCTTAGAATAATATTCCGCTCCACGGCCTAACTTTTTCCCTGCCTTTTTGGTTCCATCAGCTAGAATGGCGCCGAATCCTCTCCTATAGGCAATCTGCTCTATCAGTTCTAGAATAACTTTTTCATTACCCCACTCTAATTTAAGACCTCCCGTTTCTTCCTCAGAAATAATTCCCTTATCATAAAGACACATAGCATAGGCAATAGGCAGAGTTGCCTCATCTACACCTAAACCCAGCTGATTGCACCTCAAACCCCATTTGGCAAGAAAATAAGGATTAGTCACATCCATATAGGTGCTGTCTTCATGCACATTGAGCTCAAAGCCTTCTCCCTTTACCCCCGCATAAGGCCCTTCCTTCACATGGGTCCAGTTTCCACAGTGGAGCGGACATCCAAAACAGGCCATATCATGTTCCCACATCTTTTCCTTAATATTCTCACAGGAGATATTTTCAAAATCAGGCATGTAATTCTTCTCGGTCATGCCATAGCGTACCATGGGTTCTGAGCGTCCTCCCTTACCTGAATAGCCAATCTTGGTGAGACCAATAGTTCCAATACTCATAATCTTATAATAAGGGTCTTTCAAAATCCCTTCGTATAACTTTTGGCAGATTTTTATATGTTCCTTAGGATTGGCAACCTTATACCCTTTGGTTCCCTTAACAGCAATTGCCTTTAGTTTCTTAGAACCAAGCACTGCTCCTAGTCCCATCCTGCCTGCAGCCCGAGCTCGATCTACAATCAGATTTGCTGCCCCTGAGAGATTTTCACCAGCAGGACCAATACAGGCTACATGGATGCTTGGATCTCCCAATTCAGCCTTAATCATAGAATCAATCTCCCATGTAGTCTTCCCCCATAAATGGCGGGCATCCCTCAGCTCAACTCTATCATCATTAATCCAGAGATAGACAGGCTCCTTAGAAGCACCCTGAAAGATAAGGTGATCATAGCCAGCAAACTTGAGCTCTGGACCAAAATGACCTCCTGCATTGGAATCGCTATAGATCTCCGTTATGGGAGATTTGGTAGTTAAGGTGATTCGTGCAGAAGAGGGAGCAAGTGAACCACTTAAAAGTCCATTACTTATAATAACACGATTTTCTGGATGAAAAGGTCCTACCTCTGGTGGAACCTCATCGTATAAAATCTTGGCAGCTAACCCCTCACCTCCAATGAACTTTAAGACATTTTTCTCACTAACGCGCTCCTTGCTAATTTTTTTGGTAGAAAGATTAATTCTTACAATCCTTCCAGCATAATCATAGATATTTGTTTTTCTTGTTTTCTTTATTTTCCTTGTTCTCTTTCTCTCCTCTATCATCTTTATCACTCCTCTACTAAGGTTAAAGCACCAGTTACACACCATTTAACACAATTAGTACAAAAATTACATTCCAAATCTGAAGGCTTAAAGAGAGACCAAAATTGAAATACATTGCAATTCTTACCATTTATTATGAGGGTGGGAGCTTTCACATATTCAATTCGGTTGGGAGATTGAGCAATGAGAGGAAAGTTAACCCCTTCCTCATCATCTTTAAAAACTCGAATACATGATTTTCTGGGATTGATGGTTCCCTGATCATGGGTGAGAGAACATATGACCTCACAGGTACGACATCCCGTACATTTATCCATATCAATCTTAATCTTTTTCATATAGCTTTCCTCCACTAGGAATGTTTTGATTTTTTAAACAAAATTTTTAGTATTTCCATTTAGGATAGTCTAATTAACGCTTTCTAAAAAAACATTTTTCACAGGTATTGTTCTCAGGTGATCTTCTCCTTAAAAAGGTATAGTTCAATCCCATCCGTTTGGCATAGTTCTCTTCGAGGATGTTTAGAGTCCGGCATAATTTTTCATCGATATCAGAAAATTCAAAACCCGAAGGACACTTATGTATTCTATAAACAATCTTTTCAGCCGACTCTTCAACTAACTCAATTGGACCTCCTACTAGTGATTCAATTATGCAAATAAATGGCATGATAACCTCTCTTAGTGACTTACCTTTAAGTGTCTTATTTCTTTCATACAGAGTATCTGATAAAGTTTTTCCAAAATCTTTTATCACCTTAAGGGAATCCTCTCCATAGTCTTGAAGAAAAGAACGCAGTAGAAGGGTGGATGACAAAGAGAATCCCCGACATAGCTCCAGTTTCTGCGATTCAGTTAATTGAGCTGAAATTTCTGTCATTTCTAGGCTCCTTTCAAAAAAGTTTGATTGTCTTATCACCAAAAAAAATAAAAGTAGAGCCTTTGAGTAAAGTATTATTCCACAGATGAAAAAAATCTTTCCCGATATTTTCCATTCAAGTAGTTGGAAAATCTCATCTTAGTTTAATAACTCTTTTTTTCTGGAAATTTTTTCGATTCATGCGAGATAAATGCTATTCAAAGGGGGAACTTTCTCAGATTTTGAGGAGCAAAAGGTATAGCGGGCTGCTGCTATACACCAAAATCACACTCCTATATAAAAACATCAATTCAATTGAGCAACAGCCCCCGACATGCATTAGATTCCAAACTTGATTTGTAAAAAGATGTTGTCATTCTTACTCATTTGCCCAATAAGTCCTTCAGCATGACCTGAATAGATATGGGCTCCCAAAATAACTTTAGTCTTCTCCGTTAATTCATAAGTGAGTTCAGGGTTTACCCACCACTCATTGTCATCCCCATAAGAGACAAGCAACCAAGTTTTTAAAATCTCGCCAGGAAGATAATTAGACATGAAGGATAGTGTTAGCATATTTTCTACTTCGTCTATCTCCACTGGATCTATTTGAGTGCTCAAAGCACCATTGATATAGTCATGTTCATAGTCAAGAATAATCGATTGAAAAAACTGAAAGGTGACAGAAAGACCTGAAGGCCATAAACGATAAGGTCTATAGAAAGTGTGATCGATGGCAAGAGCATAGTTGAAGTTATCGGTGCGAATAGGTTCAGCTCCCATCTTAGTCATTCTACTGCCTACATCCTCAAGTCTCAATACAGATTCACCTCTTAACACCACATGTTTGAGTCCTAAAAATTTAGTGAAATTCTTAGAAAAACTCCCTCCAATGCTATGAGTCCTCTTATAATCATTGAATAAAATTGCTCTCACACCATTGGAAAAATCTAAACCTTTGAACTTTACATAGGGGTTATCAGACCAATGGTAGAAATAGTTGAGAGTATAATCAAAGTCACCAAAATTTTGTCCCCAGCGTAACCCCCACTCTATATTCTTAAATTTCCATTTTTTATGCTCCTCTCTAAAAATTACTGTTGAAGGATGAGTCTCTCTTGTTACCCTAAAGGTAAAGGGGTGCCCATAGGGAGGGGCTAGGTTCGGCTCGACGTCTGGGACAATAACCAATTCTAAGAGGTTATTTAATCCTAATGCATAATCTATTCTAGCTGACCATAGTGTGATACGGCTATCCTCAAAATCATCCTGAAGAAAATGTCTGTAATCTGTGGGATTTATTATATCAAGCATCTTGAAGCCTTCTGTCTTTCCCCACACAATTTGTTGTTTACCTATTCTGATATCAAAGTCCTCTAAGAAGATATCTATATATGCCTCTCTAATAGCATCCGCTTGAGTATCCTTTCTATGCAATCCATACTTATCTCTAAGATCCTTTCTCACTCTATGTTCCCTTAAAAATCCTCCATCTTTTGCATCGTAGACAGCATCATAGTAACCCCGCGTCATTAAGAAGAGATCTATACTATCGGTAAGATGATGGGCTATTTCCAACTGAAGAATATTTTCAAACCAGATTGGTTCAACTGTATCATCGCCCACCTTCAGAGAACTCTCATGTCGAAGGAAACCCCCTAGCTCCCAATTACCATATTGCAAGGCAAAGCTTATCTGATGTTCTACGAGCAAGAGAAATGACACTACACTTACAATTAGTAGTATTTTCACTACTCTTTTCATTGTCTCCCCTCCTCTTATCAATTTTCATTTACCATATAATACCCCTTTGAATTAAATGAGGTCTTATTCAATAGAGTAAATTATCTCATTCGTTGAAGATATCGAATGGTATAACGTGAGTCTGGAACCGGATAATCAAAAACCAAACGTGGAAGAAATAGTTCTGTGCTATGCCCAGTTAAGACATTCTGAACATGGTGCCAATCTTCAGACCATCCATATTTGCTTCGGTCCCAATAAAAGGGGGTCTTTCTGAAACCCAGATTGTATATCTTTACCAGCCTTCCAGTCTTATCATAGAAGAGCCTTCTAGGATCCCTAAAATTTTTAGGGTCAAGCCACCATACCCTGGTATCCCAGGAGAGAAAACCCGCCTTCTGTTTGCTCTCTATTACAAAGAGCCTTCTTCCCCTCATTTCTTCAAAATAATCGATGACATCTTTTAAAGTATTCTCCTTTTTCAATTGATTAATCAACTCATCACCAACTACCTCAGTCCTCAAGATTTTATGCTCTTCATCTTCAGGCTCCCTTAACACTATATCAAAGTAAGTAAGATCCATTCCTCCAAAGGAATCTTCTTTTTCTGCCTGTGCTACCCTCCTCACCTTTCTCAAAGAGGGCAACCAGAGAAAGGTATCTTGATCTTTGGTTTGATCCATATAATCCCATACCAATATAGCCATATTCCTTATATCCTCTGGTGAAAGGAATATGCTTAAATCTTTGAAATCATAACCCGTATCTGTAAGATGGTAGTTTTTTGCCCATCGATTAAGGGCACTTTCCCGTTTCTCTCCCCTGCGGTTAATTCGGCTGGCAATACCACAGACAGGGCAAAAACCCTTATACCTTATCCCCTCTTTTTTTTGTAGTTCATCATCCTGGGTACCAACTACGGCAAATTTCCATTTAAACTGGCACCAATTGGCTTTGACCAATTCCATGACATTGGGATGTTCCAAATCTGGTTTCTTTAGAAGATATTTATAGGGATCCAGTTTTCCCTCTTTTATAGCTTTCTCCAAGGCAGGAAGAATCATCTTGGAAGGTTGAACCGTAAACTCATAAGGTATTTCTGCTTCCGCTTTCACTATTTTACAATTAAACAGAAAACCGGCCATTGCATATATTAATATTCCCCCTAAAAGTAATATTAGGCTCAACCTTTTACCTTTAGTATCTTTCATAGTTTACCTCCTTTCTCAAACTGTTGCGAAATTAAAAAATTATAATGCTTTTTGATTACATAGATCATCCATATCACCTCCCCGCACCTTTATGTTTCATATAAGATTTACCAAAGATAATATGATTAAACAACATTTTTCTTAAAAATGAACTTTGGTTTCAAAAGATATACAATCGGGGCCATTAAGGCTATTGCCCCTACACCATTTAAAAAGATGATCAAGGCTATCATGGAGCCAAGCTCCAATTGAAACTTAAGAGGGGATAGTACAAATACCAAAACCCCAAAAACTACTGCCATTACTGTGTAAAAAACGGCTCTCCCTGTGGTATTTAAAGCCTTAATGGTTGCCTCTTGGATATTATGATCCTTACTTAACTCTAATTCTTCTTTGATGCGGACTATAACGTAAATGACGTAATCTACGCCAATACCGATTCCCATAGAAGCGATGGGCGTAGTGTACATGGTAAGAGGTATAGGGATAAAACCCATAACACCATAGGTTACAATTACCCTGGTAAAAAGGGAGAACAATACGATGAATGCACCTACCAAAGACCTTAGCATAAGAGCACAACAGAGAAAGACAATAAGGGAGATCTGGATAATATTGGACACCATACCAGATCTTAGCTCCTCATTAATTGCCCCTACTACTCCTGCTAGTCCCCCTGCCACATGTGTCCTCATAGCTCCACTTTGCTCGTTGACTACTGCAATATCAGGATTTCCATCTCCATCGAAATCAGAGGAACAGATAAAGTTGGGACTCTCACCCACCTCATAGGTAACTGCTGATTGAAAAGTCCCATCTCCTTTACCTATGAGGAGTAACACATCATTAGAGAAGTTGTTAACAACTGCGAGATCATGCCATCCATCCTGATTAAAATCCTTTGAGACCAGAAAGTGAGGTTCCATACCTACCTTATAAACAGTTGGTTGTTCAAAGCTTCCGTTACCTTTTCCCAGCATGATAGAGATAGAGTTGGTTCCCCACTTCGAGAAAGCAAGGTCCATCTTGTCATCTCCATTGAAGTCAGAAGAGGCAAGAAAATTTATATTGGTATCAACCCAATAATTTTCAGACCTCCTAAAAGAACCATCCCCATTTCCCAGATAGAAGGCGATTGAATAGTTCACCCAATGAGAAACAGCCAAGTCTATCTTACCATCACCATTGAAATCAGCGGATGTTACAAACCGGGGTTCCTCCTCCGTTTCAAAGTCTTTTATCTTTCTAAAGGTCCCATCTCCATTACCTAAAAGAACACTGAGCGTGTTGCTTCCCTGATTAACTACAGCTAAGTCAGATATACCATCTCTATTAAAATCAGAAAATACTATAAAACGAGTCTCTTTTCCGGTAGGATAATTTCTTGACAGTTCAAATGTTCCATCCCCTCTCCCCAAAAGAATGGAGATATCTCCACTCCCCCAGTTTGAGATAGCCAAATCTTGTTTATCATCTCCATTAAAATCAGAGGAACAGATAAAGTTGGGACTCTCACCCACCTCATAGGTAACTGCTGATTGAAAAGTCACATCTCCATTGCCAAGTAAAATAGAAACATTATTACCCCAGCCATTTACTACTGCCAGATCTTGTAAATTATCACCGTTAAAGTCATTAGAAAGAAGAGAGCGAGGCCAATCACCCGCCCTATAGTTAGTCTTCTTCTCAAAAGACCCATCTCCTTTAGCTATAAGGATGGAGATATCACCTTTTTCCCAGTTTTTGGCTATAAAATCTTTAGTATCTTTTAAGACAGCTCTTATCGTATCAGCTTCCATATCTTTTAAAAACACCTGGAGGTTGGTAAGTCTAAAGTTATAATCTATGATAAAACTGAATTCCTCTGGAACACCTGCAGTGTAAAGGTTGAGATATTCAGCGATTCTTTTCCGTGCTAACTTGCTATTAGGCAATCCATGGGGTGGATCACCTACATAGGGAATATGATAAAAACTTTCGTCACCATCATTTATAACTACATTCATCCGCTTCATAAAGTCACATAAAGATAGACTACCACCCACTCTTGGATTTTTCTTGAGGTGTCCTTGAAGAGCTTCTATCTTTTTGAGAATACGCACATCTTTAATCGCATCTCTTTCCTTCCCTTCAAATAAGATGTAATAGGTAATAGCACCAGGAAATTTCTGACCAATAGCCTTAGTTTGAACAGCATAGTCAGCATCCTGGTAAAAGGCCCCTGCACCAGGTGCCCTTCCTCCAATCTGCATCATACCAGTTCCTATTATCCCTATAATTATTATAATGGCAAAACATCCTAACAAACTCCATGCCCCCTTTCTTTGTGTAGAAAGAACGGCTATCTTAGTTAGAATATTATTTGATTTTGGATTTTCAAAATTAGTTTTTTTAGGGAGAGGAAGAAAAGATAAGCAGCAGGGTATAAAGACGAGCACATTAAATGTAATACTCATAAGGGAGAGACTCCCCACAATTGCCAATGATTGTAACAATCGAATCTTAACGGTAATAATAGTTGCAAAGGCAAAGGCATCGGTAATAATGGAGGTCAAAGCTGGTACAGCTAATACCGTGATTACCTTAATACAGACCGCTTTAGCATTATCCATTCGACTGCTTTCCTCATAGTATCGTTTCATGATCTGAACAGAATGACTAACCCCTATCCCTAGAATGAGAAAAGGTATGATAGAGGCCATGGGGTCTAAATTAAAACCTAAAATACCCAGAAGACCTAAACCCCATATAACGCTAATAATAGCAGCTAAAAGGGGAAAGACTACACCTTGGATTCTTCTGAAGGCTGAGTAGAGTAAGGCTGCCATGATGGCAATGGCTAGAATAAAAATGGGAGTTAATTTTCGCTGGTAATAATCAATCCAGCCCAACATAATAGGTCTACCTGATAAGTAAATATTAGTTTTATCATCAATCCACTTTTTAGCAATATCCTGAAATTTTTGGAATAACTCTGTGTAATCACCTAATACAGCTTCTTTTATCTCTTTCACCTTTTCTTCTGTTTTTGGTTTGCCTCCCTCGATTAATCGATACACATCAAAGCCACCAGGATAGCCTTTGGCAACTTTGGTCTTAAAATCAGAGAGAGAGGCAAGCCTAGGTGGAAGAATTCCTGGCAGTAGATATACATCCTGCGTAATATCAAGCATCCTGCCAAGAAAATCGATGGTAAAGATTTCCTCCCCTTTTGTTTCCACTACCATCTGGACCATATCTCCACCATGGAAGTCATCTTCCATCATCTTATGTACTTTGGCATAAGGATGCCCTCTGGGAACAAAATCGTCTAAGTCTGTAACGATCTTTATTTCTTTGAATTGTAGAGCAAAATAGATCGTAGCTGCTGATAGAACGATTAAAATAGGAATTCGAAATCTAATTATTATCTCTGCTATCCTTTCGACCATTCTTGTATTCCGTCCTTAAGATATAAAAATTTATATATCTAACTCAAGTCTTAGTATTTTCACTATTATAAATAAGTGAAGTACTATTATTAATAGAATAATATGTATGTCAATGAAATAATCTAATTTTTTCTAATGTTAATTAACGTCTTATATTATAGTCTTTGAACACGACCGTTATCAAATCTGATAAAAAAGTATTTATCCAGCGATTTTTTAATTGACGACGGGAAGGAGAGAATGTAATAGACTATGTTATTTAAAGTGAGTTTATTATACCATGTGAAGTAAAAGTAAAAATAGAATAAAGAGAATTCTAACGGACGCCATAGAACTTTTTACAAAAAGGTTTTTAAAAATTGTTAATACATAAGCGAATAAATTTGCCAGCGTTTAATTTATTATGCTAATATTAAGGAACAAAAGGATTTATTTAAAAGAGAATAACTCATTTAACTACAATTGTCAGCCTGTAAAAGATATTTTAAAAATTGCGTTGACAACTTATTATAAATAAATTATGCATTATAGGGGCTTATAAAATGAATTGTATAGCGGGGATAATATATGAAAAGATATGATCTTGTAGTGGTTGGTGCTGGACCTGCTGGACTAATGGCGGCAAAAACTGCTGCTGAGTATGGATTATCAGTTGCTCTACTTGAGCGAAAGAAAGATATATGTAATATCACTCGTGCCTGTGGAATGATGATCATAAGCCTAAGTGGCCCCTATCTTGGTGAAAGGGTTATACTCAACACTGAACAAAAGCGTCTTTGCTTCCCTGCTTATGGATTTACCATCCCTTATGATGGTCCCTACCGGAACTTTTACTCCTGGCAGCTCATTTCTTATAATGGTGAAGTGGTTCAGCTCGGTGACTATGAATTAAACAAAAGAAAAGGTGAAAGCGGAAGGGTAAGTGCAACCTATGACAAATCAACTTTGCTCAAGTGTTTACTCAGAGAAGCACAGACTAATTCAATAGATATATTTTCAGGTAAGACTGTAATTGATGCGAGGCACACAAAAGAAGGTGCTCGAGTGATTACAAGTGATGGGGATACTTTTGAAGGAAGATATGTTATTGCAGCAGATGGCAGAATCTCGCGGATCGCAAGAGCACTGGGAGTAAATAAAGAAAGGACGTTTTATGGAACAGTAATCTCTTCTGGCTCATATATGGCTGATCTTGACCTTCCTGCTGATGATATTTTCTATACCATTTTCATGGCGGAGAAAACACCCATGCGGTTTTATATTATTCCTAAGGCATCAGAT
>Ga0111209_1014_pt1 | contig 11464 bp, 10 predicted proteins | sample DeeMarSWOR152_54_FD_80381 | JGI IMG/M metagenome (GOLD analysis project Ga0111209, IMG submission 80381) | Deltaproteobacteria bacterium DG_8
GAGTGTTCTATAAAATGCTTAATGTTTTCACTATTACTCACCTTATCTTCATCAAATGATAAAGAGGAAAGAAAGGTAAGCACCTTTTCCAGCACTTCTCTATCTACTACCATTTCTAACAGGTGAAGCTCCTTAACAGTCAAAACTTTACTAAGATCTTCTATCAGCTCTCCCCAGTTAATTTGCAAAGGCAGGTAAGATCTTATCAAAGAGAGCGCCTTCTGCTCTGGAATCACCTCCATCATTAGGTTCATAACCACCTGAGGGTTGGTTTTAACCACCCTGACCTGTATCTGTTGCCCTGGTTTCAGCGGAATCATACTCTCAGCAACCACCTTAGAACCCATGAAGTTGACCAGGAAGGTATTATCACTGAGAACCCTTACTACTTTCCCCTCCAACAGTTGTCCCACAGTAAGATTAGCAATAAATTCTTCCCTCTGGGAAGGAGAGAGTAAGAGAGTAAATTGTTTGTTGACTGCTTCTTCAACAAATATGTTTTCCACCATTTTTTAAATCTTTCTATCACTCTTTCTTTTTCTGAATCCTACGTTGTGCTTCTTTCATCATACATCTTTTGATTTTGACATTCTTTCAAATTATAACTTTGTAATTTATTTATTTTATCTAATAAAAAAGAAACAAGCTGATTAATCTAACGGGGGGAATCTGCATCCAAAAAAAATAAAGCAAGAAGAAAGAATCATAACTTCTACTTCCTGCTTTCCAATACATGCATATCTCTTGATGATCAATCACCCCGTTAGAAAGAAAATCTTGCTACTTATGGCAGGATTTACCCTGTTAAATACCTGTATCGAGATGATCTAATTCAGGAATTACATAAGAAAAATGTATGGACAATATATGCTAGAATCCAGCTACTTATTTAACAAGGTAAAAAAAGTAATAATTTTGGGTGTATTTAAAGTCCCGTCAAACTTTCTAACGGGGCTTACTGCCTTTTAAGATTCATGATCAACTCAACTTCCCCTTGCGGCAATCCTACCTTCTGAGCAATTTCTCCCACAGATAGTCCTTTCTCAATTAAGCGGGAAGCCTTCTCATAACAAGTAACACCTGATTCCATTCTGTCAGACACCTCTTCAGGTTGATTTACCTTTGGAAAAGACCTCAGCTCCCTTTCATAGTAGTCAACGTATGCTTCTATTGCTGTCCCCTTCCTCTCTATCTTCTCCCAGAGTTTTAATACCTCTTGATGTTTTTTATCCAAATCTTCAGACTCAGCAACCAAGCGGTGCAGAGAATCAATCAAAGTTTTTAATTTCTCTTTCTCTAGCCCACTCCTTTCTTTTTTATTTTTCTCATAATAGAGGTAGTAAATGATGATACCACAGAGTAAAATTTCAATAATCATCTGAAGAATCAACCAAAACTCAATAGTAAAACTGGTCATCTTCTGTCTCCCTATTGATAAATTAAACAATAAGATCCAGAATTTTACCTTGGTCCACCTCTACTAATTTCTCCTTTTTAGGGCTATCTCTGCCTTCCTCGTTTCTACTCGAGTCAGATCTATATTCTTCCTTCTGTTGTCTTTTCCTTTTTTCTTCTCTTATTTTAGCCTCTTCACTCTCTTTTGTATCCTGTACTTCCTTCTTCTTCTGTTCTATCTCCTCTTGGAATTGTAATGCAAAATGCTTTTTCTCCACATCTGCATGCTGTTGCTGAACTTGTTGAACCTTTTCCACAGCCGTTGTCTGCAACAAAATCTGTTGCATATCTACAGACCTTAGCATTGAAAAGCCCTCTAAAATAGTAAACAAAGATTAAACTTCTTAAAAACTTTTTTCTCTAATATACTTATCGACAGTGCAGCTTCAAAACTTTAACCCGTGAAATTTACTTAACCTACTCGATGGCATCTTCGATTTTCTTATAGGGAATGCAAATGCTGTAAAGATTATCATGAGGTTTATTTCTAATCTTCAATTCAGCATTATAAGATTTCAACAACTCATAGGTTTGATTCAACCGTATCTCCCCGGGAATCAAGTGCTGAGGCCCTTTAGTTAACTTCTTTGTTCCTAATCCCGTGTCATGGATTTCAATGTAAATATTGTTCTTATTATGCTTACTGGTAACGGTGAGCTCTTTAACCTCTGACTGATCAATAGATTCCATAGCATTCCTAATGAGATTTGTGAAGCTTTGAGAAAAATGAAAATAAATCCCCTTTATATAGGGAATCGACTCGTCGAGAAAATAGCTCTTCTTTATTTCATGCTTAAACTTCATATCTGATTCTAAAAATTGGAGCTCTTCTTTTAACAGATAGCTCAGATTAAGCATTTGTGGAGTTTCCTCCCCTTCTTGTAACCCTTTTTGCATCATATTTCTTATGATTCCCGAAAGTTTCATGGCATTGGATACGATAACCTCAGCATCTCTTAAATTCTTATCCAATTTTGATTCAAAATAACTTTTCTTATCTTTTTCACCCTCCCTATCACCCTCCTTCTGTTTTCTTAACCTCTCCTCCAGCATCTCTGCCCTCGCCATCACTGCAGAAAGGGGTGTATTTAAATTATGGGCTATGCCGTGGAAAAGCTCTCCCATAGCAGCAAACCTGTAAAGTCTTCCTAATTCCGACTTCATTTTGTTCAACTCATCCACATTCTTAAGAACTCCTATGATTTTTACAACCTTCCCCCTTTCGTCCCTTAAAGGGTAAGAATCAATGGTAAAAAGGACCTCTTTCTTATTTGCACTGAGGTAACTTTGAAAAGACTTCAATGACTTACCAGATTCTATAACCTCCCTTAAAGGACAGCGGTAAGTCATCTTTTCACAAGGGTCTTCCCTCTGTCGTAATATCTGGTAACAAAATTTATTGTGCATTTCTTCTTCCTGCAGTCCTAACAACTGAGAGATTAGAGGACTAGCATACAATAATCTATAATCGGAGCTAATAACCATTAACCCTTCTGGTATTCCATTCATGATAATCTTTAAAATCAATCCTGTTTCATACATTATTTTACAATGAGAGAAGGTTAAGTGATGTAATTACTGTTAACTAAAAATAGCACACTCACTCCAATTATTAAAGCACTTTCCTTTTTAAACAATCTTTTTGATTACCATAACCATCACCCCTTAACCACCTTAAAAAACCTACAATCTGTTCCTCTCTTATCGATTTTAACCTCAACCCGTTGAGCACACTTAGGACAATAACCCACATATGATGTATTTTTTTTATTAATATAAACCCGAGTATAGATATCACAACACTCAAAAAGTACTCCAATATATTTCCTTCGTTTCAGAGGAAAACGTACTTCTCCTCCTGCACCATTTAAGCTCTGAACCTTTCTCCTCATGGTTTAAGAACACTCTTTTCCCAACTTTCAACACGCAACCCGCAACAATTTGTTTTTGATAAAATAGTTATCTGCGGGTATTTACGAAAAATTGCGCCCTACCCTAATTTAACCTCTTAGACTCTCAAATCACTAATACATCTTTAAAAAAGACTTTTTTAACAATATTTTCTGCTAAGAGGAGATTGATTATTGAGATAATCTTTTCTGCCAAAACCTCTTTTCCTTGAGTATTTTCAATATTTTTAGGAGAAGCATTGACTATGATTTTAAAGATGTTGCTTCTTACCTCTTCAATACATTTTGTAATCTGTTTATAAGAGGTCTCATCAGACAACTCTAATACCAGGGTTAACCTCATAAATTTCTTCGATTTAACATCTGAATTCAAGGGTACAAAAAATGGCTTAAGCTCATACACGGGTCCCTGAGGAACACTCAGGGCTAAACCTTCCCCTTCTTTAGAAGCGAAATATCTTGCCCAAATGAACACACCCCCACTAATCATGACTAAAAGAAGCAGCACAGTAAAAATAGTCAAGATGAAATCTCTTTTGCTTATCCCTTCCTTCTGAATCTTTTCTTCCTGTTTATCAGCTGCTTCATCCTTACCGGCATCTTCCTGAGGGACTTCTTCTACATCAAGGCCTTCTATATCCAATTCAGTTTTTGATCTTTTTTTAGCCCCTTCAGCCGCTCCTTTCTCACCTTGCTGTTCTTTCTCTCTGGCTCCCTCCTCTGCTTTTACTTCTTTTTCTTCTCTGTCTTTTTCCCTCTCATCTGCCATGAGTACACCTCGCGAAACTCTAAAAAACTCTATCTTATTTTAGATTATTCCACTATCCATTCTCCTATATGAAGTGGAGTGCAGGATGTCTACTACTTCTTCTCTTTAAGAGACTGAAGGAGTACCTTTGCTTCCTCAAACTCTGGATAAAGCCTGACAGCCTCTTCAAACTCCTTCATTGCATCAGCAATTAACCCTGCTTCCACATAAGTTCTGCCTAGATTATAGTGAACATTCTCATCCTCTGGATCTACATCCAACGCCTTTTTATATTCTTTAATGGCAACACGAAACTTTCCCTGTTTTCTTAAAGCAATGCCCAATCGATTATAGATCTCTACACTCTTGGGATTGACTTCAATTGCTTTTTTATAGGTTTCTTCAGCCTCCTGATCCATCCCTATTTCTAAAAAAGCATCCCCAATTTCAGTTCTTCTGCTTGTATTTTGAGGATCTATCTTTATTGCCTTATCAAATGCTTCTTTAGCTTCTTCTACCATCCCCTCTTTTAGAAACATCTTTCCTAAATCGCTTTGACGTCCTGGATTTTTTGGACTTATCTTCACCGCTTCCTTTACAGCAGTGATTGCCTTCCCTTTTTCACCTTTTTTTTCATACAGTCGAGCTAAACCCTCATGAGCTTTCAAATATTGAGGGCTAGTCTCTTTCGCCTTTTTATAGGCCTTTTCATATTCTTCCAAGGCACTACCCAAAATCCCTGAGTTTAGATAGACATTACCTAACTTCAGATAGGTATCTACTTCACTGGGGTTACTCCTTCTCTCCAGAATCTTTTGTATTTTTTCTTCTAAGGTCTTAGCTATAAAAGGCTTAATGATATAACCATCGACTTCCGTTTCGGCTGCCTCTGCTACGGTTTCCTCTGCCACTTCTGCAGTAACCATTAAAAAAGGGATGTCCTTGAGGTCACTGTCTAACCTAATTTTGCGCAATAAATCAATACCTGACAGGTTAGGCATGTTCCAGTCAGCAATCACGAAATCTATGGTATCATTCTTCAATATCTTCCACGCTGCTATCCCATCCTCAGCGTCCATGGTGTTATGGTACCCGAGATGACGAAGCATATTTCTGATCGTCCTGACCATGTTGGGCATATCATCAATGATCAAAAATTTCATTTCTTTGGCATCTTTCATTGTCTTCATCTCACCTTATATAATGGATGTCATAAATAAGATGACATAAAAGTTAAAATTCTAAACTCTAAAAAATCTCAATGTTTTCTTATCTCAAACTTTTACTATAAATAGTAAAATGTAGCTTCTTAGGTTAAATCGTTTACCTGACTCAAAGGAAGTAATAAAATAAATTTACTTCCTTTTCCCTCTTCACTCTCTACCCAGATTTTTCCTTGATGAGCCTCAATAGCCATCTTGCAAAAGGTCAATCCCAATCCCGTACTATGTCTCTTGTAAGGATAATCACTATACACTTGACTAAATTTCTCGAAAATCTTTTGGTGAAATTCCCTAGGTATCCCCTTTCCATCATCCTTCACTTCCACTCTAAGCTGCTTTGTCTTCTGATGATACATGCTTACTATCTCTACCTCCCCCTCACGATGGGAATATTCTATAGCATTGGTTAAAAGATTACTGAGAACCCTTTCCATGAGAGATTGATCTGCTATCCAGGTGGAAACTGTTTCATCAATCACCAACTTTACTTCAATCCCTCTTTGCTTAATCAAGGTTTTGTGCTTCTCGACAACTCCTCCGATGATCTCACCTATAACAAACTCTTCACAATGAAGTCTTAATTTACCCTCTTCCATTCTTCTGACATCCAACAAATTGAGGATCATCCCGAGAAGATTCTCACTGCCTTGAACAGCAGTATCTAAATATTCTCTATCGTTACTCTCTAGTTTTCCATAGCTCAGTAAATCAAGATTAGCCATAATCTCTCCTAAGGGTCCTTTAAGATCATGAACAATCATATTAACTAAATCCTCTCTCATCTGCTCTAAAGCAAGAAGTTCTTCATTTTTTCTTTTGAGTCTCCTCCTTTCCTCCTCCAGCTCCTCTTTCAACTGTGCATTCTCAATCAACATCACGATTCTACTTATAAATGCTGAAAGGGTACTCTCATCCTCTTGGGTAAATAGGTTTCCCTCGCTCTTATCTGTAGCATTGAAGACACCAATTACAGCATCCTTTTCATTCTTTATAGGTACACAAAGAAAGTTATTCGTTTTATATAAAGATTCTTCAGAAGGCTTAAAACGGGAATCTTCTTTAATGTTTTCCACAAAAAGAGGTTTTCCATTTCTCAATACCCAAACAGAAACGCTCTTTTCATCTTCTATACACCTTTTTACACCTATAAGCTGTTGAATAGTCGCAGCTTTGACAATTAAATCACCCTGCTTATCCCTCAACATAATAGAGCCCTTTTCTGCATTAACCTGTTTAAGAGAGATCTTAAGGATTTTCTGCAATTTATCCTCAAGCGAAATATCCTTATCTGCCAATACTCTAACCGTTTCTTGCAGCGCCTCGTTTTTTGAAAGCAGATTAGCGTATTTTAAAGCATTTTTAACGGTAAAGACAAGACTTTCCCTTTCCCAGGGTTTGGTTAAAAACCAATAAATCTCATCTTCATTAACCGCTGAGTGCTTTTCATTAACCTCTTTCTGATCTTTTAAGATTATATGAGTGCGAGGATAGTATGATTCCCCTACTTTTGCTAAAAGCTCTTTCGCCGAAATCCCACTCATCGCACGACTAGAAATGATGAGGTCAATAGAGTCTCCTTTCAGCTTTTCCACTACCTCCTTATCACTTGTAGCGGTCAGGGCGCAATAGCCTTCCTGGTTTAAAATCTCTAATAAATCTCTGACTACATCCTGCTGAGTATCAACAATCAAGATGGTATACTTTTTCACTCTCTATCTCCCCTCAATAGATAAGCGTTCAATTATTGGAGATTAGCTTTCAGCTAAACAGTGTTTTCCGATTTATGCAAACTGATGACTGAACGCTTGTAAAAAGATAGCTATTGTCTGCCAAAAACGGGCTTTCGTCTTTTAGAAATTCGAAATCTGAAACACGAAACAGATACAAGATCAAGATGCAGGATATTAGATACTCCTTAAATATTTTTCTTTTTTCTTAGTTCTTCTTCGTGATCTTCGTGGTTTCATTTGTTTTGAATTTCGAAATTCGACCTGCCCCGTTAAATAAGCTTTTTTTATTTAACTGGGGTATTCAGGTTTTTACCTTAACGAGAATTTTTGTTCAGGCGCGAGCTATCTATTTCCCACATTCTTAATCCTCACCCGCAACCTCAGTATGGCCTTAGTATGGATTTGTGAAACCCTTGACTCTGTGAGATCTAGTACCTTGCCAATTTCCTTCATGGTAAGTTCATCGTAATAATAAAGGGAAATCACCTGTTTTTCCTTTTCTGGCAAATCATCAATAGCTTTGGCAATGACATCCTTAATCTCGCTTAATCCCAGCATGCCCAAGGCATTAGCAGATTTAGGATCCACTAGGCAATTCAAAATATTTCTTTTCTTTTCATCATGATTTACTAAACCATCCAGACTGATCAGTGGAGCACCTGCGGCTTGTTTGAGTAACTCATAAAATTCTTCTATCCTCAAACCTAACTGTTCAGCAATCTCTTCGTCTCGAGCAGGTCTTCCCAACTGCTGTTCCAGTTCATGGTAAGCGTCCACTAACCTGTTAATGACCTTGCGGATAGATCTGGGAATCCAATCCATTGCCCTCAATTCATCAAGAATTGCACCTTTAATCCGAATCTCTGCATAGGTTTTAAACTTAACCTCCTTAGAAGGATCAAATTTCTCTATAGCATCGATCAACCCCAAAATGCCAGAGTTGATGAGATCATCAACTTCGATCTGGGGTGGCAGCCGCATTGCGATTCGATGAGCGATATACTTGACTAAAGGCGCATACTCTATGATTAGACGATCTCTTTCCGTAAAATCTACCTTAGAATCGCTTTCTGCCATTTGATTGTATAATCCTTTCATCTTTCTTCCCCTTAAGCATAAAAATTAACTAGGCTAAATTCTACAAAACCTCCAAAGGAAGGGCCTCTTGGTTTTCTAGAATTTGACTCCAAAAAAAACGTATACTCCCCCTAGAACTCACATTAGGCTGATTTTCACAAACTTTTTTAGCTAAATCGAAAAAACTTTTGCTTGCAGGAGAATTAGGATAAAGTTCGATAAGTGCTTTCTGCCGCCTCACTGCCTTCACTATATGCTCATCCTGGGGGATGTATCCCCAATAATCAATGGAAAGATTGAGAAACTTTTGTGCCACTAAACTCAGATGGTAAAAGACTTCTTTAGCTTCCTCAGCACTCTTTACCGAATTGACCAAGAGCTTAAAGTGATTCTCCGAATACTTCAGAAATAAAATCTTCATAATGGCGTAGGCATCGGTGATGGATGTGGGCTCCGGTGAGACTACAATAAGAATCTCCTGAGCCGCCAGGTTAAAATACATCACATTAGAAGAGATACCGGCACTGGTGTCGATCAGTAGAACATCGGTTTCATCATGTAAAGAATTCAGTTCTGACAACAAGCATAGCCTCTGCGCTTTATTTAAATTTGATAGTTCCTGTACCCCTGAACTAGCTGGTAGAATCTTCATGCCACCTGGACCTGAAATGACCACCTCCGAAATAGACTTCTCCCCATTGAGCACATGTTGTAAATTATATTTAGAGGTAAGTCCCAAAAGCACATCTAGGTTGGCAAGTCCTATGTCTGCATCAAGAATCAATACTCTTTTATTTAATCTAGTCAAGGCATAGCCTAGATTAGCCACTACGTTAGTTTTACCAACTCCTCCCTTACCACTAGTAACCGCAATGACTTGAATACACGATCTCTTATTCTTCCCTAGCCGTTCTCCTCTCACGTTTTCACCCTCATCTCCACCAGATCCAGGCTTTCCCCTTTTTCTCACCATACTGCGCAATGTTCCTGCTTGATCCATCTTATATCCTTCCTTTTCTTTAGTTAACAATAGCGAATGTCCGTTTCACTTAGAATTAAAGAGATAATGCGTTCTTTGGTAACAATCTCGATATCTTCCGGTACCTTTTGACCGGTAGTGAAATAGGAGAGGGGCTTTTTTATCTTAAAGAATTGGTTAATCATACTTCCATAGGTATAACTTTCATCAAGTTTTGTAAAAATGATACGATCTATAGGAAGAAGTCCAAATTGATCACCTATGGCTGAGAGATTATCCTCTTTATGGGTGATACTCATAACCAGATATACTTCAATAGGAAAGGATTGCCTAAGAAAGCTCTTTAGCTCTTTAATTTGGAATTGATCCCGCTGGCTTCTCCCAGCTGTGTCAACCAAGACTAAGTCTCTATCAGAGAATTGAGTTAAAACTTTATTAAACTCCTCAGGTGATGATACTGTTTTAAAGGGAAGTCCCATAATCTTGGCATAGACCTTTAGCTGTTCTACTGCTGCTATGCGATAGGTATCAATAGTAACTAGGGCAACCTTCCTTTTCTTGTCCAATGCATAAAGGGCTGCTAGTTTAGCTAAAGTAGTGGTTTTCCCCACACCAGTTGGACCAACTAAGGCAGCAATCTTAGTCTTTCCAGGAGTCATATCAATGGAACCTGCTAGAAGAAGTTCTTTCTCTATTTTTGAGGTCAAACTGTCTCTTACCCGATCTCTGTCTCCTAAGGCATCTGGCGACAGATCCTGCTTTAACTTCCTAATCAATTTTAAAACTATTTCCTCATGGATCCCCTGTTTTAGCAGTTGACAATAGAAATGAACCAGATGTTCAGGAAAATTATAGTAATTCAAGGGTGCTGACTGTCTTAGGAGAAATTGGGCCATCCACTTGAGTTCTTTCAATTCCGTACAAATGAAATCGCTTCTCTCCCCTTCATAGGAACCGGTTGACTGCTTCACTATTTTCTTCAATTCCTTAAGCTCATCCCGAATATTCCCCATTGACACTTTATCTGATAATAGATCTTTCCAGAGTGAAGCCTTAGACCCTATCGATTGAGAAAAGGATTTCGTCTCCAGAGCAGATGAATTAACATCATAATCGATAGCAGCTATCACCTCTACCCCTGGTTGCTTGCCAGCACTTCTCTCACCTGCTATCCCACCATCAAGAGCTCTCGTTGATAAAATGATAGCCTGAGATCCTAAGTCTCTTCGTACTAATTTTAGTGCCTCTTTCATACTCTGTGCGTGATACTTTCTAACCTGCATGGCTGAGACTGATTACCCCCAGTGATTTAAGCTTAACCCGTTTATCAATTTCATTATGAGAGAGCACCACTAAAGTGGGAAGAAATCTTCCAGTCAATTTTTTCAAATGTGGTCGAACGCCAGGAGAGCAAAGAATAATGGCTTGATAGTTCATGCTGGTGAATTTCTCCATTGCCTTGTTGAGTTGAGTTAAAATTCTCTGAGCTACAGCGGGCTCTAAGGAAAGATAGGATTCATGTTCGGTATGCTGAATAGCATTGCTGATAAGCTCTTCAATCTCACTATCGAGAGTCATAAGGGCAATATCCCCCTTAGGTGTTTCATACTGTTTACTAATGCTCCTTGCCAACCTTTGCCTTACATATTCAGTCAATATATCTATGTTTTTAGTTATGGGAGCATAATCGGCTAAGGTTTCAACGATGGTAAGTAAATCACGGATGGACACCTGCTCCTTCAAAAGATTCTGAAGGACTTTCTGAACTCCACCTAAAGAAAGTAGGTTTGGTATCAGTTCCTCTACTACTTTAGGATGATCTGTTGCTAAATTATCCAGCAGGGCTTGTACTTCTTGCCTTCCTAAAAATTCATAGGCATGAGTCTTTAAAACCTCAGAGATGTGAGTTGCAATCACCGTAGAGAGATCTACTACGGTATAGCCTGCAATCTGTGCCTTTTCTTTATCTTTCTCACCAATCCAAAGCGCGGGGATGCCAAAAGCCGGTTCTTGAGTTGGGATCCCTTCAATCTCAGCTTTAACATTTCCTGGATTCATTGCCAGGTAATATCCTGGCATGAGTCCCCCTCCAGCAACTTCCACTCCCTTAATGATAATAGAGTATTGGTTAGGCTTGAGCTGAAGATTATCCCTGATGTGCATGGGTGGAATGATCATCCCCATCTCTAATGCAAATTGACGACGGATTGACTTAATCCTTTCAAGTAGCTCTCCACCTTGCTCTGTATCCACCAGGGGGATCAGTCCATAGCCTACTTCCAACTCTAAGAGGTCCAAAGGTAAAAGCGCTTCTACCTTTTCCAGGCCTTTTTCCTTTTCGA
>Ga0111209_1015_pt1 | contig 11282 bp, 7 predicted proteins | sample DeeMarSWOR152_54_FD_80381 | JGI IMG/M metagenome (GOLD analysis project Ga0111209, IMG submission 80381) | Deltaproteobacteria bacterium DG_8
TGTGCACTCTCACTTAATGCTGTTCTTGGATTTTTTGCTAATATCTTTTTATATTGTCTTTTGCGGAAAATTGTCAATCGCTCAATTGCCACCTTTTTGGTGTCTGTCTGGATCTGGTCACCTTATGTCATGAACCAGACCATAAATGGTATGGAAACAACGCTTGCTTTACTCCTATTATTTATAACAATAGGTTACTACTGGAGAATCAGTCAGGTCTCTTCCTCTGAATACCACTCTTGGCTTTTTTTAGGACTCCTTTTAGGGATAGGATTTTGGGCTCGAGTTGACCTTGCATTTTTAGGAGTAGCTATCGTTCTCGATCAAGCCTGGCAAGGTATAAGAGGTGATCGTCGCACATTATATTTTAGAGTACGAAATATTTGTTACTGCAGCCTGATCGCTTTGGTTATTGCCTCTCCCTGGATGATTTTTACTGTTATTAACACAGGTGATATTATACCCATTAGCGGAAAAGGTGTTCATCAAATAACCAGTGTTACCTTTAATTACCGTAATCCATATCATCCAGGTTTTCCTTTTATGATGTTTGAGCGTTTCAAAAAGGAATTTCTTCTATATCAGCCTCTGATTACACTGTCTAAACATATATACTGGCAGTTATTTATATCAAGTTTAGGGTTAGTAGGGTTTTTACTTGCTTTGCGAGATCGACAACTACGCTCATTATTGCGGCATGTATGGTTTTTTCAAGCTTTTTTGCTTTTATCCTATATAGCAATTATAGGTGGATTTTGGCATTTAAATCGTTATCTCTATCCCGTATACACTTTGATGCTCTTTCTCCACGCAGCTACACTTCGCTATGTAGCATCAAAGATAAAAGAGAGACGATGGATTGTGCCATTGTTGCTACTCTTTGTGTTCATTTTCTATGCCATAGTCTATAGCTTCCAGTACCATTCTTTCTTTTCTAAACCTCGTCCGTCACGATATTTTGCTGCCTCCGGTTTTGCACGGAGTCATATCCCTCCCAAAGCAAAAGTCGGTACTTTTCAATCAGGGTGTTTAGGTTATTGGCTCAATAATCAAGTGATTAATCTGGACGGAGTACTCAATAAAGAAGCTTACTTTCATTTGATGAACAAAGCAATGGATATCTATCTGGAAGAGCAAAAAATCGATTATTTAATTGAGGAAGTCTATTTATTTAGGAAGTGGAACCATTACCTGGAGGGACAACTTTCAAAAAACTATTCTATGGTTGCCGTAAAACCCGGTAGAGGATGGTACCAATTGGGTATCTACAAGCGAAACCCATTAAGCACATCGAGAAAATAATTTTCTTATTCCCTTTTTTTATCTTGCTACCAAATGTTATTATTTAAAAGTTCTACTAATAAAGAGGCTGATCATTTATAGTTTGAACGTATCATCTATGGCTTATGACAGATTTTTAAGTCCTTTCTCCTGTGTACTTAAAGATTTTGCAATTTCTATCATCAAATACAAGTTGGAATTTATCCTGGTGACGTAGCATCCATCGTAATTCAACGGGCCAAGGCTTTTGTACAAGAATATAATCTACCTTCTTTCTTCTTAAATTATGGACCCATATTGAAAAATCATCTCCCCTTAACAAACCCCGATCGAGCCACGTAGGCACTTCCCACTTGTACTTTGCTGAGATATACACGATGTCATTCTGCAGCCACCTTCCAAGTAAAGGGTAGAAGAACCATTTATGACCAGGTGGTTCCCAACCAATAGCTAGGGCAATGGTCGTTTTTGTTGCGGGCTGATCGAGAAATTCCCACGCATTGACGAACATTCTAGGAATATTGTTGAGATCACGGTGATTACGATAGTACACGTACCTATTAGTATCACGGTAGACTTGAAGAAGGGAAAGTGCTCCAATTAGAACAATGAAACCAAAGGTATAGGTTACCCACTTTTTGATGGCTGAACTACTAACTCTGAACGTGTCTAAGCAAGTACTCTTAACGTAATTAGCAAGATCATCTACCTTTAGTATTAGAGATTTTGATGATTTTTCACGAGCAAGGATGGAAATGACTCCAATCATAAATAGTGCAACTATAATAGGTGGGTATAACACTTCTACCTCCCAAATGTGGGTTTTATTTATATACAAGAGATCCCACGCTACAAAAGCCACAAGAAAAAAGTCAATTTTTTTAAAATGTTTACTGAGTTTTTGTAAGATGACCAGACCCTGGACAGCAAAAATGGCGATGTAGGGAGAAAGAAAGCGAGTACTTCTATCTAGATAATAACCTCTTTTTGCAAAATCCACAGAAGTGTCTGCATAGAAAAGAACAATGGGTACAATCCACATTATGGATAAAAAATACCAAACACTCTTAGGAACATAGTGAGGCTTTGTAAAAAGAGAGATAAATGCCAGAATTAAAAAGATAAGAAATTTTGGTCCTGCGGTTAACGATATATAACAAAATTTTCGATACGTCCTTTCCCACCAAGATAACTTATCTAAACCTGTGTTCACTTCATATATAGAAATCCACTCATCTACTTGATCCAACCTGCTCCACCCTTCACATATCTCATGATTAAAGAGCTTTAGGTGGAAGGGATACAAAGGATTTCCTGCTTCTATGGTATTATGTATATATTGCCTTCCTCCAAGCGTGCATATAATGAGAAGACCTAAGAGAATTAAACTAAACTTCTTGAGAAGACCTGAGTATTTCACTAAGTTTATTATTTTTATTACGGTAGCGATAAAAATAAGTCCAACTGCAGGGATCCCGCTATACTTTGTTCCAAGGAGTGTACCAGCTGCAACAAGGGCCAATAGACAATCATTAAGATACCCCCTCCGCAGAAATCTAAGAGTGAAGAGAACAGATGCAGAACACAAAGTGAATACTGCATTATCTATATATTCAGTTGTAATCTGGGGATATATCATAGGGGAGAAACATACTAAGGCTGGGGCAAAGCTTGCCTCTTTCCGGGTCAACCCCAATTCCCTGGCAATGGCATAGCAGGAGATTCCCCCCAACAATGTGATGGGAAAATTCATAGTATTGAGCAAAAGGTCTGTGTCAAAGGGAAGCAGGAGCCAGGCAGCAAATATTTCGCCATTGATGGGGAATCGTGTGTACTGCAACTGATCCGGGGCATTGAAAATTAAGAGAGTTCCCTTTTTTATCCATAAAGCGGCGGAAGTGAGGTGGTAGGTCAGGCAGTCCCAGGCAAGGGGAGGCATCAGGAGCGCACGTGAAAATGACAACAAGACGATAAACCCACAGATAATCAAAAGAACAGACCACCTGGAGGACAATCCCTCTCTGATCCATGATTTTATTGGTTCAATATCAGCCTGAATATTTCTCTGCTTACCCCATATAAGGTGGGAAATCAAGGCCAGGAGGATGCAGGAGATAGTAACCCAGGTTCGTGTAATGGCATGAAATGGTGATAGTGCCTGAAAAATCAGGATGATTAAAGAGTAGTATAGTAAACCAATAGCGACTAACCTAACCGAAGGTGGAGCATGTGGGTGAAACCTTCTGACACATAGGTGGGAGGTGTATAATAAAGAGATGTTGGTTATCAAGAAAATAGCGCAACCAAAGAAAGTATTAGACATTTATAACTCGATCTAAGTATAAATGGGGTAAATTTTATAAAAAATTGCTGTTGAATATCCCACAGCTCTGCTATGGGGATTATCATCTTCTAAAAAGACAGTATTTTTGACTAATCCTAATCATTTCTGGTATAGTTGCTATCCATTCGTTTTCCTCCCCGGCTCGAAATGGATTGAGAAATTCCCAGACAATTTTACCATCTTTTGTTACCTCAAATACCCTTCCATAATCTGTTTCAGTTATGAGCGTATTACCATTCGGTAATCTTTGGTTTGAACCACAGAATTTTGAAAAGAATCTATCTTTATCATTTCCTTTGTATTCCCAAACTATTTCTCGAGAAAGTGGATCAAATTCTATAACTCTAGAACTATTTTTTTTATAATGATTGTCAAAAATGAGAATGTTTCCGTTTTCTAATAATGTTGGTTGATGTTGCTTTTCCCACATACCTGAACCTAGTGCCCAGATAATCTTTTCTGATCTCATATTCACAATAAAAATAGTATCCAGCGTAAGAACAGATACCATTACATTTCCTTTTTTAAAAATATGTGATTTATGGACAAGTTTTCCATCAAAAACCTCTATAGTATTAGTATGGAAAAGGTCATTTAACTCATCTCTCCTTTTTCTGTTGTAATTACGCATTAATTTTGCATAGGGAGATTTTTTTATAAGTTTAAAGAGGGAGATGTGTTTTATTACCTTCCCATCTTGATTTAATATTGTGATAAAATCATATAAAATAGGTTTTTTATGGATCTTACGGACTGTTTTTCTCTCCCTTGTTAAGATATAGATTTTTCCATCTTCTGTTACCTCGATATCGTGATGTGGTTTTTTATTAGCATTGTAGGACCATAACAAATTTGAATCTTTATTAATTTTAATTAAGCCAATCCCCTCATAGATTGCAAGTAGATCACCATTCCTATATAAATGAGCACGCCTCCAATACGAACCAGTAGGATGTTTTGGTGCACTAGGCCATATATCCGCGGCAATATGATAGTGCCATGTGTGTAATATTTCCCCTTTCATGTTAACTAAAAATGCTTCAGGGGCATGTCCCGATGTATAAAAATTGAAGCCATTATAAGCCAAATCTTTATTGTAGACAGTAACATTTTTTAATTTTGGTGCGGGGTTATATCCCTGCATATAGCCTAATGTTAATAGTTTATAAAACGTTGACTCATCTTCTTCAGTTTGATTAGAAACTCTAGCAAGTCTCCACCTTCCGGTTTTAGGTATTCCATTTTCCTCACCTGTTGGAGTTATGCTGACACTCTTACAAGCTATTATACCTGTCACTATTAATAGTAAAGGAGCAATTAAGAAAATTATAAATGAATTTACCTTGTTATATTTTCTCATCTAGCCTCATAGCTTCTAACGTTTGTTTTAAAGGTTTCTTTTAGTTGTTTATTTACAATGATAGCATCTTCTTAGAATAGCGAAGTCCCACTTTAAGATTGAACGAACCTTCTTCGAATTTAAAAAAGAGCACCTTTCCCAATTTTTATTAAGTCAATGACTTTCATTTTTATCAATTATTACATATATAAGAGTTATTTGAATCTTCAAGTAATTAGTATTACTAATGTTATTTCCTATACGACTTAAACCAACTCTGTTGTTTATATCTACATGAGTCATTTTTAAATTAAAAACAATTCAAGCGTTTTTTTGCTACTTCAACAAAGAAGTTACTGGAGGCAGTAAACACCTTTAAAAAGAAAGCAATACGCATAAGGAGGATATACTATTTTTAGTTGAAAGTTGAAAAGTGGTTCCCTCCGTGGGATAATCCACGGAATAAAGATAAACCCTTAAAAGAAAGAAGCCACTGATGAAAGTAAACACCAGAAAGAGAAGAAATGCAAGAAGAGTCTTTGAGGAGCTGTATGGGAGGCAGGAACTAATAGACCGGATGTATCAGATTATTTCTCAAGGGAAACAGGGGCTGGATGCATTTTTGTTGGAACTGGGGAAGATGATAGCAGAAGCAATTATGTACATTGAGCGGGAGGAGGTATCGGGAGCTGAGTATCAGCCGATATCGTCTGAGATCAAGAAGTGGGCAAGTCAGCGGGGGTCGATTTACTTGGGTGATCAGAAGGTTGGGGTAGAGCATCCCCGGCTACGAGGATCTGAAGGGGAGATAGCATTGAAGAGCTACCAGAAGCTGAGAGAACCAGGTAGGTTTTCAGAGGAACTATTATGCAAGCTATTGCGAGGGATATCAGCACAGAGGTATCAAGAGACAGTGCTAGAGGCAGCAGATGCCTTTGGGGTATCGGCAAGTAGTGTCTCACGTCATATTGTAGCGGTAACGAGTAAGAAGCTAAAGGAATTTAAGGAGCGTAGTTTATCAGAGTTTAGAGTCTTTGCTGTATTCATTGATACTGTGCATCGGGCAGGTCAGGCATTTATGATTGCCTTAGGGATAGACGCAGAGGGTCGGAAACAAGTGTTAGGGTTCTGGGAAGGGGCTAGTGAAAATCAGGAGGTATGCCGGGAATTGTTAGCTGACTTGGAGAGTCGTGGGTTAAAGATCTCAAAGAAAATTCTCTGGGTTACTGATGGGGGCAAAGGCATCATCAAAGTTCTGAGGGATCGCTTTGGCAAAAAGCTTATTCATCAACGTTGTACGATTCACAAGGACAGGAACATCCAGAGGCATCTGGCAAAACGCTATCGCAAAGAGGCACACCGACGATTCAGGACCGCCTTAGAGCAGACGAGCTATAGCGATGCCAAACAAATGCTTTTAGAGTGTGAGCGATGGCTGAGAAGGATCAATGAATCGGCAGCTGATTCTTTACTGGAGGCTCTAGAAGAGGTTCTCACGCTACATCGGTTGAAGGTTCCCGCTTTACTGAGAAAGACCCTATACTCGACCAATCCTATTGAGAGCATGTTTGCCACGGTGAGGGATTGTGAAGGTAATATTAAGAGGTATCGAGGCAGCAGGATGGCACAGCGATGGCTTGCAGTGTGTTTACACTGCGAAAAAGGATTCAAGCGGGTTAAGGGATATAGAGAGATAAAGGCTGTTGTTAAAAGGATTGAAGTGGAACAGGCAGAAGAGGGAAAACTACAAACTGCTGCTTAATGGATTTGATTCAAGAACAGCTTTTTGTACCCCCTATGGTAATGTATCCCTGAGTAGAGATCGTCGATTGTATGGCAAATGTAAAAGCCGATTTTTGAACATTGTGAAAATTTTTTAAATCAACCTCAAGGATAACGAAAAAAGAAAATGGGAGCTACTAAACAATTTCAACTAAAAACTTGACAACCTCTGCATAGGGGACATCTAGGTTTATAGTTCCGTTTAAACTTTATAACGGGGTTTACTTATCTGAAAAATCATTTTCAAATCTAAGATGTTAGATTTTTCATATGTCTATAAAAGGAAAATTTCTATCATTTAATAGAAACGTCCCCAAAAGATTTTCCATTGTCTTTTATCCATCACACACTTGTATGCTCAAATTAACGGGATAATCGGAACTATATCCTATTCACATATATTCCTCAGTCAGCTTGCCAAGACCTACCCCTCTTGAGAAATTACTATACAGCATAACTGAGAATCTCAAGCTCAGCGGTTCTGTCAACCTTGTTCAAAATACTATCTACTTTCTCCATCACTGAGTCTTCGATTATATATTCATTACAACTTTTACATTGTAAGACAGGTAATTTTTTAATGATAATGATGGAACCACTTCTAATTTTAAAGGGTAAATCAGTAATGACTTCTTCTAATCCCCCTCCACAACTATGACAGTTCATGTTTTCCTCCTTGTCTTAAAATCACTTTCCCATTTATCCAGCGTTGGTTTATAGGTTGTAACTATCCTTATGTTATTGTTTTCTTTATCAGTAGCTATTTGAATATGAAAAATCTGCTCTCCATATTCTGCATAAATTAGATAACTTGGTAAATACTTATCCTTAGGATATTCTTCAATTATTTCATAGGAGTCCACTGAAGCCAAAATAACTTCACGGGATATAAATCGCTCCTTCAATCGCATATTAACATGATAAGTCCAGTGTATTCTACGACGTCTAATACAGGATTTGATAAATTCTAAGGCATTAATATTCAGATAACTTCTCCGATTCTAAAAATTAAGTTGAGATAAAGTGTAATAATTCTAGCATTTTTTGCAACTCCTATCAATAAATAAGTCACTTTAGTTGTAATCTCGAGAGAAGAGCTGAATGGTTTCACACTTCGTTTTTTGAGCTTTTTCTACAACTTTGGAAAACCCCCGAGCAATGGAGATGTGAAACCCAAGACGCAAGTAACTACCTCTCTATTGATTTTCATAGGGAATGGATTTGCAACCCTTAGGTGATTGCCTTAATTCTCTCTGCTCTTCATTTGAAATGTAACCTAAAGCCTTCAATTTTTCTTTCAGCTCTTGAGAAGGAGTAATTTTTATTTTTTCTGCGGGATATCTGGAGGCAGAGGCTATCCATTGATTTAACTGGTCCTTGAGTTTCTTGCCAAAAGAGGGGTTCTTACTAATTAGATTTACCTGTTCTTGCAAATCCTGTTTTCTGTTGTATAATTCTTCTATCTTTCCTTCATAGCTGTATATATATCTCCAGTCCTTCGTCATCAAGGCATTTTTCAACCTGTTGTATAACTCCCTTAGCCTTCCTTTGCAGTTATATATGTATTTCCAGTCCTTTGTAAGAATAGCTTTCATATTGTAGTTACCTTTTCCTAATTCTGTGAATATAAAACGCTCTTCAATGTTTCTCTCATCTCCATTTGAGGTGAGAAGGGGTTCTCCATAAATTTTTTTGGGATATGGAATACCTAGCAAGGTTAATATTGTGGGCATAATGTCTAATAGGCTCACCTGTTGATCAATGACTTTCTTGCTCATCTTCTGCGGTAGTTTCATGATAAGAGGAATATTGATAGACTCAGCGTATAAGCTATTTCCATGATCAAGCAATCCATGTTCTAAAAAACCCTCTCCATGATCAGAGCTGATGATAATAAGGGTGTTTTTATCTAGTTCAAACTTCTGAATGAGTTCTCCTAGATAGAAATCAACATAGTTAATTTCACTATCATAGAGTGCAATAAGATTAGATAGTGCCTGAGGGTCATTTTTTAACATAGGAATGAGATCCAAAAGTTCATACATCTTTTTTTTAAAAAGTTTTAGCTTTTGGGTTAATTCTTTAGAGGTATATCTTTCTATCCAAGGGGTTCTTGAGTGGTAGAAGTGGTGGGGATCGAAGTAGTGTACCCAGAGGAAGAACTTATCAGATTTTTTAATTTCATCTTTCCATGAGTATATGATTTTATTCACCAGAGGAGCAGGATGAAAAGGAAGACATTTAAAGTAATCAAATCCTCTTGCGAATCCAAATTTTTTACTTAAGTGGAGATTGGAGGCAACCCCAAAGGTAGTATAACCATGTGTCTTTAGTATTTCAGCCAGAGTAGTAAGCTCATCTGAAAAGACTTCTTGGTCATATATCTTTTTATTTCTTGTATAACCGTGAATAACTCCATGACTTATGGGATATACAGATGTAAAGAGCGAAACCATAGAGGGTGAAGTCCAGGAAGAAGGGGCTATGGCATCTTTGAAGATAATACCCTTTTCTGCAATTTCATCGATATGTGGTGTTGTTTTACGATGATAACCGTAGCAGGAGAGATGATCTGCTCTAAGGGCATCTATAGTGATTAAGACAATATTAAAATCATTCTTTAAAACCTCGGCTTGTAGATTATCAAGAAATAAAGCTGAAGTTCCAAGTGAAAAAGATAATATGACAAAGATAGAAAGTGAAAAGAAGAATTGCTTCATTGATTTAAAGACTAGATTAATACATTTATTGATGAAAAGATTATAATATTTAAGTAAATAATAAATATGGAATTCTCAGAGATTAGGATAAGTATCAACTTTATTGATCCTCTTTTAATTTATATAATGAGAATTTAAGATTAGGTTCATTTATATAAAAAGGTTTATAGAGTTGTTTAAATCTCTTGATCTCTTTATTAGTGGGTTTATACTTACTTCTTTTAGGAAATACTACGGGACCAGAGAGATAATTAGGTTTCTTCATTAAAACGTAACTGAAGTTTCGTTTTTCATGCCCAGGAAGTCCTTTCCCCATATGATGCATCTTTGTATGCGCTATATGTATATCTGTAATCCCCAGTCTATCAATAGTATTCAATTCAGAATAGTATGAGATTGCTCCAATACCAAAGGCAGCTAAAGATTCATCGGGTGAGGCATGTCGATGTAGCCATCTCCCTTTAGCAGATTGTCCTTCGGTTACCCTTTTGTGGTAAAGGATTCGCTCGTATGGCTGTCCTTTAAAGGAAAATGTCAAACCTTTAACTAGAATTAAGATAAAAGTAAAAGAGCAGAGAGTAATAACAGATGTTTTAACAAATGTAGGATGGATTATTCTTATGAGCCATTGGCAGAGAGCTATAACTCCTTCCTGTACAAGGATAGCCATCAGAGGCAAAATAGGTACAAAGAACCTGAACATTCCTAAAAAATCACCACCAATATACACAATATAAGCAGAAAATGAGATAATTAACATTAATAAATATATTATAGAAGAACGCAATGGTTTTAAGAGAGTTAACAAGCTCAATCCTATTAAAAGTGGCCATTTATAAAATAGAATGAAACGTGCAAGGTATCTAAAACCTCTAAACAATTGATACACTCCACCTCCGGTCTTTGCATAATAGGCATTGGGGAAGATGAAACCATAATAGTTGAATCTCCAATAAAAATAGACCCCATAGATGATTATAAAAGTAAGAAACCAAATGATAGTCTTCCGACAAAATGGGCTTCTTTTTGAAAATAGAAGATAGAAAAAATTATGAAGACAGGTTACCCCAAATATCAATATGCCTTCAGGCCTGGTAAGACTTGCTAGTACAAAAAGAACAGCTGAAAAGGAGGTGATTTTATCATTTTGTATTTCATATAAATACATAGTCACTGCAGCAAGGATGAAAAAAGTAAACATTTGAGTTTCTAATCCCCCTGTGCTCCAAGCAGCAAAAGGTCCACAGCAGGCGAGAATAGCAGGTGCAACAAGGTTTAAAAAGCTTTTACGCTGGAAAATAAGTTCTGAGAATAAATAAACTAAAATTATACAGCACAAGCCAAAGAAAATACCCAGTACCTTTGATACTATCACAGGTTCAAAGCCCACTTTCATAAATAGGCTTATTACAATTATCCAAAGAAAATTGGTATAGCCTTCTACAGGTCTCTCACCGATATTCCAGACTAATCCATGACCATTGATGAAATTCTTAGCATATCTAAAGGATATAAAGGCATCATCACAGACAAAACTAAAGTGAAGAGAGTGCAGAACAAATAACATTGCAATGATAATAAGATAAATTTTTGGATTTCTTAAATACGTCGTTAAATTTATCACTTAAGAATTTCCTTCTTTTTTAATAATTCTGTAACTATAGGATAGGTCATAATATTTTGGATTTTTGCTCTCGGATCTTCACATCTCGCATCTCGGATTTCCGATGTTGAATCTAAAAAAATCCGAATTCTAAAATCCAGAGATCATCTGATAGCCTTCTTCAATTTAAATCTCTTAAAAAATGATCCGAAT
>Ga0111209_1016_pt1 | contig 11228 bp, 8 predicted proteins | sample DeeMarSWOR152_54_FD_80381 | JGI IMG/M metagenome (GOLD analysis project Ga0111209, IMG submission 80381) | Deltaproteobacteria bacterium DG_8
TTATTCCTGATGACCCTCGTAAAAGTTATGATATGAAAGATGTTATCCGGTCTGTTGTGGATGATGGTCATTTTTTTGAACCGCATGAGTACTATGCACCCAATATGATTGTATGTTTTGCTCGACTTAATGGACGAGTGGTTGGTATTATAGCCAACCAACCTAAGCACTTGGCTGGATGTCTTGATGTCAATGCCTCGGATAAAGCAACTCGGTTTATTCGTTTCTGTGATGCCTTTAATATTCCCTTGCTCACTATTTCCGATGTGCCTGGATATCTACCCGGGAAGGATCAAGAGTGGTCGGGCATCATCCGACATGGAGCGAAATTACTCTGGTGCTATTCAGAGGCAACGGTTCCTAAGCTCACTTTAATTACTCGTAAAGCTTATGGAGGGGCGTATATTGCTATGTGCAGCCGCCATTTGGGGGCTGATTTTGTATTTTCATGGCCAGCGGCAGAGATTGCTGTTATGGGGGCAGAAGGTGCAGCCAATATCATTCATCGAAAAGAAATCAAGGGGGCTGCTGATCCCAAAGCTAAGAGGGAAGAAAAGATAAAAGAATACCGCACATTGTTTTCAAATCCCTATATCGCTGCCTCACGTGGATATATTGATGCGGTAATTGAACCTAGGAATACACGTGCCTCTCTTATAAGTGCACTGGAAGCGATTGTGAATAAGAGGGAAACTCGTCCCCCCAAGAAACATGGGAACATCCCTGTGTAATCCCTTCCCAAGCTTAATACACTCGTAGTTTAATTATTTATTAATACCCTTTTTTTGCTGGTAATTCTGTTGGCACAGGATGGGCTATGATCAACAAAATGATACTGGATACTTGATGCTGGATATTAGATATTGCTTAAATATTTTCCTTTTTTCCTTGGTATTTCTTCGTGATCTTCGTGGTTATTCACTTATTCTGAGTAGAGTAATCGGAGACTTTTATTACCAGAAGATGAAACAATGAAGTGGGGAAGAACTTTACTTCTCATTGTGGTGCTGGTCACTTTGAGTGGCTACTTCTATTTTTATGAGATTAAAGGTGCAGCTAAAAGGAGGGGTGCTGAAGAGAAGAGGAAAGAGGATGAATGGCGAGAGATTCAAATTTTTCCCTATCAGCCTCAGGACTTTAAAAAGATAAGGCTCATGAAGGACAATAAAACAATTGTATATCAGAAGGAAGAACAAGTGTGGTGGATGAAGGAACCGATGAACATCAAGGGAGATGAGAAAGCAGTAGATGATATAATTCAGAGTATTATCAATGTAGTAGAGTGTGACCCGGTTACAGATGGTCCTTCTGATCTAGTTCAATTCGGGCTCGACCGTCCCAGAATGGAGATTAGTATTCACTTAGAGGGAGTGGAAGATGCAAAAACCTTACTGCTTGGCAATGACAATCCCACTTTTATAACTATTTATGCTAAGCTAAAGGGTTCTCCAAAGGTGTTTCTGGTGGGATCTTTAATAAGATGGGAGGTCAGTAAAGAGTTTTATAATCTTGATCACCGAACCGGGCCCTTTTTCTCTGAGAAGAAAGGTGCTTAAATAATTGTCTTTTAAACGAGAGAGCGCAGCGATGAAAAAAGGCATAGCAGTGAGTATCTTATTATCGTGTGTGTTGGCAACCACTCCTCTTGCAGCGAGCCCACTCTATGGCGGATACAACGGACAGAGTAAGTTTTGGATTGATACTTTCTTCTTTGGTATAGATGATCAAGCACGGTGGTGGGTAAGGGTACCAGTTACTTTAGTGAGGGGATCCATTAGACTCAATTTTAAGTATGAGAGCAATGCTGTGGTATCAGCAGAGATTGTGGTAAAAAATCTTTCCGACCAAGGCGATTTCCTCCTCGGTGCGGATACCTCCGGCTTAAGTTGGGGAGAGTACTACCAATTAAACTTATCAGGTGGTTCTGATAGCAGTGGGAGTGTGTGGACAGAGCAAACCATCTTTGAATACCTGGGAACGGGAACTGATAACAGTGATCATCTTTGGGGGTTTGTTACCTATAACTATGAAAATACTTACTCTATAGAAGTGGGAATTGATTTATCCTTCCTTATACCAGAGTCCTCCAGGGAGATTAAACCATCTTTTGCACAAACTGAAGAGAAGAACTTTCTTCCCCTTACCAGCTTATTACAGAAGTCAGAAAGTGTGAAGCCTATTCGCTTTTTAACTGCACTTAGCATTGATTACAAGTTGAGGAAGAAGTTAGAAACCCTTACCATACATTCCTTGGATCTAGAATCGTTGGTGAAATTTGCCGATGAGGAGGTGTTTACTTGGGAGAGGAGGGAGATGATAAAAACTATTATTGAAAATAGGTTCGGTCAATTGTAATAAATCAGACTATAATCAAAACGGGGAATCTTATTTAAAGGGATGAGGATTTAGAAAAACGGTGGAATTGCAATTGCTCAAAATCTTGTGGATTTATAGCAATTAATTTGAACAAGAATTTGTTGTTATGTGGTTTAATTAACAATTGAAGATGTAATCCTAAATACGTTCTATAGATTAAGGGAAGCGATGCTCTTCCTCACTGCCTCCCCTGATTTTTGAACCAGTGCCTTCTCTTCTTCTGTGAGAGAGACTTCCATCACCTGTTCTACCCCATTCGAGCCTAATTTTACTGGCACCCCAAAATAGATATTATTCAACCCATACTCTCCCTCAAGATAAGCACAGCAGGGGAGGATTCTCTTCTTATCTTTAAGGATGGCCTCTGCCATCTGAATCACTGAGGCGGAAGGTGAATAGTAAGCGCTACCGGTCTTAAGTAAGGCTACGATTTCACCACCTGCCTTTCTGGTACGTGCTACTACTTTATCGATCTTTTCCTTTGAGAGCAGTTGAGTAAGAGGGATGCCAGCGACATTGGAATAGCGGGGAAGTGGTACCATGCTGTCTCCATGTCCTCCTAAGACAAAGGCTTGAATATCTTCCACCGAAACATTGAGCTCCATAGCGATGAATACCCTAAAACGGGCAGAATCAAGGATGCCAGCCATTCCCATCACCCGATTTTTGGGAAAACCACTTACCGCTTTAGCCAGATAGGTCATGGTATCCAGGGGATTGCTGACTACGATGATAATGCACTCAGGAGATTGAGCCACCACAGATTTGGTAACAGAGACAACAATCTCCTTGTTCTTTTGCAGTAAATCCTCCCTGCTCATCCCTGGCTTACGGGGAAGTCCTGAGGTGATGATTACCAGATCTGAGCCAGCAGTTTCTTCATACTTATTGCTGCCAGTGATGGTGACATCAAAACCCTCAACCGGTCTTGATTCCATCAAATCAAGTGCCTTCCCTTGGGGCATTCCTTCGATAATATCTACTAAAACGATATCTCCCAGTTCCTTCTCAGCTGCCCAGTGGGCTGCAGTGGCACCGACATTTCCTGCTCCAACAATGGTGATCTTTTTTCTTCCCATGTTTAACTCCCCTTTTAAATTAAATTAGGACGCAGATTCCCCTTGTGAAATACAAAAAAATGGTTGGTGGGTTGACTCAGCAAAACAACCCCTTTTGTTAGCTATTTAAAAGCGGAAATGTTATTATTTCACGGGGTAAATTCACAGATTTACCCCGTTAGAAAATACATAAATGATATTCTATGCAATTCAAAGTAAGAAAGTGGTAAATAGCATAGCAGTTCTACTTATAATTTACGCAAACGCTCCGTAGAATATAATCCTAAGAATATTCTGAAGCGTTTCCTATTTCTAAAGGGGTGAACGCAGAAAAAATTTCTCAAATTAAAATAACCACAAAGATCACGAGGAACTTGCAGCCACAAAGAACTCAAAGAATTTAGAACTGCTAAGAAACCAATTATAACTTTCTTTTTCCCTCTCCTTCGTGCCCTGGTTAATAGAAATTCACTTTGTTGATTTTGGGATGATGGTTCTAAGGGATAGTTCTTTTAACTGTTTATCACCCACCTGAGAAGGTGCATCAGTCATTAGACACATTGCCTTTTGCGTCTTGGGAAAGGCAATCACATCTCGAATCGATTCAACCCCGCAGAGCAACATCACCAATCGGTCAAGGCCCAGGGCGATACCTCCATGGGGGGGAGCACCATATTCTAGCGCATCCAGCAGGAACCCAAACTTGATGCGTGCCTCATCCTCTCCAATTTTGAGCACTTCAAACATTGCCTGCTGCACATCTTTGCGGTGGATTCTGATGCTTCCACCTCCAATCTCGTTACCATTTAAAACAAGATCATAGGCTCGTGCCTTCACCTTATCAGGATCTTTTTTTAAATATGCTAGATCTTCTTCTACTGGGGAAGTGAAGGGATGATGCAACGCCTCATATCGTTTCTCTTCTTGATTATACTCTAGAAGGGGAAATGCTGTAATCCAGACTGGACACCACTTGTTGTGGTCAATCAATCCCAGTAGTTGACCCAAATGAATTCTTAATTGCCCTAGGGTAGTATAGGCAACTTTGGGTGCTGCATCTGCTACCATCAGCAGGAGATCCCCAGGATGGGCATCTAGTGTTTTCTTTAATTGTTGTATCTCGGTTTCAGTAAAATACTTAATAATAGGTGAGTGCACCTCCTCGGAGGTGACCTTGATCCAGGCCAACCCCTGTGCGCCATAGACCTTGGATAAGTTGGTTAAATCATCAAGCTCTTTTCGGGAATATTCTGCGCACCCCTTGGCGTTTAGTCCCAGTATCATACCTCCTGCCGCTACCGCTTGTGAAAATACCTTAAACTGGGAATTAGTGAGGGCAGAGGTGAGCTCTTTAAGTTCCATCTCAAAACGGGTATCTGGCTTGTCCAGTCCATAGCGGGCGAGTGACTCCTGATAGGTCAGGCGGGGAAAGGGATGGGTTAGAGATATGTTTTTTACTTCTTTAAAAATGGTAACTAACAGGCCTTCGATTACCTCATAGATATCATCTTCCTGAACAAAGGAGAGCTCTAAGTCGATTTGGGTAAATTCTGGTTGCCGGTCAGCTCGAAGATCTTCATCCCGAAAGCACTTTGCAATCTGATAGTAACGATCGTAGCCAGCAACCATGAGGAGTTGCTTAAAGAGTTGGGGAGACTGGGGTAGGGCATAGAATCGACCGGGATTAACCCGGCTGGGCACAAGGTAATCCCGAGCACCCTCTGGAGTGCTCTTGGTTAAGGAAGGGGTTTCTACCTCAATAAATCCCTTCTGATTGAAATAGTTTCGAGTGGTGTGAACAATTTTATGGCGAAGAATTAGATTTTCTTGTAATCCTGGTCTTCTCAGATCGAGATAGCGATACTTTAATCTTAAATCCTCTGACAATCCATACCGAGAAGAGATTTCGAAGGGTGGGGTTTTCGATTCATTTAAGATTATAAGTTCTTTTGCCACTACCTCAACTTCTCCCGTTTTTAAGTCAGGATTGATGGTTCCTTCAGGACGTTTTGCGACCTTCCCCTTAACGGCGATCACATATTCATTGCGCAAACTGTGTGCTTTACTGTGAGCAGTGGTATCCACTTCGGGATTAAAGGCAACCTGAATGATTCCCTCCCGGTCTCTTAAATCAATAAAAATCAAACCACCATGGTCACGGCGGCTGTGTGCCCAACCCATCAGGGTAACCTCTCTACCTATATGCTCAGACCTCAGTTCACCACAGTAATGGCTTCTTTTATAGTTTCCTAAAGGTTCAGCCAATTTGATCTCCTCATCAGGTTGAAAGGTAAGGAAGAAAGGAGAGCTAGTAGTACTCAGGGTTTTCCTTGAGCTCAAAACCTCGATTCAAAAGTTGTACTTTAACTATTTCCCCTGTCTTAAAAGTCGTCTTTTCTTCTGGTAGTACTATTAGACCATTAGCTCTTACCATGGACATTAAAATGCCTGATCCCTGTTCACCTGTGGTTGTGGCAGTATACATTCCATCTTCAACATTGATGATACAACGAATGAAATATTTTTTATCTGCTTTCTTCTTAATGGGCTCCTTTAATCGTGCCTCGACCAGGGGTCGAAAGATTCTTTTGTGACCACTCGCTTTTAAGATAGAGGGTCTCACAAACTGTTCGAAGGAAATCATGCAGGAAACGGGATTACCAGGAAGTCCGAAGGTAGGTTTGCCCTCTATTACCCCAAAGGCGAGGGGTTGTCCTGGTCTCATCGCCACCTTCCAGAATTTCATCTCGGCACCCAACTCTTTTAGGATATCCTTGACCAGATCGTACTCACCCACTGAGACGCCTCCTGAAGAGATAATCATATCTGCATGCAGTGCCACTTTAAATTTGTTCTTAAGCTCTTCAGGTGTATCTTTGGCGATACCCAGGATGAGTGGAGTTGCCCCAGTGTCCTTCACAAGTGATGCGAGGGAGTAAGTGTTGCTGCTTACAATCTTTCCCTCTGCAAAGTCTCCATCTACATCAATCAATTCATCACCGGTGGAGATGACAGCTACCGTGGGTCGTTGATAGATAGAGATGAAGGAGCGTTTGAGAGAGGCGAGCATGCCAACTTCTGCTGGATGGATGATTGAACCTGAAGGCAGAACCAGGGTACCCTTCCTGACATCTTCACCAGCTTTTCTAATGTTCTCTCCAGGAGAGAGTTTCTTTAAAATCTTAACCTGGTCTCCTTCCCTCTGGGTATCTTCCACCATCACTACCGTATCGCTTCCCTTAGGGATGGGGGCACCGGTCATAATTCTTAAGGCACTGCCTCTTTCAAGTTTCTTTTTATAAGTGTAGCCTGCAGGAAGATCTGCAACTACCTTCAGTATAGAGGGATTTTCGGAGGAGGCATGCTCGATGTCTTTATGGATAACTGCATATCCGTCCATAGCCGAATTATCCCAGGGAGGTATATGGTAAGGGGCGTATACGTCTTCTCCCAATACCCTTCCTAAGGAGCTTAGGATATCCACCTTTTCCAGACCCAAGACCTGAATGCTCTTTAAAATGACCTCTAGGGCCTCTTCAACCGATATCATCTTATTTCGATTGCTTAAGAAATTCCTTTTTTGGATGCGGAATAACGCAGATTGTTAGTATATAAAATTGCAAGTGGTTTTTTTCAGGTTACGTAAAACGGTTGTGGTTAAGCAGCTCGTATCGTAATTCGTAGAGCGATTAAAGGTAGTAGTACAACACATCACTTTATCAAATCACATTCAAAGGGCGTAATCAACAACTCAACCATATGATGAAAGACGAAACCAGCCCCGTTAGAAAAAAACATCTTATAATGTCTTTTTACCATAGTGAGAATAGTACAGTTTAAAAAGCAAATTATCTTTATTAGAAATAAGGACATCTAACGGGTCGAGCAATACAACCGAACAATGAATAACCAATAATTATTAGATCAAAAAAAAGAAGTAGGGATTCTCACTGTATCAACGTATATCCGCGAAAATCTGCGTCCTAATTCAATAGGCATACACTATCTTCTTCTTCTCTTCTTAGGAAATAGTCTTTCCCATACGATCAGAAGAGGACTTGCGATAAAGATGGAAGAATAGGTACCGATACAAATGCCAACAAGTAAGGTAAAAGCAAAATCGTGGATTACTCCACCACCTAAGAAAAAGAGGGCAATGATGACCATGAGGGTAGTTCCTGCTGTAATACAGGTTCTACTCAAGGTTTGATTAATACTTTTATTGACTACATTCCCTAAACGTTCTCGGGTCATCTTTTTCAGATTTTCACGGATACGATCACTGATAATGATGGTATCATTAACAGAGTAGCCAACTACCGTAAGCAAGGCAGCAATGATAGGAAGGTCAATAGGTTTGTTAGTAAGTGAGAGTGCCCCCAGGGTGATGCTCACATCATGGATTAAACAGAGAATAGCTCCCACTCCAAAGCGTAACTCAAATCGCCACCAGATGTAGATGAGCATTCCTATCAGAGAGAAGGTAACGGCAAGATAACCTTTTCTACTGAGATCCTTTCCTACCTTAGATCCTACCATTTCTACACGTCTTACTTCCAATGATTCAGCTCCAAACTTATTCTCAAGAGCCACTTTGATCTTATCTGATAATCCTTCCAATTCACCGCTTGTCTTTTTCATGGTAATGAGATATTCATTGGCACCTTTTTCACCAAACTCCTGTACCCTGAGATCCTCAATAGCAAGATTATATAAGGTAGTTCTCAATTCTGAGATACCAACCTTAGTGAAGAATTTGATCTGAACTAAGGTTCCTCCTTCAAAATCTATTCCTTTTCGAGGTCCCCCCTTAATGATTAAAGAGGTGAGGCTGATCACAATAAGGATAAGAGAAAAGATAAGTGCCCCTTTGATTTTACCCACAAAATTGATGTTACTACCTGGTCTAATCAGTTCCATGCCCTTTCCCTTTCTGACGAGTTGACATCATTCCTATTGCCTTTTTCCCTTTCACACCAGGTGGGATCTTGACTTAGATACTAAGTTTTCTAATCCTCCTTTTGGAGAGAAAGTAATCAAATATTACCCTGGTGCAGATAATGGCAGTAAATAAACTGGCAATAAGTCCAATGGTTAAGGTTACTGCAAATCCTTTGATGGGTCCTGTTCCAAACTGGAAGAGGAAGAGAGCAGCAATGAGGGTTGTGATATTGGCATCGAGAATGGTAATCAGTGCCTTAGCATAACCACTATCTATAGCGGCTCGAGGGGTTTTTCCTGTTCTGAGCTCTTCCCGGGTGCGTTCAAAGATGAGCACGTTGGCATCTACCGCCATACCAATAGTAAGTAAAATACCTGCAATACCAGGGAGGGTGAGGGTGGCTTTGAAGGCAGCCAGTGCTGCGAGGATTATCAATATGTTGAAACATAGGGCAGTGTTAGCAACGATTCCGGAAAGCAGATAGTAAATCATCATAAATGCCACAACTGCGGCACCGCCGATGATAATAGATTTTATTCCCTGGCGGATAGAATCGCGACCTAATGAGGGTCCTACTGTTCTCTGCTCAAGGATTTTCACAGGGGCAGTTAGATAACCAGCACGCAATACGATAGCTAAATCCCGTGCCTCATCTGTAGTGAAATTGCCCTCAATAATAGCTCCCCCTCCTGATATCTTTTGCCTGATAACCGGAGCAGAGTACACATTGTTATCCAGGATGATAGCCAGTCTTTTCCTAATATTTTCACCAGTAATTTTCTCAAACCGCTTTGCCCCTGAGGAGTCAAAGGAAAGGGCAACGTAAGGCATATTAAATTGATCAAACCTCACATTGGCACTAGTCAGGTGTTTCCCAGTGAGGAGGGTTCTCTTTTTCAGCAAAAAGGGGTTTTTAGTAATTTCGCCTGTTTTTTTGTCTTCGCGTCTTTGATAAAGGATTTCACAATCCGGAGGAATGTCCCCCTTTAAAGCCTCATTGATATCATACTCATCATTAACGATTTTAAATTCTAAATAGGCAGTTTTGCCAATAATGTCAATAGCCCGTTTGGGATCTTTGATTCCTGGAAGCTGGATTAAGATGCGATCTTTACTCTGTTTCTGAACGCTGGGTTCTCTTAATCCTAATTCATCAATACGATTGCGGATAGTCTCTAACCCCTGATCTACTGCAAACTTTTCTAGATACTCTCTACTTCTAGATGTTAATCCCAGTGTGTAGGTAGCAATCCCCTCTTTTTCATCAAACGAAAGCTTTTCCAGATCGTAAAACCTATTTTCCAGCATTTGATTAAATTTTTCTTTATATGCAGGACCTAGGATTTCAACCAGGAGTTTGTCATTTCCTACCCTTTCAATGCGATCGAAGGGAATGCGTTCTTTATGGAAAATATCTTTGAAATCACTTACTTTCTCATCAATAGTGTTTGAGAGTGCTTTCTCTATTTCTACCTCTAGCAAAAGATGCATTCCTCCTTGCAAGTCTAGCCCTAGGGAAACCTTTTCGCTTGGGAAGGTACCCACCCACCAACTTGGCAGTGTAAAGAGGCTCGGGGCTAAATAAAAGCAGGAAATAGTGATTACGGCTACGATGAGAATAATTCTCCATTTTAGGCTCTTATCCATTGTAACTCCCTCTAGGTATTATTTTTTCTTTTTAGGTTCACTTGGTTTGAGTTCACTAAAGCCAGAAATCTGATGTCGTGAAATCTTCACCCTTACCTTATCGGCTATTTCCAAGGTAACAATGGTGTCAGTTAAACCGTTAATCTTTCCATGAAGCCCACCAGCAGTGACAACCCTATCTCCCGGTTTGAGATTCTTGAGGAGTTCTCTTTGCTGTTTGGCTTTCTTTTGCTGAGGTCTTATTAAAATGAAGTAAAAGATTACAAATATAAGAATGAAAGGGATAAAGGCAGAAAAACCTTGGCCACCAGCTTCCCCCTGTTGTGCCATACCATAAGCTATATTTAAAAACATAAGACCTCCTCATATGTAATAGCTCAAAATCTTGTGGATTTCGAGCAATTAATTGCAAAATGCAAATTGAAAAATGAAAAATAAAAGAAAAGATTTATCAGAGCGATTATTAGACCTCGCAGCTGACATCATTAGATTAATCGTCAAGGTAAATTACCATTGTACAAGTTTAGTTTGAATTTTGCACTTTGCACTTTTCATTTTTCATTGTCTACTCAAGATTCTACTGAATTTTGAGCAGATAACCTCATCTAGAGCTCTGAAGATTCAATCAGCTGTTCGTTATCTTGGGCGTTTCTCGATTGATAAAATTTATGATAGAAGTGGGCAAAGGTTCCCTCACGGATAGATGTTCTTATTTCTGCCATGAGATTAAGATAGTAGAAAAGATTATGGATTGTATTTAACCTTGATGATAAAATCTCCTTTGCTGAAAAGAGGTGGTGTAAATAGGCACGAGAATAGTGAGTACAGGTATAACAGCTACAATGGGGATCGACAGGAATGTCTTCACATCTGTGCTTGGAATTTTTTATCACTATCTTCCCAAAGCCGGTGAAGAGCATACCATTTCTGGCATTGCGTGTAGGTAAGACACAATCAAACATATCAATGCCTCGTTTAACGGCCTCTACCATATCTTCTGGTGTTCCCACCCCCATAAGATATCGGGGTTTTTTCTCTGGTAAGAGGGCAGTTGTATGTTCTACCATCTCATGCATGAGGGATGAGCTTTCACCCACACTCAGTCCCCCTATGGCGTAACCATCTAAGTCTAGGGCGACAAGCTCTCTGGCACTTCTTTCTCTCAGGTCTTTGAACATCCCCCCCTGAACAATAGCAAAGAGGGC
>Ga0111209_1017_pt1 | contig 11153 bp, 6 predicted proteins | sample DeeMarSWOR152_54_FD_80381 | JGI IMG/M metagenome (GOLD analysis project Ga0111209, IMG submission 80381) | Deltaproteobacteria bacterium DG_8
AAGCGATGGTTCACCACTTTTACGTTCCTTATAGAGGAAGTATCCGTGGTCAAGATAAATTCGTTTAGAGGGAGGCACCCACATGACCTCTCCTCGTTTATACTTTTCAATGTAAGGAGTGCCGTCCAGATCCCGATCATTTCCAAATGGATCTTCTAAGTGAGTGGGGACAAACTCCTTTCTGGCATGAACATGGGCAGGGTCTAAAAGGGCTACTCCCCTATCTCTTAAGGCTAGGAGGTTAAATGGCCAGGGAACCACAACCTTGAATATCTTATGCACAATATTGTGGAAGAATGCATGGTTATGTTCTGTGGGCATAATCAGCGCCGTGGCAAAGATCCCTACCTTCCCTTCAGGTACTGTATCCTGATTCTTAAAAACCTCGAAATAGTCTGGCTTAGGTGGTTGGTTCTTATACTTATACAGTCCGTATAACGATGCGATTAAAATAACCACTACTATTAAAATAACTTTCACAATTCTCATGGTCTAGCTCCTTTTCTGATAAATTGTTTAAAAACTTGATTTTTATACCATAAAACCTCATTTAAACAAAATAATTATTTTATAGAAAACTAAAAGCCCTACCCATCTCTGAAACACATCAAAGGTTCATAAAATAGTAAAAAATCGTTGTTATTGTTACTTTATCAATACTAGAATAACAATATCTGCAGTTGAACTTTTTTTTAAGGGGTTAAAATTCAACTTGACACACAATCTAGTCTTTGATAGAAGTTAGACCATAAAATAGTTAGAAAATAAAATTATTCGTATTTTTAATATAATTAGTTATAATATTTAGATTGCATTAATTCTTCAACCAATCATATTGTTGGAACATCCAATGGATATAAAAAAGGTAAATGAGATTATTGAAAAGCATAAAGCAGAGAAAGGAGCGCTCACCTCGATATTACATAATATCCAGGAACAAGAAGGGTATTTGCCAGAAGAGGCTCTTGGCTATCTCAGCGATAGGTTGCATATACCCTTAAGTGAAATATTTAGGGTAGTTACCTATTTTGACAAGGCCTTTAGTTTAGAGCCTAGAGGAAAGCATATCATAAAAGTCTGCCAGGGTACTACCTGTCATCTTAAGCACTCTGATCAAGCACTAATAGAGATTAAAGAAGAATTAGATAAGAACGGAGAAAATGGACATTTCTATTTAGAAAAGGTTAGGTGTTTGGGCTGTTGTGCAGAAGCACCAGTCATTGAAATTGATGGAGTAATGTTTGATAAAGATACTGCAAAGGGTACCATCATCAAACTTAAAAGTGAAAAATGAAAGTGAAGAGCATCCGTGATTTAAACAAACTAAAAAGTGAGGGGGAGAAACTACTTCGCCCTCGAAAAATTAGAATACAGGTAGGAACCGCACCTTGTGCTCTTTCCAAAGGGGCAAAAGATGTGATGGAAAAACTAAAAGAAGAGCTGGAGCACCAAAAGGTTGATGCCACCATTATGCCAGTAGGATGCATCGGCATCTGCTATGAAGAACCGATTGTAGAAGTAATTGCTCCTGGGAAACCAAAGCTCACCTATGGACGTATCACAACCGATAAAGTCCCTTCCTTAGTTAAAGCTATTGCCAAAGGCAAAGCACTGAAAAAAAATGTACTCTATCGAACTAGCGAGGAAGACCTCATTATTAACGGTAAAACCTTTAGGTATGCATCTAAGACACCACCAGAGTTTAAAAAAATACCTACCTTAAAAGAGTTTAAGTTTTTCCATCCGCAGCTAAGGGTTACTTTAAGGAATGCTGGTCTCATTAATCCAGAAACTATAGAAGAGTATATTGCTAGAGGTGGATATGCTGCTTTCCATAAAGCACTCACCAAAATGACTCCTGATAAAATCATTGAGGAGGTAATCAAATCTGGCCTCAGAGGAAGAGGAGGTGGTGGTTTTCCTACCGGTTCTAAATGGAAAACCTGCCGTGAGGCTAAGGGAAAGGGGAAATACGTTCTCTGCAACTGCAGTGAAGGAGACCCAGGTATCGGGATGCATAAAAGCCTCATTGAGTCAGACCCTCATAGCATTTTAGAAGGATTGATTATCGGGGGTTATGCCATAGGTGCTAAAGAGGGATATATCTACCTTCACTACGGAAATTCATCAGCTAAAGAAAAGCTACAAAAGTCAATTAATCAAGCTAATACCTATGGATTCTTAGGTGAAAATATCCTTAATAGCGGTTTTAACTTCTCCATTACCTTAAAAGAAGGTGCAGGGGGATATGTCTGTGGGGAATCAACCGCCCTGATGGCAAGTCTTGAGGGCAGAGCGGGGGAGCCCAGACCCAAATACATACACACAGCAGAAAAAGGGCTCTGGGACAGTCCCACTATTCTCAATAATGTTGAGACCTGGTGTAATGTCCCGCCTATCATCCTACGGGGAGCCACCTGGTATTCAAAAATTGGCACCAAAGGAAGCAAAGGAACCAAGGTCATTTCACTCTCAGGTAACATTAATCGCTCTTGTTTAGTGGAAGTGCCTATGGGAACAACTTTGAAAGAGATTATCAATAATCTGGGAGGAGGCGTACCCAAGGGAAACAAACTAAAAGCGATTCAGGTTGGTGGTCCACCCGCAGGTGTGCTTCCTGCAGCATTGGTTGATTTACCAATTGATTTTGATGAACTGAGGAAAGTAGGCTCATTGCTTGGCTCTGGCGGCATGATTATCATGGATGACAAAACCTGCATGGTTGATTTAGCTAAATATTTTATAACCTTTCTGGAAGAGGAATCCTGTGGAAGATGTGTCCCTTGCAGAGAGGGAGTAAAAAGAATGCGGGAGGTATTAGATGGTATTTCCATAGCAATAGGCAAAGAAGAAGACCTTAACCTCTTACAGCAGCTTTCAGAATGCCTCTCCCAAGCATCTCTCTGTGACCTGGGTAAATCCGCACCCAATATCGTGCTTTCAACCCTGCGTCATTTCAAAGAAGAATATCAAACTCACATCGAGCAGCAAGTGTGCCCGGCAAAACGATGTACTATGTAAATCCCTAGAATAATAAGTATATTTAGTAATAAGCAATGTATAAAGATATTCCACAGAATCCGCTCCATGGATAACGATGCTTTATTCAACGGGGTAAACCTTAAATTCTTTAGGTAATATCTAATGCTTAATCTAACGATAGATGGGAAAAAGGTAAAGGCTGATCAAGATTCAACCATTCTAAAAGCTGCAAAAGAAAATGGGATTGAGATTCCTACCCTCTGTTATCATGAAGGTCTAAGTCCTCTAGGTAACTGTAGACTCTGTGTGGTTGAAGTAACTAAAAATGGTAGGACTAGGATTGTTACTTCCTGCAACTATTTAGTGGAAGAAGGACTCAAGGTAGAAACCAAGACAGAAAACATTGTCTCTATTCGAAAAATGATTATAGAGCTTTTAGCCGCTCGATCCCCTAATGTAAAGATTATCAGAGAGCTAGCAGATGAGATGGGTGTTGATACTTCTCGATTCAAATTGGAAAATGAGAAATGTATCCTCTGCGGATTATGTGTCCATGTGTGCAGCGAGTATATTGGAGCTCATGCAATTACTTTTAGTAGTCATGGAACCAAAAAATTTGTTTCACCACCCCTTTACAGGTCTGCTGAGGATTGCATCGGCTGTGGAGCATGTGTGGAAATCTGTCCCGCACAGTGTATTACCATGAAAGATAGTGAAGATGCCAAGACTTACTATCCTGGAGGGAAGGAAGAGGTTGGTCCTGTCCGTCTTATTCATAACTGGAATGCGAGAGTCAAGTGGAAAAAGTGTAAACGCTGTGGTAATCCCTTCCCTCCACCTTCCCCTATGGAATATTTGGAAAAGAAACAACCACTACCAAGTGATTTTTTTGACATCTGCGAAAAGTGTAAGAATTAAAAAATCTGTATCCTATTGGGTTGAGGAGGAATTTTATTGGTTGAGATTGATAAAGAAAAATGCTCAGGGTGCTGTGGTTGCATAGACCATTGCCCAGTTGCAGCCATTAATGTAATTGATGATGAAGTAGTCATAGATAACGATATATGCATGGAGTGTCTAATCTGTATCAAAGTATGTCCCTTGGGAGCACCCCATGAAGCAGCTCAAGCATAAAAAACAAGAAGAACTATGAGGTGAGGCTCACTATGAGGGAATTATATGATCTGATTATCGTAGGTGCTGGCCCTGCAGGTGGTATGGCTGCAAAGGTTGCGGGAGAAAATGGACTTAAGGCAGCCCTTTTAGAAAGAAAAACGGATATCAGAACAATCCGTAGAATCTGCACCATGATCATTGATGTTGATGAAGAAAACTTCGGGGACTACCCCACCTATAATCGAAGGAATAAAAAGTTTGTTTTCCCTCACAATGGATTTTCTGTTAAATATGATGGTCCTACACGCAATATCTATGGATTTCATATCATAACCCCCTGTGGAAATCGTTTTCAGATCGGTGATGTGAAAAAGGGGAAAGCTGGAGAACAACCACCCGTAGGGCTAATGGTCGACAAAGGATATTGGATCCAGATTATGGTTGATGAAGCCAGGACAAATGGAGTGGAGATTTTTACCAATACCAATGTGAATAATGTCAGGAAAGAGTCTGATTGTGTGGTACTTACAGACAACTGGGGCAATGAGTATCGAGGAAAATTCGTAATTGCAGCAGACGGGGTTAACTCTAGAATTACCCGAAAATTAGGTTTTAACAAAGACAGGGTATTCTTAGGAACTTACAAAGATATTTCAAGAACCTATGAGGGAGCTGAGATTCCTGACTCTGATGCTTTGCTTTTTTGCATGGGATGGAAGGTAAGTCACTCAATAGCCCCAGAGTTAACCGAGGGGCACTTCCATGTATCGGGAGCAAGCTATAATGTTAATGATGACCTGGATGGAGCGATTGACCTATTCTTAAGTTCTGAACCCTATGCCACCTGGTTCAAAAATGCCAGTGAGGTAGGTCATCGAAGCAGTTGTGTCTCTAATATTGTGTCACCCATCCCATTACCCTTTAAAGATAATGTTTTGGTAGTGGGAGACGCTACCTGGATGCAAGAAACTGGTAATACAGCTGCTATGGCACTAGGGTGGAAAGCAGCCAATGCGGTAACTGAGGCTCTTATCAAAGGGCAAATTAATAAAGAAGGCGTTTCTTCTTATCTTGAGTGGTATGATAAATACTATTACCAACCTAGGGGTAAAAGGCTAGCATCTAGTGGGGGTGCAGATTTCAAAGACTTTCTCCCACCCGAAGACATTGATTACTTAGGCAGTCTGGTTCCGGAACCACTTCCAGCTACCATGAATGCCTATAATATCTTTAGTACCATTGGAAGGGCATTCTCAGCTCTCTTACCGAGAATACAAGAAGAAAGACCCGATATTATGCAGAAACTTATGGCGATGAGATCCTTCCCCCGGGAATTAGCCCTTGCCAAACGAAAAAGAGAAGGTTGTGCAATTGTGTCATAGCCTCTTATGTTAACACCATTATCATCTCTATTAGAATGGTTCCAAAATAACAATGTATTTTATTCTGTCATTGCAAGAAATCTTAGCGATGAAGCACTTTTACTTAATTCTAATTATTTAGAGATTGATTCGCTACTGCTCGTAATGATAAATTATTGTAACACTAGTTAGCCACTCTACCTCTAAACACCCCGTGGAAAGATAATCAAGAAATCCCTTCTCCTTTTAAGGCATCACCTCTTTTGCACAAAAACTCAACGATCCACCCCCAAAACTCACAATTAATCTAAAAATATTGTATAGCTATTTGAATTATAGTAGAATATGAATATAATTTTAATAAAGTCCTACCAAAAAGAATGGATAAACACACACTCACTGTTTTAGAATTTGATAAGATTCTCACTTTTATAAAGCAATATGTCACCTCTCCTCAAGGCAGTAGACTTTGTGAATGCCTGATCCCCTCACACAATCTCCGAGAAATTAAAACCCTTCTCGATGAAGTTACTGAAATGAAAGAAGTGCTTACTACCTATGATGAAATTCCCATTCATGGCATTAAAGATATAGAAGATTTAGTAAGTCGAACCAGAGTAGAAAGATTCTATCTAGAACCACAACAATTGCAAGAAATACGCAGTACCCTAGAAACAGGAAGAAAGATCAAAGCATTTTTTAAAACCATTGGTACAAAGTATTTATCACTAAAGAATATTACCAGTAAGATTATCCTCCTTAAAGAACTGGAAGATGCCATAAAAAGGGCAATTGGAAATCAAGGTGAAATTCTGGACACAGCGAGTCAAGAGCTGAAAACTCTACGTCAAAATATTAAACAGGTTAAACTTCACATTAAGAACACCTTAGAGGAACTGCTCTTTAGAGAAAATCTCAGCTTCATCTTTCAAGAACAACTCATCACCATCAGAAATGGAAGATTTGTTCTTCCCGTTAAAATTGATTGCAAAAGATATATTCCAGGAGTAGTCCATGATCAATCGCATAGCAAAGCAACCTATTTCATTGAACCCCTCTCTGTGGTGAATCTTAACAATGAATTGCAAATTCTTCGGAAGGAAGAAATCCATGAAGAAGTAAGGATTTTGATTAATCTCACAGCACAGGTGAGAGGGAAAATGGCAGAAATCCTATTCAATCTCTCCCTCTTAGAAAAACTAGACCTCATTTATGCTAAAGCAAAATTGAGCATAGCGCTCAATGCCTGTGAGCCTATTCTGAATGAAGAGGGTTGTATAAAACTTAATTCATGTAAGCATCCTATTCTGCTAGCCCATTTTGAAACACCTTCTGCCTCCCCAAGCTCCTCAGAAGAAGTGTTAAAAGAAACTTCAGAAAAAGTGGGACGCTGGGTGTTCGATGAATCTCAGGTTGTGCCAATCACTCTATATATGGATAAGGGAATCAGCACCCTGATCATAACTGGGGCTAATGCAGGTGGTAAGACAGTAACCTTAAAAACGTTGGGCATTTTATCACTGATGGCTCAGACGGGCATGCATATTCCCGCTGAGGAGGGAAGTACACTAACCGTTTTTAACTCCATTTTTGCCGATATTGGCGATGAACAAAACATAGAGGAAAGTTTGAGTACTTTCTCTGCACATATCAGCCGACTCAATCAAATCTTAAAAGAAGCTGATGACAAATCACTCGTTTTAGTAGATGAACTAGGTTCTGGTACAGACCCCTCGGAAGGTGCAGCCCTTGGGTTGGCTATCTTAGACTACTTAAGGGAGAAAAACTCATGTATCACTATCACTACCCATCTGACCCTCCTTAAAACTTACGCCTATTTGCATAAAGATGTAGAAAATGTTTCAGTGGAATTTGATCCTATTACATTGAAACCCACCTATAATCTGATTTATGGAATGCCAGGCTTGAGCAATGCCTTAGCTATTGCGAGGAATCTCGGGATGTCTAACGATATCTTATGCAGTGCTGGCACCTATCTTGAAGAAAAAGACAAACAGATCTTAGACCTAATCAAAGGCTTAGAGCAAAGTCAAAGAGAGGTAGCACAAAAGAAAAATGCAATAACGAAGTTGAGAGAAAAGGTATCAGTCCATGAAAACTCTGTAGAATCCCTTCTAGAAACCATTAAAACCAAGAAAGCAAAACTACTAAATGAATACGAAAATAAATTAAGACAACACCTAAGGGAAGCTGAATCTAAACTAGAAAAAATTGTCAATGAAGCTAAGAAAAAAGAGCATCCCCTTTATAAGGAGGCTGATAAAGCCCTTCAAGAAATCAAGAAAGAATGGAAGGCACATCTTCCTCCACCCTCTGAGGAGAGGAAATTTATTGAAGAATTAAAAGTAGGTCAGACTGTAAAATTATTACATTTCAACCAAGAAGGTGTAGTTCTGAAGGTAGACCCTAACTTAAAGAAGGCTGAGATTCTAGTTGGAGAAATAAAGATCAAGACCGGCTTTGATGCTATCGAATACATCAAAGAAAAAAAAGCGCATGAAGAAAAATCTCCTTCACCTACAAAACAGTCTTCAGCAAATGATCATTATACCACTCTCATTCTGGAGGAAGAATTTTCTCAAAAAATCAATGTTATTGGAATGACCGTTGATGAAGCCCTCCCCATAGTAGACAGAACAATCGATCATGCCCTCATCAGGGGTTTGGAAAAGATTGAAATTATACATGGCTTAGGAACAGGAAGATTAAAAGAAGCTATTAGGAAACATCTAAAAAATCACATCTATGTAAAAAGTTTCTGGTCTGATAACCAATCCAGAGGTGGGGCAGGAGTTACCCAGGTAGAGATACAGTTTAACCCAAAGGATAACTCAAAAAAGTCACATCAAACCATTTAACAATTAATCTTCTTCACTATATGTTCCATTACTTTTCACTAAAGATTAAACTCTATCGCACCGATATAGTTATTAATCTGGACAAAAAAATAACAGCCAATAAAATGGCAATAAATTCATGCATTATAAGAAATCCCTTATCTCCATAATAATTATCTCTTTCTCCATTCTCACAGTAGTTACTACACACTCCCTAATTAAAAAAGAAGCGAAGAAACCTATTCAGCTCAATAAAAAATCTCAAAAGTATGCCTTCCTCATTGATAAACTTGTAAGCGACGGTTTTGATAGAACATATCTTCTAAACATTGTTAACGACTCCAGGGTCAAATTTATAGAAAAGGTGTTAGTAATTAACCTCATCAATAGTGATATTAATGTAGACTACTCACGATTCTTAAACAAACAGTCAATTAACCATGCCAAAATGTTCCTAGATAAGGAACTACCCTTCCTCAATAAGGTCGAGAAACGTTTTAAAGTAGAAAAAGAGATTGTCGTTTCTATTCTCTTAGTCGAATCTTCTTTTGGGAAAAGAACCGGAGAAAATACAGTATTTAATGTCTTCAGCACTTTATCTTTAGCCACAAAACCAGAGATTCTGCACAATACCTACCAAAATATTAAAGAACACTATTCCCATCTCAGCTTTGAAGAAATCAGGGAGAGGATCAATAAAAAATCAAAGTGGGCATATCAAGAGCTAAAGCATCTGCTTACTATTGCTGAGAGAGAAAAACTTGACGTTCTTCGAATCAAAGGTTCCTGGGCAGGTGCTTTTGGGATAGCCCAATTCCTACCCTCTAGCTACCTAAGATACGGATTGGATGGTAACAATGATCGAAAGGTAAGATTGTTTAATAGGTATGACTCTATGGTAAGTGTTGCTAATTATCTTAAAGAAAACGGTTGGGGAAAAAATTTATCAGACAAGAAGAAAAAATCCATTATCCGTAGATACAACAACAGCATCTCCTATGTAGATGCCGTACTAAAACTCTCCAAAAAAATCAGTAGTTAAACTCCAAGACGCACCACCTTTATCTTCTTTTCCATCAACCACTGGTAAACATCTGACTCTAGCTCTAATGAGGTTAATAAAAAGCTTGTCGCTCTATCTTGCTTAATAAGGATACCGGGAATAATCAATTCTACTCTCTTTACAGCGTTTGAGGTAGCAGAAAACCTAGGCAGCGGAGAATCATATCTAATATGTAAAAAATCAAGAACATCTTTAATCGCTACAGATGGATCCTCTAATGGGGGAGATAGACTAAGAAACAGATTTCCCTGCTGTGTTATCACCTCTATCAGTTTTTCAGGAATTGTATGAAAACTTATAATATGCCCCTTTCCTTCTCTCTTAAAATAGCGATCAGCCATTACCTCAATATCAAATCCCTTTGACTTACCACGGAATAACTTAACCTTAAAATCCTTTTGGAAATTTTGTTCTAAAAGAGTGAGTAAGGAATCTACAAGCGCTGCATAATCTGAGGTCTCAATGACAGACACATCCTCAGGATGATACTTATGCTCAACCGCTTTTAGGGGAAAGTCTATCTTCTCCCGCTCACCTTCACCCATCATATACAAATCAACAAGATCAACTCCATAGGTATGAATATAGCCTTTCAGGTGTGAATCGATAGGCTCAGTTCCTTTCTCAATTAAATTCACCACCGTAACGTCCTTAAGCAGTTCATCTAGATATATGACCCAGTCTCCTGCAATTTCGAACTGTATCTTGTCACCAATCACCAAAGGATTATGGCTTTTATCTACAGAGAAATATCCCGCTCTATCAAATACCCTATCTAAAACTGATTCCATACTTTCATGCTCTCTAAGGGTAACCACCTCGAAATCTTTGAGCTCCAGTTGAAGCAAATCTATTAAACCGCTGTTAAGTTCACCGCCATAATCTAAGATTATCTTTTTTCTATCTGTAAGTTGTAAAATGGGGAAATTGTTAGTATCAATAGTTATTTGACCTTCTTCCATTAATGGTATGGTAAATTCTCCAAAACTATTTAACTTGCCCTGCAAAACATTAGCTATTGAAGCCATAGAGTTCATGTATAAAGTCCTATCACTTGGAATCTGCCTGGCTATCTTCCTAAAACGAGGATCAACATAAACCGGCTCTGTCTCTTTTTCATCTATTACTTCCTCTATGGTAGTAACCTCCTCAGCTGGAGCCCTTTCCGTAAGAATCCCTTCTTCTAAAAGCTCTTCTGGCATTAACTCTTCTTCAGAAGGAATCTGGTATGAAGCGAATGAGGGTAAAATAATTTTCTGATCAGGTTTTATCAAATCAATATCTTTCAAATCAGGATTCAGTTTCTTCACCAAGTTAAGATACCGGTTAAAGATTACATCATCCGGGATATTATATATATCCCGCAGTACCTGGGCCACGTGCTCTCCTTTCGAAAAGCTATATTCTTCAGTTGGTATCTCAGAGTAATGAGAGGAAAGGAAATTAAGTAAAACTGATCTAAACTCTTCTTTTGGAATTTTGAAATGAGTAATATACTTAAAAGGGATAAGTAATATTTGATTGGGAACAATCTCATGTGCATTCTTTAGTTTAGGGTTCAAACTTTTTGTTATTCTGCAAAAGAAATAAAATTGTCTTTTTTCAATTCCATAATTAGTAATGAGAATTTTCCATAAGTTATCTCCTTTTTCAACAGTATAGGGCTCTGCCTGCACCTCTCCCATTTTATACTTTTTAACCACTACATTCTTGGTGAACGTAATCGTTTTTGTATCGCTTAACTCTTCTGAAAATATACTACCAAAACAAATA
>Ga0111209_1045_pt1 | contig 11143 bp, 9 predicted proteins | sample DeeMarSWOR152_54_FD_80381 | JGI IMG/M metagenome (GOLD analysis project Ga0111209, IMG submission 80381) | Deltaproteobacteria bacterium DG_8
ACTTTTTAAAGGACACCCTGAGGAGAAGAGGATATTGCAAATCCTATGTGCTGTGGCATTACCAATTTTAGGCAGCAGTTTAGAAATCCTCTTCCAAGCCAGTTCATCAAAAGGGTTTACGATGACCTTAAGATAGCTGATAATATCTTTAATATGGGATTGCTCGAAAAATCTCAATCCAGATCTCACTTCGAAGGGTATACCGCGGCGGGTCAGTTCCATCTGAAGTTCCATACTGTGATAGTGAGCTCGGTAGAGAACAGCCATTTCATTAAGTGACCTTCCTTCATCCCTAAGTTCTAGAATTCTTTGAGCAACAAAGCTCGCCTGCTGCATCACATCGTTGAAGGGGACAAGGATAGGCTGTAGACTTCTTTCTCGAACTGCTCTGAGATTTTTTTGGAATTGATACTGATTGTTGATAATACTGGCATTAGCCAGCTCAAGTATTTCTGGTACACTTCGGTAGTTTGTCTCCAGCTTATAGATACGAACATGGGGGTAACGTTTAGGGAACTCAATAATGTTGGCAAAATTGGCTCCCCGAAAGCTATAGATGCTTTGAGAGTCATCCCCTACTACCATAACATTTTGATGCTCCTGAGAGAGGAGATCGATAATATCAGATTGGATACGGTTGGTGTCTTGATATTCATCCACCAAAATGTACTGAAATTTCTGGGAATAGTATTCCCTTACATTGGGGTGATCACTTAGCAAAGTCAGCCAGTTGAGTAAAAGATCATCAAAATCCATCATGGCACCTTTTCTCTTTCGCCTCTGATAATGAAGAGCCACTTTTTCTATCTCATCTGTAAGTTCATAGAAGAATGGATAGCGTTCAACAATAACATCATCCATTTTCTTTTGCGTATTGACTGAGAGACTGATGATATCCTGCAATACGTCACCCTGAGGAAATCTCCTTTCCTTGGTTTTAAAGCCCAGATCAGCAATGCAGGTGTTGAGCAGTTCCTTGGAATCTTGCTGATCTAGAATGCTAAAACTGTTATCGTAGCCTAAAACGTGAGCTTGACGTCTTAAGATGCGATTGGCAATGTGGTGGAAGGTACCACCCCAAAGTTTTTTTATGTTTAGATTAATTAACAATTCTACCCGATGGAGCATTTCCTTTGCTGCCTTATTGGTAAAAGTAACAAGTAAGATTCTAGAGGGATTGATACCAGATTCTATGAGTCGAGCTACGCGATAGGTGATGGTTCTGGTCTTACCACTTCCTGCACCAGCAATGACCAAGATAGGACCATTTCCACTCATTACCACTTCAAGCTGTTCAGGATTGAGCTCCTGCGGGTAATTGACTGCAAACTTCCGCTGATAAGAGAGTGTTTTGAGCGTGTATTTCTGCATGTAAGCCCTGGTTACTTTGAAGTAAAAGGAGAAGATAGTTAAGAGATCATTAAAGTTTCATGATTTCGAAATTTACTTAAAATTTCAAAAGAAGTCAGGTATGAGGAGACATATCATCTTACTTTAAAATCGGAGTGGGAGAATATCGATTCTAGCTTGTAACCCCTTTGAGATAGATGCTGACTTCCTCCCTCTTCCCTATCAATCAGGGCAAGGACTTGAATTACTTGTAACCCCTCCTCTTCTGCCCTTGAGATAGCTTGTAAAGTAGTTCTACCTGTAGTCACCACATCTTCTACAATGGCCACTTTCGCCTGAGGGGGTAGGTTGGCCTTTCCCTCTATCCACTTACAGGTCCCATGCTTTTTGGGTTCTTTTCTGATAATAAAAGCAGGCAGTGGGTTACCTTCAAGGAAACTTACGATTGCAATACTAGTAACAATAGGATCAGCACCTAATGTCATTCCCCCCACAGCCTCAACAGGAACTGAAGAATTTCTTATTTTCTGATAGAGGAGTTTACCCGTTATGTAAGAACCCTCAGGATTGAGCGTAGTTTGTTTGCCGTCAAAATAGAAAGTGCTTTCTCTACCTGAGGAGAGAATTACTTTCCTCTCCTCATAGGATTTTTCTTTTATTAGCTGCAGTAAGCGTGCCCTATCATCCATTGTTTAGTTGGCTGTTTGGTCAAAAGCATATCCCTGCTATTTAAACTAGGAAATGAGTTTAAAAAGAGCGTTCTTAAACCCTTGCTCATCGTGTATTTTTAGCATAATTTCCAGTACTAATATAGGGAATTTTTTGAAGATTTCCCTATCCATTTTGCTACTGTCTTTTGCCGTAGTAACGACGAAGTCAATGTGGCTAAGATACTCACTCAATTTTCTGGCATCTTTAATGGTGTAGCAGTGATGATCAGGTAATCTCCACTCCTCAATCACTGACATACCTTGCTGTCTTAAAAGATAGGAGAAATAATGAGGGTTAGCTATACCTGAAAGAGCCAGCACTTTTTTCCCCTTTAGATGGTTACCATCTATTTTCTTTTCTTCTTTCAGGGTGGTTACAGATTTTATTTCGTAACGAGCAAAAAAAATCTGGGCATCTGGTTTAAATGATATGATTTTATTTTCTATCGCTTGAACATCTTTACTATCAGCTCTTTTTGTTAAAAGGAAAAGATGAGCTCGATTCAGATGGATGAGGGGTTCTCTTAAAATACCTCTAGGGAGCAGGTGACCGTTACCAAACCCATAGTAGAGGTCAATGAGGAGGATATCAGCATCCCTTTTTAGTTTCAAATGTTGGAAACCATCATCCAGTATCACTATCTCAGGTGAGAAGTGCTCAATGGTATATCGACCTGATAGAACTCTGTCCCTTCCAATGATAATAGGTACATCAGGGAGCGCTTTTGAAAGGAGAGTGGGTTCATCTCCGGCATCTTTCACACTCAAGAGAATCTGCTCTCCATCTGATACCACTGCTATTTTCTTTGAACTCTTTCCCTTATACCCCCGACTGAGTATAGCAGTCCTCATACCTTTTTCCTTAAACAATTGTGCCAGATAGATTACCATTGGTGTTTTACCTGTTCCTCCGGTAGTAATATTTCCGATACTAATTACTCGACAGGGCAGGCTATAAGATTTTAATATTCCTCTCTTATAAAGGTTATGTCTTAATTGAATAAGGAAGCGGTAAAGAAGGGAGATAAGATATAAGGAAAATAAGAGAAATCCTTTGTAGAAATTCTCTTCAGAGAAGGAGGAAAAAATTGTTCGTTCAAAGAAGGCCCTTAAATTCATTTTTCAATCTCTTAACCTAATCCTTTCGATCACCTCCATCACTTTCTTAATGGCACCTTGATTATGGGCGATAACCTTGAAAGCCTGTTCTCCAAGCTTATCTCGAACTGTGTCATTTTGTAGTAACATTTTTGCTTGAGAAAGAAATTCCTCTCGATTATGTACCTGCAGACCACCGCCGCTTGCTCTTAGGCTTCTAGAAATCTCTGAGAAGTTCTCCATATGAGGTCCAAAAATCACAGCCTTTTTATAAGCAACGGGTTCAAGCACATTGTGCCCCCCGGTTGAAACGAGACTTCCTCCCACAAAGATGATAGTTCCAATGCTGTAAAGTTTAGAGAGCTCTCCAATGGTATCAAGTAGGATAACATCGTGGTGATTTCCTCTCTTACCCATATTAATTTCTGTTTTCTTAATGCTTGGCAGCCTGTGGCGAGAAAGAATGTTTGCCACTTCATCAAACCGCTCAGGATGTCGAGGAGCAAGCACAAGAACCAGGTCTTCATAACTTTTTTTAAGGCTTTTAAAAACTTCCAGTACAATATCTTCTTCTCCCTTATGGGTACTTCCAGCAATGAAAACTCTTTGACCTTCATTTAAATTGAGTATGCTATAGAGATTTGCTACCTCATCAGGGCTTAGGGTAGGCACACATTGGTTAAACTTAAGATTACCAACGGTAATAACCCGATCCGCCTTAGCTCCGATATCAATGATTCTTTTGGTATCAACTTCTGTTTGCATGCAGAAGGCATCAATATTATTTAAGACCTTGCTAAAGAAAAAGCGGCTCCATCTATACTTATGGTAAGAATGATTTGAAATACGGCCACTAATCACCACAGAGGGAATGTTGTTGTTTTTAAGCTCCCTCAGGAAATTTGGCCAAATCTCAGTTTCTAGAGTAATAAAGAGCCTAGGATTGATCTTCTTAATTACCCTTTTTACTATGAAGGGATAATCGAAGGGGAAGTATATTACCACATCAACCTCACGTGCTTTAATAGTGGCAGTATAATTGCCGGTAACGGTAACGGTGGAAAGCACAATTTTCTGGGAAGGGTACCTTTTCTTTATCTCCTGAAGGAGGGGGATGGTAGCCATAACTTCTCCAACAGACACTGCATGTATCCAAACAGGTCTGTCACCTGATAGGTTAAGCAGCAGATGCTGAGGTAAGAACCCCAATTTTTGAGAGAGTCCCTTTCTGTATTTTCTTTCGCTCAATACAGAAAAAAGAATAAAAGGTGATAGGAGGAAAGATATGATAAAGAGGAGTATGTTATAGATTAAGTACATAAGCAGATATGTCTTTAATTAAAAATCATTATATTGATAATCAATAGGTTGTTCCTGGAGTAGAAAGGAAATCTGATCGATGGAGGTGATCCGCTCCGTGGAATTGCATCTGGTAGAGTTTGTAGTATTCACCCTCACGTGCTAAAAGCTCTCTATGGGATCCTTCTTCCACCATACTACCATCTGAGATGACTATGATACGATGTGCTTTTTTAATGGTAGAAAGTCGATGAGCAATAATAAAGGTAGTTCGTCCTTCCATAAGTTTTTCCAGCGCTCCCTGTACCTCTTCTTCTGCTTTACTATCTAGGGAAGAGGTAGCCTCATCCAGAATAAGGATAGGAGCGTTCTTGAGAAGGGCCCGGGCAATAGCAATTCTCTGTTTCTGCCCACCCGAGAGTTTTACACCCTTCTCCCCTATAATTGTACCATAACCTTGGGGAGTTTCTAAAATAAATTCATGAGCATAAGCCGCCTTTGCTGCAGCTATGATTTCTTGATCAGATTTCTCCAAACTTCCATAGGAGATATTATTTTTGATGGTATCATTAAAGAGGATAATTTCTTGCGTTACCAAACCAATCTGATCTCTTAAAGATTTTAGCGTAACATCTCTAATGTCGATACCATCAATGAGTATGGCTCCGGACGTTACATCGTAGAAACGTGGTATGAGATTTGCCAAAGTTGTTTTTCCTGCACCACTGGTACCTACGATGGCAATGATCTCACCAACCTTTACCTTCAAATTAATATCTTCTAAAATGGGTTCTTTCTCGTACTGAAAGGAAACGTTTCTAAAATCGATGTGTTCCTTAATTCTGGGCAGCACTATTGCATTAGGTTTGTCCACAATTTCAGCTTTTAAATCTAAGAGCTCAAATGTTCTTACTGCTGCAGCCAGTCCTTCCTGAATGGTCTGGTTGAGCTTGTTGAGTTCACGAACCGGTTTATACATCATGGCAAAGGCTGCCACAAAAGAGAAGAATTCACCGGTGGTCATGTATCCCTTAATTACACTGTAGCCACCATAGTAGAGAATACCTGCGCTAGCAATGCCCCCTATCAATTCCATGCTAGGGGTGGCAAGCGCTCGAATGCGGAGTCGCCTAATCCGGATTTTAAAGAACCGGAAGTTTTCCTCTGAAAATCTGCGGTTTTCATATTCTTCCATGCCAAAGGCCTTAACGATTCGAATGCCTGAGATGGTCTCAAAGAGGAATTTGGCGATATCTGCCATTTTTCGTTGACTTTTGGTGCTGAACTTCCTGCTTTTCTTGCCAAATATCTGGATAGGTATTATAGCCCATAAGATAACAAGATAAGACATGGTGGCAAGCTTCCAGTTGACCCAAAAGGTATACCCGGTCAACCCCACGATAGTAAGGAAATCTCTCAAGAGTGTGGTGATACTATCAGAGACAGTAGATTGTAAAAGGGCTGTATCATTGGCAACACGAGACATTAATACCCCCGTAGGGTTCTTGGTGAAAAAGGCAAGGGAGAGTTTTTGCAGGTGGTGGTAAATCTTATCCCGGATGTCAGTAACTACTCTCACAGCCACGTAGCCCATAAAATAGGCTTGGCCATAGTGGAATAAGCCTTTAAAAAAATAGAGAATGACGATCGAAAGAGGAATTAAAGCAAGCATCTGCATATTCTTTTCAGCAAAGATATCATCCATAACTTTCTTGACTATCCAGGCGATCGAGGTATTAGCACCAGCCAGTAAAATGGCGGAGATAACTGCACAGGCCATCCTTTTCCAATAGGGCTTAACGTAGTGTAATAGCCTTTTGTAAAGCTGGAAAGAATCTTCAGTTGAATAGGTACTCATTATCTAGCCTAAATGTACTCCTCTTTAAAAAACTTCTTCTTCACACTTATCTTAAAGTGTGTCCCTTTTAATGCTGGAGCATTTCCAGGGCAATCTGAGCTGCTCGCTTCGATGCCCCCGGATCGCCTAGTTTTTTCTTGATGAAAGTGAGTTCTTCACAGATACTCTGATGATAGAGGCTATCTTTAAGCATGTGTGTTACCTCACTGGTAAGCCTTTCAGCAGTTGCCTCATCTTGTATCAGTTCAGGCACCACCTTTTTACCAGCGATTATATTTGCCATACCGATGTATGGTACCTTTACTAATTTCCTTCCTATCAGATAGCTCAAAGGGGACATTTTATAAATGATAACCATAGGTGTTGACAGGAATGCTGTCTCTAAGGTAGCTGTCCCTGAGGCAACAATGAGAAGATAGGAGATATCGATTACTTCGTATATATTGTTATCAACTACAGTGATTGCTACCTTAGAGTTCTCAGTTAGTTTTACTATCTCCTCCTTTTTTAGTCCGGGAGCGATAGGTAAGATAAACTGCAGGTTACCAAATCGCTCGCTAAGCTGCTGAGCAGCTCCTACCATGGGTGGAAGTAGCCTCTTTACCTCACTTAACCTACTGCCCGGCAGTAGTCCAATGGTTGTCTTTTGTTCATCAAGACCGAAGCGTTTAATGTTCTCTTCTTTGGATTTGTTAACCTTTACAATATCCAGTAAAGGGTGGCCTACAAAGCTGACATCAATGCCTTCTTTTTCATATAAAGAGAGCTCAAAGGGGAAAACCACAATCATTTTATCGATGAGCTTACCAATCTTTTTTATGCGATTGGTTCTCCAAGCCCATATCTGAGGGCTGATGTAGTAGAGCACAGGAACATTGTACCCTTTGGCTACCTTTGCGAGACGTAGATTGAAATCAGGATAATCAATTAAAATTATGAGGTCAGGTCGGTCATTTTTTAAAGACTTCTCAAGCCACTTAAAGACATGATAGAGATGTCCTAAATGGCGTATAACTTCAGTGATCCCCATCACCGAGAGATTTGAGATATCAAATATAATGTGAACTCCTGCTTCTCTGAGCTTCTCACCACCCATACCATAGAATTGTAAATTTGGCTCCAGTTCTAGCATCGCTTTCACAAGACAGGATGCATGAAGATCTCCTGAAGCTTCACCGGCAGCAATGAGAATCCTTTTTCTCCTGGTCTTATCCAACAGTTCTCTTAGTATCGATCCTTAACTGGTTTGCAATCTCTAAAGCTACCTTAAGAGCCCTTATGCCTGCTTCACCAGAAACGGGAGGCGTGCTCTTTTGTTTAACTGCCTTAAGGAAGGACTTGATTTCTTCTTCTAGGGAGTCCTTAGATTCAATCTCCAACTTTTTACTCACAATATAAGGTAGCCTTCCTTCATCCTCAATTTTCCTATAAACTGAGACCTCCTGAGTTGCAAAATCAATGGAGATGTAAGCATCATGTTGAAAAATTCTTATTTTTCTCATACTCTTATAAGATATTCGGCTGGCAGTAGCATTAACCACACAGCCATTTTCAAATTCTAATCGGGCATTAGCAATATCGATCATAGAAGAAATAACGGGTACTCCCACTGCATGGATTTCTTTCACCTCGGCATCGACTAAACTAAGAATGATGTCAATATCATGAATCATTATATCTAAGATGACATCCACCATACCCTCTGCTGCACGATAAGCTGGGTTAAAACGCTCTAAGTACCCTATTTGTAAAATGAGATTTCTCGCGTGGGCAATAGCGATTAACTCATCAGCCTCCTTTAGAGTTGTAGTCATAGGCTTTTCAAGTAAAACGTTGATATCATGTTCTAGAAAGTCTTTAGCTATAGTGTAGTGTAAATGTGTAGGAACCACAATACTTACAGCTTGGACCTGGTCGTACAAATCACTATAGTTGATAAAGGGTTTAGAATTAGTCTGATCAGCCAATTCTACAGCCCTTGAGTAGTTGTTATCAACAACTGCTATCAATTCTGCTTCAGGATGGTGAGCATATTTTTCTGCATGAAATTTTCCTAGATAACCGCTTCCTATAACAGCAACCTGTATCTTTTCCATCTACCTTGCAATACCCCTCGCTGAATTCTTAATAAAACTGATAAGATGATCAACCTCAGGTGAGTTCTCTATCTCTGCCTGTGCCTGATCCAAGGCCCTTTTTACCGTGAGACCGGATCTGAAGATAATGCGATAGGCTTTCTTGAGGTTACTGATTGCTTCATTTGAGAAGTTGTGCCTCTTCAGGCCTATCATGTTCAATCCATATAGTTTAGCTCTTTGCCCATTAGCCATCATATAAGGTGGGATGTCTTGATTTACACCTGAGCCTCCACCTATAATGCAGTGGCAGCCAAGTTTCACAAATTGGTGGACTCCTACCAAACCTCCTACAATGGCGTAATCTTCAATTTCAATGTGTCCTGCTAAGGTAGCAGCATTGGCAAGGATCACATGATTGCCAATCTTACAATCGTGAGCAACGTGGCTATAAGCCATAAAGAGATTATTATCACCTATAGTGCTTTTGCTCTCTGATTGGGCGGTTCCCCTATGAATGGTGACAAATTCTCTTACGACGTTATTGTTACCCAGTATAACCCACGATTCCTCTCCTTTGTACTTTAGGTCTTGAGGGATTGCCCCTATCGAGGCAAATTGAAAAATTTTGCATCCTTCACCAATCTGTGTCCACCCATCAATAACTACATGGGAACTAAGTTTAGTATCCTTGCCAATCTTTACCTGGGCACCAATAGTGCAATAGGGACCTACATCTACTCCAGAATCAAGTTCCGCTTTAGGATCGATAAGAGCAGTTTTATGGATCATGCTTCCTCTTTTTCTCCCTAAAGAGTATTGGAAACCAAACCACAGAGAACCCAGAGAAAGATTAAAGTCTACTTATCAGAAATCGTTGCCATTAACTCAGCTTCAGCAACAAGTATTCCTTCTACGAAGGCTTTCCCACTAAATTTCCAAATCGACTTTTTGAATTGGAGTGCCTCCAGTTCGAATCGCACCTGGTCTCCAGGGTATACAGGTTTGCGAAATCTTGCCTTGTCAATTCCCAGAAAAAGAACATTCTTGCTTCCTGCCTTTTCCCTTTTTGAACTTAATACTAATATGCCCCAGGTTTGTGCCATTGCTTCGATTAGGAAAACACCTGGCATAATAGGGAAATCGGGGAAATGACCCTGGAAGAAGGGTTCATTGATACTCACATTTTTGATACTCACAATCCTTTTACCTTCTTCCATCTCCAGGACTTTATCAACCAAGAGAAATGGATAGCGGTGAGGTAATAAGTTCATTATTTCTTTTATCTCTTTTATTTCCTTCATTTCCTATCTCCGGTGTACTGCTGAAAGCTCTCTTCCAGCATTTTAACCTTTTTCTCCAGTTTATTAAGGATCTTTCTCATCTGGGGGAGTAAAGGATAACATCGAGAAGATTTCAGCCACTGCCTGTGCGGCATATGGGGATATCCAGAGACTATGGTATTGGCAGGAACACTTCCACTTACACCTGTCTTGGATCCAACGATAGTGTTGTCTCCAATCTCTATGTGCCCCACCACACCAACCTGACCGGCCAGGGTAACGTGATTTCCAATCTTGGTACTACCAGAGACGCCTACCTGGGCAACCAGCAGGGTATCTTCTCCAACCACCACATTATGGGCAATATGAACTAAATTATCCGTTTTAACCCCTCTCTTTATCCAGGTTTTACCTAAGGCACCCCTGTCTATTGTATTATTAGCACCAATCTCCACATCATCATCAATCTGGACGATACCTACTTGGGGAATTTTATAGTAACGCTTCCCATCCGGGGCAAATCCGAAGTGTTCTCTAATTGAGACATTTGAATATATGGTGGTTTCCTCACCAATAGATGTTCCATCTCCAATAAAGGTGTGAGGATAGATGACCACCCTATCAGAAATGGTAACATCTTTGCCAATAACGACGAAGGGATAGATAGATACTTCTTTACCTATCCGTGTGCCTTCTCCTATGAGAGCGCTTTTATCAATACCCCACATGGGGTGGACGTGCTGGTGAAAAAGAGTTACAATCTTAGCGTAGGCAAGGTAGGGGTTATCCGTAATAATTAAAGGTTTATCTATACCCTCTATTTTATTTGAGACAATGATGGCAGAAGCCTTTGTTTTTTTTGCTTTAGCAAGGTACTTGCTGTTAGCAATGAAGGTAATTTCTCCCTCACCTGGCTCTCTTACCTCTTAGTTGTCTTTTTCTTTTGTAAATATTTCTGATCATAGAGCTTGATTATCTCTTCGGTTACCTCCTTTGTCTCGTCTGCGAAAAGAAGTGCGCTCTCAGTCCTTTCAAAGATGAAAGTAAATTCTTTTTCCTTTCCGTATTCTTGTACAACTTCAACCAGCTCTTTAAGTATCTCTTTTGTAACTTCATTGTCTTGTGCTTTAAGTTCATTTTGAGAATCTTCGTAAAGTCTTTTAAAGTCACGAAGTTTTGTCTGGTAGTCCTTCTCCTTTTCCTTAAATGCCTCTTCATTGAGCATAGTACTCTGTTTTTCTAAGATTTCTTTGAGCCTTTTTAATTCCTCCTGCTGTAAGGAGAGCTTTTCCTCTGCTTCCTCTACCCTCTTGGCAAAATCCTCCTTAGCGTCTTGTCCAGCCTGGCAGAGATTCAGTGCCTTCTGCAGGTCTACGAAGGCTACCTTATACTCTGAGGTGGCGAAAGCCATCTCAGCCATAAATAAAATTAAAAAAATTCCAACACCCAAAGCAAACTTTCTCATTTCCC
>Ga0111209_1018_pt1 | contig 10947 bp, 13 predicted proteins | sample DeeMarSWOR152_54_FD_80381 | JGI IMG/M metagenome (GOLD analysis project Ga0111209, IMG submission 80381) | Deltaproteobacteria bacterium DG_8
GCTGAAAATGCAGTGATGAGCTGAATGGGAGAGATAGAAATCCCTTGACCAAAGGAAATTGTTCCCAAATGTATCCGGGACCACTTGTAGGGCAATGTTAAGAGTCCATTGGTTTCTCCAGGTAGATCGATACCCGTTTTACTGCCAAATCCAAACTTCCTGATATAGCGATAGAACCTTTTTTTGCCTAGATTTTCGGCTATTTTGCAGGCTCCTATGTTGCTTGAGTATTTAATGATTTTGCTAAGCGTTAGCCAGCCATATTTGTGTACATCGTGGATGACTTTGTCTTCAAGAAAATAAGAACCATTCTCACAGTAAAAGATGTCTTGAGGTTGAAAGATCCCTTCCTCTAAGGCAGAGGAAATGAGAAAAATTTTAAAGGTTGATCCTGGCTCAAAGACATCGGTAACTGCTCGGTTTCTCCATTGGGAGGGTGAATAATTACAGAAATTATTAGGGTTAAATGTGGGACGTACGGCGAGAGCTAAAATCTCACCAGTTTGAGGGACCATAGCAATGGCTATCCCTGCTTTCGCCTCACTTTTTTTAACCCCTTCTTCCAGTGCCTTTTCAATTAGATACTGGATATTTTTATCAATGGTTAATTGAAGATTGTAACCTTTGGTAGCATTTACCTGTTTGATGTTTTGAGTATAGATGTTTCTTCCGAGAGCGTCTCTTTCAACCAGCAGGTATCCAGGTTTGCCTTTTAAATAGCTGTCATATTCAAGCTCAATACCTTCCAATCCCTTATGATCGAGACCTGCAAATCCCAGGCAATGACTAACTAACTCTCTATTTGGATAGAATCTTTTACTCTCTTCGATAAAACCTATCCCTTCAAAGTTGAGATTTTTAATCTTGGTAGATTGAGAAGGTGAGATCCTTCTCTTTAGCCAGACAAAAGGGCGATCAGATTCTAACTTCCTTTTTAAACTTCGATAACTGACTTTGAGTATGGGAGAGAGCTTTTTGGCGATTTCCTTCTTATTTTTTATTTTCCCAGGTCGGGCATATAATGAATCGACTTCGATGCTTACTGCTAATTCTCTCTTCTTTCTATCATAAATAGTTCCTCTTTTAGGGGGGAGCTTAACGTATTTTAGATACTGTTTTTCAATCAGCTGAGTGAGTTTATCTCTTTCAATGATCTGAAGCTGGAATGCCCTGAGAATGATGATGGAAAACAGAAAAGTAAAGAAGCAAAAGATCATCATGATGCGTAAGGGTAACCATCTCTTAGAGAAGTGCCTTTTCATTTTATAAAGACCACCTGATGAGGTTCGGGATTGGTTAATCCCAATTGATTTTTGGCTATACTCTCGATACGAGAAAGTGATTTGAGGGAAGCTGCCTCTAAATTCAGTTGTTTATTCAGCTTTAGAAGTTGTTGTTGTTCACTGTTAGCTTGGGAGAGCTGATATCCTAAATAGGTGATTTGGAGCCGAGACCAGACAAAAAATATCAAATTGCAGATAAAAATAGTGATTAAAATAAAAAGAGAAAAAGTAGTTTTTTGTCTTTTCTTCACTCTACTTCTTACCTTCTGGTGTTTGAGCAGGATGGATGAGTTGTTGATCATAGTTATATTTTTTCTACCACTCTAAGTTTGGCGCTACGAGCCCTAGGATTTTTCCTGATCTCTTCTGGTTGGGAGATTATCGGTTTTTTGGTTATTATCTTTACCTTTCCCTGTTTCATCTCTCTGAAGGGGGGAGTTCCTTCTGAATAAAACAACCCTTTACTTAGTTTTCTAAATTGATGCTTTACTATCCTGTCTTCAATGGAATGAAATGAAATGATACAGAGTCTTCCCTTTTGAGCTAGCAGGTCGACTCCTTCTTCAATAACCCTCTTAAGGTTTTCGAGTTCGTTGTTCACTGCGATTCTTAGTGCCTGAAAGGTTCTAGTGGCAGGGTGGATTTTCCTTGGGTGGTGTTTGGGAGGAATGGCTGAGGTTACAAGCTGACTTAGCTTCAGAGTGTCAGAAATAGGTTCTCTTTTTCGCTCGGTTACTATTGCTCTGGCAATTCTTGATGCAAAGCGCTCTTCACCAAAGTTGAGTAGGATTTGTTCCAGTTGAGAGACTGAGTAGGTATTTACTAAATCAAAGGCAGTAGTGGGTAGGTTTCTATTCATCCTCATATCCAATGGCCCCCGCAGTCTAAAACTGAAACCACGATTGTGATCTTCTAACTGCTGGGAGGATACTCCCAGATCTAGTAAGATCCCATTCACTTCTCTGACTCCCGATTTCTTTAGGATGGCTCTTATATTGATAAAGTTTTCCTGAAAGATAAGTGTTTTATGAGAAAATGGCTGTAATATCTTACGAGCCTGCTTGATAGCCTCCTCGTCCCAGTCAAGGGCGATTAGTGCCTTAATCTCAGGATTATCCTTCAGGATTGTAAACGCATGACCACCACTCCCTAAGGTTGCATCCAGATAAATTCCATTAGCCTGGCAGTTTAAATATTCAACTGCTTCCGCTAACAACACTGGAATGTGTGTTATTTCCATAAAACTTGTGGATATTAAAAGCCCAATTTAGCCAATGTTTCTTTTCCTTTAATTTGATTAAACTTCTCTTGAGCCTCCATAAACTTTTGCTCCCATTTAATTTTATCCCAAATCTGGATCCTTGTGACCATCCCTACAAATACTACCTCTCTTTCTAAATCTGCGTGTTTTCTCAAATGAGGGGGTATAAGAATTCTACCTAATTTATCAATAGTGCATTCGGTGGCTCCGGAGATGAAATAGTGAATAAACGTTTGTACATCTTCTTCCATAATGGAGTACTGACTGAATCTTTCCTCAAGTTTAACCCACGCTTCATAAGGGTAGGCTATCAGACAATTATCAAAATTAGTTATGATTAGTCGGTCATTATAATTGGTGCTTAATATTTCTCTATACTTTGCAGGCAAACTTATCCTACCTTTAGAATCTATAGTGTGTTCAAATCTACCACGAAACATACTGATGCCTTATCTTTAAACCACTTTATACCACTTTATACCACTGAATTCCAGTTTACTTACCTATAGGTAGGTTGTCAAGAGAAAAATTGAGGTAAAACTTAAAAAATCTTTTAAAATTTGAATGGATACAATATGTAGTATATAAAATCAAATTATTATCTAAATAGAGTATATTGTATCTTTAACCATTTTTTAAAAAAAGCAGATAATATGAATTAAAGAAATCAAAGATGAGATATTTTAATAGATATTACTTCGTGTGTTAATGTTCATTGATTGTTTGCTTTGAAAACCCCGTGCTTCGCACGGGATCGCAAAAGGAAACATTAGCACTTTCGTGCTTCCTTTGTTTCACCCGTCCGGGTAAAACAAAGCCACCCGTTACACGGGTGGTAGTTTACTTAGAGATGATAATTCTTGACAACTCTTGTTAAATATTTTTATAAATGGAATCGAGATTTAGATTTACTTACTTTGCTTTTCCCTCGTTGCATTAGGAGTTTCAGCTCACTGCTCTGTAAATTACTAATTGTTTAAAGTATTCAAAGGTCATAGAGGAGCTTAATAAAATGGAAAAATTTGAAGAGGTAGCAACAGGAGTTTATCTAGTTAGTGCCGGGCGGTCAAATATCTACCTTCTGGTTGGAGAGGATCTTACCCTTGTAGACACAGGGATGCCTGGAGAAGAGGAGAATGTGCTTCGCAGCGTTAAAAGGATAGGGAGAAGGCCCGAGGAGCTCAACCATATTCTGATTACCCATGCTCACATGGATCACATGGGATCACTAGCATCCCTTAAAAAAGTAAGCGGGGCTAAGGTTGTAGCTGGCAGGAAAGAAGTAGACTACATTCAAGGAGAGAAAAAAACATGGACTATGGGCAGGGAAGGGCTTGCAGGCAAGATATTCAAGACAGCACTGTTTTTTATGGAGACCTTTGTCTTTAAATATGAGCCAACACGTGTGGATAGTCCCTGCGGTGGGGGAGAGATCATAGATTGTTTTGGTGGTATCCAGGTTATTGCTTCACCTGGCCATTCTCCTGGTAGCCTAAGTTACTATCAGAAGGAGAGGAAAATCCTCTTTACAGGTGATGCCTTAAGTGGAGTGTCTGGGTTGAGGCTTCCACCTAGGCTCGGATGTGCAGACTACCCTGAGGCACTCAGGTCAGTCGAAAGGCTGGCGGTACTTGATTTTGAAATATGCCTTTTTGGACATGGTGATCCCATAACCAGCGAAGCATCTTCAATGGTGAAGAAGCTTTTAGCCCGTTAGAAATATGAAACGCTTCAGAAGATTGTCAAAATTATGTTATCTAAAGCGTTTCCGTGGGCTTTTGAATTTCCTACAAACATACGTACTAAATTATATTCCAACAAAACCACTTCATTTCTAACGGGTTTTACAAGGTTCATGATGCAAGATACAGGATGCAACGGGACCTGCGAGTTGCAGATTAGGAGTTGTGAGTTTCGGGATGGGAATGGGTCTTGAATAATCTTAAAGAGTTTCATTTCCTAAAATCTTACGATAGTGTGAAAGTACGGTTTTTACGTAGTGGTTGCTCTCGTGAGGAATCCTTTCTTCTCTTCTCACTACTTGAGGACCCGCATTATAAGCAATCAATGCATCCTTTAGATTTTTGAATTCCTTTAGCAGTAGATAGAGGTATTTCGTCCCACCTTCTATGTTTTCTTCCGGATCCCAGGGATTTTCTACCCCCATGTCTTCCGCAGTTTCTGGCATTAACTGCATCAATCCCATTGCACCAGATCGCGATCTTGCAAATACATAGTAATTGGATTCTGCCTTAATAATCGATTTAATCAGCTGAGGATTAATTCCGTATTTCCTTGCTTTTCTCTCTGCTATTAGATTAATATCCTTGATGCTTAAGTTCCCATAATAACTTCTGTTGAGGTAGTTATACTGATTATACTTTTCACAGGCGTTAAGCCTCCGTTTTATAATATCTCTATCTTCTCCTAGGGCAGCAATCTCCTTCTCTGTCTCAGGGCTCCTATGTTTTGTGTAAATCAGAATTGAGAGGTGCGTTTCTATAGCAAATAGCTTGGTAGTATAAAATTCTTTTAAGTCAGCGCAGAAATTATCACCAATGACGTCTGTAGTTATTAGCATTAAAATAACAGGAATAGTAAAAAAGACTCTATTCAATTTTATCATTGTTTGGTTCCCCAAGTATTTCCATTAACTCTATTAATTTATCCCTGTTTATCCTATAAAATTTTTGTAATTGCTTGTGATCACTTGAAGTTTTTTGTTCATTTATTGTATCTTTACTGTCTTCCTCTCTATTAGTTCTCTCAGAGCACTCATTTATCTGCCTTTCCTCAAAAGTGGGGTTGATTTGTTGGGTATCTGTATATGTTGCTTGAGCGAGAAGATCCTTTAGCTTATCAGAACCTTCTGGAAAAGTTTGTTTAATAAATTTATGTACAGTTTCGTAAACAAAGGTGATACTATTTTTCAGATCTTGTCTCACATTCTCTGGAACATAAACAACGAGTAAGGTAATTACTATCAAGAAAAAGAGCATTCGCACCATATAAATCACCTCTTATATCATTGACATCTTACTGAGATTAAATGCAATATCCAAAGGAAGGGTCTTTCCATCCTTCCTTCTACCGGATATTATGTTTAAAATAAGACCATCTCTTTCCTCTTTGTATAGCCCTTTAAAGTAATAAAAGTCAGCGTTGTTAAGGTTGATCTCTTTTAAGGATTCTTCCATACCTGCCACGAGCATGGAATCGATTGTGAGCGGAAGTAGGAGCACTACAGAATAACCTGATTGTCCATATTTCTTTTGAGCTGCACGGATATAAACATCAGTTTCTGACTCATTGGAGATGTTTCGAGAACGGGGGCTCAAACCTTTAAGATTTCCTACCTCTATTAACCTTCCTGATGCAATATCAATTTCTGCTTTTAACTTCTTGCTATTCATATCCATGATGAAGAATCTTCCACTTATACTGAGAAGAGAACGGGCATAACGTCGAAATCCCAGTGTTTTTCTATAATCAACGATGAACGAGGGGTATTTCCCTAGTTTTTCCCCCTCGTTTCCTACCATCTCTTTTCCAGTATGTAGCAGCTTTTCAGAGATAGTAACCTCTTTCGATAACCGTTTTTCTTTAATATCCTTTGCTTTCTTAGTAATAATCTTTGATTCATGTTCTTGAAATGATCTTCTATTTCTTTCTTTTGGTATTTCTTTTATCTCATTAAGCGTTACTTTGGTCTTTGTTTCAAACTGCTCCGCAGGAGTAGGATTCACTGTCTTTTTGAAAAATTCTATAAGAGGTTTTATAGTAGGTCTATTGTTAACGATACTCAAGTGCATTGAGATAGCTACCGTCAAAAATACAAGGAGAGATATATATACAACAAAATCTTTTTTCCTCATCACTCATTCCAAGTAGGTTAACGCTTCCATTCGCTTTCTGTAAAGGATTCTGATCTCTTCTTGGACAACTTTTGGGCTCATTTTCAAGGCAACTCTTTCTCCCTCAGATGAGCTGCTTTCATTCTCTCTATCATCCTTGAAAACTTCTAAGTCCAGGATCTCATCTAAATCACTGGTGAAGATGTTCTCCTTAACCTTCTTCTTGGTGTCGATTTCAGTATTACTCATCGTTTTATCCTGATCCCGTTTAGCTAAGGTTTTAGTATCATCTTCTCTCTTCTCTTCAAGTTCATCAGTTTTAACCTTTTCTGTTTGTATACTTCCCTCGGTAGGAGAAACATTTGATATCTTCTGGCTTACTTCAGATATGGTTTTATCATTCTTAGCTATCACCTCTTTTACCTCTGTGCTGATCTTTGGAGGTAATTCATTTTTTACTAGTTGGAGATTCTCCCGTTTTTTTTCTACACCTCTGCTTTTCAAAAATATCATCATGGTAATCGAACCCAGGATCAGAAAGAGTAGAATCAAACATAGTGTTGTTCTATTGACATAGTTAACCATCTTACCCTCCTCTATGTTTTTTTACACCGTTAGAAAAAAGCTACGCCATTTACGAGAGATCTACTCTATTAAATGACTTTTCTTAAAAGTGTGAGGGGCTTTGAGATCTCTATTGAACGGGCTTTCTAGCGGGGTTTACTTTATAGGCAAAACTGATATTAGAGACCTGAGCCTTTTTGCAAAGTTCCATCAATGAGATAACCAAGCCAAATTGTACTTGCTTATCTGCCCTTATAGAAACCTCTTTTGGTGATAGCAGCATTATTCTTTCAGAGATTACGGCAAATGGAACTTCCTTATCCTCGATGAAATACCGTGGTGTGTTATCTCTTGGATTGAGTTTTAAAGATAAAGTTATAGGTTCATACTCAGTGAAGCCCGCAGAGTTAGTGTCTGATCCCTCTGCCAGTTCTATAGGGGGAAGCGTCTTCTCAGGAGATTCGTTAAAATAAGCGAATGCCATCACACTAAACAACATGAAAATACCAAGCAGGCAACAGAAGATATCAAATATTGATGGGTGCATTCTCATCTCATTCACCCCATTTTCCTTTACAAAAAGATTTCATCATATAGGCAACTAGCGCAAGGACAATTCCATAGATAGAAGAGTTGAGGGCTTGGCCAATAAGTGCCGTCATGTTATTGATGGCTATCTGAATCCCATGGGAGATATCTACCTTCATCATGGCATTTGAAAGAGAAATCATGGTACCCACGATGCCAAGCATGGGACCTACTTCTACAATGAAATCCAGCTTTTTTGCAGGAGAATGCTCCAGATTCAAAACTCCCACTGTTTCAAGAAAAATGAAAATGATCATCACCACCAGAAAAAAAGTAAGTGGTATCAGACCGATGGAAACAATGCCAATGTTTTCATAAAACCACTTAAGACTCCCCATGATAAAATGTTGTGACGGTATAAATAGTTCTAACTGATATCCCAGATAGTAGCCTATGCATCCGATAAAAAAGAAGATCATAAAGACAAGTGCATCCGTTAGAAACGCTCTCTTCTTAATAGCCATCTCCTTTAGGTTAGTTTCTTCTCTCATAAGACACTGCCCTCCTTTAATTTTACCTGAAACTCTTTCCCTTCAAAGTAGGTTTTGGCATCCAGCTCAATTCCATTTCTCTTGAGGTAGCTCTTAAGGATCCCTGGAGGAACGGCTTTTGCATCCGTTTTATCAATGTTGAGAAGGTAGAAATCATTGATATCAAAAACAGATGCGCAAGAACTCATATGGATCTCTTTGCGAGTGATTGTGAGAATTTGGTCATTCAGTTTTTGCTGAGGTGCGTTTTCTAACCACAATAAGATGAGCTTCTTAACTGCTCTGTCCCGATCAAGTTCCCATGATTTCACAAACGCTGAGTTACAATAATCCTGAGCATAACACACGATGCTCATGAAAAGAGATAACAAAACTAATAAGTTTATTTTTGAAATCCTCATTTTCTCCTCCCTAACTTGATTAGAAATTTTTTTTGGACGCAGATTATCAGGATTTTAAATATTAAACCACAAAGTGCATACACGAATCACGAAGGGAAAAATATCTATCCTAGGTCGAGGATTGTGTTTAATTACTTTTATCCATTATCTTGTTTTATTTGTTACCGCGTTTATCTGTGAATTCACCCCGTGAAATAATTTTTCTTCATATTTCACATTGGGAATCTGCGTCCTATTTCAATTATTCCCATCCATAATTAGCAGTTCTAATTCTTGTCAAACTATCGAGATCTTTAGCATCTCGGTATGTGCTGGAATTGCTTATAGTAAGAGAAAAGGCAGTTTGTTCAGCTAGGACCATGTCGGTAATCTCTGATCTTTTGGAGACGCCCTTCCGTATGTTAACAGGTGTTTGTAAAAAGGCTTCCCCACTGAGCTTCCCTCTCCCCAGTCTTATCAGAGCTAGATTGGCGATAGCCGTGTAATTGATAACCTTAAGTTTGGTCCTTTCCTGATCTAACAAGTTTTTCACAATAATGAGCTGGGCATAGGCATCTTCCAGATCTTTTACTGTCTTATCAACCTGCTCCACTGAGGTTTCTACATTGCTTAGGGGAGAATCCCAGGAGGTTAAGATCCCCACCAGGTTATTCTCCAGAATTTCGATGTCCCTCTGGGAAGATTTGGGAGCAGTTTCCTTCAAAATACTTAAGATGCTAGCCGCTTTGGTCATGAAATTTCCTATCTTTTGCCTGTAGACTTCAAAATCCTCCTTCAACTCATAATGTCCACCACTGTTAAGCTCTATCTTCAATTGCTCCAATTTGGGGACGATCTTTGCTATGGTGCCAAGATAGGCCTCAACTTCTTCAATATCCTTTTGATTAAGCTTGGCATTTATGATCAGAACGTCGACCTTCATGTTCTCCTTTCGAATAATGTCTCTCTCATTTTTAAATTCAACCGCCTTAGCTTCCAGCTCATCAAGTAGGATGGCCTTTTCCCTGTCAAAATCCAAGGTCTTCTCTTCAAGAATACTCATCTCTTTGTCCACGGATTCCATCAGTTCTTTGATAATCTCTCCAGACATCTCATAGGCTTGAACATTTGATAAATGGAGACTGAAGGCGAGAGCCAGTGTTATTATATAACTCACTAATTGTCTCATTTTTTCCTCCTTAATAATTTTATTTAAAAATTTCCCTTACACCATGGGGAATAGTGACTCTCACATAGGGCTGAGTGCCTTGTAGTTTGTCCGAGATTGCCATCAATACGGAAAGCTCGTCCTTCATATCAGCCCACTGAAACCGATCCATTTCCAAACGCACATTTACCATAACTTTTTGAAAATCCTCTATATCACCTCCTTCCAGCAATGAGGTAGCAGCTGCTGAAAGACAAACTACCCTGAACTCATTATAATTTGAACTGTTTGATACGAGGTCAGCAGCATCGAGAAAAAATTTTGCTGCTTGTCGATATTCCCTCTTTCCATAGAGCTTAAGGGCAAAGGTCACCACCTCTTTGGGATCACGCTCATTTACTACCCGATAGTCAGAGGGAATGATTAAAGGATCTGTAAACCTGATGGTGTGGTGAGTCATAAAGCGTCTGCTAAGACTATGACCAGTTGCACAACTATTCAAAAGTAGAGGTGTGATGATCAAAAACATATAGCATATATTCTTTTCTATACCCTTACTCATATGATCACCCCCTTTCTGACTTTAAGTTATTGCTAAAATAAAACCACAGAGTGCACAGAGAACTATCAAGATATCAAAGAGTTATATGCTTTTATCTTTCCCCCTCTCTGTGCTCTCTTAAATATGTTAATAACTGAACTTCATATATTTTGTGTAGTGCTCCCTCAGTTTTTAACTCTTGCATAACCCGCTTTTCTATTAAATAGTCTATTCTATGTCTCCCTATCTCTCTTCCTTTATACCCTTAATCCTATCTTTTTCTCTCTTTCATAATAAATTCATTTTTGTTTATAGAAACCGGAGAGTTCACAGAGTTTTTTAGAAAATAATTTTCCCTCTGCGGTTCCCCCGTTAGATAGTTCATGTCTTGGAGGGAATACAAACTAGGAAACATTGTATCCCGGTAGACGCTCACTATCTAACAGAGTAAATATCTAACGGGGTGAATCTGTGGTTTTTTAAGGGTTAAAAATCTCATCTTTGCCTGCTCTTCTTTGAATCAGAAGAGATGAGAATAATTAAGCTGATTAGAAGAATGATAATTTTTATTAGTTCCATTTTGATATTTCTATCTGTTATTCAATTTTATTAAATTGATCATTTTCTTCTAGCTAGATTGCTATTATTTTTAATTGATCTAAAGCATTAATTGTGAGTTGAGGTAAACAAAAATAGTGTATTCTGGAACTAAAAATCAGGGAAAAGATTTTTGAATCAAATTTTCTTTTTCCAAATATTCTGCATCCTGTAGTGCCTGGTTTACCCCTTCCTCATATCCTCTCACATAGGCAGGATT
>Ga0111209_1019_pt1 | contig 10457 bp, 6 predicted proteins | sample DeeMarSWOR152_54_FD_80381 | JGI IMG/M metagenome (GOLD analysis project Ga0111209, IMG submission 80381) | Deltaproteobacteria bacterium DG_8
CTTTAGCTGCTTCATCAACACTATCTCTAAAGGGGAACATGGCATCTGACGCCATGACAGTTCCCTTAATAGGAAATTGGGCTTTTTCTACCGCAATTTTTGAAGAGTCAATTCTACTCATTTGGCCTGCACCAATACCTACTGTTTGATCGTGGATTGCGTAAACGATAGCATTTGACTTCACATGCTTACACACTTTCCATGCAAACTCTAGTGTTCTGTATTCCTCAGGTGTTGGGCTCCTCTTGGTTACTACTTTGCACTGATTAATATCTATTTTACCTAAGTCTCTATCTTGAATAAGCATACCCCCAACCACTTGCCTCATGTCAAACCCTTTTGAACTATAGCCTGATGGGAATGGTACCTTTAACAAGCGCAGATCTTTCTTAGCACTCAATATTTCTAGCGCCTCCTTGCTATAATCTGGGGCAATCACCACCTCGGTGAAGATTGATGTTATTTCTTTGGCAGTTTCTTCATCAACTACTCTATTGAGGGCAACTATTCCTCCAAACGCTGAGACAGGGTCGCAGGATTTTGCCTTGCGGTAGGCATCAGCCAGTGAGCTGGAAGATATGGCCACACCACAGGGGTTGGTATGTTTAATAATAACAACTGCTGTTTCTTCAAATTCCTTAACGGTTTCTAGTGCTGAGTCTGCGTCGAGTATGTTGTTAAAGGAAAGTTCCTTCCCGTGTAGTTGGATTGCTGCTGAAACACAGGGCTCGCTTACCGATAATGCCTTATAAAAAGCTGCCTTTTGATGAGGGTTTTCTCCATAGCGGAGGTCCTGGGATTTAGTGAATTGGAAGGAGAAGGTTTCAGAAAATGTGTCTTTTTGACCGTCCTGTTTTAATGAACCGAGATAGTTAGAGATGGCGCCATCGTATCTGGCCGTGAGCTGAAAGACCTTTTTAGCCAGTCTGAAATTGGTTTCTGCAGAGACCTCACCCTGGTTGCGTTCCATTTCATCGAGCACTGTTTTATAATCATCAGGATCAACAATAACAGTTACATCAGGATAGTTCTTAGCTGCTGAGCGGAGCATAGTAGGTCCGCCAATATCTATGTTTTCTATGGCTTCTTCTAAATGGCAAGTTTCTTTTGCTACCGTAGCTTCAAATGGATAGAGGTTAACCACAACCATATCAATAGGTTCGATTCCATGCTCCTTCATCTTTTTTACATGTTCGGGGTTTGATCGCTGTCCCAGTAAACCTCCATGAATCTTGGGGTGAAGTGTTTTAACTCTCCCATCGAGCATTTCTGGAAACCCTGTGTAGTGGGATACATCTTCTACGGTGATGTTGCTCTCTCTTAACGATTGCGCAGTCCCACCAGTGGATAGGATAGTAACCTTATACTTAGATAGCCTTTTGGCGAAATCTACAATCCCCTTTTTATCAGAGACACTGATAAGCGCTCGTTTAATTTTAGGCATAAATAATTCCTCCTATGAATTGAGATTAGAGATCTTAAGTTAAATATCAGGGATTAGGTGGCAGGGGACAGGGGAAAAAATAAAAACATGAATCATAAGCAATGTTAATTATCTATTATTGACCCTGATCCCTAAACCCTGTGATATGATTCTTAAAACTTTTTATTTTGTAACTTTTCCCAGTATGCTCCCTAAAGCAGTTAAAGGTATATGTTTGTTTTCTTCTTTATGTGTCTTGCTCACCCTCTCACTCTTTCCCTCTTGATTTTCATAGAGCACTTCGCCGACAAATAGTTTACCTAAAATTCCCTCTCCACCTTCAAGCTTTTTAATGATACTATTGAGTCGTCTTGCAATCTCCCTCACATTATTGTACACCTCATCATCACTTAGTAGTTTACCCAAGGTTCCTTCATCAGAGCTCAACTTTCCAATAGTAGCGCTAATACCAGATAGTGTGGTTTTCAGCTCATTATAAATATCATCATCACGAAGAAGCTTGCCTAAGGTACCTTCCCCACTTTCAATTCTTTTGGCCAGATTCCTTAACGATTTACTTGTTTCATTAAGATTACTCAAGATCGATTGGAGTGCCGTTTTTTTCTCTTTTGTCCCTTCAGCAGTTTTAATAGGTTGAGTAATCGTTTGAGTAAGATTCCTAATTCCCTTTGCAACCTCGCTCAGTTCAGAGAAGAGTTCGTCTAAATCTGCTGGAGGAGCACCTTGAAGAAGTTCTCCCATATGTGTAATAGCAGGTTTGTCCGGAGAGCCCGGTTTGATTTCAATATACTTTTCACCTAACAATCCTTCTGATCTCACATAGACTAAGGAATCTTCAGGTAATTTTAGTTCACCTGGCAAGCGCATATAAACTTTAGCTTTGTTTTTTTCTATCTTCAGTTCTTCAACCATACCTTTAGTTACTCCTAAAACCTTTACTGGGGAATCTTTTAACAAACCTGATGCTGAGTCGAGCTTGACAGTAATAAGATGTCCCTTATCTCTTCCTAAATTCCATTTTCCTACGGTTGCGGTCATGTAAATAAGCGTGAGAAGTCCTAGAATGACGAATACACCTACTTTTACTTCAGTAGTTACACGAGCCATGAAACTACCTCCCAAATGATCTGGGATGTGATATCTAGGATATGTGATATGAAATGTAAGAAAAATGTTTACTTGAAATCACACATCACATATCTTATACAACAAATTTAAATCTGGGCTTCAGCTTGGGTGATAGGTCCTTCTGCCTTTCCCTGGATAAACTGTTGAACAATCTCGTTTCTGGAGTTTTTTATTTCATCAGGTGTTCCCACCTCTATGATCTTACCTTGATAGAGCATCGCAATTCTATCTCCAATCTTATACGCACTTACCATATCATGGGTAATGGCAATAGAAGTCACCTTAATCTTTTCCCTCATTTCAACAATCAACTCATTTATCGAATCTGCACGGATAGGGTCAAGTCCAGTGGTAGGTTCATCATAGAGTAAAATCTCAGGTTCCATTGCAATCGCCCGTGCCAAGCTCACACGTTTTCTCATACCCCCACTGAGTTCAGATGGCATGAGATCTTCAATATGGTAGAGCCCTAAGAGGTTTAATTTATCAATAGCATGTTCTTTAACTTCTTTTTCATTGAGGTTAGTGTGTTGGAGAAGACCAAAACCAACATTTTCCCATACTTTCATGGAGTCAAAAAGAGCACCAGCTTGAAATAGCATACCAAATTTTTTCCTTAATTCATAGAGCTCTTTCTCTTTTAGGGAGCCAATTTCTTTCCCCGTCACATAGATTTTCCCCTGTTCAGGTTTAAGTATACCGATTATACACTTGATGAGCACACTTTTACCAGTACCACTTCCCCCAATAACAACCATACTCTCACCATGCTTTACATTAAGACTGATTCCTCTAAGCACATGATTGTTACCAAATGATTTATGCACATCATGAATCTCAATGAGGTATTTTTCGGTGTCTGGAATCATGTCAATGCAACTATGAAATAAGGGATGTGAGATTTGAGATATGAGTGGAAATTCTTTCTAATCGCACATCACATATCTCATATCACAGATCAAATCTTTTAATTAATCGATTTATCTAAAACAACAGTGCAGTAATAATATAGTTAAATATTAATATCAGTAAACAAGAGAGCACCACAGCTTTGGTGGTTGCCCTTCCTACTCCTTCTGCACCTCCTTGGGTGTAAAATCCCTGATAACAGCTTATGGTGGCAATAATTATTCCAAAAACACAGGCTTTTAATAAGCCACTGTAAATATCGTTAAACTCTAAGTAATTCCAGGTTCTCTCTATGTAGATATGAGGGTTACTTCCCAGAATCTTCACACTGACAAGGTAACCACCTGTTATGCCAATAATATCTGCAAAGATTACCAGAACAGGCATCATGATAAGCGCCGCCAGTAATCTAGGAACGATAAGGTATTTTATAGGATTAACAGCAAGCGTATAGAGAGCATCAATCTGTTCGGTAACCTGCATGGTACCAAGCTCTGCAGCCATAGCTGAACCAACTCTGCCTGAGACCATAAGTCCGGTTAAAACAGGTCCCAGCTCTCTCGTCATGGAAAGAGCAACAACGGTACCAACAAATGCCTCTGCATTAAACCTCTTAAAACCAGTATAACTTTGCAAGGCAAGCACTGCACCGGTGAAGGCTCCAGTGATGAGTACCACAGGAATTGAGTTGATCCCCACCTCTTCCATTTGCTTGAGAGTATTTTTAAGATTAAGAGGTCGTCGAAAGATAAGCACAGTGGCATTCCACAGGAGTAGGGTAAGCTTTCCTGATTCTTCAACTAAATGTATGCTGAGGGAACCGACTAAGTGTAAAAAGTTTTTAAACATATTAACCTTCGTTGACTGCTTAGGAATAAATATATGCTAGTAATTCTGTGGACATAGGATGAGGCATACTATTTTAGATTTTGGATCTCGGATATTCACATTCCGGATCTCGGATTTCCGATTTTGGATCTAAGAAAAATCCAAATTCTAAACTCCAAATTCCAAAATTCAGAGACTGTCTGTCAACCCTCTTCAATTTAAAATACAATTAAGCATAATCCGCAATCCGAAGTCCAAAATCCGAAATGTGAGAGTCCGCATTCCGCAATCCGAATTCCGCATTCGTTTAGTCCAATATCTAACATCTTAGTATCAAGTTTTTAACATCCCGCATCTTATCCGCCCGAAGGATACTGTGTTCATAGGGTTTTACCCTCTTTACTATAGATGCGTGGTACCCTTGGGGTTATACCACAAAACACTTCATAAGAGATAGTTCCTATTTTTTCTGCTATTTCTTCTATGGTAATGTTCTCATTACCTTGAGAACCCATGAGTACAACATCATCACCAAGTGAAACCCCCGGTACCTCGGTTACATCAACCATGACCATATCCATGCAGACCACACCCACAATAGGAGCTCTTATCCCTCTAATCAAAACCTCCCCCCTGTTAGATAAAAAACGGCTGTATCCATCTGCGTAGCCGATAGGCAAGGTGCCAATAAGGCTCTCTTTTTTACACTTGAAGGTTCTTCCATAACTAATGCTGGTACCTTTGGAGACCTTCTTCAGGGAGATAATCTTTGTTTTGAGATTCATCACTGGTTTCAAATCAATTACGTGCTTTAACCTCTTTGCAGGATAAGCACCATAGAGCATTATGCCAGGGCGTACTAGATTAAATAAATCTATATTTTTATCAATAATAGCAGCACTGTTTGCTAGATGTTCATAGCGAGGTTGAATGCCCATTTGGTGAAGGTGCTCAATCTGCTGTTTGAAGAGTGTTGCTTGTCTTTGAGTGAATTCCAAACCAGAATGATTATTGTGGCTATTGTCGGCTAGGTGAGACAACACTCCTTCAATTTCTAGGTTGTCTAATTTCAATAATTGTTGGAAAAAGACCTTTGTCTCTGAGGGAAGAATCCCTAATCTCCCCATCCCAGTGTCGATTTTAATATGGATTTTAACCCTGCTTTTACTTTTACTTGCACAGTGGGATAACTCTTTGGCTGATTCTAAATTGTAAATAACAGGAATCAGATCATGGTGCTTAGTATACTCACACTGCCCTTTAAAAAATCCTCCTAGTACGATAATAGGGGTAGTAATGTGGGCATTTCTCAATTCTATTCCTTCTTCACAGGTTGCTACCCCTAGAAAATCTACTCCCAAGTTTTCCAACTCAGAAGAGATTCTGACAGCTCCATGCCCGTAAGCATTAGCCTTAACAACCGCCAGTATTTTTGGTTCTTTACCTAACCTTTTGCGTATTTGATAAAAGTTGGACTCGAGGGCGTCAAGATTAATTTCAGCTAATGTAGGTCTTTGAACTAATAACATTGTGTTAGATTAGGAGTTAAGGTAATTTTGAAAAAAGAAGAAGGAGGTAGAGATCAGAACGTTAGAAAAAAGTTATGGAAGAATAATGCTGCCAGACTTGCTTCTTTTTTCTTTTTGTGCTTGTTCTTTTAAAAATCTAAAGTTTTCCTCTACTGTTTTTATTGCAAAGGGGTGATATACTGATGGTACACCCTCAGGGGCGAAGGCTAGGGCTGCAACAAAGGCACTTTGAGATTCTTCCGCTTTGCCAGTTTTCCATAGAATATATGCAATTTCCTCCAATCTTCTACGAAACAAAAAGCGGTTTTTATCATCAAAGAACAACTTAGCAGTCTTTTTCACAATTTCATTAATTCGCGATTCCTTCTGGTACTCGGTAAGCACTAAAGTACTATTTTCAGCTTCATACAGCTCCTTATAGTGGTCAACGAGAAACTTCCATTCCAGCAACCAAAATGCATATTCACACTTTTCTATCAAGTGTTCAGATTGTTGTAATAAAAATTCTTTAGTTCTGATCTCTTCAGCATTTAGTATAGTATAAATCGCAGCCTTATCAAGATTTGAGTCATGTTTACCAAAAAATTTTTTCCATAAAAAATGGTTGTCCGGGAGTCTCGTACCACTGGCGTGATTTTTTTGAGAGGCTTCCTTGATAAGAAAGTGGCAGTAATTGAGGTCGATTTCAACCAAAGTAACATTTTTATTATTTTCAATTTTAGTCACATAATTTTTAAAATCTTTAGATGTGGTAATAGAAGCTATCAGGTCGTTAATTCCCCTTTGATCACTTATTAAAAATTGAAATATAGTCAGTTCTTGATCGCTCTTGGGCTTAATGGCTAAAATTAATCGCTCGCCAAGAGGATCAATTGTGGTAACATAAGCGATAGGAGAAGGCAATGGTTCCTTCTTCCTTTCTGTTTTAGCCGTTTTGACAGGCTTAGGAGGAGAAACATCTATTCCTTTGCTTTTTAAGCGGTAGAGTGTTTTTTTAATGCTTTTAGATAGCTCCTTATCTTTTGTTTCCTTAAGTAATTGGTTGAGTAAGTGGGCTGAATTTTTATCTGCGAGGGAACCCAAGAGATCAATGACCTTGTGTACGATTTTATTATTTATGTTGAAAATTTTTAAGAGGAGAGGCAGAATCTTTTCTCCCTTAAGATGGATTAACTCCATAAGAATTCCCAGCTGAAATGAAGGAGGTGTTTCACAGAACTTATCAAAGAGTGTAATACTATCCTGAGATTCCAGAGAAGCGCTGATCTCCAATAAGGTTGAAAATTGATTAGCTATTTCTTCTGCCCTATTGGCATTTTCTAATAATTGGTGGTCTATAATGGTATCAGATCTGATGAGATAATGAAGGACATCAATAATTATACTGGGAGAAAGAGTTTCCTTCTGCACTACATTGTTGAGACTCTCAATTAAACTGAACCTCTTAAGGTGAGGAAGAAGATGTTTTATCATAAACTCTTGCTGAGGTATGGGACTTTTGCTAAATTTTTTGGACAGAACAGTGGTGTAATCGATAGTAGAGTTCTCTAATTCTCTTATCTTGCTAAATAGATTGACCGTATCAGGCAGAGGTGAGCATTCTGAAATGATTTCATCTACTATCTTAGAGATTTTAGCTTTATCATCAATAAAAGGTTTAGCCTTTTTCTTAGTTGCTTTTTTCTTCATGTTTTGAAGCTCCTATAAAATGTGGTTGGATTATAGTGAATATTGTTTTGTAAGTCAAAAGGTTTTGTTTTAGCTTTCAGGACAGATGGAGTGTTTTTTTATATATATTTAATTTTTTGATTGTAAACTAATGATTTTAGTATTATATCTCATTATAGAGGATTGAGAAATTTAGGAATTGGGGAATTGATCTTCTGGATACTTGATACTAGATGATGAATTAAACAAATGCGGATTGTGGAATTAAAATCCAGAACCCAAATCTTAAAACAGATTTAAACTTCTAATTTTCAAAATTGAGACCATATATTGCTTAATATTCTTCTTTTTTCCTCAATGCTTCGTGATCTGCTTTCATTTATTTGGGTACTGTCAAAAGTATCATGAAAAAAAAGGGGAAGTATGAAGCAGGGAAAAGAATTTAACCACAGGTCACAGAGAGTAAATGTAAATCTAAAAAAACTCTGTGAGCTCTCTGATTTATATGACTCAAAGAGAATTTCCTTTAAAAGGAAGGTAGTCAAGAAAAACAGAAAGCATTAGGGTTAAGGATAAAGGTAGAGATATAGGGAAATAGATAATAATTGTTCAGTAGAAGATAAAGTGATTTAAGCGTTAAAGGAGGTAGAAGCAACTAACAAAATAGAGGAGGCACAGTGAGAGACCACTATAAGAGCAGTGGATAAAGAGTAGGTGTGTTGATTAAGTTCATCTGTGTTTCAACCATGGTGAGAGGGCACAGAGGGGAGGGAAGAAGAAATCTTTTAACTTATTGATATTTAATATTTTCTCTGTGGTCTCTGTGGTTTAGTTTTGACAATACTTTTATTTATTAAGGGATGATTGATATGGTAAGGACACGATTTGCCCCCAGTCCTACCGGCCATCTACACATCGGCAGTACTCGAACTGCTCTATTTAACTGGCTTTTTTCTAGACATCATGGTGGGGTGTTCATTTTACGCATCGAAGACACCGATAAGGTTCGTTCAACTGAAGAATCAACATTTGGTATATTTGAAGCTCTGAAATGGTTGGGTCTTGACTGGGATGAAGGACCTTTTTATCAAAGTCAAAGAATAAATATTTATAGAGAACATCTAGAAATTCTTTTAAACCAGGGAAAAGCCTATCGTTGTTACTGTGATCCCGATGAAGTGGAAGAAAAGAGGAAGCAGGCTCTCTCTCAGGGTAAAAAACCAAAATATGACGGAAAATGTCGAGAATTAACCAAGGATTATCCTGACAAGCCCTTTGTTATCAGATTTAAGGCCCCTCAGAGCGGGCAGACAGAGGTGAATGACCTGATAAAAGGTAAAATTATCTTTGAAAATCAAGAACTTGATGACCTCATTCTCTGTCGCAGAGATGGCACCCCCACCTACAATTTTGTAGTGGTAGTCGATGATGTTACCATGAAGATAACCCATATTATTCGGGGGGATGACCATTTGAATAATACTCCAAAGCAGATTTTATTATATCAAGCGTTAAACTATCCATTGCCTCAATTTGCCCACATGCCTCTCACTTTGGGTAAAGATAAGACTAGGCTTAGCAAAAGGCACGGTGCTACCTCTATTATGGCTTATAAAGAAATGGGATACCTTCCCCAGGCTATGGTCAATTTTTTGGTGAGGTTAGGGTGGTCTTACGGCGATCAGGAAATCTTTAGTAAAAATGAGTTGATTGAGAAATTTAGTCTTGAAAATGTGGGAAAGTCAGCAGGAATTTTTAATCCTGATAAACTGCTTTGGTTAAATGGGCACTATATCAAACAGGAGACTGATGAAAACCTTGCCGGATTGCTAATTCCCTTTCTTGAAAAGAGAGGAGTTAAGGCGGATGAAAAGCAGTATCTTATTAACATCGTCAAGGGCTTTAAGGAAAGGTGTAAAACCTTGGATGAAATGGCTGATGCTGCATTGTTTTATTTTAAAGACGAGATGGTCTATGAACCAAAAGCTTCAAAAAAATTTTTAACACCTGAGATGTCAGATATTTTTACTGAAATAATAAACCACTTAGAGAAAACCAAGGATTTTAGTGAGAAGAAGATTGAAGCCATTTTTAATCAGATTCAATCTGAGCGTAACATTACCTTAGGTCAGCTTGCCCAGCCACACCGTGTTGCCTTAACGGGGGGTATTGCCAGCCCAGGGATTTATGAGGTGATGTCTAATCTAGGAAAGGAACGGGTGATAAAGAGACTAAGGGATGCAATTGCATTTATAAAAGATTCTGAAAAGTGAATGCTATAAATACAAAGAAAAAGTCTATAAGAGATATAGCAGGGTGCATGGTCAATGAGTATGAACAAAAGATGTATGATGAGCTTTTGCCCTATGACTGGGATAAGATCTATCTCTCCTTTAAAAAAGAAATGATCATGTTTCATAACATTGTCCATCTGGCCAAGAATACACCGGAAGAGAAGATGCCCACTATTTCAGGTTGTACGCCTACTCAGTATTTACCCTTGATGAAAACTATAGAGAGGATTTATGACTCGATCAGAAGGCTTGAGGAAGTTCCCAAGCAATTTCTACACCCCACGAGGGTAGTAGTGCCCATTAACTCAAAGATTAGAGAGTTTGTTAAAGATCAGGGGATTGATCTAGTAGGGTTTACCACACTAGAGCCTAGTTGGGTTTTCCCTTCTTCAAATAATTGGACTTATCCTCAAACGCATCAGCCGATAAAATACAATCATGTGATTTCCTTGGGGATGGAGATGAGCCATGACGTTTTAAATATTAATCACTTTCCCGACACTGAAACGTTATACGAGGTGCTTCGAACCTATGCGAGGCTTGGTGAGGCAGTTGAGAGGGTTACAGAATTTATAAGGGGGCTTGGCTTTCAAGCTCGAGGTCACCATCCCTATGCAGGAGATTTCCTCTACTCAGCGCATGCGGTTAAGGCTGGAT
>Ga0111209_1020_pt1 | contig 10435 bp, 11 predicted proteins | sample DeeMarSWOR152_54_FD_80381 | JGI IMG/M metagenome (GOLD analysis project Ga0111209, IMG submission 80381) | Deltaproteobacteria bacterium DG_8
TCTATTACTTAGGAAAGCTATAATTATATTATACTTATTAATCCAATAGGGTGAATTGTCATTTGAGCTTTGGAATTTTTCATTTTAAATGATAAACATATCATGCATCTTAAATCATTCATAATGCATTCATAATATCTTTTTATAAAACGTATCGGAGTCTTCCTCATCATAGGGCTCATCTGTATAGATAAGCACATACATCATCTCTGCACCTACATTTTCAATAGCATGTGAAATGTGAGGAGGAATCCTTATAGTTTTAATATGTTCCTCATTTAGCATCAACTCTTCTCGCTCTCCCGAATGATTATCCACCAATACCAGCCGCGCTTCACCTTTTAACACACAAAACCACTCAAACTTCCGGGTATGATAGTGATTCCCTTTTACGTAACCAGGATAAGCAGTAGTCACCATAAACTGTCCAAACTCCTTGTTTCGAACAAGCTCCTCCTTTCGGATAATCTCAGCTACCCAACCTCGCTCATCCTTCTTCATATTCAGCGTGCTAACCTTAACTCCTTTCATCTACCATTCCTCTTAAACCATTCATAAGTCAGCTTCAATCCTTCTTTAATTTCTATCTTGGGAATCCAGTTGAATTTTTCTCTACACTTGGTATTATCTCCCCGCCAGATTACTTCCTCATCTTGCGAGCCATCCTGATATTCCACCTTGGTTGTCCTGCCTGAAATCTCAGACAATATCCTGATAATTTGATTAATAGTCACCACTTTCCCACAACAGAGATTAACTATTTCTACCCCCTCTGGTTTATAGTGAATAGCTCGTAAAAGCACCTCAATCACATCACTGATATAAAGAAAATCTCTGCCTTGCTCACCTGATCCATAAACCGTAAAAGACTCACTCTTAGACAAAAGATCACAAAAAGTAGAAATCACCGAATTATAGTAAGGTTTACACCTTGGCCCAAAGAAATTTGATCCCCTGAAAACAATACTTCCAAATGAATAACAGGAAATAATCTCCTCAGCAGCCTTATTAGAAACACCATAAATGTTCTTAGGATGTGTTGGGTGAAGTTCGTTTATGAGTTCCGACCTTTTAGGCTCCTTATATACCTGGAAAGAGGACATATAAATTAATCGAATATCCCGTTTGGCATACGCAGTGAGAGCCTCCAGAAGATTTAAGGTACCGAGGGTATTTACTTTGATCAAGTTCTCATTGGTATCCCTGTTTAAACCGGCTAAATGGATGATCACCTCTTTACCTTCTACAAAGGACCTCAGACTTTCTATCTGCAAGAGATTGTGCCTCCTTTTATCAAAAGGTTCAACCTCCACTCCAGACATGGAGATTAAAGCATCTAACAAGTGGCTACCAACAAAACCATAAGCTCCCGTAATACCAACCTTCATCGTGATTTGATCCATTCCTCGGTTCTCGCAATACCCTCTTTAAGGCTCACACTCGGTTTCCATCCCAGAAGTGATTGAGCCCTAGAATAGTCGCAACGTAGTTTAGCTATCTCTGATTGAGGATGGTGGTGAGGTAGATATCTCACTCTCTTCTTATCCCTACAAATAAGCAGTGCAAGTTCAGTGATGGAAATATCCCTGCCTGTTCCTGCGTTGATTATCTGGCCAATGGCCTCTTCAGCAAAAGAAGCTTTTAAAAGAAAATCAACACAGTCCTCTACATAGAGGAGGTCACGAGTTTGGGTACCATCACCAAATACCTCCAGTTCTTTCCCTTCTAAGTTTCTCTTAATAAAAATGGAAACCACTCCCCCCTCCATACCACTTTTCTGAAAAGGACCATAGGTATTAAAGGGTCTACAAATAACTACAGGTACACCATATCCATAACAGTAGGACTCTGCTAAATTCTCTGCAGCTAGTTTCGAACCAGCATAAGGCGAAACAGGGTTTAATCGGTGCTGTTCATTGATAGCCGTAGATGAACGAGCCAGATCATAGACCAAACAGGTACCTACCAGAACAACCTTAGTTCCATATCTTCGAGCTTCTTCTAATATATTGTACGTCCCTATCACATTTGTGGTAAATGTCTTCTCAGGATCGTTAAAGCTCTCTTGCACATTTATTTGTGCTGCGAGGTGGATACAGATATTAAAGCCTTGGAAAAAAAGCTCTCTTATTAACTCTTTTTTTCTTACATCTCCCTGAATAAACTCTTTGAAAGCTCTCTTTTGGCGCAGTTCTCTTAGATTGCCTTCACTCCCATTAGATAAGTCATCGAGTACCCACACTTCAATATCCCTATCCATCTCAAGCAGCCCTTTCACAACCCACCTTCCGATAAATCCAGCCCCACCAGTAAGCATTACTTTCACTTAACATTCCTCCGATACCACTCAGCAGTTCTTTTTAATCCCTCTTCCAATGAATATCGAGGTTCCCATCCTGTCTTTTTTTTAATTTCAGAATAGTCTGCCTCCAGGGAGATGAGATCAGCTGAACGCCCTTGCTGGTAAATAATTTTAGAAGATGAACCCGTGATAGTTAAAATCATCTTTGCCAGATCTTTGATAGAGGTTTGCACTCCTGTTCCTATATTAAAAATCTCACCAGCAATCTCCTTGCCCTTCTCGATAACCAACACATAAGCATGGACAGCATCCTTTACATATTGAAAATCCCTGGTCTGCTCACCCCGATTATGAACAATAAGAGGTTCTCCTTTAAGGGATTTTACCAGGAAATTCGAGACTACACCAGCGTTTCCACTGATATCTTGATTCTCACCAAAGGTATTGAAATTCCTCATGATGACTACTGGGTAGCCATACCACTGATACATGGCATAACAATGTTTTTCTGCCGCCAACTTGGTCACAGCATAGATACTTCGAGGAAGCATGGGGTGATTAACATCCATGGGGGTGTAAATAGGATTACCATAAACCTCTGGTGAAGAACCATAAATAAGAAGAGGCCACTTTTTCGTTCTCACCAGTGTTTGCATAAAGCAAAAGGTTCCATATTCGTTATTCTTAAAATATTCTTCCTGTCTTTCCATAGATTCTGGAATAGAGATATATGCAGCTAAATGTACTGCTACATCTAAATTCATCTCATCAATCTCTTCGAGGGTCAAATCATAAAATTTACCCTCGATGAATTTAAACTTTTGCTTAAACTCCTCTGATTTAATAAATGGATCTTTTTCAAAATATTCTCGGGAAAAATCATCTACTCCAATCACTTGGCTGACTTCTTCCCTCCTTACTAATTCATCCACTAAATGAACGCCATAGAGACCTGCAGCGCCCGTAACTAAGATTCTCATTCCCACTCCTTCCTTAACTTCCTGGTTGAACATTAAAACATATCTACCCACATCATGGTAGTGTGTTGAATATACTTACTATAATGCACCTAATTGCTGATCACTGAATACTTAACTAACCAATTATCGTCTTCTCATTGGAAATACTGTTGTTATAAAGGCATAAAAGCCCTTTAAAATCCTAAAAATAGTACTGGGATGCTTAGCTATTCTTAAAATATATCCCCAAATAATGCACGGTCTCAGATAAAATTCTTTCAACATTTTTCTGGTATAGCTATTGAGTCTCTCTTCATCTAAACCCTTAGGAATAAAAACAGGTTGTAGTAGATTCATTTTATCCCAATCATTATTAAAAATCCCGTAGTGGTGAGCCGTCTTATAGAGCTCAGATCCCGGGAAAGGGGTAAGCATCATTACACTAATATCATCCAGGGGTATCTTCTTAGCAAAATCTATAGTTCTATTTATTGTCTCTTCATTCTCTAAAGGATGACCCATCATAAAAAATCCCTTAGTTAAAATTCCCGCTTCCTTGGTCCAGGCAATTGTTTGCTCCACCTGAGCTAGATCAATCTTTTTCTCCTCCAGGTCAAGAATATGCTGGGCTCCACTCTCAATACCATATCCTATCCCCCAGCACCCAGCTTTGCGCATCAGCTTCAATATTTTTGGGGTTACCATATCTACTCTTCCCAGACATGACCAGGACAAATCCAATCCTTCTCTTAAAATACCATCACATATCTCAATTAATCTTGATTTAAATAACACAAAAGTATCATCTTCTACGAGTAATTCTTTTATCTTATATCTATGAACCAACTCCTTTATCCAGGTGATGATATATTCAGAACTAAAAGCCCGACAACGATTGCCAAAGACTGATCGATCACAAAAGATACACCGGTTAGGACACCCCCTACTAGTTACAATAGAAGCAGCAGGAAAACGTGCCATCTTGAAAGGAGGAGGATGAAACGCTTTGGGAAAGCCTGCAAGAAGGTCGTGGGCTGGAAAAGGAAGTTGATCCAAATCTTCTATCAACTCTCTTGGTGCAGTAAGAGTTAGATGCGCACTCTCCTTCCCACCATTGCCTCCCTTAGCTCTGTAAATGATACCTTTAACCTGTTTCAGTTCTTCACCACTCTCCAGTGACTTTAATAACTCCACTATGGTTGCCTCACCCTCTCCAATCACACCCACATCAAAGTCCGAGAATCGCTCCATGGTCTCCTGAGGAGTTGCGCTGATATGAGGTCCTCCAACGATGATGATAGTATCCTTGTTAATTAGCTTTACACGTTTTGCTAGTTGAGCAGCAGCACCAATTGAGAAAGTGGTAGCAGACAGTCCTACATAGCAAGGCTCAACCTCTTTGATTTTCTGGAGCACCTGCTCTTGATCTAAATCCCTGGCAGCAGCCTCAATTACCTGAGAGTTGAATCTCTCCCGCCTAACTACTGCAGCTATTGAGATTACACCTAGTGAAGGCATTGCATTGCCCGCCTTAGCCCATGAACCATATCGTTCTTTGAGAGACAAGGGGGGAGTCATAAAAACTATAATGCTCATAGATATACTCTTTAACCCTTAGAAGTCCATACCAAAATAAAGTTAATAAGGACGCATTTTCGCAGATTTACCCCGTTAGAAATTAATGATAGGAATTATTTTTTTACTTTTTAATAACATGTTTTCTATTAAAATTCCAGAAATTAACAATGCATCTATATCAAGGTAAACCCTGTTAGAAAATCTGGATGAAGCTTTTTTTACCCTGTTAAGTAAACGACTGATCTCAAAACGGATGGCTTGACCGCCTGCCCGCCTGCCCACCAGGGGCCAGTGAGCTCCCTGGCCGGACAGGCAGCCAGATCTTTTTTTACCAGGACGGGTGAAACAAAGGAAGCACGAAAGTGCCGATAGTTTCCTTTGCAATCCCGGGCAAAGCACGGTTCTAAAAGCACACAATTAAATAAATCTCTTGTATTTCATATCCATTTTGATACACTAGCAAAATATTAATAGTCAGTTATTATCATTGATTCAAAAGAATCATTACCATGATTCTGAAAGAAAACCAGATATCAAAAAATGATATCCTGAAATACGAGTTATCTCTTCCCCTCAAAATTCAAGCTAGGATAAAGTTTCCTACAGAGGTTAGAGTGCTCAACTATGCCCCCTTGGCTTTCCAGTACTATTCCACAACAGGTAAGCTCCTCTCCTGCTGTGATGACGATAAGAGAGTTGATTTTCTCACTTATGTTCGCAGCTTATACCTTGACTATAAACCCATTTCTGAAAAAATATTACAGGATATGCTTAGTGGCTAAAGTCAATAGAGAAAAGATAAAATTATTAGTAGGTGAAATAAAACAAGCGCTTAAAAATCTGAGAGATTACTCTCATCTTGGTATGGAAAAAGTCCTAAATGACTCTACTATACTTGGAAGTATAAAATATAACTTCATTGTTGCAATTCAATCCTGTATTGATATCTGTAATCATACCATTGCCAAGGAACAGGCAAGGGCTCCTGAAGATTACGCTGACTGTTTTAAGATCCTTGGTGAAATGGGCATTTGGGAAAAAGATTTTACCGAACGCCTGATACAAATGGAAAGATTTAGAAACTTGCTTGTCAGCCTTTATGGGGAAGTAAACAATCAAAAGGAATATGAAACTCTTCAAAAAGACATAGATGAATTTGATTTCTTTTTGGAAAAGCTGGGAAAATATCTAGATTACGCTTAAGCTTTCAGCAATCAGTAATAAACTTAACGTAAACATTTACTGCAGAGACCACTGAGACCGCGGAGATGAATAAAGATAAAGTATTAAAAGATGGTATCTAGTAATTGGCAATAATTTTTCAGATTCTCTGCGTGCCCTGCGTCCTCTGCGGTGAAATATAGTAAAGCTGAATAGTTACAACTTACTAAAAATAAGGAACTGTGAATTGAACTCATTAGCTAAAATCCTAACAATTATCCCGGCTTTTAATGAGGGGAAAACCATTGCCCAAGTAATTGGTGGTATCCAAGAAAACGCACCTTACTGCGACATCCTGGTAATTAATGATGGTTCTCCCGATACCACCGCCGAGCATGCTAAAGCTGCAGGTGCCAAGGTCATCCATCTGCCATTCAATATGGGATACGGGATTGCTCTGCAGACAGGTTATAAGTATGCTCTAGAGAAAGGGTATCACTATATGGTACAAATGGATGGTGATGGGCAACATGATCCTCAATATATTAAAGATCTTTTAGAGGTGGTTACATCTGGGAAAGCTGATGTTGTCATAGGATCAAGATTTTCGAAAAATAATAAGACTTATACCTATAGAACTGGATGGATTAAAAAAACAGGAATTATACTGTTTGCCAACATCACCTCAATTATCATAAGGCAAAAAGTTTCAGATCCTACTTCAGGATATCAAGCCCTTAATCGAAAGGTAGCAAAATTTTATGCCAGTGAGTCATACCCCTGTGACTATCCTGATGCTGATGTTATCATTATGCTTCATCGGGCAGGTTTTCAGATTAAAGAGGTTCCTGTAGTTATGCACCAAAATAGAAACAAGAAATCAATGCACAGTGGTCTGAAACCACTTTATTACATCTTTAAGATGCTACTTTCCATCTCTCTCACCCTCTTGCGAAAAAGAGAACCACTAAACCAGAGAGACTAGAGGATATGCCCTTAAGACAGAAGATCTTTGCTATTATCATCAGCCTTTCTCTTCTTTTATTCATCGTTGAGTTGGTACGGCGAAAAAAGTTGAGAGAAGAATATTCCTGGCTCTGGTTGCTAACGGGAACTATAATCCTGATATTGGCTCTGTGGTATGACCTGTTGCAATGGATAACACATCTCATTGGTGCAAGACTTCCAACGTCTACGCTCTTTTTCCTAGGACTGGTTTTTCTCATCCTGATCGCTATTCAGTTCTCGATAAAGGTATCAGAATTAAATAATCAGGTTAAAAATTTAACACAAGAAAATGGACTACTCAAAAATAGGATTGAAGAGATAGAAGAAGAAAAAACCTCCACAGATAGAAATGAAAAAAGGAGAGATTACAATGGGGAAAAAGGGGAAAAAAGAGAAATTTAAAGGCACCACAGGTAATCTAACTACTCAGGTAAGCAGAGCACCTTATGCTGATAAACAAATAAGTCTTAAAAACATTATTTTTTCCCTTATCTTTATTACAATTCTGGGTACCATCATCTACTCTAATACGTTTGATGCCTCCTGGCACTTCGATGATAACACGGCTATTGTAGAAAATTATAGTATCAGAGATCTTAAAGGAACTGTCCTCGGTGGAGGGTCAAGGTGGATTGGTTTCATTAGCTTTGCGCTCAATTACCATTTTGGAAAGCTTGATGTGTTTGGTTACCATCTGGTCAATATCTGTATTCATCTCATAAGTGCAATTCTGGTCTACTTTTTAGTGCTTTTAAGCTTTAAGACACCCTATTTAAAAGACACCAAAATCTCTCACTACAAAGCATCTCTTTCATTAGCTTCTGGCCTAATCTTTGTAGCCCATCCAATTCAAACCCAAGCTGTAACATACATTGTTCAGCGCTTTACTTCATTGGCTACACTCTTTTATCTTTTCTCCCTTGTTCTCTTCATCAAGGCACGATTACAAAATCTAGGAGGAAAAAGGTTTTACTCTCCTTCACATCTGGGATGCTATCTAGGTTCTCTACTAGCTGCTTATCTGGCAATGAAAACGAAAGAAATTAGCATTACCCTACCAGCAATCATTCTACTTTATGAATTCTGCTTTTTTAGCCCATCTCTAAGAGCACTCTTAAGAAAGCTCCCTTATCTCATCCCTTTCTTGCTAACCTTTTTCATCGTTCCTCTCTCTCGCTATGGAATTGGACTGATCGGAATATCTGGTGGTACCTTTATAGGAATAGCAGAAGTCGGTGACGTTATTGGACAGGCAACCCAGGAAACCAAAGCTATTCCACGAACACATTACCTTTTAACTCAATTTAATGTCATTGTAACCTACATTCGATTACTGTTCTTTCCTGTCAATCAGAATCTTGACTACGACTATACTATCTCACGTACACTCTTCGAATTTCCAACCCTTCTCTCTTTTCTCTTTCTAGTATTTACAGTTATCTTTGGTGTTTGGATGTTCAGGAGGTCACGGCTAATTTCTTTTGGCATTTTCTGGTTTTTCGTCACCTTATCTGTGGAATCAAGCATTATTCCCATAAGAGACGTTATCTTTGAACACAGAGTTTATCTTCCCTCCGTTGGTTTTGTTATATTTTTAACAGTAGCTATTTATCAGATGATGGAACAGATAAAGGCCAAACCACAAAGGACTGAATAGTGGGCTGGTATGACTCTAACCTTAAAAAACCACCTTTCAAATGGCTCATCCCTTTTGAAAGTCTATATAGTAATAATCACAACTATGCATTCTCGCCACCAACCACAGGAATAAAATCTGGCATCGAGAAGAAACCCTCTGGCTAGATAACATTACAAAAGCCCCTCTCATGGCTCAGCTTCACAATAACCTTTGAATAGTCTATAAAATAAAGGCTGGTAAAAAAACTTTTAACACTGATCAAATAAAAATGCAGAATGCAAGATATACGATGCAAGATCCAAGATAAAAAACTATAACCTATCATACACCATGTATATTATATCTATGGCTGTTCGATTAAAGATAGAGATTATCCCCTTTGCTATCATCTTCTGCTACTTACTGGCAACTTATCAGAGAAACGCTATCTGGATTGATGATTACACTCTTTGGAAGGATACGCTAACTAAATCTCCTCAGAAACCAAGGGTGCATAATAATCTAGGTTTAATCTATCTTGATCAGGAGCATTACAAGAAGGCTACTCTCGCATTAAAGACTGCCTTAGATAAATCAATCAAATTACTTATCAAGGCTTATCCTACCCTTCTTAATAAGGGAGATAGTGAAAAAGATATAGAATCACTTCCCATTTTAAAGTATGCTCCTTATATTGCTGAGATATACAATAATCTTGGAAATAGCTACCAACGACTGGAGAAGTGGAATCAAGCCACTGCTTACTATAAAAAAGCACTGAGACTAAAACCAACATACGCTGAAGCTCACAACAATTTGGGGACCATCTATAATCAAAAAGGTCAATCTGATAAAGCTATTGAAGCATTTAAAAAGGCTTTGAAGTTAAAACCACTCTATCCAGAAGCCTATAACAATCTAGGAACAACTCTTAAAGAAAAAGGATTATACCAGCATGCCATTGAATCATATAAAAAAGCTCTAACCTTAAAACCAGATTATTTGAAGGCCCATTTCAATCTAGCATTACTCTACAATGATAGGGGAGCTTACCAGCAGGCAATTGATCAATTCAGTGAAATTCTTACATTTCAACCAGAGAGAGCAGATGTATATTACAATATGGGAAATGCTTATAGACACTTGAGACTACTTGATGAAGCAATAAATGCTTATAATCAGGCCCTTATCATTGATCGCAATATGATTAACGCCCACTATAATCTAGGAATTACCTATAATCAGCGAGGAAAATACGATAAAGCTATACAATCATTCAAGAACACCTTACAATTAAAGCCTGATCATATTGATGCTTACAACAATTTAGGGATTGCCTATTATAGTAAAGGAATATATCAAGAAGCTACTGCTGCCTATAACCAAGCAATTTGTCTAAATCCTAACTTTACTGCATCTCATTTAAATCTTGCTCTCATCTATGGAGAACAAGGAGATGTAAATAAAGCCCTCTATCACCTTAATAAAGCATCAACTGTGGATCCCTCTCACCCTAAATTAGGCCTGATCAGAAGAAAAATCTTGGAACGGAAATAGGAAAAACTGTCTAATGAGTAAGTCCACAGGTTGTATAATACTGCTGATTCTTCTCTACACCCTGGGAACCTATCAAAGAAACAAGGTGTGGAAGGATTCACTAAGTCTATGGGAAGACAATGCTGAGAAGGCACCTAATAAGGCTCGTGCACTTAATGGATTAGGTCTTGCTTATAGTGATAGAGGTTTGACTGATAAGGCTATAGAGATACTCAACAGGGCTCTACGCGTTGATCCCAACCATATAAAGGC
>Ga0111209_1029_pt1 | contig 10370 bp, 6 predicted proteins | sample DeeMarSWOR152_54_FD_80381 | JGI IMG/M metagenome (GOLD analysis project Ga0111209, IMG submission 80381) | Deltaproteobacteria bacterium DG_8
CTTCACCCTCAAATCTCTGGGCAACGGTTTCTGCCTGGAGAGCAGAAAGTATTATATGATCACTGTCTGTAATAATGATGGAACGTGTTTTTCTACCTTGGGTTGCATCAATCAATTTTCTGCCTTCTCTGGCTTCCTCTTTCAGTCTCTTCATAGGAGCAGAGCTGATAGCTACAATTGCTACCACCCGAGAAGCTACCACAGTATTTCCAAAGCCAATATTTAGTAACTTAGACCTCACTACTGTTCCCCACTAAGAATCCGCAAAATCTAACTAGAATGAATGTGGAAGTGCTCTATTCAATATTCTGCACCTGTTCCCTAATTCTCTCCAGTTCATTTTTGATTTCTACCACTTTAAGCGATATTTCTGCATGGAAAGATTTAGAACCTATGGTATTTACTTCTCTATGAATCTCCTGGATTAAAAAATCTAATCTCCTCCCAATTGCATCTTCTGAATATAACCAGCTCTTAAATTGAATAAGATGGCTTTGAACCCTCACCAATTCTTCTGTAATGTCACTTTTCTCAACTAAATAGGCTACCTCTTGGGCAAGCCTTGATTCATCAATCTCAATGTTGTTACAGAGAGCACGTATCTTTTCTCTTAAATCCCTTTGTTGATCTCTAAATGCTGAATTTGAAATGGATTTGATTTTATCAAGCATGTGCTCAATACCCTTAAGCCGTGAAAGAAAATCTTCTCTTAGTAGTGAACCCTCAGCTTTTCGCATCTTCACGAGCTCATCTAAGGCAGAAGAGAGGGGATCTTTCAGCACCTCCCACTCATAAACCTGATTTTGAGTAGTGAATTGAGAGATAATAACGTCTTTCTGTGTGAGAATATCATTGAGCGTGATCTCTCCAGGCAACTGTAAACTTTCCTTTAATTGCTTCAGGAGAAGATAGTAACGTTGTGCTAGAGGTATGTTTAATTCTAAATTCGATTCCTCTTCCTCTTCACTTCCAAACTGAATGGAAAGATCAATTCTTCCCCTGCTGATTCGGTTTAAGATAAGTCTTTTAATTTCGTTTTCAAGAGGGGAGCATTTTTGGGGAATTCGCAGGCAAATATCACAATATCGATGATTGTTTGATCTCACCTCAACCACAATCTTTTCCCCTCTTACCACAGATTCCGCCCGTCCATAACCAGTCATGCTTTTTAACATCTTCACACCTCTTTATAATCTGATGCAAAAAACCTCTTAACTTGATTACTTAGGAACTTGCTTTTTGACAAGTGATTCAGTGCCCATCGCATGGAGCATAGGGCATAGATCATAGAGTTTTTCTTTGTGCTCTTTGCACTATGAGTTCTCATTCCGCAATCCGCATTCTTTTAATCCAGTATCCAGCATCTAGCATCTTGTCAGTCCTAAGGGCGTTAGGTTAAAATTCCTTTAAGCTGTACTTTATATCTCTCCCTCAACCTATTCATTATTTCTATAATCTCTGCTGAACCATAATCAGGGTAAGTCCACTCTAAGGGTTGAAAGCTCTTCTTCTTGTAAATGAGGGTTAAGTCAGCATAGACTCCATTCCTCAAATAAGGTCGATGAGCATACTTTTTGTTTGTAGCTAAAATCAGATGATCAAAAGCTATATAACCCGGATCGCAATTGACCTTCCTATTTCCCTCTCCATCTTTATGCTTAGCTTCAAGCTCATCAGTACATCGCTTGACCTCGGGTAGCATATCAGGCTCAATCAGTTTTTCAAAAGTTATAAATCTCCTCATCAGGTTTTCTCCTATCTCAGCTTGATAGTAAGTGGTAGTAGTAAAAGGAATGAATCTACTCATAAAATCTATTCCACCATATGCTTGAGAAAGCTCAGCGGTAACGAAGGCAATGAGACTTCTATCCTTTGAGATAAGACTAGTTATCAACTTTACAGGCGTGGGGGGGGAGGGTTTACTCATCCTCTCAGAATGGGTCTACAGTTATGTTATCGATAAGCTCCTTAGGCCTTACCATAGCAGTTCCCAACTTACTAACAACAATACCAGCAGCATGATTGGAGATCCTAGCAGCTTCCTCATAAGAGGCACCTACAACCAAAGCCATGGTGAGCACTGCTATTACCGTATCTCCTGCACCGGTAACATCATAAACCTCTTTTGCCTTAGTAGGGATATGGGTAACCTTACTTTTTCTTCTCTCAAATAGAGTCATTCCCTCCTCTCCCCTGGTAATAAGAGCTGCATCACAGGCTAGAGTGCTAAGTAACTTCTTACCTGCCTTCACTAGATCCCCCTCGCTCTCGATCTCGATACCACTCACCCTCGCAGCCTCTTTTTTGTTAGGGGTAATGATGCTTGCATGCTTTTTATATAAGGTGTGATTAGTAAATTTAGGGTGATCTACACAAATAATCAATCCCTTACGCTTAGCCAGGGGTAACATCTCCTTTAATAAAGCAGTGGAAATAACCCCTTTTCCATAATCAGAGATGATAAGGGCATCAACACCTTTAAATTCTTCTTTAAGGTAGGATAGTATCTTCTTTCTGCTTGAATGAGCGATGTGCGTCCTTACTTCTTGATCATAACGCACTACCTGCTGACGCTGATCAGCTATGATTCTCGACTTCACAGTAGTTTGACGATCACATTCTGGAATGATTCCACTCGCATCGATACCTAAACTTTTTATTTCATTAGTAAATTTGTTTCCCATTTCATCATTTCCCACAACACCACAAATAAATCCCTTTCCCTTAAGCGCATGAATATTGATCAAGACATTAGCTGCTCCTCCCAGACAATACCTTTTTTCAACCACCTTAACCACTGGAACAGGAGCTTCAGGGGAAATGCGCTCTGCTGTGCCATAAATAAACTCGTCAATCATGAGATCACCAATCACTAAGATCTTAGCCTGAGAGAAATTTTTTATATGAGATATTAAAGGTTCAGAAACTGAAAAACTCATGGTGAGAACCTTTGGTTATTTATTTTACTTTGAGGGTACTCATAGAATTTAGCCTGTTTAAAACTTTCATGTTATATAACAGTATTTGCTTTGTCAATAACAATTAAAATAAGACTTTGATAGTTATCTCACAGGCTCTCTTTATGGTGATGTGGGGAAAAATAGTCTTAGAGAAAAGAGAGAGTGAGTAGATTCTATCGTCTTACCTGTAAGAGAAGATAGATACCGAGTGATCCAAAGAGGATATTAGCTACCCAAGCGGAAAGCAAAGGAGGCAGTACACCACCTCTGCCCAATGAGAGGCTAAAGTTGAAAAAAACAAAATAGATAAAACCAATAATCACACTCATCCCAATCCCCAGTGCTATGCCTCCACCCTTGCCTATCCTCAGTGCAAAGGGAATAGCAAGGATGGGCATAATTAAACAGATGAAGGGGAAAGATATCTTAGCATGAAGATAGGGAATATATTCTGGAATCTGGTATCCTGCCTTTTCAATCTTATTAATATAGTCTTTGAGTTCAGCGTAGCTCATCTCCTCTGGTTCCCTTCTGGCTACCTTGAAATCATCAGGTGTCTCTTTTAAGGGGATGATTTTTTCTTCTGCAGTTTCTATTTCCTTCTTCATCGAACCATCTGGATTAAAGGTTCTAATGGCAAGATTATAAAAGTGCCATTTATTGTCTATCCATTTGCCCAGCCTGGCATCCAATCTTCGGTTCAATGTAAATTTTTGATCGAAAAAATAGATGGTAATTCCCTGAAGTGTATTACTTTTATGCTCAAAAAGCTCAATGTTACAAATAGCATCTTCACTGCGATACCAAAATCTGTCTTGTTTCAATAAGCGTGGCCCTTTCTTTCCCTTGATTTTGATGTTCTCAATATATTCTGCCTTTTGACTTGCATGGGGCAATATAAACTCTTGGTTAGCAAAAGAAATGAGCACTATACAACCGTTCAGGATGAGCAAAGGCGTTATTATCTTATAGACATTTATTCCACTAGCTTTCATAGCAATGATCTCATTATTTCTGGAGAGAAGGGCGAGGGCTAAAAAGATTGCCAGAAGTATAGCCATGGGGACCATCCAGTAAAACATCTGTGGAATCTTGTATAAACAGAAAAGTACCGTAAGGAAAAAGGGCGGATTATATTTACTAAGGCTGTCAAGATATTGTATGGAGAGGTCTATTACAAAGAACAATCCCACACAAGCACCTAGGCATAAGAAGAATATTTTTAAGAATTCCCTAATGATATACTTGGTAATAATAGTCAAGATTAAATCCTAAACTTAGGGCTAATAGGATGATAGATACTGGATTAAAAGAACAGTGATTACGGAATTAAAATCCAAAATCCGAGATTTAAAATATTATTATCTATCCCATGGTCACTGAATCACCTGATAAAAAAGCAATTTCCTAGCTGATCATGTTGTTGAAGAATTCATCCTTTCCTGATACTGTCGAACCTGATAAACAAATGCCTCAAGCCTCGTTTTTGTGTTACTCTCCTTCTGTCCATCATAGGCAATGTTGAGAAGTGGTACATTATTATGAGCCTCCCGACACCTTTTCAGAACGGCATTAACAATGGTGCCAGGCATACAGGTAAATGGCATGGTGTTGATAAGACCACTTGCACCCTTTTGGGTAAAATCGACTGCTTTGCCTATGCTCAATATGGCTTCCCCCTCAAAAGAGGGATGAAGGTAGGCAGTAGCGTTTCTAATGATCTCTTCTGTTTTAGGTTCAGAGTGTACCCTTAAAGATTTTTTAAAATTTCTCATGAGCCGATGCTCTACTGCCTTTTGAACCTCATTAGTAAGGAAGGTAGCAAGGAAGTTGCGATAGTTTCCCGTTCTTAAGCTCCTCCGTTTACTGGTATAATTAGTGTACAGGATCCACTCAGCTATAGGTGGTAACCATACTTCACATCCTAATTGCTCGATGTTCCTAACGAGATCTTCATTACTAAACCTATTGGATCGTATATAGATCTCACCTACTATCCCTATGATGGGTTTCCTCCCATCGCTCGTTACCTCAATAGTGTTAAAGTCAACACTTGCTTTCTTTATAAGCGGTGATATCGCTTGTCTTTTTCTTATTGCCTGACAAATCTTTTCTAAGTAGTGTTGGTATAGTTCTTCACTCTCTCCTAGATGTTTCTCGTAAGGTCGAACCTCCCTTAATCTTTTTTGCAGCAGATCTACTGAGACCACTCCCTTCCAGGCTAACCTGGAAAACCCTTTCCCTACTTCTCCCAGTTCACGATAAAGATACTCATCTTGATCCGGGGCAAAAATAGGAACTTGTGAAAATCCCATCTCATCTAAAACCAAACGATGAAAACGATTATACTGTCCAAATCGGCAAGGACCTCTCCCTGAGGCCATGAAAAAGGCTGCTCGATCGGGATCAAATTCAGCCTTTTGTGTCATCTTGATCATATCACCAGTGGTTAAAATACAGGGGTAGCATTCTCTGCCTGAGGTTAATTTTCTTCCCCACCTTAAGGTTTCCTCATCTGATTCTGGCAAAACGGTAGCTTCAAGCCCACAGGCCTCAAAGGCAGCTACTATAGCATAGCTATGATCTGCCATATTGGGAATGTAAATCCTCCTCTTTTTATCTGGTAGGCCTTGAGCTGCTGATTTCCTAGTTACTGTCCTGACAGGTTTTTTTCGAATATTTTTGAGACTATCTAGGTAAGCCTCTATGCGGGTAATAATACCTACATCAGAGCTGTGCTCGTCAATTTCAATAGTAAGATATGGGATTTCTCCCATTTTTTCTTTGAAAAAATGGGAGATAAAAGAATCAGGCCCACAGCCAAAGTTAGTGAGATAGATCGCATGTAAGGAAGGATGAGATTTGAGGAAATGCGTAGTTGACAAGATTCTCTGGCCGTATTTCCAGTACATCTCTTGCCAGTCTGAAACAAGACCACTCTCCTCCAAAGGTAGATAATCCATAGGAATCGCCAATATACCTAAATCAGCAATCTTTTGTGGTAGGTTAAGGTTAATACCAACATCACAACCATTGTAGGGTCGGCTCACTATTACCATGGCTATTTGATTATCCTTAAGTTGATGTAAAATTTCTTTTCCCCGTTTTTTTATGGAACTGTAGAACTGATTTTGAGCATCAAAGGCAGCATCTAGTGCCTGGTTAATTACTCTTGACTTTTTACCTAACTTCTTACCTACCTTATGGAGTTCTTTTTTAACTTTATCTTTCCCCTCACCAAAGTAAAGGATAGGAGTGACTAATTCCACTTCTAATCTTTCAAAATCGAAAGCAGACTTAAGGGTATAGGGAAGAGCCTGTACATAGGGACATACCTGACTTCGATTGACCTCAGGATGTATCCTTTCCATATCTATGATACTGGGAAGGAAAATTTTTGATACCCCCTTCTCAATGAGGTTTAGAATATGACCGTGTGCTACCTTGATAGGGAAACAGGTTTCAGAAACAACACTCTCTACCCCCATATGGATAATCCCCTTGTGTGTTTTATCTGAAACTATGACTTTAAACCCCAACCTTCGTAAGAAGGTATAAAAGAAGGGGAAGAGCTCATGATAGAACATGCTCAGTGGTATACCGATTTGAGGGGTGCCTTCAGAAAAAAGGTTGTTTCCTTGAGAATCTTGATATAAGAGGTGCTCTCTTTCGGCAAATAGATCTGGAAATTGATTCACCCTTTTCTTTTTACGATCAACCTCAAATCGTTCGCAACGGCTTCCATAAAGGAGAGGGCGTTCTCCCTTTACCTTCAATCTTTTGATCTCACACCTATTAGGACATCTCTTACACTCAAAAGAGGTAAGCTCATAATCTCTCTTACTTAAATCGAACCCTTTGAAAGCACTCTTTCCGCTAATCTTCTCCTCTCTGGCAAGAATAGCGGCCCCAATAGCACCGGTAACATCGTGATTCTCAGGAATTGTAATCTTCTTTCCCAGTATCTTTTCAAAGGCAGCTACTACTCCCAAGTTGAAAGCAGTTCCTCCTTGAAAGAAGATATGATCTCCAATCCTCCGATCCCCCACCACCTTGTTTAGGTAATTTAAGACGATCGAATAGCTTAAACCAGAAACCAGATTTGCCTTATCCACACCCATCTGTTGGTGATGAACCAAATCAGACCCCATAAATACGGTACATCTCTCCCCCAGGGAAGCAGGACAAGGGGCAGCAAGAGCTAGATTACTAAATTCATCCTTGATGGAGATACCGAGCCTTTCAGCCTGCTCTTCAAGAAATGAACCTGTTCCAGCAGCACACACCTTGTTCATCTCAAAATCAACAATAGCACCTTTAGAGAGGCTTATGTATTTAGAATCTTGTCCCCCTATCTCGAATATTGTATCTACCTCAGGATCAATATCAACAGCCGCAGTGGCTTGAGCTGTGATTTCGTTCTTAACCACGTCAGCACCTATGAAATCCCCTGTTAAATAACGTCCTGAACCTGTAGTACCTACTGCTACTACCCACACCTTATCACCCACTTCTTCCCCTACTTCCCTTAGCCCCTTCTTAATTGCTTCCAGGGGCCTTCCCGCTGTCATCAGATATCGTTTTGATAGCACCTTGTTTTGATCATCAATAACTACCACATTAGTGCTGATAGAACCCACATCAACACCAAGATAAGCCCTGATCTTTTCCCCGCTGTTCAAGGGTGAGGCATAAGTAGTCTGTTTTGTCTTTTTGCTTTTCATAAAAGGTGTTAACGGCTCTAATCCCTTGATTTTTTTGTGAGAGAGAGAGGAGATATAATCAGCAAGTTTTTCTAACCCATTAAATGTATTGCTAAAAGATGGGTTTTCCATGGTAAGAAGTGCTGCTCCAATTGCCCCCATTGAAGCAAAGTATTTAGGGATAATTAGTTCACTTTCAGATAATTCTAGTACCTTAAGGAATGCTTTCCTCATCCCTAGATTGGCAGCGACTCCGCCTTGGAAAGAGACCGGTCTTACAAAGGACTTGCCTCTTCCCAGTGTACTTTTAAAATTCCTGGCTACTGCTACACAAAGACCTGCTACGATATCATAATCTGGGGTTGCGACTTGCTGCAGGTGGATCATATCGGTTTTTGCAAAGACACTACACCTTCCAGCAATTCTGGGTGGACTCTTTGATCGTAGTGCCAGTTGACCGAACTCTTCAATGGTAAGCCCTAACCGATGTGCTTGCTGGTCTAGGAAAGAGCCTGTCCCAGCAGCACAAATAGAATTCATAGCAAAGTCACTAATCTTTATTTTTCCTGATTTCTCGTCGAAACCGAGTGAAATGAGTTTCGAGTCTTCACCTCCCATCTCAATGACGGTTTTTACTTGAGGATAAAAATATTCAATGGATTTACTTTGAGCAATGATTTCATTCTCAAAAACTGCTCCTAATAGCTCAGCTATCAATTTCCCACCACTCCCAGTCAAAGAAATACCAAGAAGCTGTGAAGGTGATATGCGTGAAAGGATTTCTTTTAAAACCTGATATACCGTTACTAACGGTTGACCATGAGTTCTTGTATAGTATTCTTCTAAAATATCTCGATTACCATTCACTACCACTGTATTAACACTAATTGATCCTACATCCACACCCAAAAAGTAATATCCTTTTGAAACCATCTTTAACTCCCAAATTCATGATTCAAGATGCTTATAAGGTTTTATCAACTTCTTAATCCCGCATCTCGCAATCTTGTGTAGCATCTATTCGACTTTTAAATCTCTTCCCATCAGCTCAGTTACCGCCTCTTTAGGATTTTTATTTTGGTATAAGATGTAATAGACTTGTTCAGTAATGGGCATCTCCACCCTCATCTTTTTACTCAAGTCATAGGCTGATTTGGTAGTTTTAATCCCCTCGGCAACCATCCTCATATCTTTAAGAATGTGGGTTAATCCTATTCCCTTCCCTAGTTTAATCCCCACTGATCTATTTCGACTTAACTCACCTGTGCAGGTTAAGACTAAATCACCCAATCCAGCTAAACCAGAAAGGGTTAGAGGGTTTGCCCCCATCTTCAAGGCTAGACGATTAAGGCAGCCCGTGTATTATAGCCAAAGCCTAAGCCATCCGATATACCTGCAGCAATGGCAATTACATTCTTCAGTGCTCCTCCCAACTCAACCCCTATTACATCAGGGTTAGTATAAACACGAAAGTATGGCGTAGAGAAGATGTGTTGCGATTCCCTTGCGAGCTCCTGGTTTTCTGAGGCTATAGTCACTGCGGTAGGAATTTCTTTGCTAACCTCAAGTGCAAAGCTTGGACCTGAGAGTATAGCCAATCGCTTCCCGTTCCTCAATGTAAGCACTTCCCGTAGCACCTTTGACATGGTGAACAATGTGTCATTCTCAATACCTTTGGTAGCGCTCACTAACTTTACATGAGGAGACAGGTAAGGGTGGATTTTCTGTAATATGTGTCTTACCACCTGTGAAGGGGATACACTGATGAGGAAGTCTTTATGCTGGCAAACCTCTTTTAAAGAATTAGTAGGAACAATTTTTTCGGAAAGCTTCACTCCGGGAAGATAGAGGGGATTTTCTCTTTTAGTTGTTATAGATTGGATAAGATCAGGTTCATACACCCAAAGGGTTACGTAAAATCCCTTCTCTGCTAGAAGGTTTGCTAAAGTAGTACCCCAACTTCCTGCTCCAATGACACCAATTTGTAAATCCACAGCCTTTTCTCTTCTACCCTAGCAATAAAATAGGACGCAGATTCTCGCAGATACCCGCAGAGAAAAAATTAAGAATAGTTCTGAAATCATTCAAACTTAATTAGGCCTACAAGCTAGCAAGTTTGTATGCTAATACAACACGCAACTCGCATTTTACCATCACAATCTTGATAATCTGCGTTAAACTTCGTCCTAAAAAGGAATTCTTATACTAATAAATAGATCTTACTCTTTTTCCGCTAAATGAGCAATCCCCACCACCTTTTCATCTTTCTCCACACCGAAAAGCTTAACCCCTTGAGTGTTTCTCCCAATAACAGAGATTCCCTTAATCTTTATGCGAATGATTTTTCCATAATTGGTAATGAGCATGATTTCATCTTCATTGGTGACCTGTTTCATTCCTATTACATTTCCATTTCGTGCAGTAGTTCTTATGGTAATAATGCCCATACCGCCTCTTCCCTGAATACGGTACTCTGAAGTATTTGTCCTCTTGCCAAACCCATTTTCCGTAACAGTGAGGATGGTTGCGCCTTCACCAATCGATTCCATCCCAATGACCTCGTCATCTTTGTCAAGTGTCATGCCTCTCACACCCCGCGCAGTTCTCCCCATAGGTCTCACTTCTTGTTCTCTAAATCTTATTGCCTTTCCCTTTCTAGAGCCCAAAAGTATTTCCTGACTCCCATCCGTTACACGCGCAGCAATTA
>Ga0111209_1021_pt1 | contig 10320 bp, 8 predicted proteins | sample DeeMarSWOR152_54_FD_80381 | JGI IMG/M metagenome (GOLD analysis project Ga0111209, IMG submission 80381) | Deltaproteobacteria bacterium DG_8
TCAATTATGAAACCCCTGATCCTGATTGTGATCTCGACTATGTTCCCAATAGAGCGAGAGAAAAATCATTCCATGTTGCCTTATCTAATTCCTTTGGTTTCGGTGGTCAAAACTCTACTATTGTTATTAAAAAAATATAAGAAATTACTCTCAAATATTTGTTAAAGTAAATATTAGTATTTTCCGATATAGAGAGGGTAGTTGAGGGCTTAGTCACTTATCACTTATAACCACAGATGAGGAGTTTTGTATGAAAAGGTTTAAAGTACTTTTTTGTAGAGCCTTACTTATCATGATTTTGGGGTTTGGAGTAGAAAATGTTGTTTATGCAAATTCCCTTACTCCCCTTTCTTTAATAGATATCAATGCCTGGCCAGCTGTGGCAACCGATGCGAATAATAATGTTACCATTACTTGGGGTTATTTAGGACTGGGAAATATACCAGGCATCTTAGCAAAAAGGTATGACCCAGATGGTGATCCTATTGATAATATTGGGTTTTGGGTAAGTTCACCTTTTGCTGCCCCTTCTATTTTTAATTATGATCCTGATATTGCTACTGATAGTGCCAATAACTCGGTAATTACCTGGTGTTCCTATGAGTTTTCCTCACCTGCCAAGAACATACAGATTGTCTATACAAAGGTTGCTCCTCCCGATGAAACCAGCCAGACAGATACAGTGCCCAAGGTAATAGCCATTTCACCTCAGCAGGAAGATGATGAGGAGGAAGAAATCAATTTGCTCAATATTCCCTTCTCGCCTGTTATTGCTGTTGATAGTAGTGATAACATTGCCATTGCATGGACTTACTATGATTTTAAAAGTGGTGAAAATGGTATTTATCTTGTGGTCATAGACTCACAGGGAACGGCAATAGATCCTGTCAAAATAGTAGATAATACCGAAGAAAGTACCTGACCGACTACATCAACAGCCGGTACGGCTGTGAAAGAGGGTACTATTGTAGTAAGTGATAGTAGAGTCAAACCTATTTTTTACTATGCTCCATCTATTGCCTTTGATGGAGATGGTAACATTGTAGTAACCTGGACAGCAACAGGGATGTTACCGTGCTTCTTAGAAGACATAGAACTTCCTTTATCTGTCATCTTCTATAGTAAGTATGATACATCGGGAACAGTAGTTAGCGGCTATGATGCGCTAACGGTAGGAACAGGTTTTAAATCTACTGTTGCTGTTGATAGCAGTGGTAATATGATTATCGCATGGAATAGATTTGATATCTTTACCCTCAAAGTGAGAATCGAGGCTGCAATTTATCCTGCTGGGGAGAGTTCTTCAAAGGGACCTTTTGAGGTAGGAGTACGATCAAATTACGCTCCTTCCAATTACGTGGATGACGGTAGCTATTTTTTGAATACTGGTATTGACGTTGCTGCTGATAGTGAGGGCAACTTCTTTGTTACCTGGGGTGGCAGAAACCTCTTCAGTAGCCATATTTATCTTAGAGAAATTTATAGCAATGGATACTTGTCTAATGAGAAGACAGTGAGCCAGGGCTTTGATACAAATTATGGACCTTCTATTGCCACTGATAGCCGAGGATACATCATTGTTACCTGGAATAGATTTTCACTGCTCAATCTATTCACGGGGGCGATCTCAGTCTATGCCAGAAGATATGATAGCAATTTACAAGCTCTGGAGGATGAATTTAAGGTTAACATTAGCTACTAATTGATAGAGATATTTTGATTTTCAAACCCTCCACTGAAGGAGCCTTATCTTCCTACCCTCATAATCCATCAAGGCAAAATGGCTTGCCAAGAGTCTACCATCTCTACTATAATGATTACCACCATCTGATAAAAGATACCCTTGTTTGCATTGTTCCTGAGGTGGTAAATTAAATAGTCTCTAATGAGGATTCAAACAGCTTTAAATGGGGAAACTTAGGTTACCTACTCTTGCACTGATACTAGTTCTTGTTTCTCAGCTAGTACCTGGTATTGATTTAACTCATCATTTAGAAACTTCACGGGTGTACCATGAGATGATTGCACAGGGTAGGGTTCTTCTCAAAAACCCCTACTTACTGGCAGGCCAGCAATCAACCTTTACCTATGGCATACCTTTTTACACTGTTGCTGGAATATTGTGGTATCTTACTGGTAGATTTACCATTGATTTTCTGATGTTCTTAACCTCACTTCTCTCATTTTTTGTTGTGAGGAGAGTAATAAAGGATGTGGGTTATCAAACAATGGCCCTGGTTTTACTCTGGGGGTTTGTAGTTCCTGATTCCTATATTGCCTATAGCGCAAATTTTTTTCTCTGGCTAACGGCTTATCTTTATCTTGAAGGTAAAAGGCACTATCACATTCCACTGGCAATAGCCTGCCTTACGCATCCCTTTTCTGTAGCGGTTGGACTTTACTATGCTTACAAAGAGAAAAAAAATATTATTTTGATTGGAATCTTTCTTCTCTATCATCTCATCATCACCTTCGTGTTTACCTCTCAAGAAGGCATAGTTCTTCCCAACATAATCAATACCCTTATTGCGCGGGTGGCCATAGGAATCTTTCCTGTACTTTTATACGAGAATTTAAGTAAGAAAATTATTAGAATCGTGAGTGTAGGCCTTGTGGTTTTAGTTTCTATATCAAATGGTGTGCTTTTTTTATTAATTGAGCCAATGCAGATCAGAGGATTTTATGAAGAATATCAAACATTATTTAAAACCTTTCCTAGTATCTCAGGGAACATGAGGGCAGTAGATTATGACTATCTTCCCAGTGCATACTACTTCCATAGGAAAGGTTTGACTATTAATACAGGCTCATTTTTTGAGAGTTGGATTCCTCATACCCGAAGAAAGTGGGAGAGTGCAAAGGAATATCAGCAGCATCTGGAAGAGCATCACATAGACTATGTGCTCATATGCAAAAGGTGTGGCACTGTTTTTCCAGGTGCTCATCCCACAGAAAAAGCAATCCTCTCCTCACACTATCCTACAATATGGAAAAATCAATACTACAAACTTTATCGTATACACAGGGTTGGGCAGGTGCCATAATTAAGATTGTTCATTTTCTATTTTTGTTATATAGTAGCGCTACATTTTACCCCAATTTAAAAAGACTAATATGAGGGATTATTAATACATAAGAGTGGGCTAAAAGATGGTTAAGCATATTAATAAACAGATCTATGACAAACAGTTCGAGAGTGATGAGCGGGAGTTGATGTATAATCTGCTCATTGAGGAAAAGTTTAAAAAAATGAAGAAGTTCATTAATGGCTTTGAAGGAAAGATACTCGATGTTGGATGTGGCAATTGTTGGACAAATCAACTGTTTAATGGAACTCGTGTTGAGCACTTTGGAATAGATATCTCTGATAACGCTCTAAAACTAGCTGAAAAAAGAGGTGTTATAGTAAAAAAAGTAGACCTTGATTGTGATCCTATACCTTTTAAAGACAATTTCTTTGATCTGGTACTCTGTTCAGATATTATTGAACACACTTTGTATCCAGAGAATATTTTGATAGAAGCACGAAGGGTGCTCAAAGGTGGTGGTAACTTAATAGTTGCCGTGCCTAATATTGCCTCTTGGTTCAATAGACTACTATTATTATTAGGATTCTTTCCCTGGGGTGTAGAATCAACGGGAACTCTTGATCTTCCCAATGTCTTTTTTCATTGGCATACAGGTCATATGCACACATACACTAAAAAATCGATTGGTGCGCTATTAGAAATTACAGGTTTTAAAGTGCAACGTTATCTTGGTGCTAATTTGAACGTGAGTAAGATTATTGAACAGTGCGTTAATTTGAGAGGCGAATTAATGGCTAACAAACACTGTCCTCTCTTTATACTTAAGCTGATTGACTTTATCGGTAAGTTCTATTCATTATTTCCATCCCTTGCCGCTGAGATCATTGTGAAGGCAAAAAAGTCTAATATCTAATATTCTTATGTTATTCTAAGAAATGTGCTGAGGGGGTATTACCATTGTCCTTGATGTATAAGAATCCCAGCCTCTATAATATCTTTCTGAAGATACTGCATGGCAGTTCACTGAGAAAGAGATATGAAGTTATTGCAAAAGAGATTGGAGATGGAAAGAGGGTATTTGAACCAGGTTGTGGCACTTGTCTTATATACCCCTATTTGCAAGATGGGTGTGAATACGAGGGATGGGATCTAAACGAAAGTTTTGTAGGGTATAATGTAAAAAGAGAGAGAAGGGTTTACCAAAAAAATATGTTTGATTTTAATGACTATCCTCCTAACGATGTTATTATTCTATGTGATCTCCTTCACCATATTGTGCCACATCATGAAGAACTCATTAAGGGTACCCTTAAGAAAACCAAAAGGTTGATTATTTCTGAACCACTACAATCATTCAAACTCCAGAGGAAGTTTAAACGGATCGCCTATTTTTTTCACAAGACCTTACTTGATGATGATGGAATAAACCCGTTTGATAATATGGTTGAATGGGATTATCCAAGAGAAAAGCTCGCTTCATTATTTAATAAATATGGATGTACTAAGATTATCGATGTGGGATGGAATTTGATTGCAGTCTTTGATAAGTGAGAGCACGAAATCTCAAATGATCATCTGAATCATGATGACTGAAAAGCGATTTTTCCCAACTAGCATTGTGGATGAAGTAGCCTATCTTTTTGAGGTATCTACTCAGTCCTCTCTTACCTACGGGTTTATCATTACCCTGGAGGGTGAAGTAAGTTCTGAGATAGTTCGAGAGGCTCTGGATGCCTGTCTAAATTTATATCCCAAGTTTAAATGTGTTTTGGTTAACCACTACCCTTCTCTCAAACGTTGGTTTCGTTATAGTTGGGAATACAGGGATGTTAAAAGTGAAGATATCTTGGAGGAGATCGAAGACCTCGACCTGGACCAAAGTCGTAAAGATGCAATTTCTTACCTTAGGCACTATCATTTTTCTCATTCCATTGAAATTACCCGAGAAATTCCGCTTAAGCTCATGCTGATCAGGCGGCCTAGGTGGGTAAATCTGATTTTCTTTAGTCACCATGCAGTTGGAGATGGATTAGGATTCTTTTCGTTTCTACAAAGTTTTATAAAAATTTATGAAGAAATATTTTATCATCAAAAAAAGGAAGGTGATTATTACCCTGATTTTAAAGCAATTTCGCGACCAGAGAGCAGATTTCAACAGAGACATTTCTCTCTTCGGCATTACTACGCTTACCTAAAGCATAGCGCCCTCTTACTGCGAGAACCATCGGCTCAGGTGCAAGCGGAAGGAGGAGGAGATTCAATGAAAGAGTTGCCAGCTGCAGTAGAAGAGATTACCCCCCATCAGTTAAAAAAGATAAGAACTACTGTCAAGAAATACCATACTACCGTCAATCACTACCTGCTCGCTGCCATGTTTAACACCATTAAAAAATGGAACCAGCAGTGGGGTAAAAAGTCAGAGCGCATCTACATAAATGTACCGGTGAACCTTCGCTCTCCAGAAGAACGTACTTTGGGCAATATCCTTTCCGGTTTCAATATCTCTTTCAGGTCTGAATTAATTGGCGATAAGGAAAAGATGTTAAGGCTGATTCGGGAGGAGCAGACTTCTATGATGGAAAGTGATCTTGCGAGGACTAATGTAAACCTAACTTGGTTTTTTAAGCCTATACCATTAAAACTAAAGATGCTGATGTTCAAACACCTTGCCCATACCTTTTACCCCACCTTTACTCTAAGTAATATGGGGATCTGTCACCCTAACTCACACCATAAAGACGAAGAAGGATTTTACTACATGGGACCAGCACGGATTTGTAGCATAAGTGCTATAGCCAATCCTGTTATATGGCCACAGATGGTTGTTCTCACATATAATGATAGGATGGCTATGAGCCTATCAGTTTCTCGGTCTCGTTTTTCTTTAGAAGCTGCAGAGAGGTTTTTGGATTCCTTTATGCGGGAACTCCTAGAGTAAAAAATTACTTAGGGACTTCATACCCAGTGGTATCCTGGGGTAAAGTCTAAATTGTAAATAGCCTTTCATTAAAGTACATCTTTCAGAGGAATAAGGTGGAGAGGAGGAATTGAGCACTATGGATAATAAGCTACTAGTTATAGGTTTAGACGGAGGAACTTTTGATCTGCTTCTTCCCTGGATGAAAGAAGGGGTATTGCCCAATTTAAGAAAAATAGCTGAAGAAGGAGTTTCTGGTAAGTTAAAATCTGTACTACCTCCCATCACCGCCTCAGCTTGGACATCATTTTATACTGGAAAAAACCCTGGTAAACATGGAATCTTTGAATTTCTGGTAAAAAAGAATGGAAGCTATGAGGAGATTCCAGCCAATTCTACTTTTTGCAAAGGCACAACTCTTTGGGAATTGTTGGGAAGGGGGGGGAAAAATATTGCAGTTCTGAATGTTCCCCTGACCTACCCCCCACAAAGAGTGAATGGAGTGATGATTTGTGGATTTTTGAGCTCCAGGAGAAACAGGGATTTTGTCTATCCTCCTGACCTCCTCAAGGAGATAGAGAACAAATTTGGTCCTTACTATCTCTTTGGTAAAACGATAGATATAGCGACCCACCTTTCTGATAAGCATATAGAGGCTTTCATTGAGGATTGCCAGAGGATGTCAGAATACAAATTTAAAGTTGCTCATTACTTGATGGGAAAAGACGATTATGATGTAATCATATTCCATGAATGGGGAACTGATAGGATTCAGCATTGGCTTTGGCATATTATTGACAAATCCCATCCCAGGTATGAAAAGCGACTTGACCAAAAATTCTATGGGAGAATTCTTGATTTTTATCGTTACGTAGATGAACAGATTGGTAAAACCATGCAGTTGGCTGGTCCTCAATTTTCAGTTTTTATCATGTCAGATCATGGATTCTGCCCGGTAGTCAGGTCAATTGACTTAAATGTATGGCTATTACAAGAAGGATATATCCAGATAAAAAGAGCTATTTCCTCACAATTGAGGTATTTTTTGTGGAAATATGGGCTAACCTACGAGAGATTATACTACTTTTTGATGAAAATGATTAAATTTGGAGTAAAGCCTAAAATAATTGATCCTCGTGACTCCCTTGACCTTTTCAGGATAGGAAGCCGTCAGCCTTTATTATCATTAAATGATGTTGATTGGACTAGGACAAAGGTATATGCAAAAACCAGCCACATAGGGCAGATTGTCATAAATCTTAAAGGAAGGGAGCCTCATGGAATTGTAAACCCGGGTAGAGAGTACCGTCTTTTACGCGATGAGATAGTAGAAAGGCTCAAAAATCTCTATGATCCCCAAAAAGGCAGGCGAATCAATGGGCAGGTTTATACCAGAGAGGAATCATACCGAGGCGAATTTAGTTTTAATGCGCCAGATATCACTTATCTACCACAAATGGACCGCTATCAAGCAGGAAAGGTTACAGGATTCGGTTCCAATACACCTTTTATTGATTTCACAGGTGTTTTTGCATCGCACAATATGGATGGGATTTTCATGGCTAAAGGTGAAAACATAAAAAAAGGAGAGATAATTAGTGGAGCCACTATCATGGATCTGGCTCCTACTGTACTATATCTCATGGGGCTTAAAGTACCAAATGATATGGATGGAAAGGTATTGACAGAAATATTTTATCCTGAGTTTCTGAAAAACAACCCTATTGACTATTATACCCCAGAAGAAGAAGCAGGGAGAAAAATTGATAATGTAGCTTCAAAAGAGAAAGAGGAGATTATTCAGAAATTAAAAAGTTTAGGCTATTGCTAGAGGGGGTATTGAAATAAGGCTATAAATAATCAAAAGATGCAAGATGCAGTAAGAGCCAGGAGTCAAGGTTCAGGGGCCAGGGAAAAGGGATCATGGATTAGGATAATATGAATTCCTGACAAGCGACAACTAGCAACTTACCACTTACTTCTGAATTTTTTCATCCTGCATCATGAATCATTTATCGTAGATAGGCTAAAAAACCAATGAAGATTAAAGGACTCAATAAAACCTCAGCACACATTGCGATACTCATCTTGGTAGTTCTCATTTTCTATATCCATACCTTCGATTCCGGTTTCATGTTTGATGATTATGCCCAACAGGAGATGCTCAAGCGTATTAAAAATAATCAGAGAGAAATGAATATGTTTAACTTTATTACCACTCAGGAGGAGGTGAGGGAGTATATTGAAATGACGGTTATTCCCTGGTGGACTAGTCCAAATTGGCGTGTAAAGTATTTTCGACCTGTGGCTACCTTCAGTCATCTGATTGACTACAGCTTATGGGGAAGTAATCCTATCCCCTATCATATAAACAATGTTATCTGGTATGCTATGCTGGTTGTCCTCCTCTATCTCCTCTATCGCTCTTTTTGCAATCATGGTGCTATGGCATTTTGTGGGGCGCTGGTGTTTGCTCTGGAACCATGTCACTACTTAACAGTACGCTGGCCTGCCTCCAGAAATGATATTATCTGCGCCACTTTCTTGGTGGCAAGCTTCATCTGCTACTTACACTTTTGCAAAAAGAGAAGGATTTTGTCCAGCATGCTCTTTATCCTCTCCTATCTACTTGCTCTCCTGACTAAGGAACTTGCTTTTCTCTTCCCTGTTTTGATCTTTGCCTATGATTGGATAAGATACAAAAGATTTAAGGAAATAGTCAAATACCATTGGAAAGTATACCTTCCTCTAATTATTATAAATAGTATCTACTTTGCTTTCTACCATGCGTATGATTATGGAAGCTACTGGTATGGGGAAACTTCGTTGAGGGATTATTCCCTTGAATTCTTAAAAGCAACCAGCCTTTATCTCAATTCCCTTTTCTATGGTGTTATTATTGCCGCTCTAAGTCCTGATGTCTTTTCTAGATACTGGCATATCATTATTGTGCTTCTCCTATTTTTGTTTTACATACTATATCTCATCTGGGAACAAAGAAGGCATTATCCTGAAATCAGCTTATTCATACTATGGATATTTCTTCTGCTTCCCTTTATTATAGTACCACCTATCAATGATAGACTTCTACTAATTCCTTCTATTGGATATGCCTATCTTGTTGCTCTAGCGATTTTTAAATTAGGGAGGAAAAGGCTTACACTATTCTTTATTGCTATTGGCTTACTCTTTCCACCAATTATTAATACTATCCAAGCCCATACATATGATGAAGTATTACAGTCAAACTTTAAACGGCTCTATAGCGCACTTGATGAAATTGTTGTCCGTAAGACTTCAAAAGATAGGTTGTTTTTCATAAACTTCCCCAGGGTCGGCCTTGCAGGTGAGAATTACATGTATCTCGAACTCTACCTTAGTCTTTACTATCACTATCCCCAGTGGAAAGTTCCCGTCTATCCCCTTTCAGCTTTTGATGATAAGGTTTCAGTAAATCTACTGGATGACCATCACATGAAGATTTCTCACCCCGCACGGTTTTATTTTAAAACCAACACGGAAAAACTCTTCTCCCTTGACCATACATTTTCACAAGGAGAAACCTTTTTACTTCCTGATGTAAAGATAACCATAGACAAAATTGAAGAAGGGAAGGTAAAATCTCTGGAAGTCGAATTTGTTGAATCGGTAGATAATCCCTTTTACTATTTTTTATATTTTGATAAAGGAAGATGGCAGAGATGGCACCCCCAAGAGGGAGAAAGCCCCTTTAGAAATTGACATTTGTATTGACACTCCTTCCCAATATGATAGTGTGCATGGTATGTTGAGAGGAGTATAAAATGATTGAGATGTCATGGTGAGTAGGGTAGCGACGAAGCACTCCTACGCACGACTATAAATGAGAGTGCTTCGCTTTGCAATGAAGGTTTAGGGTTCTGTGAACTATAAATGCTACTAAGTAGTAATCACAAAATAATAAGCAAAAAAGTGCACTATTAAAAGTTCATACACAATGGAAAAAGTCATAAGCCTGTTAACATGCAGTTGCATATTTTTATCCATCCTTGCTTTGAGCAGTTTTCCAACCTTTGCTCTTGAAACGGAGGCATTGATACCCCATATAGAAATTCTCACCCCTGGGGTGACCCGTACTGTTGAAATCACCAAGATTTACAATTTCCCTCAAGATTTCGGTCATTTTCTGATTTTAGTTGTAGGATATGGGGGAGTAAGTATCACCTTAAGGAAAATTGATACAGAAGGTGATTTCCTCTTTTTGGCTGGGATAGGTATATCCTCTGTAGGAATAGTACCTGTGTTTAAATTTGGAGTAACTGAGGTAACCTTAACAGAGGCTGTTGAGATTGGAGATCAAAGTTCACCCTATGGATTATTATGGATTTTAAGCTG
>Ga0111209_1022_pt1 | contig 9970 bp, 20 predicted proteins | sample DeeMarSWOR152_54_FD_80381 | JGI IMG/M metagenome (GOLD analysis project Ga0111209, IMG submission 80381) | Deltaproteobacteria bacterium DG_8
CGTTCCTGCAGTGGGTGTGGGTACGGTCATTAATCTAAAAGACCAACCAGGATTTAAAACTACGCTTTCTCCCCCAGGCCCGGACATCTTCTCAAGATAGACACTTATTCCAAAACCTTGAATAACGCTTATGATAACGGTTCCGTAGCGCGCATATTGGGTAATCTTTTTACGACCAGCCTCCCCCTCTTTAGATAGTTTCTCCAGATAGGGGATTACCACCGTTAAGAGCTGAAAGATAATAGTAGCACTAATGTAAGGCATAATGCCTAGGGCAAATACCGATAGTTGTCGAAAAGCGCCTCCTGAAAACATGTCGAAGAGGCCAAAGAGGGTTCCCTTTGCCTGTTCAAAAAATGCAGCGAGGACTTGGGTATCAATGCCTGGAGTAGGAACGTGAACGCCAATCCGAAAGACAGCCAGTAGTAAAAGGGTGATGATGATGCGCTTTCTCAGCTCTGGTATTTTAGGGATATTTTGGAAGCCTCCAATCATAGCTTAAATAATCTCCACCTTGCCCCCTGCTGCCTCAATCTTTTCTTTGGCAGCTTTGCTATGAGAATGAACTTTTAAGGTGAGGGGATAATTAATTTTGCCTTCTCCGAGCAGCTTAATCCTCGCATGGGACCTTTTAACCAATCCCGAAGTAATTAATGTCTTTACATCAACAACACTACCCTTTTCAAATCGTATCAAATCTCTGATGTTGATAGTGGCAAACCTTCTTCTAAAGATATTGTGAAAACCCCTTTTGGGAAGTCTTCGCTTGAGGGGCATCTGCCCACCTTCAAAACCAGGGGGAACACCTCCACCAGATCTAGAGTTAAAGCCTTTGTGCCCACGGCACGCAGTCTTGCCATGTCCTGAACCAGGTCCTCTCCCTACGCGTTTCCTCTTTTTTATAGCACCTTTAGGAGGTTTTAATTGATTTATTTTCATTTTATTTAAACTGATTAAATAGTTATCGCTAAAGGAGTCCTTAAGAGGTTAGCTTGCGTCTATTCAACGACTTTAACCAGGTGAGATACTTTATTTATCATCCCTCTCACTTGTGGAGTGCCTTTTAAGACTACTGTCTTGTGGAGCTTGTTTAATCCCAAACTCTTAAGGGTCAATCTATGCTTTTTAGGTCGACCAATTCCACTTTTTATAAGGGTAATTTTCAGTTCCTTGTTCATGATATCCCGTTATTTCTCCACCTAAGAAATGAAAGCTTCATGGGTTTCATTCAACTGCGCTAAGTTTTTTCTGAATCTCTTCGGTTTTCTTAAGTTGTTTAAAAGCATTGAAGGTTGCTTTGATTGTGTTATGGGGATTGTGTGAACCCAAACATTTAGTCAGAATATTCTTAATGCCAGCGGATTCAATAACTGCTTTGATTGCCCCACCGGCAATAACCCCTGTTCCCTCAGACGCAGGCTTTAAAAATACCTTGCTGGCTCCGTAGCGACCTATTATTTCACAAGGGATAGTTCCATTTACTATAGAAATCTGAATGAGGTTTCTTTTGGCCTGTTCTACTCCCTTGCGTATTGCTTCGGGAACTTCATTAGCCTTTCCTAAGCCGTATCCTACCCAACTGTTTCTATCACCTGCTACTACAATAGCACTAAAACTGAATCTCCGGCCACCTTTAACTACCTTGGCTACTCTGTTGACATGGATAACTCTATCTACCAAATTTAGTTCATTGAAATTTGCTGTAGTCAACCACTCACCTTCTGAAAAACATTGATATTTAAAATGTAACCCATTGAGAGCTTACTAAAATTTTAGACCGCCTTCTCGAGCTGATTGGGCTAAAGCTATAATTTTCCCATGGAATAAGAAGCCATTGCGATCAAATACCACCTGGGTTATCTTCTTTTCTAAACACTTCTTAGCAATTAGCTCTCCTACTTTTTTAGCTGCCTCGATGTTACCGGTGTATGTTAGGGTTCCTTTAAGCTCTGGACTCAGAGTGGAGGCACACACATGTGTTTGACCTGAAGTATCGTCTATGATTTGGGCATAAATGTGCTTATTGCTTCGATATACATTTAGTCTGGGGTGCTGTGGGGTACCCTTCACCTTTTTTCGTACCCTTCGTTTACGTCTTAACCAGGCGCCTTTTTTTGTCAATTGGGGAGACATTTTTGATTTCCCAGTCTGCTCCTAAAGAAAAACTGTCATTTTATGCCCTTCTTGCCTACCTTTCTCTTAATCGTTTCGTTGATGTATTTGATACCCTTACCTTTGTAAGGATCTGGCTTTTTGAAGCTCCTAATGATTGCTGCAGCTTCTCCCACCAGCTGTTTATCTGCTCCCTCAAGAATTATTTTTGTCTTATTTTCAACCCTAGCTGTAATATCATCAGGAAGCTCGAAGCGAATAGGATTAGAATATCCCAAAATGAGGCGAAGAGACTTACCCTTAATCTCAGCACGATAACCGATGCCAACTAGTTCTAAGCTCTTCTCAAAACCTTTGCTGACACCAGTAATCATATTAGCAATAAGGCTTCTGGTTAGACCGTGTAAGGCACTAGAGTTTTTATACTTAGATTTTACTGACACAACCACTTTATTTTCTATTAATTCCACACCGATTCCCTTTGGTAACCTGTGGGTTAAGCACCCTTTAGAGCCATCTACTTTTACTAAAGAATCATCTATATAAACTTTTACCCCATCGGGAATAGGAATGGTCAGTCTCCCAATTCGAGACATTCTTTACTCCTTCTCCGAAACCTTTAAAATGAGCTTTACCACAACTTGATAAGTGGCACCACTACCATATAAAACAGATTACCTCTCCTCCCACATTGAGACTACGAGCTTCTCGACTAGTTATAACCCCTTTTGAAGTTGATAAAATGGCTAAGCCTAAGCCACTCATTACAGAAGGAATGGCATCTTTACCAGCATAGATCCTTAATCCTGGCCTGCTTACCCTTTTAAGACCTGTAATAAAGGGCTGATTTTGTTCATCATAACGGAGAAAAATCCTCAGCGTTTTTTTGTTGTTATCATTGAGTATATTGAGGTCTTTTATATATCCTTCTCTCTTTAACAGGTTTAATATACTTACTTTTAAGCGTGAAGAAGGAACATCAACTTTCTCAAATTTTTCTTTGTTAGCATTTCTAATTCTCGTCAGCATATCAGCAATGGGGTCGGTGATCATGGATTAGCTCCTAAACTGGTTTTAACTACCAACAAGACTTGATAACGCCAGGAATCTCACCTTTTAAGGCTAACCTCCTGAAACAGATACGACACATGTTAAATTTCCTATAGTAGGCCCTAGGCCTCCCACAAAGAGGACACCTATTATACTCCCTTACAAGAAATTTTTTTGAACGCTTTGCTTTTGCTATTAAAGACTTTTTTGCCACTCCCCTACCACAACCCTTGTTTAACCATTAAGAACTTAGTAAACACTCTCAATCTCTGAAGGGCATACCAAGCAGCCCCAGAAGAGCCTTTCCTTCTTCGTCCGTTTTCGCAGTGGTTACAATGGTTATATTTAGCCCCTTTATTTTATCAATCTTGTCATAATCAATTTCTGGGAAAATAATTTGTTCCTTAATGCCCAGTGAATAATTTCCTCTTCCATCAAATGATCTGCTAGAAATACCTCTGAAATCTCTCACTCTAGGCAGTGCGATATTGACTAGTCGATCAAAAAACTCATACATTCTATCTCTCCTTAGAGTAACCAAACAACCAATTGGCATACCCTTTCGTAGTTTGAAATTAGCAATAGACTTTTTAGCTTTGGTGGGCACTGGCTTCTGGCCTGTGATTGTCATAAGCTCATTGGTAGCGGAATCCAGAACTTTGATATTTTGAATAGCTTCACCTAGCCCCATATTAACTACTATTTTTTGTAATTGTGGAACTTGCATCCTATTCTTATAGTTAAATTCCTTCATCAACTTAGAAATCAATTCCTTTTGATAACTTTCTTTCAGCCGAGCCATATATGGTTCCTCATAGGGAATCCCTTAATGGTTAAAGATCGATAAATTCACCACACTTTTTGCAATACCGAACTTTCTTTCCATCCTCTAGTGCTTTATGCCCTACCCTTACAGGTGAATTACATTTAGTGCAGACAATCATAACATTTGAGACATGGATGGGAGCTTCCTTTTCGAGAATCCCTCCCTGTCTTTGGTGAGCACTTGGTCGAGTGTGCCTCTTGACAAAATTGACCTTTTCAACAATGACACGTTCTTTCTTGGGAACCACTCTTAGTATTTTCCCTGTTTTCCCCCTCTCTTTTCCCACCATGACCATTACCTGGTCATCCTTTTTAACGTGAAAATGTTTTGACATAGTAAACCTTCTTTAAGTGAGAAGCACCACAAACTAGAGCACTTCTGGAGCAAGTGAGATGATTTTCATAAATTTTTTAGCCCTCAGCTCTCTTGCAACCGGTCCAAAAATACGAGTGCCAATGGGTTCATTCTGCGGGTTTATCAGAACTGCTGAATTATCCCCAAAACGAATATAAGACCCATCAGATCTTCTGATCTCCTTGGTCGTTCGCACAACCACTGCCTTCATTACATCTCCCTTTTTAACTTTGGTATTGGGGATGGCTTCTCTTATAGATACCACAATGATATCCCCAACTGTAGCGTATCTTCTTTTTGTTCCGCCCAGCACTTTGATACAAAAAAGTCTTTTAGCACCAGAGTTATCTGCAGCATCTAAAACTGTTTGCTCTTGAATCATGGCAATAATTAAGAATAGGTGTTTTTAATCAAGCCATAGATGATTAGGCTTTCTCTTCTATAATCTTCCTGACTCTCCACCTCTTATATTTGCTTAGAGGACGAGTCTCTATAATCAAGACTTTGTCTCCGACTTCACACTGATTCTTTTCATCATGTGCTTTATATTTAGCTCTTCTTTTTACTAGCTTTTTATAAAAGGAATGCTTTACCAGGCGATTGCTTTCCACCACCACCGTTTTATCCATCTTATCACTGATGACAACCCCCACTAAAGTTTTCCTTTTTCTTCTTAAGCCCATGGTGTAAACCTAAATTTAAGGAAGGAAGACGTGCGTTGCACCATTACTTTTGCTTCTCTCTGATAATGGTCTTTATCCTGGCTAAATCTTTTTTCACCTGAGGAACCCGCATCTTATTTTCAAGCTGAGAAGTAGCCAATTGAAATTTTAGATTGAACAACTCTTCTGAGAGATCCAGCTCTCGTTGTTTTAGTTCATCAATGGTGAGCTCTCTAAGTTCACCAGCTTTCATAAGCCTAACCCCTGGCGAGGAATTTAGTGGCGATGGGGAGTTTGTGATCGGCCAATCTGAGTGCTTCACGGGCTACCCTTTCAGGAACTCCCTCCATCTCATAGATAATTCTTCCAGGTTTTACTACCGCAACCCACTCAGTAGGATCCCCTTTACCTTTACCCATCCTGGTTTCAGCTGGTTTATGGGTTATGGGTTTGTCAGGAAATATTCTAATCCAGATCTTTCCAGTCCTCTTAATGTGACGAGTGATCACTATTCTTGCTGCTTCAATTTGTTTAGCAGTCAACCATCCGCACTCATCAGCCTGAAGAGCATAATCACCAAAGCAAAGGTGACATCCTTTGTTGGCAATCCCTTTCCTCTTTCCTCTCTGCTGTTTTCTATATTTTACCTTTTTAGGAGCTAACATTAGGGAAAACCTCTTTTTGCTTTTTACTGAGTGGCCAAAGGGCTTTATTCTTTATTGACCCAGACCTTAACACCAATGAGTCCATAGGTTGTTAAAGCCTCAGCAAAGCCATAATCAATATGGGCACGGAGGGTATGGAGTGGAACCCTTCCCTCTCGATACCATTCTCTTCTCGCTATTTCTGCACCAGCAAGCCTTCCGGCACAGGAAATCTTTATACCCAATGCTCCCAGCTTCAGTGCAGTTGCAACACTTCTCTTAGTAGCTCGTCTAAAGGCTACTCTTCTTTCCAATTGCAAAGCAATATTTTCCGCAATCAGCTGTGCATCGAGCTCTGGATTTTTTACTTCATGAATATTGATATAAATTTCTTTGTCCGTTATATTTTGCAATTCTTTTTTTAACTGATCTATCTCAGCACCTTTTCTTCCAATGACCATTCCAGGGCGAGAGGAAAAAATATTTATTTTTATTTTATTGGTTGCACGCTCGATTTCCACTTTGGAAATTCCTGCCTGGTATAGTTTTTTCTTAAGATATTTTCTGATAGTCAGATCTTCCTGCAGTAGCTTACCAAAGTTTTTTTCAGCATACCATCTGGAAGTCCAGCCTTTGTTGATTCCTAAACGAAAACCAATTGGATGAACCTTTTGTCCCAATGACCTCCTCCTTTATCAAAAGAAAAAAAATAGCTTAGCTCTCTTCAACAATGATTTTTATATGACTTGTCCTCTTTAGAATTCTTGTTCCTCTCCCCATAGCCCTGGCACGAAACCTCTTCATGGTTGGTCCTTCATTAACAGAGATGTTTTTAACTATAAGGGTGTCGACATCTATACCTTGCTTTTGTCCTGCATTGGCGATGGCAGATTTTAATGCCTTTGAGATTAGTGATGCCGAGGCCTTAGGGGTAAAGGAAAGCATATTCAGAGCATCTCCCACTTTTCTACCTCTTATTAGGTTTGCTACCAGCCTCACCTTCCGGGGAGACATTCTAATGTATTTTGAAACAGCAACCGCTTCCATAGCCTATAGTAAAGCTTAATAATTACTATTTATCAGCCCCTTTTTCCTTTAGTTTTTTTCTATCGCCGGAATGGCTGTGAAACGATCGAGTTGGTGAGAATTCACCTAGTTTATGGCCCACCATGTCTTCTGTAATGAACACAGGGATGAATTTTTTCCCATTATGAACAGCAAAAGTAAAGCCGACCATTTCTGGTAAAATGGTTGATCTACGAGACCAGGTTTTGATCATCTTTTGACTTGCAGTTTCCTTGGCTGCCAACACCTTTTTCCAAAGACTTTCCTGAATATAAGGACCCTTTTTTACAGAGCGAGGCATATTCGTTCCTCTTTTTTGGATTAAACTGTGGATTGCCTTTTGGCCTTACTACCCCTTCTGATGATATACCTATTGCTCAATTTATTTTTGTCTCTTGTTTTAAACCCCTTGGTAGGAACACCCCAAGGAGTAACGGGATGTCGACCACCAGATGATTTTCCCTCCCCTCCTCCTAAAGGGTGATCAACAGGATTCATTGCAACACCCCTTACTTTAGGCCTCTTTCCTAACCACCGAGCTTTTCCAGCCTTGCCTAAGGATGTATTTTCATGATCGAGGTTAGAGACTTGACCAACAGTAGCATAACAATCAAGCAACACAATACGAACCTCGTTTGAAGGAAGTTTTATCTGGGCATAGTTACCTTCTTTAGCTACCAACTGCCCATAGGCTCCTGCACTCCTTATCAATTGTGCCCCTTTCTTAGGTTTAAGCTCAACATTGTGGATTAATGTTCCAATAGGGATAGTCCTTAGAGGTAGAGCATTGCCCGGCTTTATATCTACCTGTTCACCTGAGATAACTGTATCGCCTGGGCTCAATTCTAAGGGAGCTAAAATATACCTCTTCTCCCCATCCCTATAGTGTAGAAGAGCAATACGGGCAGAGCGGTTTGGATCATATTCGATACTCGACACCTTTGCCGGGACATTGTGTTTATCCCTCTTAAAATCTATGAGACGATATCTCCTTTTATGCCCCCCTCCTCTATGTCTGCTGGTAGTGCGACCCATAGAATTTCTTCCACCACTTTTATGGAGGGGTCGAAGCAAGCTCTTCACCGGTTTTGACTGGGTTAAATCCTCGAAAGTCGAACCGATCTGAAACCTTCTTCCTGCAGATGTTGGTTTATAAACTTTTATGCCCATACGATTACCACCTAAAAGATAATAGGGTAAAGAGAGGAAGAAAGCTGTTCTTAAACTCCCTCAAAGAAATCTATATGTTCTCCCTCTTTTAAAGTAACAAGGGCTTTCTTCCAATCAGGCTTCTTCCCCTGAGACCTACCCAGCCTTTTTATTTTACCATGCATATTGATAGTGTGTACTTTGATGACGTTAACTTTAAAGAGTTTTTCAACAGCCTCTTTGATCTCTATTTTGTTAGCTTTTTTATTAACTTCAAAAATAATCTGATTCAGCTCTTCCTTGAGGAGATTGCTTTTCTCGGTGATTAGGGGTTTCCTTAAAATGCTATAGGGGTATTTCATGCAGATAAACTCTTCGTTATCATATCTAAACATGGTTTTGTAATAACCAGTTTATCGTATTTTAAAATATCATATACATTAAGAGCCCCAGGCCTTAATACTTTAACAAAAGGCACATTCTGTGCGGATTTTTCTAAATTGAAATTGGCGTCATCAATTATGAGCGCATCTTTTATCTCTAGATGACTTAATATAGTAACGAAGTTTGTGGTTTTGATCTCTGGGAGGTAAAAATCATCCAAAATGAGCAATTTATTCTCTACAAGCTTAGTGCTAAGAGCAGATCGTAGGGCTGATTTTTTCACTTTTTTGTTTAATTTATAGGAATAGTCTCTAGGAAGGGGACCAAAAGCAACACCACCACCTATCCAAAGCGGTGATCTAATAGAGCCTGCCCTCGCACGACCAGTGCCCTTTTGTCGCCACGGTTTTGCTCCACCGCCTCGGGCTTTTGCTCTATTTTTAGTAGAAGCTGTTCCTCTCCTTCTATTAGCAAGCTGCATCTCCACCGCTTCGTAAAGGAGGTGAGGTTTTACCTCACAACCAAAGATCTTTTCGTCCAGTTCAGCCTGAGATACCTTTTCTTTATTGGTATTGTAAATATCCACTGAATACATATCCTCACTTCTTCACTGCCAGGTTAGCTGGTACTTTATTTGAGGGTTTAATAATGACCATTCCGTTTTTCTTGCCAGGAACGGAACCTTTTAAAAATAGCAAGTTTTTATCCGGCTTAATATCAACAATCTCAAGGTTCTCAATAGTTACGGTAGCTGCACCTTGATGCCCGGGAAGATTTTTACCCTTAAACACTCGTGAAGGGAATGCACTTGATCCGATGGAGCCAGGAGCGCGATGTCTGGTTGAGCCGTGAGAACCAGGTCCCCCCCTAAATCCCCATCTCTTCATCCCTCCAGAAAACCCCTTCCCCTTACTTGTACCAGTTACCGTGACCTTCTGGCCTACTCGAAAGATTTCTAGGTGAATTTCCTGTCCTAGTTGATAGGAACTGATATCATCTACCTTAAACTCTTTGAGGAAATAAAAGGCACTGGTGCCACTCTTTTTAAAATGTCCTTGAAGTGGTTTGCTTGCCTTGTCTGTCTTCTTAGGTAGAAATCCGAGTTGCAGAGCGTTATACCCCTCTTTTTTTTTACCTTTTATCTGTACAACTGGACAGGGACCGGCTTCTATCACCGTTATGGGTATTGCCTCACCATCTCTCGAAAATAGTTGGGTCATTCCTAAGGTTCGACCGATTAATCCAAGAGTCACGTTGTATACGCCCCTTTATTATAAAAGTTCATTTTTTCTAAAGTTTTATCTCCACATCAACACCTGCCGATAGGTCTAGCCGCATGAGTGCATCAACTGTTTGTTGAGTTGGTTCCAATATATCAAGTAGTCTCTTATGAGTTCTAATCTCGAACTGTTCCCTAGACTTCTTATCAACATGAGGGGAGCGCAGCACACAATATCTGTTGATTACTGTGGGTAAGGGGATGGGACCTACTACTTTAGCTCCGGTTCTCTTTGCTGTTTCCACAATTTCTTCAGCAGATTGATCTAACAATTTGTGATCATACGCTTTTAAACGAATCCGTATCTTCTGCTCACCCATCTATACTATCCAAAGACCAGAAATTTTAAGGAATTACGCAGATCTTTCACCCATAATCACTCTAAGACTTCTGAGACCACCCCTGCTCCTACTGTTTTACCCCCTTCCCGAATAGCAAACCTCAA
>Ga0111209_1024_pt1 | contig 9738 bp, 5 predicted proteins | sample DeeMarSWOR152_54_FD_80381 | JGI IMG/M metagenome (GOLD analysis project Ga0111209, IMG submission 80381) | Deltaproteobacteria bacterium DG_8
AAGGATCTATTTGGAATCCTCTTCTTCGCTAACTTTTCAGGAAGTCTTCCTGTACACCCCTTCTCCTTCAGCTTTTACGGAATCTATCTTAAGCCTAATATATTTGGTATTAATGTTATAAATTTTGGTGACTCACTATATATAGGAAGCTTTAACGGTTCTGAAACTCTAGAAGGAGCTGAAGACTATTGCTGACGGAGTCTTGTTACTTATAGAATACGTTTACTTATCAGGATTAACAAGTGAGATGAGCCCCTCGGTAGAGATACTAAGGGGTTTTTGCTTGCAATTCTATTTATTTCGGTATATATGCTCTAGAGACTGATCCACTTCACTACTCACCTGATTTTGAAGTTCTTGCTATTATGGCAATTATAACCATCTAAAGGTAAGCTCTTTTTGATAACTTTTTTTAGATGTGATAATAGTTCGTTTTAATCAATGATATCAATAGACAAAGTGATATCATATTTTAACCTTTCATTTTAAAAGGAGGTTAAAAAATGAAAAAGCTCTCAATTATTTGTGGTATATCACTGATGCTAGCCCTGATGGTATCCTCCACCTTTGCTTTGTCCTTCAAGTTCGATTTTTATGGTGGTGATACAGGTTTACCACAGGGAGATTTTGAGGATCCACAAGAGGTCACTCTCTATGAATCCAATACTGTTATGGTTGATATCTGGCTGGTTGATTGGAACACAAGTGCGAGGGGAAATATAGCTGCGGTTGACTACTATTTCCAATATTCTTCCTCCATCGCAGTTAACTCCGTGGTATGCAATAACCTTAAAGCAAGCGGTGGGCAGTTTGATGATGAGTATCATCATAAGCTCAATGGTGAGTATGCCTTGGGAGTTGTTGAATACGGTCTAGGAGTTGCTGGCCCAGATGTGTTACTCCACACAGTTGAGTTACATTGTCTAGCCGAAGGTGATGATCCTATTAAGGCCACTCGTGGACCCGACGGAATTGTACTAAATGTGGACGGTGATGAGTGGACTGACGTGACAGATGGTGATGGCACACTCCATCAAGAGCCTTCTTACCCGGGATCAACAACTACCACCACGACAAGTAGAACAACCACCTCTTCTTCAAGTACAAGTTCAACATCCACAACCACGGCAAAAATTTCTACAACCACTACCACAGCTAAAAATATCTGTGTGGTTAAAAGAATCTATGGAGATGATTCTGATGAGGTACAAAAATTAAAATTTATACGGGATAATGTATTAAACCAAACTCCAGCAGGTCAGGAATTAATAAAACTATACTACCAGTGGAGTCCTATAATAGTAGAGGCAATGGAAGAGGATGAAGGATTTAAAGAAGAGATGAGGGAAGTGATTGAAGGAATCTTAGCAATGATTAGATCAGAAATAGAATAGATTTTCCAATCCTCACTGCAATAGTTAACAGATCATACAGCCCCTTGATAGAAATGCTGATGGGTATTTGCTATTAACAACATAGTCTATTTGTGATTCAAAGGAGAATCATCACTAGAATATAACCTCCGGTGTTCTGATGAAATTGATACCAGCAATAGCTCCACTTTTTGGATATAGATTATGAGAAGGTGGAGCTTTTATGTGAAAAAGGAGGAACAATAAATGAAAAAGCTACCAATGGTTTATGGAATAATGATGATTCTATCTCTGATGACAGGCCCTTCCCTCGCTCAGAGATTAGCATTCGATTTTTATCAGGATGGAACTTTTGAAGAGCCTTGCGAGGTAAGTTTATATGAATCTGATACAGTCGTAGTAGATATCTGGTTTGTTGATTGGGATAATGTCAAGAATATAGCTGCTGTAGACTACTATTTCAGATGGAATGATGATTCAATTGACGTTTTAAGCATATCTTATAGACATCTCACTAAGCCTGTAGGGCCATGGGATGATGAGTATCATGTCTCTCGCACTGGTGAATATGCCTTGGGAGTTGTTGAATTTGGTGCAGGAGTTGCTGACCAAGATGTGTTGCTCCACACGGTTGTATTGCATTGCAAAAAAGCTCCTGGTGATGATTGGATTAAGGCTACCCTCGGAGTTGACGGAACTATTTTAGATGCAGATGGTAGTACATACAAAGACGTGACCGATGCTAACTGCATACTCCATCAACTAGGATGTGAAGGGGATGAAGATTGTGATGATGGGTTGTTCTGCAATGGGGAGGAAATCTGTGTGAATGGGGCCTGTCAGCAAGGTGATGAGCCATGTCCTGGTCAATCCTGTAATGAAAACACAGATTCCTGTGAAGAAACTCCTGCCACCACCACCATAATACAGACATCCCCTGATGATTCCATGACGACCATCCCAAAAACTGCCCTACCACCAACTCCTGATAGAACTGAATCAGTAACTACTGTAACTATCACCACACCGATTACCCTTAATACTACTACCATAGCAGAACCACGCACTAAAACGGTGGAATTAACTGAGCGCATACCGGAACCATCTTTTATAACTACTCCACCCACTTCCCCTACCACAACCCCCTTTCTATCACTTTCCAGATTAGCTATCTCCCCCTCATCACTTACTCTCAATTCTGGTGGAGTGGTGCAATTCAGCATTAAAACTATATCTGATGAGAAGGAGGGTAAGGGGAAATATCTGTGGAAGATAGTTCCATCTAGCTCTATTGGAAGCACCATCGATGAGAATGGGCTATTCACTGCTGGCAATAATACATCAAGCTCTAATATTAGAGAAACTATTTTAGCAACTGACCCCCTCCATAAACATATTTACGTAACAGCAACAGTAAGCATCAATGTTAAAAAACAACCTCCCATTGGGTGTGAACTATCAATCAATCCTACATCAGCAACTCTCTCTCCAGGAGATACAATTAGATTTTTTGCTAAAAATTTTGGTGAAAGATGTGTGGAAGGCTCATATAAATGGAAGACAAATAGCAGAATTGGTTCTAAGATTAGTGCAGAAGGACAATATACAGCAGGTAATAATGTGAGCGGTAATTCAGCAATTGATATTATAATAGTAAAGGATATTATCAATAGAAAGAGTACTGATGCAATTGTAACTGTGGTCTCAAGTGAAAAGGGTACTCATGTAGTACCAGATTCTACACAGAAAGCCCAACAACAGGCATTTTCAGGAAGGGGGATCTACTCAATAGTATTAGTTGTTATGGTTCTTACTATTTTTATCCTAATTGGCATTGTATTATTTTGGAAGATCAAACGATAGCTCACAGTTATATTAGGGGAGATTCGACTGCCCGGTTATTCCTTAAGTTGGTATAATGGAATATTTGGTTGAGGTTACCCTTTCCTTACTAGCCCCCCAGCAGCAATGAGGGTGTGTCATACTTCAACTTTCGGAAAGTTAAGCATAATAAAATCAAATAGTTAAAAAGGAAAAAACTCTAAAAATGCAATTGTGACACAGCCTCTATGCTGGGGGGTTTTTGCGTGCATGTCAATATACCATGGTATTGAACATAAATGTTGAAGTATTGTTTTTTAAAGTTTATTGTAAATTTTGGTTTTAAATTGGATCTTTCCCCATTTTCTATTGACAAAAAAACTAAAATTTGATAATAAAATTAAATATATTTGTATATATATTCAATTTGCCATGCGATTAAAATTATCAAAAATCAGTAAATTTTAGCTAAAATCTCATTGATTGATAAGTCTTTAATATGAGGGTTTCAATCAATTATAAAAATTGGCTGCTTAAGTAAATAAAAATTTATTCAAGCAGCCCTTTTTTCAAGTTCGATTTTTATGGTGGTGATACAGGTTTACCACAGGGAGATTTTGAGGATCCACAAGAGGTTACTCTCTATGAATCCAATACTGTTATGGTTGATATCTGGCTGGTTGATTTGCCTACAGACAGGTTAAATATAGCCTATGTAGACTACTATTTTCAATATTGGGTTATATGGTTTACTGCCAATATCATATCTTATGTTTTTATAAAATGATTACCGAACTCAAAGCATCAGAAATTAAGCACAAGCAGGGGGAGGAGCACTGATGAAGAATAAGGAGAAATATCGCTCATTAATCGACAGCGTACTTGACACCTCAAAGGTTGGTATCTTTATTCTTGATTCAGGCTTCCGAGTTGTCTGGCTGAACCAGGCTTTGGAAAGCTACTTCGGCATACGAAAGGATGAGGTTGTAGGAAAGTGTAAGCGACAACTTATTCAAAAACGAATTAAAAATATCTTTGAAGATCCGGAAAGATTTGCTGAGAGAGTGCTTGCCACATATGACAATAATACCTATGTCGGGAACTTCGAGTGCCATGTGCTTCCTGATGGCAAACGCAAAGAACGTTGGCTTGAACACTGGAGCCAACCCATCAGATCAGGCCTCTATGCGGGTGGTCGCATTGAATATTACACCGATATCACTGACCGTAAGAGAGTAGAGGAGGAACTAAGGGAAAGCGAACAGAGAGCGAGGGCTCTTTTGAACGCCCCCCCTGATATTACACTTCTTGCAGATGCCAAAGGCACCATTCTGGACGTCAATGATACATTTATTGATAAATTTGGTAAGAGTGCAGGTGAACTGGTGGGTTCATGTTGTTGGGATTTATTCCCCCCAGAAGTGGCCAAAAGCAGAAAGGTACATTTTGATAAAGCAATCCAAACGGGTAAAACTGTTCTTTTCGAAGACCAACGCCAAGGTAGATGGTTTGAAAGTATTGTTTATCCTATTTTCGATAAAAAGGGAAGGTCAACAAAGGTCGCTGTTCTAGTACGTGACATCACTGAGCACAAGCGGGCTGAGGAAGAGCTGGTAAAAAGCGAGAAGCGGTTCAGAAATTTCTTGGAGAATTTAAGTGATGCTGCCTATGAAACAGACTCCTCGGGTAATGTAACTTATACTAATAAAATGGGTGAAATAATAACGGGTGTACCATTGAAAGATATTATAGGAAAACCTTTTCTCCCGCTCTTTACAAGAGAAAGTCAAAAAATAGCCATCGACGTATATCAAAGGGGTTTGAATGGGGAGAGTATGGAATACGAATTAACCTTCACGAATGGAAGGATCGGTTATTTTAAAAATAGACCATTAAGGGATAAAAACGGAAAAATTATTGGTGTATTCGGTATCGCAAGGGATATCACCGAGCGGAAGCGAGCTGAAGAAGAGATTAAAAAATTAAGTGCTGCTGTTGTACAGTCTATTGATGGAATAGCTATTGTGGATTTAGAAACCAAATTGACCTATGTAAATGATGCCTTTGCGAGAATGCATGGTTATTCTGCTCAAGAAATGCAAGGGATGAAAATCACGCAATTGCATAGTAATCAACAAACAGAAGAAGTTGAGGAAGGCATTCAGCAGATAAAAACACAAGGCTCACGGAAGGGTGAAATAAATCATGTCAGAAAGGACGGCACTTCTTTTCCCTCCTATATGTCAGTCACTTTATTAAAAGATGATAAAGAAAAACCAACAGGCATGCTGGCAGTGTGTAGGGACATCACCGAGCAAAAACGGGTAGAGGAAACGCTAAGGAAGAGTGAGAGTAAGTACAAAACCCTACTTGAAAATCTCCAACAAAAAATATTTCATAAGGATAGAAATTCAGTGTATGTGTCTTGCAACCAAAATTACGCCAGGGATTTAAATATCAAGCTCGATGAAATTGCTGGGAAAACAGATTATGACTTTTACCCTAAGAAATTAGCTGAAAAGTACAGAGCAGATGATAAGAAAGTTATAGAGTTGGGTGAGCCAATAGATATAGTAGAGAAATATGTAAGGGTTGGAAGAGACGAGGTTGTCCAAACAGTCAAAACACCTATCAAAGATGAAAAAGGCAACATTGTTGGTATTTTAGGAATATTCTGGGACGTCACCGATCGCATACGAGCTGAAGAAGAACTAGTAAAAACAAAAGATTTTTTAGACAACATCATAGAAAGCTCATTGGACTCTATTGTCATTACTGATTGGAAAGGATGCATTACAAGAGTTAACGAATCTTTTCTCAAACTGACTGGTTATGAGGAAGAAGAGATAATAGGAAAACACCCAGTTCAATTATTACCAGAAGTGGGGGGAAATTTTGAGTCTACCACAGGAGAACTCGTAAGGATAGACAAAGAGTTTTTTAATTATTCAGAAAAAATGGTGTCCAGATTATTTAAGGAAGGGAAGGTAGAAAATTGGGAAAGCTATCGTATCCGTAAGGATAAAAAATTTCTCCCCGTTGAGATGAATTCATCTTGTTTATATGACGAGAAAGGTAATGCAATTGGGACAGTCACCATAATAAGAGACATCACTGGAAGGAAAAAGAGAGAAAAGGAACTCAAAGAAACCAGAGATTTTTTAGAAAATGTCTTCAAGACATCCGCAGATGGGATTATCATAGGTGACTCTGAAGGATACATAACAATGCTTAATGAAGCCGCAGAAAAAATGATCGGTTATTCCAAAGATGAGCTTATTGGAAGGCACCCAATTGATTTGGGTAAAAAAGAAAAAAAGCACAAAGACCATGGGAAGAAAGTAGCTGAAGAAGTGTTGAGAACGGGTATTATGACTGGAGTTGAGCGAACTTGGATAAGAAAGGATGGAAGTTTAATTGATGTTGAGATAAATCTTGTTTTTCTAAAGGATGGTAAAGGAAACATTACAGGTTCGATGGCAAGTCTCAGGGATATTACTGAGAGAAAACAGATAGATGAGGCATTAAAAAAGGTTAATGAGTGTCTTTTGAGTTTTGGTCCAGATCCAGCTAAGAATATCAAGAAGATCGTTGAAACCGCAGGTTTAGTTCTCGAGGGTGTATGTGCACTTTACAATAAAGAAGAAGGTTCACTTTTATGTACAATGGAAGGTTGGAATATTCCTAAAGACTTTGAAGTAAATAATAGAAGAGAGGGTCACATTTGCTATAATCTTTTAACAAGGAAAAAGGAAGAACCTTTTGTAGTCAATGATCTTGATAAATCACCTTATAGTAAAACAGATCCTAATATTACTAAATATAAACTAAAAACCTACATAGGTTCTACCGTTAAAACAGGCAATAAAACTATAGGGACTCTATGCGCTGTCTATCAGGAAAATAAACAATTCAATTCAAATGAGCTAAGCATTTTATCTATCCTTGCCAAGGCTCTCGCTGTTGAGGAGGAACGCAAAGAGGGATTAGATCAGCTCAAACTCCATCAAAAGATGCTGAAGATTTCTGAGAGAAATCTTAAGGAATTTTCAGGGAAGATATTATCGGTAAGGGAAGAAGAAAAGAAAAAGCTGTCACATAGTTTGCATGATGAGGTGGGTTCTTTGAGTGTAAATTTAGGCTCGAGCTTGAGCATTACCGAAGAGGAAATTAAAGACAATAATGTGCAGGCTGCGCTTGATAAGATCAATCAAACCAAAAGTGCGCTCACACAATCGGTCGAAAAATTGAAAAAAATATCCATAGATTTAAGACCTCCGAATTTAGATGTAATTGGTCTTCCAAGCGTGTTGAGACAGTATTTTTCAAATATAAGAAAACAGGCAAAGATCCGGATACATTTTAGTGCGAATATGGATGGGAAAGAACTTAGTGATGATGTAGCAATTACCCTCTACAGGGTGACCCAGGAAGCTATGAATAATGTCATAAAACATGCAAGGGCTAAAAATGCAAGAATAATACTGTATTCTAATAGAAATAAAATAAAATTAATAGTAGATGATAATGGCAAGGGTTTTGATGTAAAGAAGAGGTTACCAAAAACTAAAGGATTGGGCATCCGAGGGATGAGAGAAAGGATAGAATCTTTGGGTGGCACCTTTAACATCACATCAGTACCTCAAGAGGGAACTAAGATAAGTGTAGAAATACAAAATATGGGGGATTGAATTATGAGTATAAAAGTGATTATAGCAGATGACCATGCGGTGGTAAGAGATGGGATAAGGGCAGTTGTTGAGAGGAAGGGGAAGAATATTAAAATTATAGGAGAGGCATCAAACGGAAAAGAAGTGTTAAAAATGGCTGAGAATAATCCGGCTGATGTTTATCTTCTGGATATAGCCATGCCCATCTTAAATGGAATTGAGGCAACCGAAAAGCTTAGAAAGATGGATAAGGAGTGCAAAATAATCATCTTGAGCATGTATGATGACGGAAATTTAGTGGGTAAGGCTTTACAATACGGTGCTAATGGATATATAGTAAAAGAGACGGCAACTGAAGAAATAATTCATGCTATTCATGAAGTATATATGAATAGATTTTTCCTGAGTCCCAGGATCTCAAAGTTTGTAGTTAATGGATTCCTTGGCAAAAGCAAGCACTCTAATCAGTATAAAAGTGTGATTAAACTCACCAAAAGAGAAAGAGAAATTTTGCAACTCATAGCAGAAGGCTTTACTAATAAGGAAGTAGCTATACAATTGAATCTATCGACATATACGGTACATGTTCATAGAAATAACATTATGAAAAAGCTTGATATTCACAAACAAGCTGATCTTATCCGTTATGCCTTAAAAGAAGGTATCTCCCACCTGTAGCACTTCTCATCACAACTGCCTGTTTTGTCCACAAAAAAGCAAAAAACTATCTCTTTTTTAGCCAAAACTAATTAAATTAAAATCAAAAAATAAGCTATTCGGGTTATTGACTTCTTTATTAATAATAGAGTAAACTTTTAAATATAAAATAGAAGAATAGATGTTTGGGAAGAGGTTTGGCAAAAAAGGTTCTTTTGCCCTTTCGGACCTTATATTTTTATACTGCCCTGCCTCTTCCCTTTCAGAAAATTTGGACAAAGCCTTAAATCCCAGCATAAATTGCGAGGCTTTCTTTCAACCCAGGTAGAGCAATGGAAGATCAGGAGATAGTAAGGTTATATTGTGAATGGAGTCTTTATTAGGGAGATTAATAAATAGTGGATATATTAAAAGATTACTCTCTTTTTTAAATAAAATTAATTTAATTAAATTCAAAAAATAAGCCCTTTGTGTTATTGACAATTTCTTTATAAAGAATTAAAAAGATTATGGGGTAACATTGATAGTTTTTTCATTTATTTACCTCAAAAGGGGAGTGGTGGAATACCATCACTCCTTTTTTAATTATAACTAGTGCCTGAACGAAAAGTCATGTTCAGACCAAATCCGAATGTCGAAATCCGAAATACGAAACAAATTCGAATATCAAATGATTAAATGACCTAAACTAAAGCGTTGGAAATGTTATGTTTTAATCATTGGGACATTAGTATTTTGGTCATTGTTTCGTATTTCGTGCTTCGGATTTCGAATTTTTGACCGAAAAAATGGGGTTTTCGGTCAAGCACTAACTACCTCATTCCATCAATTATTTAGCCCGAACAGCTTTAATAAATATGTTTTACAAGTTTGAATTTTGCACTTTGCAATTTTCAGTTTGGCCGCATGCCCGTCTGTCCGGCCAGGAGCCAGGGAGCTCAGCCAGGTTTTTCATTGTCTGTTTAAAATTTCACTGAATTTTGAACAGATAATTCCACCTGGGACATTTATTATCAAAATTGCCTGTTTTGTCCACAAAAAGCAAAAAATAAGCTCTTTTTTTGCCAAAACTAATTAAATTAAAGTTAAAAAATAAGCTCTTTGGGCTATTTACATATCTTAATATTTATATATATATTATGATGCGAATTGAAAAAAATAAATATAATCCAAAAAAAATTTTATAATTATAATTCTGTAAAAATGCTTATTGGTTA
>Ga0111209_1025_pt1 | contig 9703 bp, 4 predicted proteins | sample DeeMarSWOR152_54_FD_80381 | JGI IMG/M metagenome (GOLD analysis project Ga0111209, IMG submission 80381) | Deltaproteobacteria bacterium DG_8
CTTAGTGCTCAGTTTCAGTATCTTCCCCATAGGGAAAAAGAGAGGTCTGCTACAGAAAAGGGGCTAGTCTCACGATTGCTTACCTCTATACTACTGTTGATAACCGGATTTATTTTGATACTCCTCTGGATATCTTTTCCTGCTTTAAGAATCTTTCTCCTGATAATTTTTGTAATCCTTCTGTTCTATGCAATCTACAGAGCGAAAGGGAAAATTTAAGGAGCACTTCGTTTGAAGATTAACTTGAAACCACGAGGAACACCAATAGAAACTAATGAAAAAAAGAAAAATATTTAAGTAGGATACAGAATCAAGGATCCAATATCCAGTAGATCAATTTCCCAATTCCTAAATTTTTAAATTCATAAATTTTTCTATTTTAACTTCCTTTCTCACTATTTTTCCCTATTAGATAATACAACGTCTAATAGATAAACTTTGTGGTTAGATTCTTTTACTGTGGTTTCATATTTCTTCATTTTTCATGAAGCTTTCGACATTACCATTTTACTGCCACCATGGTCTCCATCCTCGCCTTTTACTCCAGACTCCTCCTCTGTCAAGGCCAAAACCTTGGCCTTGAGGGGGTCCATAACCTCTCATCCATCCTGGAGATTGATTGATAAAGCGATTAGCATTGGGATCAAATCCATAGCGAAGTTGAGAAAGCTGTTCTTCAGTAAGAATTTTTCTCATCTCCAATTGTTTACCTAAGCATTTTTGCTGAAGTTGTGATTTGAGGTTGGTGAATTCTTTTTGCTTTGCCATTACCTCTTCTGTATTGGGGTGAGGTTGTGCAAGGAGCTGATTAAGTTCGATTCTATGAACTGTGAGGTCACTTCTTAGCTTTGAGGTCTCTTGAATAAAGTTTTTTTGAAGTTTAGTCAATTTTGCCGACTGCTCTGAAGTGAGATTAGAGATTCCAGATGACAAACAGGTACCTGGTCCAAAGCCGCATCCCCATCCTCTCATACCCCTTTTCATTCCGCCTCTCCAGGCCATTGCAACGGAGGTGAGGAGAAGGGAGCTGACGAGAGTTATTCCTATGAACATAAGTGTAAATTTTTTCATTGATAATCACCATCCTTTCTATAATGTTTTTGGTTTTAAGCTCCTCTATCTAGATAAACACAGATTATCTCAAAAACTTGTGAAAAAATTGCTAAAAAATCTGGGAAGCGCAATGGGAAGGAGAGGAGGGAGAAAAATACACGAGGCAGCATACAGAAAAATTGGTAGAAAATAATTATTCAGAGTGTTAGGATACAAAGAGTTAATGAGAATAAAATAAAATTCAAATTACTTTTGTTTTACGCTTTTCAATGGACTCTATGGATAAAATAGAAAGAAGAGATCTGTTAGAAGATGACACTTTATATATTCTTCCTACCTTTCTAAGGGTGGAAGATGAAATGATGTCTGCTCTTAAGGGAAGCGAGTATGGAGTGATTTTTGGGAAAAAGATTTTTACCTTTCCCCAATTGATTGAAAGAATATATGAGGAAATCCCAAGCAGTAAAGTAGTCATTTCACCCCTTGGCCAGTTAGTCCTTGTGGAGAGAGTAATCGATAAAATTTATAAAGATAAAGAGAGAAGGTATTTTAAATCTCTGATCAGATCCAAAAGCTTTAGTAAAACTTTAAGAAATCTTATTAATGAATTGAAATCATTTAATATTTATCACGAAGAATTTGAAGAGATAGTAGGGCAATTGAAGCTTGCAGATAAAGAAAAGTTGATGGAAATTGCCGCTGTCTATCGTTTTTACAAAGGCACTCTTTCAGAACTTGAACTGATTGATCACAATGATGTGAATATGGCGGTAAAGGATTTTGTAGCAGATCTAGATAATGAAATTGTGTTTTTAAGGGGAATTCACCATCTAAAAATCGAAGATATGTATGATTTTACACCAATTCAGTTTGATCTCATTGTTGCCCTCGCACATAGGATAAAGCATACTACCGTTATTATTCCCTATGATCATGATCGAGATGATATCTTCAGGTATGTTGAAAGAACTATCAGAAAGTTTGAGAGTCTTTGGGAGCTCAATATTGATATCAATCTTGATTTTAAACCTCAGCGTGATAGCTCTCAGGGAAAATTGAATGAAATAACTAAAAACTACTTTAAGAGAAATGGTTATCCAGCTGGAAAAAACCCTATAAGCATTAAGGACGAAGTTGTCTTGATAGAAGCAGCAGGGATTTATCAGGAGGCAGAGTCAATAGGAAAGGAGATCAGAAAACTAATGGATGGGGGAGTTAAACCAAGCAAGATTGCAGTGCTCTTTAAAGACCTTGCTGTCTATAGTGAGATGATAGAAGATGTCTTTCAGCGTTTTAAGATTCCTCTCTATTTTCGTCGAGGTAAACCACTACTTTCTAGCAATGTGATTAAAACCATCTTGTCCATTTTTGAGCTGTTGGACAGTAATTTTGAGCGTGATACTTTTTTAAAGATTATGAGATCAAATTACATAGATTTCTGGGCAGGAGATGAACCCTTAGCTGGTGAAAAGATGGAATCTTATATCTTAAGGGCAGGAATCATCGACGATAGAAGTAACGGCTGGGAAAATATGTTGGTTCGGTTGATCGCAAGAATCGATAAAACAAAAAGCTCTGGTGAAAAAGTCAGCATTTTAAAAGCTCGGGAGGAGAGAGAAGAAGTAGAAAAGCTTAAAGTTAGAATTGGGTGTGTGAAGAGAGAGATAGAGGTATTCAAAAAGAAAAACACAATAATCGAGTTCATTGGTATTTTGAGAAGATTGATGCAGAGCTTGAGAATCCAACATGAAATAATGTGTTATGAAAATGAGGAGGTTTTGAAACGGGATATTGTTACAGTGAAGAAACTTGAAGAGATTCTCGAAGAAATGAAAACTGCGGTTAAACAATTAGTTTTAGAGAATGAAAGTGTTACCTATAGTTACTTCCGCAACCTATTACTTGAATTCATGGAGGAAAGCTTCATCCTTTCAGGCCGAGAATCTACACATGGAGTAAAAGTGTTGAATCTTTATGAGAGCAGAGGGCTTACCTTTGATTTTGTCTTTTTGGGAGGGCTTATGGAGGATTCCTTCCCTGCTAAGATGTGGCAGGATCCCTTTTTCAAAGATGAGGAGAAGGCACAGTTTAATCATACGGTAGGGAAGAAGGTTTTTCTTCTAAAGGAAGAGAAATGGGAAGAGGAACCACTGCTTTTTTATTTGGGACTTTCTTGTGCTCAAAAAAGACTCTATCTCAGCTTCAGCCAGGTAGATGCAAGAGGACGAACTGTACTTCCTTCTCTCTATCTAAATGAGGTAATGCAACTAGTAGAGAAGAAAGACAATTTTAGTTCTGGACTTTCCCGAGGGCTTACGGTTCCTCAACTGGAAGAGTGTTTTGAGAAAGAAGAAATAGAAAATCGACTTTCCTATAACATCTGGAGATTTTCTTTAAATAATGAGGAGAAAGGGGACAATGGTAAGATGAGGGGAAGAGACCTTACAGCTTCAATCTTTAATCAATTAATTACTCATGATCAGTTTAGGCGTAGTTTTAAAAAGATTTTCCAGTGTGCTGAGATCGAGAGAAGGAGAGAGCTATTTTTGTTAGAAGAAAATATAGTGAGCAGAAGAAATAAAGCTAATGCGTGGACAGGACTGATTACTCACGAAGGGATTAAAAGTGAGTTAAAAAAGTTTTTTGAGGAGGAAGAGGGACATTTCTGGAGTCCATCACACTTTGAACTCTATAGCAACTGCCCTTTCAGATTTTTCCTACAACGCTTACTGAAGATAGTTCCTTTAAAGGTTCCAAAAGATGAAATTGAGAGAGTTGATGAGGGAAATATTGTTCATAGAGTGCTGGAGCGATTCTTTAAGCTTGTAAAAGAAGAAGGGGATCTTCCCATAGATGGAAGTGGTGAGGAAAAGGAGCTGATAAAAAAAATAGCTGAAAATATTTACCAAAAGTGGGAAGCAGAGGGATATATAGGAAACAGAAAGCTTTGGGAGATAAGGAAAAAGAGGCTCTCTCTTCTTTGGGAAAGGTTTATCGAGGAGGAGTCTACACATAAGCATGAGGAATTTCTTCCAACCTATTTTGAATTCATCTTTGGAAATTTTCCTGGTGGTGAGAACAAGACAGATATGCCAGGGCTTGTAATCAAAAGTTTTAACCGGAAGGAGATTCTGGTAGGTGGAAAGGTTGATCGAGTCGATGTTGGCACAGATAAGATTAGAGTGATCGATTATAAGAATAGCAGTAGCGAAGGTTTTTATAGAGATTTGCTGAAAAGGGAAAAGATGGGTGTGATCAATTTCCAGCTTCCTGTTTATTTAGCGGCAGTAAAGGAGTATATGACAGAACAAAAGAAGAAAATCGATTTGATGGAAGGGACGTTCTACCTCTTTAGGAAATCCAGAAGGATAAAGCCTTATGTGGTTAAAAGTGCAGATTTTTTCTTTGAAAGAGATTTAAAGAAGAGAATGAAATTAAAAGAACAAGGTAGGTTGAACCTTTTTAATCAGATATCCGAGATTGTTGAAAGGGCAAAATCTGGTGATTATTCCATTTGTCCTAAAGAGTGTACTTTTTGTGATTACGCTCATATATGTCGATTCATATCGGTCGATATTGATGAGGGAGGAGAATAGGATTCAGGTGGCAGAGAGCATAGATAGTCATTTACCAGTAAAAGAGTATAAGGGGACGTGATGGAAGTGAATTCAAGTTATTCTGCGGATCGCAGTGCCTTATTTCAGTTCAATGAGAATATCTGCCTTTGCGCGGGAGCAGGTTCAGGTAAGACGAGTGTCTTGGTTGAGATGTATCTTGCCCTGATATCAGGTGAGTCATCGTTTAATAAGCCTATTCCTCTTGAGCAGATTGTAGCAATTACTTTTACAGAGAAAGCTGCGGCAGAGATGAGAAGGAGGGTGAGAGAAACTATCGAGCAGAAACTTCTTGAATCTGGAGAAAGAACCTCTTGGGTAAAGAGATTGAGAAGTTTAGAAAGGGCCCATATTAAAACCATTCACGGTTTCTGTGCAGGGATTCTAAGAGAGAATCCAATAGAAGCAGCTATTGACCCTGCTTTTACCATTTTAGATGATTATGAGGCTTCAGAAATTATGGAGCAGATCGTTCATGAGGTTGTTATGGGGGGGTTGGATAGTAAAGAACCAATAGTAAATAAGCTAGTGTATGACTATGGATTTTCAGGTTATAACCGGGTAAGTGGTTTTAAGGATTTTTTGAAAAGGATATGTCTGGAAGTATATAGTTCAGGGCTGAGTTGGGATAAAATTGATCAAATGAACGAAAGAAACTATTACAGGGCAGAGGAGCTGTTGTGTTCAAGGATATCTTCCATAGAAGAAGACTTAGAGAGGTTAATCAGATTATCTAAACAGGGTGCCATTAAGAAGTCAACTAAGAGCTATTCTTATATAGAAGATTTGGTTCGACGCTATCACATGGCAGCGAATACTAGAGAAGATAAACTGATTGAAAGAGGTGGAGCTTTATTAGCGCTGGAGGACTATATGAAGAGTCCTTGGCCCGCTGTGGTAAAAGATTTAAAAAAGAACCTGCAGGAGAGTTTCTCTGAGATGAAAGAAGCGTATTATCAGTTACTGAGCTGTGAGCACCTTGATGGATTTCAACAGATGCTTAAAAAGGTTACTCAGTCTTATCAGGATTGGAAGTTGGATCACGGGGTGCTCGATTTTGATGACCTGCAGATAAAAGTAAGAGATATCTTAAAGACTAGTAGAAAGATTAGAGGAGAGCTTAAGGATAGGTTTAAGATCATTATGCTTGATGAATTTCAAGATACCAATGGGGTTCAGAAAGAGATTGTCTACTATCTTTGCGAGAGTCTAGGCAGTGAGTCTTTCCTTTCTGAGCAGGATTCATATCAAGATATAATAAAATTACATCCAAGGAAGTTATGTATTGTAGGTGATCCTAAGCAGTCCATCTATCGCTTTCGAGGTGCAGATGTAACGGTATTTTTAGAGATGCAGTCAGAGCTAGAAGGGGAAGAAGCTAAGGGAAAAAATGTTTCCTTTAGCGAGAACTTCCGCAGTCAGAAAGGTATCGTTGAATTTTCTAATCACTTTTTTGGCTTTATAATGAGTGGTGGAAAAGAAAGGTATGAGGTAAATTTTAACCGCGATGATCATCAGGAACATCAACGGAAGCTTCAGTATGGAGGTCCCAGAGTAGAATTGATTAAGATTAAGAGAGGGGAAAGTAGTGAAAAGAAGAGAAAAATAGAGGCCTCTGCTATAAGCAGAAGGATTTTAGAGATAGTACAGCCTCACAGTTCTGTAACGGTTTATGAGAGAGGCGAAAATGGTGGGGAGAAAAGGAAACCCCATCCTGATTTTTCTGACATTGCTGTCCTCTTTCGAAGATTTACCCATATAAAGCTGTATGAACGAGAGCTGAGAAGGAGAAATATCCCCTATTACGTAGTTAAAGGAAGGGGATTTTTTGGATGTCAAGAAATTAAGGATATCATAAATTTCTTGAAATATCTTGATGGAGAAAATGATGAGGTTGCCCTTGTTGGAATACTTAGGTCACCTCTTTTTGGGATATCAGATGAGGCCCTCTACTGGCTTTTTAAAGGAGTGGAAAAAGAAAAAAGACCTTTATGCCTAGAGGGTATTAGTGAACAATTTATTAAAGTAAAATCTGAGATAAATATTGAAAATATTCATAAAATAGAGATATTCTTAGATTTATTTAATCAGTTGAGAGATAAAAAAGATAGATTTTCGGGAGCAGAGTTGATTGAATATATTCTGAGGATGACTCATTATGATTCCATTATGTTGACTACTTTTCAGGGTGAACAAAAGGTTGCCAATATTAAAAAGCTGATTGAACTATCAAGGGCTTTTGCAAAAAAAACGACGGGTTTGCTCAGGGATTTTACTACATATCTTTCCAGATTGGCTGAAGAAGATTCTATGGAACCTGAGGCCCAGACCTCATTAGAGGATGCTAATGTAGTGAGGTTGATGACCATTCATCAGGCTAAAGGTTTGGAATTCCCAATTGTCTTTCTTCCTGATACAGGATATTCCCTAAAGCGTGAGAGTAATTACATCCTATTCGATGAGTCAAAGGGTCTAGCCTTGAAGCTGTATCAAGAGGTTCAGGGAACCTATGAATCGACAATGGTTCACAGAGAGATTACAAAAATGCTTGATAGAAAGGAGTATGCAGAATCGAAGAGATTGTTCTATGTTGCTGCTACCAGGGCGAGAGATTATCTCGTATTATCGGGAGAGAGGCCTAAGAAGAATATAGAATGTTGGAGAGCATGGCTGGATCAATTCCTTGAACTTCACCCTGAGTGGGTGCGTGAGGTTGAAGAAGAGGATATTAATGACTTGTCTCCATCCAATGGTAAGAATCTCTATCAGATTTATCAGGGATACCAGATGATTAAAAAGGTCGAGGTAGGAAGGAGTAAAGAAACTGAAGGGTTAACCCAGAGAATACTTCAGCAGTCCTGCTTTTATAGATCTTTTCCTGTAGAGGAATTTTATACTACAGTGACTGCACTCAGTGAATATATGGTTTGTCCTCAAAGGTTTTACTATCTGCAGTACCTTGATTTAGATGAAGGAATAATGAGTGCACTTGAGGGAGATGGTAGACGTTTTTTGAGGGAAGGGGGTACTGAGGCTATTCGAACTATGAGTAGTATGGAGAAAGGAAACCTAGTTCATTTTATTTTAGAACATATAAACTTTCACTTTGATTTAGATAGAAAGAAAAAACAGATAAATGATCTGGTGATTAATAGAGGATTTTTACCAGAGGGTAAAGAAGTGGAGGAATTGAGAAAAGACATTCTTGCATTTTTAAGTAGTGATTTGGGGATTGCCCTATCCCAGATTAAAGAAGGACATGTATTTCGAGAGATTCCGTTTATGCTTAGATTGCAAGGCAATGGTTCTCCCCATATGGTTGTACTGCAGGGAGTTATTGATCTCTTATTTCGTGATTGCGAAGGGGTATGGACAGTCGTAGATTATAAATATTCTGTGGGGCGAGAAATCGACAGAGAGCGTTACAGAATACAACTAATGGCTTATGCCCTTGCAGTGGCTAAGAGAATGAGAGAAGGAAAGGTGAGAGCTCTTATTAAGGTTATAGAAAAGGGTGAAGTTACTTCACAGGAGTGGTGCTTTAAGGAAATTACTCTTAAAAATTTTGAAAAACAGATTGTGTCGGCTACATATGAGATTGTAAGAAAACAGGTGGAGGGAACTTCAGTACTATGGGATCGGAGTGAAAGGGAAGAATGTAGTTATCTTGACTGCGTTTATAGAAAAAGATGTAACACCTGATTTAGTTTAAATCTGTTACCCAAGCCCTTTTACTTTTTCTAAATCTTCAAGTGTATTAATGTTTAGAAAAGCATTCATAGTGGGATCTAGTGAGTTCATCTCATCTGATGTTACTTCTCTCACCTTAACCTTGTTAAAGAAGTCAATAATCTTAAGGTTATCTTCACGGATAAGCTCTTCTATAAATTTCATACATCTCTTAGAATAGAGGGCATGCAGTGGATGGTAGCCATCGGGTAAATGAGGAATCACTACATCATAGTGCCTGCTAATGGTAATCATATACTCTATTAACTTTCTATTGAGAAAAGGCATGTCACAAGCAGTGACGAAGGAATGAGCATAAGAGGAATAGAAGAGACCCGTATAGATACCAATTAGAGAACCACTCTTAGGAATGAGGTCAACAATAATTTCAAGGTCAAGATATGAGTATTCCAGGGGTGTTTTAGTAACCAGGATAACTTGACTGAAGATTCCTTTGAATAGTTTTGCTGTCCGATCGATAATCCTTTGACCCTGAACTTCTAAAAAGGCTTTATTTTCCCCTATCCTGATGTTTTTACCACCAGCTAGAATTACCCCTGTGATAGCTTTCATCGTACAGTTTTCTGATATTTACTATTAAACAGGTCTTCTAAGGAATTTAACTTCAATGAAATCGATAATCTCTTTAATATCACCAAGATTAAACTGGAGATCAGGTAGTCACATAGGGTACTCATTTACTACAGCTATAAGAGATTTATTATTGGTGCAGAGTAATTTCATGGACATCATGTTTTACAGATGCAACCTTGTTGCCTGGTCGTGTAAACTAAAACTTGTTAAGTAGTGAGTTTCATAAATACTATTGCATTGGATAATCCACTCCCACTCTGATCTCTTCCTTGAAGAGAGAGTGTTTGAGTGGGGGGTAATCCTAGAATACATCATCGTAGTCACAAATTAGATCACTAATTTAATATATCACAATGAGTTGGTTTTGAGAAGGTTAATAGGGAAAAGAAATGCTTTTTTGACCTAAATATATTTTCCTAAAAAGTTCCCAAAAGTAGTTTTCATTTTCATGTTTAAAGTTTAAAAGGTTTTAAAGTTATATTGAGTCTCTCACTAGAAATAATGAAAAGTTCTTTATATTGTTTATTATAAGATTTCTCACACCTATTGAGGAACGTTAACTATCTCGATGATATTATTAAAATTGTAAGAACTAAGAATGTTATCAGCTATAATGGGTTGAAAGACATCTATGGAGTATCACAAAAAACAGATTTATATGTGTCTTTCATGGTTTATCTAGAGCTGATTTTCATGTTTTCAAATATAGTAGT
>Ga0111209_1026_pt1 | contig 9489 bp, 8 predicted proteins | sample DeeMarSWOR152_54_FD_80381 | JGI IMG/M metagenome (GOLD analysis project Ga0111209, IMG submission 80381) | Deltaproteobacteria bacterium DG_8
GTTCTAGTGATGGTACAGAAGAATGGCTTATGAAGAATATGGATAAATTTAAGGTAACTATATCGTTCTACACTCAGGTTCACACAGGTCCTGGTGCTGCCAGAAATTTAGGAATGGAGGAGGCAGAGGGCGATATTTTTGCTTTCACCGATACCGATTGCATTGCACAGCCGGAGTGGCTTGAACATTTGATTAAACCTTTCAATTCAGAAAAGGTAGGAGCGGTGGGAGGAAGGGAAATTATCAATGATAAAGATCCTCTCCTCATGCGCTGTTTTCATTATCTGATGACCTCCCCTTTAACCACTGGGGGCTTAAGAGGGAAAAGAGGAAGGCGATTAGCCCACTTTTATCCCAGAACCTTTAACATGGCTCTTTCCAGAAAAGCCTACCAGGCAACTGAAGGATTTAAAAAAATGTTTCACGCAGAGGATATTGAGTTGAGCTATCGTATTAAAAAAAAGGGGTTTGACCTCGTCTTTGAAGATTCTGCAAAAGTCTACCATCGCAGAAGAAATCATCTAATCCAATTTTTAAAGCAAATATTTCATATGGGCAAAGCCAGAGTCACTCTTGCTAGACTTCATCCCTCAAGTCTAGAACCCTTGCACACCCTCCCTGCGCTATCACTCCTTCTCTTATTCTTCTTAATTTTTTCATCAATGGGCTGGCATCCTGCCCTGCTCGTACTCGCACTGTATCTTGGGCTGGGATTGCTTTATCTAGTAATAGTAGCTATCAACAGTGCCCTGAAACTCCACTCTTTTAAAGCCTTTTTCCTTATGCCTCTTTTATTCATCCTTCAGCAAGGTGCATATGGAAGCGGATTCCTTAAATCTTTGATAAGTCATAAGGAACAAAAACCTACTTAAAAAGCCACAGAATTACAAAGAAAATCACTGAAAGTGTATGATCCTATAGCACTGGCTGCTCAAGAAGAGAAAATCATAAGTCGAAATCAGGACAGAAAGTACTACCGTTTTCGTTCCGCCAGATTCTATGGGGGTATTGCTACTGCTGACTGCGTGGGATGCTGCTTGCGCTGTCGATTCTGTTGGTCATGGAAAGAGGTAATTGACCCTCATCGATGGGGTAAGTTCTACGCCCCTGAACAAGTATCCTCTCGTCTTAATCAAATCGCTTCTAAATCAGGGTACTACCAGGTACGCATCAGCGGGAATGAACCAACCCTTCACAAAGATCATTTGTTAAAAGTCTTACACACCTTACCAAAAAATCTCCACTTCATCCTGGAAACCAATGGCATTCTCCTCGGTCATGATAAGCACTATGCGCAGGCACTTTCTTCCTTCCCCAATCTTTATGTGAGAGTCAGTTTGAAGGGGTGTAGTGAAGATGAGTTTCATCAACTCACAGGTGCAGCACCTCAGGCTTATCATTTTCAATTAGCTGCCTTAGAAAACCTTTTATCAGCAGGGGTTGTCTGTCACCCTGCTGCCATGATCAGTTTTTCACCGTTCGAAAATATACAGCAACTAAAAAAGAAACTAAAGGCAATCCACCCACAATTCTACCATCTAGAAATTGAGGAATTGATCCTTTACCCGTCCATAGAAAAGAAACTAAAAAGGTACGGAATTTTATTTCACACCGCACATAAACCATATAACATTCCACCCGAACAGATTTAAGAAAAAATATAGATGACCCGTTGCAACCTTTGCCATAAAGAATCGATCACCACCGCCGAAACCATTGGCTTTTGTCTCCACTGTATTAGAGAACACTTTACTCAGGTATGGCCTTCCATCCAGAGTGTTCATCAGCAGGTAAGAAAACGTTTCAACCTTCCACCAGAAGCCCCACACCACCCAGATGGAATTGCCTGTCACCTCTGCCTCAATGAATGTGAGATTCCTGAGGGAGAAAGTGGCCTCTGTGGACTCCGTTATAACCAAAATGGCAAACTATACGGTGGAACAAAGGAAGAAGGAAATCTTTCCTGGTACTATGACCCCCTCCCCACCAATTGCGTCGCTAATTGGGTTTGTCCAGGAGGAACTGGAGCTGGTTTTCCCCACTATGCTTACCGTCAAGGACCAGAATATGGCTATAAAAATCTGGCTGTATTCTATCAGGCATGCTCCTTCAATTGTCTTTTCTGCCAGAATTGGCACTATCGAGAAAGCATTCATCACCCAACTTCGATACCCGCATCCCAACTAGCGGCTCAGGTTGATAAGGATACCTCTTGTATCTGTTTTTTCGGAGGTGATCCAACTCCTCAACTCCCCCACGCCCTCTCTACCTCCCAATTTGCACTAGAAAGAAATCGTAGGAAGATCCTCAGAATATGCTGGGAAACCAATGCAAGTATGAACCCTTCCTATCTCAACGAGATGAGCAGATTATCCCTGCAATCTGGAGGGTGCATCAAATGCGATCTAAAAGCATGGAGTAAAGAAGTTCACCTCGCACTCTGCGGGGTAAACAATCAAAGAGTTTTTGACAATTTTCAATTGCTCTCCTCAAAAATTAAAGACAGACCCTACCCTCCCTTTCTCATTGCTAGCACCCTGCTCATTCCCGGATACATTGATGAAGGAGAGGTTGCAGGGATAGCCCGCTTTATTAATTCTCTCAATCCTGAGATACCATATAGTCTGCTTGCTTTTCACCCTCAATTTCTTATGGGTGATTTGCCTACTACTTCAAAGAGACATGCCCTAGCGTGTAAGCAAAGAGCAGAAGAAGAAGGGCTACAAAATGTACGAATAGGTAATTTACACCTCTTGGGGAATGATTATTAATCTTTTTATTAAGGTTCTTAAGAATATAATCTTTTTTCCGATAAGGGTAGATGGTATGAGTGATAAAACAATTGAAGAAAGATATAAGCGCTTCCAAGAAGAAGTCAATATATACAATGAGATTGGTAAGGCCCTAACCTCTAGCCTAGAGATTAGGGAAATTCTACAAAAAATCATGCAGACCATAGGTGATTACTTCCGTCCTAGTAATTGGTCCCTCCTCTTAGTTGATGAAAGTAAAAATGAGCTCTATTTTGAAATCGTGGTGGGAGAAGTATCTAACAAGATAAAAGACATTAGGATTAAAATGGGAGAAGGGATTGCCGGCTGGGTTGCCCTGCACGGACAGCCCCTTTTGGTACCTGATGTCAATCAAGACCCACGTTTTTTAAGAAAGATAGACAAAATAAGCCATTTTTCCACCGAATCCATCATTGCTGTACCAATGAAAATCAAAGATAAGGTATTAGGAGTGGTTGAACTAATCAACAAGAATGAACTCAATCCCCTGAACAAAAGGGATTTGGAAATTCTCACCACAGTTGCTGATTACGCAGCCATTGCATTAGAAAATTCCCGTAATTATCAACGTATACATGAACTCACCATAACTGATGATATTACAGGGTTATACAATTCTCGTCACCTCCATCAAATCATTAAAAATGAAATAGATAGATTTGAAAGATATCAGAATGCTTTTTCTATCATATTTTTTGATCTAGATTTTTTTAAACGGGTTAACGATAACTATGGACACTTGATCGGAAGCCAAATGTTAAGTAAGGTTGCTAAAGTCATTTTAAAAACCATAAGAAAGGTCGATCTAGCCGTGCGTTATGGAGGTGACGAATTCGTAGTAGTTCTACCTCATACCAATAAAAAACAGGCGCATGTTGTTGCTAAACGGTTGAGGAATGCTATTAATTCGGAAGTCTATTTTGCTGAGGAAGGATTTAATATCAGGATAACAGCCAGCTTTGGTGTAGCTACCTTCGGTGATGACGCTATGAGTAAAGATGCGCTATTAAGAGCTGTTGATGAAGCCATGTACCGAGTTAAAAACACATACAGAGATGGAATTGCCCTTGCAGATTCCCCTCCCAAATAGTTTTAATGCCCTTTTTATCCCTGACGAAGTTTTTTAACCAATTGGCACAAATGCTCCCAATCTTTGCCGAAAACATTAATGTCAAAAACATACTCCACTTCAGGAAAGGGGTTAAAACCTATTCCTACACCATTCTTCTTTTGGGCTATTCTCACCATCTCTGTATCATCTTCATTATGCCCAATGACCAGAGGAGTCTTAGCATTGAATTGTTTAATCCTCCTCTCCAGTAGTTCACCTTTATGAACTTTGCTGATTTTAAGCCCATCCCTTCGATAACCCACAAAAACCTCCCGAGCACCTTTTCTTTCAAACCGTAAGGTGTTACAATCATAGAAACTTATGCAGCACTCTCCTCCACTATTTAACTGCCTCATATACTCTTCCATAATAATATCCACTCCAAAACTTATGATTCCTACTTTCGCTTGCTTGGAAAGTTCCTCTATGGTTCTCTTCGAGTGGAAATAAGACCTAGAGGGTATATGCACTGCTGCTCTCTTAAAATAGTGAAGCGGAATCCCCATTTTGGTTTCTTCATACCTTATCATCATTTCTAGATTATTAGTTCTACCATTTAAACGGCATCTTAACCTGGCTAAGCTGATAAATAAACCACCGGAAAGTAAAGAGGGAAGAAACTGGAAGTCACTGAGCTCTAGAGGATTAAGTAAAATCTCCCAAAAGATGAGTTTACCTAGGGTCGTTTGGGAAAAACTAGGAAACACACACTCATCAAAATCGATGACAATTAGATCAATATTATTAAATCGCCTCTGTAACTCTTCAAAAGGGTACCTGGCATAAATCATCTTTGAGAATCTGAAAGGATGCTCTTTCTCTATCTTTCTCCCTAGAAATTTCATCTGTCTTCTAATAAGGGTTAAACTTATTGTTAAAATTTAACTGAAAAACTGGAATACTCACCCCTGTACTCTTCAATTTCAACTGAAACATCGGCAACCACTGCATGAGGAGGTCCACTATGACACCATTTGATCATAGATTGAATATCTTTCTCTTCTCCTTCAAATACCGCCTCAACCCTTCCATCATAAAGATTCTTCACCCACCCAGTGAGCCCGCGTTTTTGAGCCTCTTCTTGGGTATATGAGCGAAAGAAAACACCTTGCACCCTACCCTCGATAAAAAGATGAGCCCAAATTTTGGACATAAGGCACTCCCAAATAAGATGGATGAAACCACGAAGACCACGAAGGGAAAATAAGAAAAAAGAGAAAAATATTTAAGCAGTAAATCCTAAACAAATTCAAATATCAAATGTTCAAAGCTTTATTAACTTTCAAGACATAATCTTTAAATACCTTATCATAAATTCTTTTTTGATAATCCTATTTCTTCACTATCGAGTATCTCGCATCCAGCATCTTGTATCATGCACTACTTTTTATCTCTAAAAAAATTATAGATAGTCTCAGCTACCCTTTGCTTCAAATGTGGAACTTGACAGAGCTCACTTAAAGAAGCCTCTCTAACTTTATTAACACTCCCAAAATGCCTTAAGAGACTGTTGCGAATCTTTTCACCTACCCCAGGAATATCATCGAGAGAGGAATGAAAATCCTTTTTGTAGCGTAGCTTTTTATGATAAGCCAAGGCAAAACGGTGAGATTCATCCCGTACCTTTTCCAGCAAAAGAAGGGCAGTTGACCGAGCTGGTAGAATCAGGGGGGTTTTCCTTCGGGGAAGAAAAATTTGTTCTGGTGTTTTTCTACCTCCGTGAAACTCTCCTCTCTTCTTCCCCCTCCCTTTAGCCAATGCAATAATATCAATTGGCTGTAGGCCTAACTCTCGTAGTACCCTCAAGGTAACATTAAGCTGTCCCTTCCCCCCATCCACCACTATTAAATCAGGAAAAGGCACATCCTCTTCACCTTTACAGAATCGTCTTTTCAATACTTCATAGAGCATTCCACAATCGTCTGCTCCCTCAACATTCCTAATCATAAAGCGACGATAGTTATCCTTCAATGGTTCTCCCTCTTTAAAATAGACCATTGATCCTACCGCAAGTTGACCTCTTAGATTAGAAATATCATAACACTCAATCTTTAGAGGTTTAGTGTGTAAATGAAGTCTCTGCTTCAACTCATCAGCAATTTTATCAGCATCTTCCAATTTACTCTGCTCTGCTTTAAATGCACTCTCAGCATTGAGCCGAGCCATCTCAATCAGTTTCGCCTTCTCTCCCCGGTGAGGAGTAATAAGGTTAACCTTCTCTCCTTTCCTATCCCCTAGAGAATCTTGAATAACTTTTTGATCTTCCAAGGCAATTGGTATGAGGATCTCTCGGGGGATGAACTTATCCTCACGGTAAAACTGATTGACAAAGGAGGAAATGACCTCTTCATCTGAAATTTCTATCTTTTTTAAGCTGAAATCTTTACTACCTATAATTTTGCCATTTCTTATGAACAAAACCACAACAGTCATATAACTATCTTGACGATGAAAAGAAATAACATCACGATCAGTAAAATCAAGCACAATTGCTTTCTGTTTCTCCAAGGTTTTTCTCAAAGATGTAATTCGATCTCGTATCTTAGCTGCCATCTCAAAGTCGAGCTGATTTGATACCTCTTCCATTCTTTCCTCGAGCATCTTTATCAATTCCTGGCTTTTTCCTTTAAGAAAAAGTTCCACCTCTTTCACCACAGCACGATATCTCCCCTCATCAATCAACTTAAAGCAGGGAGCAGGGCATTGCCCCATTTGATAATTAAGGCATGGTCGTTGACGAAACTGAAAATTTTTGGTCTGACACTTTCGCAGTAAAAAATTCTGATGGATCACCCTCATAGTTTCTCTCACTGCTTGAGCCGAAGCGAAAGGACCAAAATAGAGGGACTTGTCTTTCTCAACTCTCCTTACCAATGATAGCCTAGGAAATTGCTCCTGTATAGTAAGTTTTAAATAAGGATAATTTTTATCATCCTTTAAAATGACATTGTACCGTGGTCGATGTCTTTTGATCAAGGTGCCCTCTAAAATGAGAGCTTCCTTCTCAGTATTAGTAACAATGTGCTCTATATCAGCAATTTGAGAAATCATGGAGTGAACTTTGGCAGTGGAAGAAGGATAGTGCTGAAAATAGGATTTCACCCTATTGAGTAAATTCTTAGCCTTTCCCACATATATAATGCTACCCTTTTTATTTATCAGGAGATACACACCTGGCGCTTTAGGTAAATTCTCTATTCTCTTTTCTAACGAATCAATTAGCTTAGAAAACACCGCTAACCTTTTCAACCATTCTCAAAGGATAACCCACTCACTCTTGTACTACTCTTGATACGTTTATGCTTACCATAAAGATGCTAAATAATCAATATTATGAGCATATAGTGGCTCTTTAAAAGGGCTAAAAGAAAATCAAGTGATAAAAACCTTTTAAATAAATATTTGACTTTATCATTTTTGTTTACTATAAAAGTTTTCAAGAATGTTAGGTAATTCATCTTTATCACTAAGGATTTCCTACGGTGAGAGTCAAATAAACTGTGGTGAAGGCATCATAGAGGAATTAAATTAGAATGTTTGATTACGATGTGATTGTGGTGGGTTGCGGTCCAGCAGGGCTTATGGCAGCTGCTGAACTCAAGGAAAAAGGTATCAATGTGCTGGGAGTGGATAAGAAACCAAGACTTGATAAAAATATAAGATCGGCCTCTGGCTTTTTTAACGATGGTCAAGAGATGAATGGGGAATACATTCAACTTGAACACCTGGAGGGAAAAACCAAAATTAACTATACTAAATGTGGTTTTTCTCTTGAATACTCAAAACCCATGGAGGCAATCCACCATACCCATATCATCGTCAATTCAGGAAGTCATTTTCAAGCAACATCCCGAAAAAAACCACTCTACCATATTTTTAACCCCACTACCTGGCTTTCCGATCGCTATAAAAGAGCAAAAAATTTAAGCGTACCTTTTATGACCGACACCGTCGCTATAAGAGCTAAAGAAATAAACGGTGGGGTAGAAGTAAACTTAAGAACAAGAGGGAAAACCACCAGTAAGACTTGCAGAAAGCTCATAGCATCTGATGGGCTTCAATCGAGGATTACCAGAAACCTTGGATTGAATAGAAATCGCCTTGTCTTTGGGAAAGGACCCACTATCGAATATGAAATGATCAATGTTGAGTGTCCCCTCGATCGTGGAGATATCTACATTACTGGTGAAAATAACATAGGCCAACCAGGCGGAGTTATAGCAGTCCCAAGCCCACGAGGTAAAAAGGCCTATCGATTTGAAACTATGTCAGCCCTGCCAGGAAGTACCTCTTATAACATGATCGAGTTTTTTATAAAAAAGAGTCCCTTTGCTAAGTGGTTTAAAAAAGCTAAGATTGTTGAAAAAACCGCTGCAATTGTTGAAATGTTCACCCCTATCAAAACCCCCTACCTTGGAAATATTCTCCTGGTAGGTGATGCGGCGTGCTTTGCTGAAGTCTTGTATCAAGGTGCTACCATGTGTGGTTATATGGCAGCCCAGGCTATAGATAATGAACTCAAGGGTAAAAACGGCTTTAAGGAGTATACCGATTGGTGGAACTCTTCTTTTGAATGGAATAAAGATCCTAAAAGGATGGCTGATTACACAAAGAGAGTTCTCTTCACTCGTTTCTTTACCCCTGATGAGATTGATTTCCTTTTCGATCTCTCAGAAAGGCATCCAGCTGTTGTTGGTGAAATGGAGACAGGTGTGTATAATTATACCAATGCCCTCATGGATTACTTCTCAGGCCTTCCCGGGGTGCCAGATCAGCTGAAAGAAAAAATGAAAATGATTAAAGAAGCAGACTTTGATAAGTTGTTAACCGTCATCAGCCGAAGAAGAGATTAATCTCTACTATTTCACTCTCAACTAACTCTACCCTGCTTTTATCAAGCGGGGTTTTTTCTTAGCACACCAACCAGCATACAGAAATAGCAAGAAGGTTTAATAGTATCAGTATAATAATGATATGGTCATAGGAAGTAATATCTTTAAGCTCACGAACATCAACCTCTAGCGTATATTAAGCTTGAATTTTACTACATCATGCCAGTTACCTTTTTTATCTGTTATCAATTTCACGCACATCGATTACTTTATGTCCATAGCTCCGCAACAGATCACCAGCCGAGCGTGTCAAGTTCTCATCAACTAGAAATTGCATAATTTCACCCTATTTCGGAAGAGGATAAAACTCTTCCTCCTCGATAAGTTCGCCAGCATAGATTAGAGCGGCTCGAATATCCTCTTCACTCCCCTCGTATTCCCTTACGATCTCTTCTTTTGTCATACCGCCTGCAAGCCCTCCAATAATGCGTGCAACGGGAACTCTTGTTCCCTTGATAACAGGTTTGCCATGCTGTATATTAGGGTCTATAATAATTCGGTCATTCATAATTTTACTTTCACCTCCCTTAAATAGATCCCAATTTCACATAACGTTTTGTGGATATGAGAAGTCCGAGCGTAGCAAGTATTTGGGCGAAAGCCGAAGGCACGAAGCCAGATACACTCTGTTAGGCGATGCAGCGGGCTTTTCTTATTAGAGATAGCATTGCTTCCCATATCACTTTTTACCTCT
>Ga0111209_1027_pt1 | contig 9340 bp, 7 predicted proteins | sample DeeMarSWOR152_54_FD_80381 | JGI IMG/M metagenome (GOLD analysis project Ga0111209, IMG submission 80381) | Deltaproteobacteria bacterium DG_8
AACTTTATCTTGAGGAATTCTATATTGACGGGTGAGGGATCCAGGTCTCATCTCTGTTATCTTCTGAAGTTCCCGCTTAATCTCTTCTATTCTTTTCTCAAGTTGACAAAGCTTTTTGTTTTTCATAATATAGCATTTATATGCTATCATTACTCGCATGTCAACACTTTTTTTGTAAAAAGAGGGAATAATTGAGGGGTTTTATGATTGTGGCGGAGATGGTTAGATCAAAACTTGGGGTTTTTCGACAGTCTCAAAGCAAGTATAAACTCCAAATATTAGGCCAGCCTTGTAATTCTACAAGTATCAAATTTAACCCAACCTTGAAGTAAACGGCCACCCGAAAAGTGGGTGGCTTGGCCGAGCTGTCGAGTTTCAGGTAAAATCCCCAGGTAGTACCAAAATAATTCCCCAATCAGTTTCAAAACAAATCCCCAGGTAGTTTTAAAATAATTCCCCACTTTTTCAAAGATGCTGTAGGATTTCCTAAAACCAGATAGTAAGGAGGGAATCTTATGGCAAGGAGGGAGATCAAGATGGAGGAATTGATAGAAGTATTGAGTCAGTGGCACGCAGGGCGCAGCATAAGTCAGATTAAACGCAGTGTGGGGATAGCACGTAAGACGATAAGGAAGTACCTAAAGCTGGCAGAAGGTTGTGGATTTTCAAGAGATAGTGAGATGCAGCCTTACCAGTACTATCTTACCTTGGCCGGCAGGGTTCAGCAGGAGTTAAGGACCCCCCTTGAGAGTTCATCTTCCTACAAGAAGACCGCTTTATACCAGAATCTCATAGAGAAGCTGCTTTCCAGGAGGTATATGACCCCTAAACAGGTCTACAGGATACTGAAACGGGACTATGAGTATCAATTGAGCTACTCCAGTTTCAACCGGTACATCAACATAAAATATCCAAAGAAACTGAGCGGTTGTATACGGATCGAGGTAAAAGCCGGAGAGGAAGCACAGGCAGATTTTGGGGGAGCAGGGATGATGTACGATGCAGAAAGAGCAGAGATGAGGAGGGCACATGCCTTTATCATGACCCTCTCCTACAGCCGTCTTCCCTATGTAGAGTTTGTCTTCGACCAGGGGCAGAGAACCTGGGTACAATGTCATATGAGGGCGTTTGAGTTCTTTGGAGGAGTTCCAGAGAGGATAGTGCTGGACAACTTAAAGTCAGGGATATTAACACCCCACACCTATGATCCCATCTTTAACCGGGCGTATGCCGAATGCGCCAAACACTACGGATTTGTCATAGACCCAACCAATGTACGTATGGCCCGGCATAAGGGTAAAGTAGAAAGGAAAGTTCCTGTGGTAAGGCAGCAGTTTTTATCATCTCATGAGAGGATTGATCTCAGAGAGGCTAATTACGAGGTAAAAAAGTGGTGTCTTGGTGAGTATGGGATGGAGATCCATGGCACCACCAAACAGAAACCTTACCAGGTGTTTTCAGAAGAAGAGAAGCCACAGTTAAAGAGGTTACCCCGGGAGAGGTTTGACCTTCCTTTGTGGAAGGAGGCCAGGGTACACCCGGATCATCATGTGGTGTTTGAGAAGAGCTATTATTCTCTTCCCACCAGGTACATTGGTAAGAAAGTATGGGTGAGAGGCGGATTATCTACGGTACAGGTATTTTTTGATGGCGAATTGATCAAAACCCATCAGAGGTCATACCGGCCGGGAAGCTTTAAGACGGATGAGAGGGACTATCCACCTGAGAAGTCGAGATATGTACTGAAGACTACCTCATATTATCAGAGAGAAGCCCTAAAGTATGGAGGGTATGTGTGCCAGGTAGTGAGGAGAGTTATGAGAGAGCACGCCTACCGAAATTTGAGGAAAGTACAGGGCATCTTTAGACTTGCAGATAAATATGGAGCGGAGGCGTTGAACCTCACCTGTGAGCGGTGTCTGTTTTACGAGGACTATAGGATGAGCACCATTAAAAGGATAGTGGATAAAAAGCTCTATGAGGCACCGCTTGAGGATGAGGAGAGGGGGCCGGCAGTGAGGAGTTCACCCGAGGGGCTCTCTTTCATTCGTTCACCCCACTATTTTATTCACAGTGAGGAGGGGATATCATGAGTATCGAGGCGCAGATAGAGGGAAAGTTACATCAATTGAGATTAACCGGAATGCGTGAAACACTTGGGGTAAGAGTAAAGCAGGCGGAGGAAAGCAACAGCTGCTATCTGGATTTTCTTTGGACACTTGTTGAGGACGAATACGAAAAGAGACAATCCAGAAGTCTCTTAACGAGGCTTAAAAAGGCAGGGTTTGAGGAGGAGAAGACACTGGAAGGGTTTGATTTTTCCTTTAATCCTCACATTCAGGCGAAGAAGATCAAGCAGCTCGCCAACTGTGCATACATAGACAAGAGAGAGAACCTCTTTTTAGTGGGACCGGTGGGGGTAGGAAAGACACATATCGCCCAGGCCCTGGGACATACCGCCTGTAGGATGGGCTATGAAGTCTTATTTACCAAGGCGATCAAGATGTTTCGCTACTTACATGGAGGAAGAGCAGATAATAGTTTTGAGAGGAGGGCTAAGCGCTATACCTCCGTACAACTTCTTATCATTGATGATTTTGGGCTCAAACCTCTTACTCCTACCCAATCGGATGATTTCTATGAGGTACTCAGCGAGCGCTATTTGAAGAAATCCACCATCTTTACCAGCAATAGACCACTGGAGGACTGGCATGCTTTGTTTCCTGACCCTGTTATTGCGAACTCAGCAATGGATCGGATTGCTCATAATGCCCATCAGCTTACCATGACGGGAGAGTCTTACAGGAACAAAGAAGCAGGAGCGAAGGTGCCCACTCAGAAAAAATAATGAAGCAGTGTGGGATAAACCATACGGACATGGATTGTAGCTATGGGCCTAAACTATGAGTTGACGTGAGATCGTTATCTGTAGGGGAAATATGAAAGCCATTTTTTTGCGGGCTCTGTCAGATGTAACGAATAATCAAAAAATGGTTACTCTAATCATTGTGGATAGTGCCGCTCTGTGGATAACTCTTCGAGTTACCCACATCGCTTGGACAACTGTTTCACAGTTGCCCACACTCTCCACAATTCTACTGCTAATTTTTAAAATAGAGAACACAACTTAAAAATGGTGTGCGCGCAAATCAGAAGAAGGGAGGTGTAATATTTTCAAGCAGTACAATAATTGCAGAATGAGTTCATAAAATTACGCCTGAAAAAGTGGGGAATAAAACTGAAACTGGGGTGGGGAATAAAGTTGAAACTTGACAGCGCTCGGCCAGGACTTTGTTTTACCCGAACGGGTGAAAAAATGGAGGCATAAAAGTGCCGATAGTTTCCTTTTTCATCCCCGTGAGAAGCACGGAGTTTTTAAAGCAAACAATTAAATTCTATTAATTAAATCCTGTTTATTACCCTTTAAGAAAAAAGATTTTTCATTAGTTATTAGTATTTTAAAAAATATTGACTTTACTATCTATCCCAATCCACTTGAGCACATTCTTTTTTCAACTCCTCTTCCGAAAGTACCTTGCCAGTGAAAGCTCCAGGGTCTCGTGAAGCTACAAAAACTGCATATCTACCCCATATTTCTGGTCTTTGCCACTTTGACCTATCGACAGTTGGATTCAAATAAGACCACCCATCTGTTTCCGTGTTGTCGGGCATAAGTGCATTCACTGCAATGTGGTATCCTTTCAATTCCTCAGCCAAACCTATAGTAAAACGGTTAATAGCAGCCTTACTCACATCATAGGCAAGACCGGTCATCGGTTCATGATGGATTCTTCTTGTCACTATGGATGAGATATTAATGATGTGGCCTTCTTTTTGATCCATCATTATGGGCAAAACAGCTTTTGTGCACAAAACAGTGCCCCGTAAATTGACCCCGAGGATTGCGTCCCAGTGTTTGAGTGGCATATCTTTCAATAGTGCTGGATGATTAGTAGCCGCATTATTAACGAGGATATCAACCCCCTTAAACTCTTCGATGGTTTTTTCTACCATCATCTCTACCTCTTTCACATCAGTTACATCTGTTTTAATAGGGAGGGCTTTTCCTCCTGAGGCACGGATTTCATCAGCTGTTTTCTGTATAGTCCCAGTGATAAACTTAGATTCAATTGCAGTTCTAGCTGCTATTATAACAATAGCCCCTTCTCCAGCGAATGCGAGAGCTATCGCTTTACCTATACCTCTACTTGAACCGGTAACAATGGCAACCCTGTCTTTTAATTTCATGAGTTCCCTTTTTCTTCCTCACTAGAATTTTTATTGTAAAAGTTATTCTTAAACTTAAAATAGGGGTTGAATCTCCTAGTTAGAATATATAATTCAAAACCTGGATAAGCGAAATAAGACCCATTCTCAATTTCAGTATCATATATTTGATACGGGGAGTCAAGGAGGATGAAAAATTTAATATCTTTAATAAAATTAACTAATTCCACACAAACTTTATAGAAACACTAAGAAGCCTTTAAAGATACTGAGATATTTACCGATACAAGAAATATCAGAATCATAGTTATTGATTAACCTACTATTAATCAGTTTTTTTGAAAGATGATGGGGAAAAAATGAAAAGGCTACAAGCTGTCTTAAGGAAATACAACAAACAGTTGAAAATGGCTTTGCTTAGTAAAATCAAGAAGAATATATCTCCTCACTCCAAGGAGGATGAGATTACAATATCTATGCTAGGAAGAAAACAGTGGATATATCAGCGAACAGCTAGCCATATAATTAGAGAGTTAACAAAGCATGGTACAGTACCCCCATTAGAGGATGAAGATAAACAGGAAGGTTAAATATGATAGCTTACCTTCGCTCTGGGTTGATTAATGCATAGGATATTTTTATCCAGAGTTCCTACCTAATTCTTTAATTAATTTCAATCTTTACATCAGAAGCTAAATCAGCCATTTTTTCTTTTGAAGCCCTCTTCCCATTTTACCCTCGTCTAACCATGCATACAGCTCTTCCGAATATAATATTTAAAATCATCTTCTCTAAATGCAAATTTAACAGTAAAATAGTCAAAATAATGTCACTTATCGAAGTTTTGACTACTTTCATTTATGAATCAAGGAAAGATGAATAGGTTACCCCTAGAAAAAAATATTATATTTCAATATATTATAAAATATTTACACAAGCCTTGTCTAATGCCTCTGTTTTATTATTTTGGCATAAATTGTGCTTAAAATAATATTTATTAAAATTTCTCATATCCTTTCTTTACAGGAGGGTAAGATGGCTACTGAGAGAGCTTTAATAATCGATAATGAATCAAAAAATATAAGAAATCTATCATTTTCTCTCAAAAAAATGGGTTTTTTTGTTGAGGAAGAGTCAGATCCTCTTTGTGCCCTGGAAAAACTCAATAATGGCAAAGCTGAATTTGATCTTATATTTATCGAGCAGAGATTGCCAAACCTCAGTGGACTTAAGATTTTAAAAGACCTGCAGTCCTCTAATTGTAAGAGCTGTGTCATTTTTATGACAGAAAAACCCGATTTAAACAACGTAATCTCACTTTTGCAGGAGGGAGCCTTCAGCTTCTTAGAAAAACCCATAGATTATAATCGATTGGGAGATATAGTAAAGAAGGGGCTAGAAAATAGAAGAGCATTCTTTGAAATCCTTGAAATGTCTGATAATTTGAGGGGAGTCAATGGTAAACTTAAAAGACAGAGTGTAAGGTTAAAAAAAGAAAAGCTTTCCCTTAAGAAAATTAATCAAGAACTAAATCTATTGAATCAATTAAGTTTGCAGATCAATTCTACTCTTGATGCTCATAAGATAATACATAAAGTTATTTCCAGTAAACTTAATGAGTTAATCGATCATGATATAATAACCTTCTTCCATTTACTAGGGGAAGATGCTTTTTTAAAAATCTATTCCTATGACTTTTCCCTTAAAAGCAATGTAATTGAAAGGATAGGAAGTGATTCCATTGAGGAATACAACAGGTATACAGGACGGAAATTACTACCCAATGACATTCACACTGAAGTGATAAAAAGAAAGAATTCTGTTAGTACAAACAATAAAATATCTTCAATCAGAATAGACAAGAAAGTCCATATCCCTCTTAAGGTTGCCAACAATGTGTTGGGTATGATGGGCTTAATTGGTGTCCAGAAACTCAGTGACAACCACCTTAGATTAATTTCTACTCTGGCTAATCAGGTGGCACTTGCGTTAAAAAATGCCACAGAGCACCAGAGAATCCAAGAGTTAGCTATTACTGATGAGTTAACAGGTCTCTTTAACCGTCGTGCCTTTCATGATGCCTTAGATAAGGAACTTCGAAGATCTAAAAGGTATCGAAAATCACTTTCCTTAATTATGCTTGATATTGATGGCTTTAAGGAAATCAACGATAACTTTGGTCATCAAATAGGAGATGATGTACTCAAATCGTTAGCCATCTATTTGCAGAGGGGTGTTCGGGAAACGGATTTCTTAGCCAGATATGGAGGTGATGAATTTGCTGTTATACTACCTGAGACAAAGGTTGTGGAAGCCGCTGTTTTAGCCGAAAGATTGAAAAATATAGTTAAGAATTATTCTTTTGAAGTAGGGGGATCGCACTATACCATTACCTTAAGTATGGGTGTAACGGATATTTCAAATACTAACACAGTGAGTGAAGATGAGTTAATTAGCCGAGCGGATAACGTGCTCTATATGTCTAAAGGCCATGGAGGAGATTCCGTAGAGATTTTATGCAACATGTAATATTAAAGGTCTAAATGAACACTTTTGATTTTTTTAATGTTAATGAAAAAGTTATTATAAAGCCATTGGATACAGCAAATGAATATGAGTACTCCTGTTCAGTAAAAGATATCCACGACAATTCAATTACTTTAGAAATCACTAATGAGGATACTAGGACTTGTCAAATCCCTTCTGGTACTAAAGTACTCATTTCCGGAGAAGGATCCAATTTTAAATTTGATATTCCTGCTAGGATTGTGGAACATCTGTTGCCTTCGATACTAAAACTAGAAAAGATAGGATTAAGGACCCATCTGCGCATGAATGTTATGGTTCTCCTGCAGTATAGAAAGTTAACTCTAAAAGAATATGAAGATATCAAGAGAATGTACATTAGTGATGACAAAGATGAATGGTTTTCTCAATCCTTTTTCATAAAACCTTTTATGGAGGATATGGCAAAAGAAGAGGAGGTAGGGAATGTAGATCGTTTTATTATCAACTCCTTGATCGATATTAATTTAAAACTTAATCTTATATATAACATGTTGTCATCTGAGGAAGGAACTAGCATTTTTAGACAAAAACCTATAGAAGTAAACATCAGTGAGTCAGGGATCGGGTTTATTACCAAAGAAAGAATTAAGAAAGGAGATATTATCGAGTTAAAAATGCTGCTGCCTGTTTTCCCCTTAGCCATCATAAAGGTCTGGGGCAAGGTTGTCAGAACAACTACATTGTCAAAAGGCAGCTATAGAGTGGGTGTACAGTACATCAATATCAAGGAAGAAGACCAAGATAAGATTGTACACTATATATTTAAAAAGCAACGAGAGTTGTTGAGAAACAAAAGGGTTTTAGCAGGGTAGGTGGACAATGAAAAAATATGGGTTTATTAATCTATTATTTCTCACAGTCCTAAGCCTTTGGGGATGTACACCAAGCTTTTTATACGTTTCAGATCCTACCGTATACATAAGGAAAGATATTTCCTCCCAAGAGGCCCCTTCTAAACTCACTGTACTCCCCTTTGAAAGTCCTTCCTACTACCCAGAGATTGGGATGTACACGTCTAAACTATTTTTTCAACAATTACTTGAAAAGAAAGAGTTTGAGGTTTTATTCTCCCAGGAAACTGACTGGTATGAAAAAGGGAGGAACTGGATTGGAAAGACGGAGTTGGCAGTTGAAGAGGGAAGAAAGAGTAGAAGCGATTATATCCTCATTGGCAGTGTAGATCAATATCTGGTTGGACATATCACCAGTAATAGGGTTACGGTAACTGTTAGATTAATCGAGGTACGAACAGGAGAAACCATATACTTTGCAACGGGATATGGAAGTGGTAAGCCTGGAAAAACGTTTTTGCTCCTCGATCTTAAAAATGCTGAAAGTACTCCCAGTGCCACCTCAGTGCTCTATTCGGTAGTTGATCATATAATTAAAGACTGCTTTGATAGGAAGAAAGGTTTTCTAGGGCCTTTGAACATAATTTTATAGTCTTCCTTGTGATGATTCATGATAAAGCAGGAGTCAGTTGCCGGTTGTCAGTTGTCGGTTTTTAGTTGTTGTGGGTGGTAATTTGTCATTATTCCTCAAAGGATTTCGTAAACCATTAATCATTCACCTAACCTTTGTCAGCATTCAGTAATTAGCTTATGTACTCACTCATTTACCCTACTGTTTCCCGTAGCTTAAATCCTGACCCCTTGAGTCTAGTAAAGGCTTGCCTTCTTCTTATAATGCTGATAAAATAGATAATTAAGGAGGTTAATAAATAATGAGTAGATATAAAGAGATCTTACTTATAATCACTATAATTATTCTTCTACCTCATGCTTCCTTTTCCCTCAGTGTAGATGAAGTAATCAAATTGAAAAAAGCAGGGGTGAGCGATGAAACTGTTCAGTTGATGATTCAACATGAAATGCAAAGAGAAAAGTTATCTGATCCATACAAAAATATAGGAGTTAGAAAGATTAAAGAACCAGATGGGAGGAGTTCAACTATCTATTCGACCGGAGAAATTGAAGATCGAGAAGACTATGAAGAAGAAAGTGAGAGGGAAAAGAGAGAGAAAGCTTGGGAGATGTTGCACAATATAGTGATCGACAGTCGGGATAGAGAAGATATAAAGAACGAAAAAGAATGATTTAACCCTATTACCTAACTTATTAAACCCAGTTATATAAGCAATTTAATCATAATTGTGTTCACTAGCAAACATTATTTCATTGGATAGGGATAACGTTGTAGGTCTAAAGAGAAGACCAAAAAGCTTTATGTACTTCCTTTACCTTTTCAATAATCTTTTCTGTACTGCTCAGTTTCCTCCCTTCCCTTTTAGAACCGCTCAGGATAGACTCTCCTATTAGTTCCCTTAGGGTAGCCTTCACAGAATCTCTCAAGCCATTGAGGTGATAACCTCCCTCCAGTGTGATTACTAATCTTCCCTGGCAGTTGGACTGGGCCATATCCATGATCAAAGAAGTAAGGGTAGCAAATCCTTCTGGAGTTACTTTCATAGCCCCCAGTGGATCCTGAAAGTAGATATCATAACCAGCTGAAACCAAAATGAGCTGAGGTTTATATTCAGAGGCAA
>Ga0111209_1059_pt1 | contig 9264 bp, 5 predicted proteins | sample DeeMarSWOR152_54_FD_80381 | JGI IMG/M metagenome (GOLD analysis project Ga0111209, IMG submission 80381) | Deltaproteobacteria bacterium DG_8
AAGGCCGCCCTTAAAATGAGCAATTGAGCAGCTTCCAGTTCTGTGTAAGAATCAGCAATCATCCATTGTAGAGCCTGAAAAGAAGAAATAGTTTTTCCAAATTGAATCCTTTCCCTGGCATAGTTGGTTGCAAAATCCATAGCCGCCAGTCCTATTCCCACAGCCATGGAACCTATTCCTATACGTCCACCAGCCAGTTCAGCCAAAGCAATTCTGTAACCGTTATTCACTTTACCTAAGAGATTTTCCCTGGGTATCTGGCAATCTTCAAAAAGGACCTCATTGGTGGCTGAACCTCTCTGGCCCATCTTCTCCTCATTCTTACCTATGATACATCCTGGGGTATCCCTTTCCACGATAAAAGCGCTCATACCTTTTCCCCGCTCAGCCTGTTTATCTGTCACTGCCCACACAATGATGATACCTGCATACTCTGCACTGGTAATAAACAATTTACTCCCATTGATGAGATAACCATCCTCATTTTCAACAGCCATAGTTTTTATGTTAGTAGGATCAGAACCTGCAGAGGCCTCTGTGAGTGCAAATGAGCCCGCTGCATACTCTCCATTTAAAAGCTTAGGGATATACTTTTGTTTCTGTAGCTCAGTCCCAAACTCTACTAGTAACTCAGCAACCATGTTAGTGACAGACATGGTTACTGCCGTCGATGCACATACCCTACCTATCTCAGTTAATGCCAGGCTATAAGCTATTGAACCAGCCTGGGAACCCCCATAGCACTCTGGCACAGCAAGCCCCATGAAACCCAATTGTGCAAGTTTTTTTAGATTATCTATGATAATTGAAAAATCTTTTGTTTTATCAAGCATTTTCGCTACCGGTTCCAGCTCCTTTTTAGCGAAATCACGCGCCGTCTTTTGAATCATTAGTTGCTCATCTTTTAGCCTAAAATCCACCTGATTTCCTATCGGTTAGTAAATATGGGTTTTCTTTTTTCCAGAAAGGCCCTCATTCCCTCTTTTCGATCTGAAGTATTAAAGCAACTAACAAAGGCCTCCATCTCCAATTTGCATCCCTCAGACAGCTCCCTATTATAACCGATATCAATAACCCTTTTAGCTAACCTTAGTGCAATGGGACCCTTTTGTGCTATCTTTAGTGCTAACTTCTTTGCCTCAGGTAGTAAATCATCCGGAGGAAATATTCTATTTACCATCCCCATTTCATAAGCCCTCTTTGCAGTAACGGCATCAGCAGTAAAGATAAGCTCCTTTGCCAGGAATTTACCTACCAATCTAGGAAGTCTCTGGGTACCACCAAACCCCTGAATAATACCTAGATTTACTTCAGGAACTCCCAACAGTGCAGTCTCTGAAGCCAGGATTATATCACAAGCAAGGGCTAATTCTAAACCTCCACCAAGAGCATACCCATTGACAGCCGCAATTATTGGTTTCTCTGCATTCTGAATGGTATCCATAGTCATGTGCCCTAATCCGGTAAACTCTCTTGCCTGCTCGGCAGTATAATCCTTCATCTCTGAAATATCCGCCCCCGCAATAAATGCCTTGCCATTTCCCGTAATGATTACTACTTTAACTTTATGGTCAGCATTTAGTTTAGCAAATGCTTCACACAATTCATTCAGCGTATCGATATTGAGTGCATTCAAAACTTCAGGACGATTGATAGTAATCAGTGCAATCTCTTCTTCTCTCTTTAAAATGAGACTCTTCTCATTCATAACTAAATAAATTTTTGACTTTTAAACAAAAAAATTAGATAATTAAAATATCTATATACAATACTAAAAAGGCTTTAACTTCCTAAAAAATATGCCATCGAAATTATCATAAGATAATTATCCTTGTCAAGGCTTTTCCCCCATGGTATGTAAACTCTAAATTCTCCATAATGGGGTACATTAAAGACTATTATCATTAATAAATGATAAATTCCGCTCATCTACATAATTGAAATAATGACTCCACCTGGCACAACTTTACTAGAACAGTCTAAGTTCGCTTTGATATTTAAGAAGAAGAGCCCGTAGAACTCCCCCAGAGAGAGCCATGTCTGGGCCAGGAAATAGTGGGACAGTCAGTTATCCCATTACCCAGTGATCAAGTTACTTAAGTTGACCGATTAGCTAACCAATAGGAAGAGCGACAAAGATGTAAATCTATGGTGGTGGCAAAAACAGACATTCACAAGAAAATCAATAATTTCATAATGTTGTAGAATTTTAGAGGTATTACTATGAAGACAAGTTTATTAATAATCTCCTCTTTTTTACTTGTTATAATTTTAAACCTTCACACTCTCGCACTGGATGACCCTTTCCATAAAGCACGGGAAAGAATGGTAAAGTACGACCTAAAGGGGAGAGATATCAGCGATGAAAAGGTGTTAGCTGCGATGGGTAAAGTTAAAAGACATCTTTTTGTTGATAAGAATCTTTGGGATGTTGCTTATAACGACTATCCCTTATCGATAGGAGAAGGGCAAACCATATCTCAACCTTATATTGTAGCATTAATGACCCAATGTCTAAATCTAAAACCTAAAGATAAAGTTTTGGAGATTGGAACTGGTTCAGGTTATCAGGCTACAGTCTTGGCAGAATTAGTTGATCAGGTATATTCTATTGAAATAAGAGAAAAATTAGTGAGAAAGGCATCTCATAGTCTAAAAGAGTTAGGTTATCAAAAAGTGAAAGTAAAGCAGGCAGACGGGTATTTCGGATGGCCCCAGTATGCACCCTTTGATGCTATTATTGTAACCTGTGCTGCTAACCACATTCCTCCTCCTCTCATTAAGCAACTGAAAGAGGGGGGCAGACTCATTATCCCAGTTGGAAGCACCTTCTTTTATCAAACCCTCACTCTGGTAACCAAGGTGAAAGGAGAAATAAAAGTTAAACATATTTCAGGTGTGAGGTTTGTTCCCATGATTGGGGAAGCAGAAAAATGATAATGCTTTTCTAGAAGGTTATGAGGTTTTTTCTCCTATTACATTTATCTCCTTTTCAGCTGCACTGAGTAACTGTCCCACAGAAATATCCTCTCCTTCTATAACCTTATCATTCAGATTACAATTAATTAAAAGCTCCTTCACATTATGAAACATCTTTCTTGCCAACTCTCCTCTTCCCTGCTTTTTATAAATAGTGCCCAAATGGTAGTAAGCTAATACAAATTGAAGATCTATGTAAATGACTTTCTTAAGTAGGCTAATAGCCTCATTAACATCACCCTCTTCAAGTCTAAGGAGCGCTAAAAGGTGGTAAGCTTCAAGTAATAATGGGTCTTTATCCAGGGATTTCTTTAAACAACGTATGGCATCAGCTCTATTGCCTTGTTGGGCTGATATCCTGCCCAGCAAAAAGTAGGCACGTGCATTATTAGGATTAATACTTAGAATCTCCATAAACTTCTCAATCGAGTAGTTATATTCCCCTCTCTCATAAAACTGAACACCCTCACGAAAAATCTTGGTCTCTTTTTTCTCAGCCGCTCTCATCTCATCGATTCTCTCTTTTGGCATCTGACAGTGAGGTACTGAATGAGTTGCTATCGAGTCACCCGGTCTAAAGCGAATGTTGGGAAGCAGAGAAGGTATGGTATCAGTAGGAAAGCGTGTGGGAAGATGTGTATCCAATTTCTGATAAACAACATCGGGAAAAACCCTAGTAACAAAATCACTGTAGTTCTCTGCCGAGTACTCCGCAGGAGACACCAGGAGATAGCCACCTTTCACAAGTGATCGATAGAATTTATTCGCGATCTGTTTGATAACCTCAGTAGTAAAATAAAGAGTAACATTCCTACAAAGAATTAAATCCATTTCAGTAGTATCAGTAAGAAAAGAGGGGTATACATCTTCCACTAAGTTAAGAGGTTTAAATGTGACCATATCTTTAAATTTTTTCTTGATAATGTACTTATCATCTCTATGGATAAAATTTCTCCTTATGACTTCCATGGACACTTCCCTGAAAGACCACTGACCATACACTCCTCTTTTTGCCTTATCCAGTGACTCCCTATTGATATCCGTACCCAAGATAAAAATATCCCAATGAGAAAGATCTGGTAAAGCTTCTGCCAGCAGGATTGCCAATGAATAGGGTTCCTCACCTGTTGAACATCCAGCACTCCACACCCGTATTTTTCTATCTTCTCTATGTCTACTTACTATTTCAGGTATGAGCACCTCCTTTATAATCTTGAAATGTGATGAGATTCTGAAGAAATAGGTTTCTCCTATGGTTAAGAAAGAAATCAGCCGGTTTAAAATTAAATCAGTTTTGGGAGAGGAAGAATGGAGCATTGAATAAAACTGATCAAAACTTTCGCAAGAGGAAAGTACTATGAGTTGAGAAATGATATTTTTGAGATCTTCGACTTTACTTTTTGATAAACAAAGACCTATCTTTTTCTGGAAGAAATCTGTTAACTTTTTAAACGAATTAGCATCTAAATCCCAATCTCCCACCGATATTCGATTCATAACGGCATCAACCATTTGAAAAAGTACTCCCTAAATCTCCTCATTTACCGCAACTCTATTTCGCCCCCGATCTTTTGCTATATATAAAGCATAATCTGCCGTTGTAATAAGATCCCTTATAGTTTTCATTTCAGAAGATGCAGCGGCGACACCCACACTGATTGTTATCTTTTTTAGTTTCAACTGTTCATGAAAGCATTGTTCTTCAACTTTTTTCCTCAATTTTTCACCAACAAGCTTAGCCTTTTCTATATCAGTTTGTGGCAATATAACAGCAAACTCTTCTCCCCCATATCGTGCGACTGTGTCAATTTCCCTGGTATTCACCACCATTACCCTTGCAATCCCCGCTAGTACTATATCTCCTAACTGGTGTCCATGCACATCGTTAATATTTTTAAAGTGGTCGACATCAACCATCAGCAGAGAAAGGGGCATTTTATACCGCTGGTATCTCAGCCATTCATTTTCTAGAACCTCATGAAAATGACGATGATTATAAACCTTGGTCAAACCATCTGTGATGGAAAGCAAACGATTCTCCTCATAAAGCAGTAAGAGATCAAGAAGAGTAGAAAAATCTCCTGTCAGCAGTTCTAGTGTTCTCTTATTGTTTTCGAATGCATCATGATCAAAAGAAAAGAGGGCTAATTCACCCAGCAAAACATCCTGATGAGTGATAGGAATTGCTAAAAAGGATTTAACAGTATCATTGGTAGGATTATCTTTCTTCTCCACTCTATCTATAATTCTCCATTTTGGTTGTTTTTTCCCCGAAACATCCTTTACTCTTGACATCAGAAACTTTTCAATTCTCTTCATCTCCCTATCAAGAAGATGGTCAGATAAGTTAAGGATAACATCTAACCTAAAATCACTAAAAATAATCATTGCCAATGCACAGCAATCTACAACACCCTTCAAGAGCTCAAAATATTCTTCAATCAGTTTCTCTCTGCTATAAACAAAATTAGCGAGCTTTCTGATCTCACTGGTCAAAGTAGCATCAAACAACATCTTATCAAGAAGGAGATTGATCTTATTGTGAATCATATCCCCTTCACGATTTTGATAGTCACTTAACCCCTCACCCCGTATGGCAGCAAAAGGATCAACACGCTTTTCCAACAAAATGTTGACTTGTAAAAGCAATTCTTGAGGATCTGCCTCCTTACAAATATAGCTATCTGCCCCTGCACGTATGCCCCAAAACCTGTCTTGAGATTGACCAAGATTAGTTAAAAGAATGATTGGTATACAGGAGGTAAATTCCTCATTTTTTAGCAATCTGCACAGTTGATAACCATTTAACTCAGGCATAATGATATCTGAAATAATCAGGTTGGGAAGTTCTGAGTAGGTCTTGTTGATTCCTTCCATCCCATTGTCTGCAGTAACTACTCGAAAACCCTGTTTTTCCAGGAAGATCTTAATCATCATCCTTTGAGTAGGGCTATCATCAATCACCAGTATTTTAGTTTTGTTATCCAATTAACCCCCTTCTCTCTTATCCCATCACTAGGCGCTATTGAAGGCTCAGCAAATTTATAACTGTTGAAGGTATCTTTTCCAAGGGACAGACTATATCAGCTACCCCTGCATTAATTGCAGACTTTGGCATACCAAATATCACAGATGTCTCTTCATCCTGAACAATGGTTTTTCCACCTTGCTGCTTGATGGCCCTAAGTCCTTCCGTTCCATCCTTACCCATTCCTGTTAATAAAATGCCAATGCACTTCCCTTTGAATACACGCGCCACATGTCTCATCATAAAATCCACAGAAGGTCTATGGCCCCCTATAGGTGGTTCTTTACTGAGGATAATTCGATGGGAATTGTCAATGCCAAGATGAAAATCACATGGTGGAAAATAAGCTACACCTTCAGCTACTTTTTCTCCATTTTCAGCTAATTTTACCTTAATAGAACAGTTTTTGCTTAACCAATTAATCATCCCTTCGGTGAATCCACTGAAAATGTGCTGGACAATAAGAATAGGGAGTGGAAAACCAGGGACAAAATTTTTTAAGATGCAACAGATAGCAGGTGGACCTCCGGTTGACGCCCCGATAGTAAGAATTTGATTATCCTTTATAATATGCACTCTCCGCTTAGTGTGATAATTTTTTTCGTTATGGTAGATGAGATGAATAGGTTTAACCTTGGAAACAATCTTTATCTTACGAATAAGTTCCATTTCATAGTTTTTATCAGAAGGGTTTAACTGTAATGCTGGTTTTTCCATAATATCAAGAGCACCTGCCCGTAAAGCTTCAAAACTAATACTTGGATCATCATCCTTAATTAATGAACTAAGGATGAGAATAGGAGTTGGTATTTTACTCATAATTACCCTTGTCGCTTCCAGGCCATCCATAATCGGCATATTAATGTCCATGAGGATCACATCTGGCTTCAATCGCTCTGTCAGCTGAATAGATTCTCTTCCGTTTTTTGCATACCCAACCACCTCTATATCACCATCAGATTTAAAAATAGCCTTAAGAATTTCTACAATAGAAAGAGAATCTTCCGTGATAAGTAATCTAATCATAAGTTAGTCACTCATTAGCAGAATACTATTCAACTTCATACCACCTTTTTAGCGGAGTCGTTCGATGGTGTCCAATAGATTATTTTGATCAAAGCCACTCTTAGTAATATAGGCATCTGCTCCTACTTCAACTCCTCGTTTTTTTTCAGATTGCGATTCAAGCGATGTAAGTAAAATCACTGGGATATGCTGGTATTTTGGATCAGATTTTACTTGCTGAGTAAAAGCAAAACCATCCATATGAGGCATCTGAATATCTGTGATTATTAAATCAAATTTTTTATTCATCATTTTTGAATAACCATCTTTACCATCTATAGCAGCTTCTACCTCATATCCTGCTGATTCAAGTATACTTACCTCAAGAGTACGGGTAGTAATGGAATCCTCGATAACTAAAATGGATTTCTTTATATCTTCTTTCACCTCTACTGCCTTTCCTCTTCTCTTTTTTAACGTTTGGTATTGTACCGATTCAATGAGATCAGAAACGTTGAGGATGAGTGACACTCTACCATTGCCGAGAATGGTAGCACCTGAAACATTTCTTACCCTCTCTAAATGAGAGCCAAGTGCCTTTGCCACTACTACATCTTCACCCATCAGCTTGTCCACTAAAAAGGCAACACGTTTCTCAGCTGACCCTAAAATGATTGCTGGTCGTTTTCCCTCCTCTATCACCTCTTCACCAGATGAAAGTTCCAGTATCTCTTCCATACACACTAGGGGAATAGAATGATTATTGTAGTTAATTGCTTCTTGACCTTCTATAGTAAATACCTGTCCTGGGGAAACCTCTACAGTTGTTTCTACTGAAGAGGTTGGAATGGAATAGATTTCTTCTTGTACTTTTACTTTAAGTGTTTGTAAGGTTACCATGGTTAATGGAAGTTTAATAGTAAAGGTAGTCCCCTCACCTAGTCTCGAGTCAACTTTAATAAGCCCTCTTAGTTTCTCAATATTGGTTCGTACCACATCCATACCTACTCCCCTACCAGATACATCTGTTAAGATTTTGCTTGTGGAGAAACCGGGTTGGAAGATAACATCTAATAGTTGATGTTCAGTCATTTGTTCTAGCTGTTGGGGGGTAAAAAGCCTCTTTTTTAAAGCTATCTTTTTAATTAGTTCTAGCTGGATTCCATTACCATCATCCTCAATATCGATGATGATGGAATCTCCCTGCTGGGAAGCTCGAATATGTATCATTCCCTGAATTGGCTTTCCTTTTTTCCTTCTCTCTTCTGGTGTTTCAATGCCATGATCAATAGCATTCCTGATAAGATGAATGAGGGGATCCTTAATACTTTCCAATATGTTCTTGTCTAATTCGACTTCCCCTCCCTTTATCTCAAGTCTAACATCTTTTCCCTCTTCCTGTGCTAAATCTCGGACCATTCGGGGAAAGATCTCCACAGCAGTATAAAAAGGAAGCATCCTCGTTTTTTTGATGTCCTTTTGTAACTCATCGCTAATGAGAGACATTTGATTTCTATCCTCTGAAAGTTGATGGTAAAAAAGGTTTAACTTTCTATCCATTTGCATTGCTCTCTCGTTAGCTTTGTGTAATAGGTTCTGGCAGAGATCAATAGTGCTTCCCGTGAACTCTCCTCCCGCTTGGTTCACCATCTTTTGAGTTTGTTGCAACTCATTCAGGAAATCCTCTGAGAAATCAATTATTTCTCTAGTATCTTGGAGTCTTTGGTCAATTTTAATTTTGGTAATGAACAGTTCTCCTATCTGATTCATCAATTTGTCTAGCTTTCTGGTAGCTACCCGGATGGTCTCATGCAAGGTGAAATCTGCTCTTCTGCGTCCAACAGGCAAATCCTGCATTTCAGGAAAAACATCAGTTCTTCTTCTCCCCCACTTTTGATCCTGATATAAGAGGGATGGAGAAGATTCACTGGTCATTGGTTTGGAGGTTGTAGATGGCGTCTCGCGATCTTTCTCAGGATAAACCTCAGGAGATCTTGGAGATTGCTTTTTTGACTTTCTCTTCTTCTCACTTACCTCTTCTTTTTTTGGTGCTGCAGTAAAAAGAGAAAGATGTTCTAAAATCCCTTCACTTCTTATCTCCTCTTTATCCTTGCCATGACTTAAGGATTCTATGATCTCAGCTAAAGAATCTACCCCCTTATAGAGTGCATCCATCACATCCTTAACAATTTTTATCTCCCCTTTCTGAATTTTTCCCAGAATAGTTTCGATGGCATGAGCTACCTTCTCTA
>Ga0111209_1117_pt1 | contig 9230 bp, 7 predicted proteins | sample DeeMarSWOR152_54_FD_80381 | JGI IMG/M metagenome (GOLD analysis project Ga0111209, IMG submission 80381) | Deltaproteobacteria bacterium DG_8
TTCCGGTGACAAAAAAAGCTTCTTATTTAAGTAGGTTGCACGAAAACTTTGCTAAAAAAACACGATGTTGCAAGTTAGTAGTACAGAGACCGCAGAGATGAATAAGGATAAAGTATTAAAAAATTAATAAAAAATTTTATTGACTTTTGTGAGATATGAGGTAATATTTTATAAAAACCTTTAATTTAATCCAGCGAGATTAAGAAGGTTGCTATGATAATGATCAAGTTATTTCATAGGAATATCCTCCTTGCCTTTTAGGTTAGGGAGGTTTTTTTTGAGGAGAAGGCATGGAGAAGAGGAAAAGAAAATTAATCCAAAGTCCAGAGGAGATAGAAAAGAGTTTGAAAAGAATTGCCCATGAGATCTTAGAAAAAAATAAGAGTGGAAAAGACCTTGTTCTCATTGGTATTAGGAGGAGGGGTGTAACATTAGCTAAAAGGCTCTCTTCTAAAATAAAGGAGATTGGAGGGATTGGAGTTCCTATGGGAGTGTTGGATATCACTCTTTATCGGGATGACCTCTCAGAAATAGCCTCCCAACCCGTCTTGCGGAAAACTGAGGTTCCGTTTTCTATTAAAAATAAGAAGGTGATACTGGTTGATGATGTTCTTTATACAGGAAGGACTATTAGAGCGGCTTTAGATGCTATTATTGATTTAGGAAGACCTCGTTTTATCCAACTAGCTGTGTTGTTGGATCGAGGGCATCGTGAATTACCTATCAGAGCGGATTATGTTGGTAAAAATGTTCCTACTTCTCGGGAAGAAATGATTGAGGTAAGGCTGGTGGAAGATGATGGGGTAGATGAAGTTATTATTGAGGAGGTGTAGTATGCCTTTACAAAGTAAGGATCTTTTAACTATCGAACAATTGAGTATAGATGAGATTAATCTCATTTTAGATACTGCAGATTCTATGAAGGAGATTTCCACTAGGGATATTAAGAAGGTGCCTACCCTGAGGGGGAAGACAATCATTAATTTATTCTATGAACCGAGTACACGAACGAGGACCTCCTTTGAGATAGCTGGTAAAAGACTTAGTGCGGATGTGGTAAATATTTCAACATCTGGCAGTAGTGTAGTTAAAGGTGAGACATTAAAAGATACCGGAAGAAACCTGCAAGCCATGAATCCAGATCTGGTTGTTATCAGGCATTCTGTTGTAGGAGCTCCTAAGATTCTTGCTGACTCGCTCTCAGCTTCTATTATTAATGCAGGTGATGGAGCCCACGAACATCCTACTCAAGCTCTACTGGATGTTTTTACCATTAGAGAAAAAAAAGGATACATTAAAGGACTCAAAATAGCTATTATTGGAGATATAGCGCATAGTAGGGTGGCGAGATCAAATATCCATGCCTTAAATAAGTTAGGAGCGGAAGTTACTATTTATGGTCCCTTCACTATGATTCCTCCTTTTATGGAAAGGATGGGGGTAAAGCTAGCTCGCGGAATGGATGAAGCTATTAAAGATGTAGATGTGATTATGATGCTGAGAATTCAACTGGAGAGGCAAAGCCGATTCCTCTTTCCATCTTTGAGGGAATACTCAATCTTTTTTGGTTTGAACCTGGATCGGCTAAAAATTGCTAAGGAAGATGTATTAATCATGCATCCTGGTCCCATCAATCGAGGAGTAGAGATCTCACCTGAAGTGGCTGATGGACCTTATGCCCTTATACTAGAGCAGGTTACCAATGGTGTGGCTGTGAGGATGGCTTTGCTATATCTCTTAATTGGTAAATAGGAGGGGAGATGCTACTGATAAAGAACGGGAGGATTATTGATCCATCTAGAGGAATAGATGATTATTCAGATATCCTCATAGATCAAAGCAAGATTGTTGAGGTAGGTCGAGGAGGAGAGGGGAGAAAAGATAGTGAGATAACACGGATTATTGATGCCCGGGGGAAGGTAGTAGTTCCCGGGCTCATTGATATGCATGTTCACTTAAGGGAACCAGGTCACGAGTATAAGGAGACCATAAAAACGGGCTGTCAAGCTGCGGCATCTGGAGGTTTTACTTCAATTGCCTGCATGCCCAATACCAACCCGGTCAATGATAATCAATCAGTAACTGAGTATATTCTGGATAGGGCAAGGCGTGAGGGGTGCGTAAATGTATTTCCTGTTGGTGCGATTACTAAAGGACTTCAGGGAGAGAGTCTCACAGAGATGGGGGAGTTGAAAACTGCAGGAGTAGTAGCTGTATCTGATGATGGCAAATCAGTTAGTAATAGTGAGTTGATGAGACGGGGAATGGAATATGCTAAAAATTTTAATTTACTAGTTATTTGCCATTGTGAGGATCTAGATTTAGTGGCTGATGGTGTAATGAATGAGGGTTTTACTTCTACACGATTGGGACTAAAGAGAATTCCTAACGCTGCCGAAGAGGTAATAGTGGCTAGAGATGTCATATTAGCGGAACTGACAGGTTGTGGTGTACACATTGCCCACGTGAGTACAGAAGGGGCAGTGAGAATTATCCGTGAGGCAAAATCACGAGGGATAAAGATAACAGCAGAGACGGCACCCCATTATTTTAGCTTGAGCGAAGAGGCCTTAGAGTCATTTGATACCAACTTGAAGGTGAATCCTCCGCTGAGAAGTGTAAGGGATGTGGAAGCAATCAAGAGAGGTCTCAAAGATGGAACTCTTGATGTTATCGCTACCGATCATGCTCCACATTCCTCTTTGGAAAAGGATGTGGAATTTGATTACGCCTCATCGGGGATGGTTGGGTTAGAGACAGCCCTTCCTTTAGCACTACAATTGGTGAAGGAAAAGGTATTATCGTTACCAGAGTTACTCTTAAAATTTACCGCCAATCCTGCAAAGATACTAGGTATATCCAAAGGTACTCTTAATCCAGGTGCTGATGCTGATATTACTATTATAGATATATCGTCAAAGAAGAGAGTAAATGTGAATCAATTTAAATCCAAGAGCAAAAATTCTCCTTTTCATGATTGGGAGTTGGAGGGAGAGGCTGTTTGTACTATAGTTAATGGGAAAGTTGTAAAGAATGTCAAATAAATAACAAAAAATAAAACCCTCTTAGCTTTAGATTTCGAGTAAATGAGGCTGTTAACTGTGGAACAGAAGAATTCATTTCGAATTAGACCAACTATTTTATTGTTATTTCTAATATTCTGGGGGTTTTTGCTTTTATCGTATTCTATAGAAGATACTCTTTATCTAAAAAATTCATTGCCCTATGTAGTAGATTTCTTTGTTTTCACACTTATCTCAGTATCTGTTTATGGTATAGGATTCTTAATTTACAGAATTTTAAAATTAGACTGTCCAACAAAAATGGAGGAGATTGTTTATTGTTGTGCATTTGGGATAGGATTAACGGCTTACTTGATTTTAGGAGTGGGCCTGTTGGGATTGCTTTATAAAAAAGTTTTTTACTTAATCTTTATCCTTCTAACAGTATTCCTAGCTCCTTATATTTATAAGAATAGGTCTGTTTTCCTGAAAAGAAAAAAAGAAAATGTTAGCAGTAGCAAATTTGATAGATACTGGAACCTTATACTTTGTTCAATTCTCTTTTTTCTTTTTGCCAATTCATTTATTAATGCCCTTGCCCCTGTTACAGACTATGACTCTATGGTTGATCATTATGGTCTTCCTAATATCTTTATTCAGGAACATAGAATTTGCTACCTCCCTGAAAATGTTTTATCCGCCTATCCTCTTACTATGGAGATGCTTTTTACTCTTGGGAGCCTTTTAAGAGGATATGAGGTCTCAAATCTTATACAGTATGGTGTATCTGTTTTATTTCTTTTGTCCATTTTTATTTTTACTCGAAGGTATTTTGATCACCAAACAGCTCTTTTAACGTCTGTCCTTCTTTTTTCTACGCCTTTAATTGTTCACACTTTTTCTCGTCCTGGTGCAGATATGGGGTTAGCACTTTTTAACTGTTTAGGACTATTTTCCCTTATTACCTGGTTTGAAGCCAGGAAAGATCGATGGCTGATTAGTTCTGCAATATTTACTGGATTTGCTTTGGGGACAAAATATACAGCCTTGTTTTTCTGTTTGGGGCTTTTGGGTTTAATGCTTTTTGGGAGGCTCTTATTAGGAAATCATAAACAAAAAAAGAATTTTTCAAAGGTGTGCATTTTTTTTCTGGTATCCATTGCAGTGGCTTCACCTTGGTATATAAAGAATTGGATTACAACAGGCAACCCTTTATTTCCTGCTTTTTATAATATTTTTGGAGGAGATGATTACAGTTATGCTATGGCATTACGTCACCTTAAAGATGCTCACCACCCAGAGATTTCTTTATCGTCTATTAAAGACTTTGTAATAATACCCTATCGATTATTTGCTGATCCTTATTTGTATGGAGTACCCATAGGTCCTTTTTTTATTTTTTTCTGGCCTTTTATGCTTCTTCTCAGAAAAGGGCATACTATTATTAAATATTTAATCATATTTGTTTTTGCTTATTTCACACTTTGGGCCTTTTCATTTCAGCAAACGAGATATATGATATCCGCTATTGGCGCTTCTGCAATCTTGGGAGGTTTTGTTTTTGAGGAGTTGAGAAGGGCGAGAGAAAGGTGTCTCTGTTACTTTTCTGTTTTTTTTATAATTATGGTTATGACATGTAATATTTGTATTTTTTTAAGTCGATCGCGCATTGCTTTAGACCCATTCCCCGTTGTTTTTGGAGTTGTCTCAAAAAGTGACTATTTAAAAAAGTACTTATCTATAGCCTACGGCAATCGTTTTTATGATTTTAAAGCTTTATATAACAAACAAAATGTTCAGAATGAATATGGAGATGTTTTTACGGTCTTTGAATACGCAAATCAGAATCTGAAATCAACTGATAAGATACTGTTTTTAGGAGAGACAATGCATGCCTATCTTAAAAAGAAGTATGTATGTAATAGTGCCTTTAACAAGAATATATTAATACACATGCTACATAACAAAATTTCTGATGAGAAGATATTGGAACGGTTGAGTTCGATGGGAATAACGCATATCTTGTTTAATGTTGATGAACTGAAGCGGCTTAACATTCAGGGATACAGTTACCAGCTTAGTGCAAATGACATTAAACATCTTAAAGAGTTTCTTTACAAGAGAACCTTTGTGGAGTTTAGAAATGGCAATGTGTTACTTCTTAAGTTAAATACACTTTCTGGATTATCAATGAGACATTAAAAAGCATTAATGTCTTGAAATATTTTATAATGATAACAACTATTTGGATAACAGAGGATAGGAAAAATCTTTAAATTGTTTAAGGTCTTAAAATGGCAAGTATTTTAGTAGTTGATGATGAGCCTGGTATCAGGGAATTTCTTCAAATTATGCTGGAGAGGGAAGGTTATGAGGTTTCATCTGTAGCTAATGGTAGAGAGGCGATCAATCTCTTTAGAAAAAAAAATTACAATGTTGTCCTTGCTGATATCAGGATGCCTAAGGTTGATGGTTTTGAAGTTTTGAACAGGATAAAAGAAATCTCTCCAGAAACCAGTGTCATTATGATTACTGCCTATGCTTCATTTGAATCTGCTGTGAAGTCAATGAAGGAGGGTGCTTATGATTATATTACCAAGCCATTTAATGTAGATGAAGTAAAGATGACCGTTAAAAATGCGTTGCAAAAAAAGGGAGTTATAGGGGAAGTTATACATAGGAAGAGGGGTAAGAGAAGGGTTGAAAGATTTGAAAGTATGATCAGCAGTAGCCCAGAGATGCACAAGATTTTTGATTTAATTCCCAAAGCAGGGTCATCAAAGGCTAGTGTGTTGATCACAGGAGAGAGCGGGACCGGCAAGGAGTTGGTTGCGAGGGCTATCCATCGAAATAGTCCTAGAGGGATTTGCCTTTGCCACTTCAAGTTAAGTTGTTAAGGGTAGTTCAGGATAGGTCTTTTAAACCTGTGGGTGGAACTGAGGAGATTAACGTTGACGTGAGAATTATCTCTGCGACCAATATTAATTTAGAAGAGAAAGTAATTAAGGATAAATTTAGAGAAGATCTTTTCTATCGCTTAAATGTTATCCATATAAGAATCCCCCCTTTAAGGGAAAGAAAGATGGATATTCCACTTTTAGCCCAGCATTTCCTAGAGAAGTACTCCCAAGAGTCAGGGAAAGAGATAAAGAACATTTCCTCTTATGCTTTAAAGGTACTTCTAGACTATAGCTTTCCTGGTAATGTTCGTGAGCTTGAAAACATTGTGGAGAGAAGCGTAGCTTTGGAGACATCCAATATCATTTTACCAGATAGTCTTACTCTTTCACGTTTTAAAAGGGAGATGAAGAAAAATGAGATGGCTGATGTGGATATTCCTCCTGAAGGGATTGATTTAGAAGAAGAAGTAGGAAAATTGGAAAAACAATTACTAATTAAGGCGTTAAAGAGGACAAACAGTGAGATGAAAAAGGCAGCGAAATTACTTAATATCCCCTATCGATCTATCCGCTATCGTTTGGAGAAATATGGAATCAAAGATAGCAAGGATAATTCAGGCTAATTCGCTCTGCTCACAGTTAAAATGTTGGAATAATGGAATACTGGGTTTAATATGGGTTTCGTGTTGCGGGTTAAAAATTGAAAGAATCTATACTTGCAACTCGAAACTCGCAACGGGATTTATTTATTCCACTGTTCCATTATTCCATGAGCGAGGCTAAAACTTAAGCATCATAATATTCAATTGCATTCAATATGTTGTAGAATTCCCGAGACGTAAAACCATGACTCCTAGTTATATAGAAGAACCTCGAGAAATTATCCTTAGAAGGATCAAGTGGCTAATGATCTTAAGATTAGGGTTAGCCACTTTTTCATTAGGTACTGCAGCACTAATTCAGATTACCAAAGGTGAGACCTATTTAGATCCCTACCTCATTTCTCTCTATGTTATTATTGGAATGGTCTATGTCTTAAATCCAACCGGGGGAGTGAGGAGTATATTTTCCCTCTTCTATTATCTTTCCATCATAGCTGCGAGTATTATTCTTTATCGAAGAGGTGGCATAATCATTGCCTCAGCTAGCAGTATCTTCTATGGTCTCAATGTCTTACTAGAATACTACGGAATTTTTCAACCCCTCTATGGCCCTGCTGAAGGTGAAGTATATGGGATTACTTTGCTATTATTTCGTGTGTTAATGAATGTTACAGCTTTTTATCTGATTGCCGTATTAAGCAGTCTCCTTTCAGAACAAGTCCGAAAATCAAAAGCAGCACTCAAGATCAAGGAGATCGATTATCATAAGTTAGAGACCCTACATCGTAATATCATTGAGAGCATCAACAGCGGACTGCTCACCGTTGATAATGAGAACAGGATTACCTTCTTTAATCGAGCTGCCGAGGTGATTACAGGATACAAATTTTCTGAAGTTTATGGTGTAAAGATTGATGATATTTTAACGGAGCTTAAAAAAGTTGAGAGATATCCTCAAAAGGTTTTAAAATATGATGGACAAAGTCCACGTTTTGAGATTTCTTTTAAACGGAGGGACGGGAGGATACTCCATTTGGGTTTTTCAAAAGCAGTTCTTAAGGATATTGAGGGTGATAGTCAAGGAGAGATTTATGCTTTCCAGGATGTAACTAGGTTAAAAGAAATGGAGGAACATGTTAAGTTGGTAGACAGGTTAGCTGCTATTGGAAGGTTGGCAACGGGGATGGCTCATGAAGTTAGGAATCCATTAGCTTCTATGAGTGGTTCTATTCAGGTGCTTAGAGATAGTTTAAAGCTTGATTCAGATAACCGTCGGCTGATGGAGATTGTCCTAAGAGAAACGCATAGATTAGATCAATTGTTATCCGATTTTATTCTTTTTGCTCAACCGAATGATAGAAAAAAGGAAGTGGTTGAACTTAATGGCATTATTGATGATGCACTGCAACTTTTTTCATGTAATCCCCAATATAATAATATCAATGTAATTAAAAATCTCCAGGGAACAATTATGATAGAGGCTGATACTCAGCAGATAAAACAGGTCTTCTGGAATCTATTTATCAATGCTGCGCAGGCTATGGAAAATGGAGGAGAGCTTAAAGTTTCTACAAAAATAGTACCCTTGGATTCATTAGATAATAAAATAAGTTCCCGACTTAATAGTAATACCAGTGAAATTTTTTCCCAGATAGTCATTACTGATACAGGACATGGAATACCGAGAAGGTATCTCAATAAGATTTTCGATCCCTTTTTCTCTACTAAGGAAAAGGGAATTGGTTTAGGTTTGGCGATTGTGTATCGTATTATAGAAAGTTACCAAGGAATCATATCAGTAGAAAGTAAGGAAAATAAAGGGGTCTCCTTCACTATTCACCTTCCATCTACTTCCAAACATTGAAAATCTTCTAACAAAGCCACTTGCTTTTCGGGTGTGTGTTCATTTATTAGTTTCCTCACATCTGATTTTCTAGTTACAATCGTAGAAATCCTAACCCGCTTTTTATCTTTCCACCAGGTAAGGAGTGGGTATTCCGTGTAGGGATGGTCATCTTTAAGTATAGTGACATCCTTGACAAGATCCCAGGCGGTTTCTTGGTCAAACAGAAAAAGGTTTAAGATAAATTGTTCATCGATTTTCACAGGATGTCTTATCGATTGCTTAAGATCTTCCTGGATAAGAGGATTCTGAATTCTTCTTGCTAAAGATGGGAGATCGATCGAAATCTTCTGATTTGAACCAAATAGATAAATTCCAAACCTGTATACACCACTCCATACGGTTGTGTGGGGAAATACACTCATGAAAGTTTTAACCAGCATTTTGAATTCAGATTCTCGACACGATGGAATCCAAAGCCACATGCAGAAAATACCATCATCTTTCAATCTCTGACGACAAAGTTGGTAGAATTCCTTAGTGTAGAGATTAACCATACCACTGCTGTAAAGGGGTGGTGACGGATCCACAGTAATTATATCATATTTCTCTTGTGAGAGAAGGAGGTGATTTCTACCGTCATTTATGATTACTTTTGTTTTAGGATCATCTAGGATAGCTTTAGCATCTTCGTGCAAAAGAGAAAAGCATTCAATGAGATTGGGAACTAACTCAACTGCTTTTAAGTCTACTCCATGCAAATAGGCTGATCTGAAAGTTGTTCCTATGCCAAAACAGATAACTAAAACCTTTTGAGGTTTCCTATGCAAGAGTGAGGGGAGATGAGCCATGAGTTTTGTTTCCAGAACGTTTCCTGTAACGG
>Ga0111209_1028_pt1 | contig 9180 bp, 5 predicted proteins | sample DeeMarSWOR152_54_FD_80381 | JGI IMG/M metagenome (GOLD analysis project Ga0111209, IMG submission 80381) | Deltaproteobacteria bacterium DG_8
CTTCAGGGTTGATAAGAGTTCCTCCTTCTCTAGTTGAAGAAACTCTTCCCGTTGACGTGTTTCATCTAATTCTCTTACTATTTGCTTTATGTCTCTGTTCAGTGAAAGAAGGGTAATCTCTCTTTGGTGTATCTGTTCTTGAAGCCTGTCACAATCCTCCTTGAGATGAGATAGCTGAATGGTTAATTGTTGCTTCTGATTTTGTGAGCACTCGAGGATTGGTTTAATTTCATACAGTTTTACATTTAACTCATCAATTTCTCTTTTCTTACTGAGTATTTTTGAATGAACACCATTTTGAGTGCCGCCAGTTATTATCCCAGCTGAATCTATGATTTCTCCATCCAGAGTGACTAAGGTATACTCACTTCCATTGGTATTCCAAATCTGAAGGGCGGTAGTAAGATTGTCAACTAGTAACACATCACCCAATAAATAATTAACAATGAGTTGGTATTCATCTTTTGTGTTAATAAGTTGAATGAGGGGCTTTACTTTTTCCATTTCAATAGGAGGAGACGGCTGATTGAAATGGTGTCTTCTTATTTGAAGAGGGATAAAACTCACTCTCCCTGATGCGTGTGTTTTTAAATATTCTATCGCTTCAATTCCTGCCAACTGACTTTTAACTATTACATAGTGGAGTTTTTCGCCAAGTACTGCCTCTAATGCAGCTTCATACCTGGGCTCAGTTTTGATAAAATCTGCAACCAGACCACACACACCGTTGTATTCTATTTTAGAACTTTGACTCCTTAACATGATAGAACGAACGCCTTCATCGCAGTCTTCAAATTTTTTTTGTAATTCCTGCAAAGAGAGTAAACGTGAGCTAAATTTCTCCCATTGTTCCTTAACCTCAGCCAATGCAAGCTCACTTCGATGTAGTTCTTCTGCTAAATTTTTGCTCTTTCTGTCTTTAGTGACCTTTTCTTCCTCGAGTTGATGTTTTGAATTTTCTGTTTTTTTCAAATCATTTTTTAGAGTAGACATTTCTTCTTCAAGATGAACATGCTTTGTTATCTGTTTTTCTGTTTCCTCCTTATCATTCTCAATTTTTAGCAGAAGGCTGCGGTTATTATTATCCATTTGGGTTAAATGGTTATTGAGGTGGGTTAATTCAGTAAGGAGGTCAATAAGTGTGTTTTTCTCAACCTCTATCTTTGCCTCTAGTTGAGAGCTTTCTTCTTTTAGCTTTCGCAATTGCTCTTCTTGCTGGGTGAGATCTAATGAGGTGTCTTTTAATTTTTTATCATGTTCTATATTTTTTTGTTCCAGGATTTTTATTTCGTTTTGCTGGGTTTTGAAACGCTCATCTATAATCTTTAGCTGTTCCAATTGCTGATTGTGCTGGTTTCTCACAGATAGAATTTCTTTATTAAGATATTCTAAGTGATTTTCTTCCTTCTGGCATGAGGAGGATGTTTTGAATATTTCTTCTTGAATCCGATGGTAGATTTTTTCTTCCTCGGTAAGATCAAGCTTTTCACCCTCTAAGGCGGCTTCGATACTGCTGATCTGTGTAGATAGTCTCATTTCATCCTTCTTACACTGATCAAGCTGCTCTTTTAAGGTAAGATGTTTTTCCTTGAGGAAAGTGTATTTTAATAAGGAGGAGTTGAGCTCAATCTTTTTCACCTCTTCTTTTAGCATCTGGTAACGTTTTAATTTATTTGCCTGACGTTTTATGTAGTTCAACTGACGTTTTACTTCCACTATAATATCATCGACTCGAAGCAAATTATTCTTTGTTGATTCAATCTTAGCGAGAGCTTCTTTTTTCCTACTTTTATATTTACTTATACCGGCAGCTTCATCAATAAGCGTTCTTCTCTCGAGAGGTTTCGCATTAATAATCTGCTCTACCTTACCTTGTTCTATAATTGAATAGGCTTTGGCACCAACACCAGTATCAAGAAAAAGCTCAGTTATATCTTTAAGTCGGCAAGGAATTTTGTTAATATAGTATTCGCTTTCTCCTGAGCGAAATAGGCGTCTGGTTACCATGATTTCACTATACTGGCTATATCCATAGGGGATATTTCCATTCTCATTGGAAAAGGTAATAGAGACTTCAGCCATACCTATTGGTTTTCTATCTTCGCTTCCATTGAAAATGACATCTTCCATTGTTTTTCCACGCAGCTGTTTAGCACTTTGTTCTCCCATAGCCCAGCGGAAAGCATCAACAAGGTTACTTTTACCACAACCATTGGGACCAACCAGTGATGTAATTCCAGGAGGGAAATTGAGGCATACCTTATCTACAAATGATTTAAAACCTATTATTTCAATTGATTTAATGCTCATTATCTTATTTTATGGATAAAGGGTTTTTGTAATTGTAATTCACTACTATGTTTTTATACTAACAAAATCAAGGATTGTTGTAAAGATAAAAGTACAATAAAATGTGTAATATTTTTTTTGGATACAATATCTTGTATCTTTGCACTAGGGAATGATCAGGTTAATTTTTAACAAAAGATAGGGAAAGTTTTAAGGGATGGCAGAAAAAGTAAAGATTGGGAAGAGTAAATGGTAAGGCGAATACATATTCCCTTATAAAAGTTTCAGTTAGGGCTTATTGATCTCTGTAATAAAGGTGGGTAATTTTTCCTTCTTTTCCAGGATAAGAGAATAAGCTCGAGCCTCTTTAACGGTGGAGAATGCTCCGACCCTCACTTTATACCATTTATTTTTCTTTGATGGTGACATCAATACTGGATAACCTTTGTCTATCAATTTTTTAGTAAAACGATGTGCCCGTTCTTTATCCCTAAAAGAGCCAACGTTGATTGTGTATCCGCTTGCTTGCTTTAAAGCAGCTCTCCTCGTTTCTGTATCTTTAGGAGGTTGTGATTGTTTTTTGGCTAACACTCTTGAGATGAGAGTTGATTCTTTGCTAAGCACCTTAGGCTTAAGGTTTTTCTCTTTAGTTGCTGCTTTTTGTGTTGGTTGGATTTTAGAGCTTTTTGGTGATGTATCTAAAGCTTTCTCCTCAGGGATTGGAGGTATTTCAATTCTTTGTGCAATAACTTCCTTGTGAGCGTTCTGTTTTTGAGATTTTAAGTAGCGAAATGTGAACCAGGAAGATATGATAACAGCAGCTAAAATGAGTGAGATGATAATAATAGGAAAATTCTTTTTCCATTCTCTTTCAAGCTGAGGGAACTCTTCCTCGCTTAGAGGTGAGAAGTATGATTCAAATTCGTTTTCAAGATCCTTTCCCTTGCTCTCTGTAAACTTGATTCCTTCATCAGAGATCTCGATTCTTCCAGGGGGAAGATCACTTTTAGCTTGCCTTTCTTCAAGTGATGGGCTAGGCCTTTCAGCATGTGCTTCTAAGTTCTTAATCTTATCTCTGGTTTCTTCAGATACCTTCATGGATATTCTACATTCTTCAGAAAGTTTATTTATTTTATCTTGCTGATCCTTTAGATTATTTTTTACACTCTCTAAATCTTCATCCAGATGGTCAATGTGTACTACCAACCTGGAAATCTCTTCTTCAATATCTTTAATACGCTTATGGGGAGATCCTAAGGATTTTTTCATCTCACCTAAAGATTGATCTAATTTTGTTATCCTAGATTCTAGATCAACCATTGCGATATTAAAAACATCACTTTTACTCGAGGTTATATTAAATTTGTTCTCAATGTCATTTAAACTATTCTCCAGCTCCTTCATTCTGTTTAAAACATAAGAATAATCTTCACTATCCCTAGTTTTGTCTGCTTCTTTTCTCCGCACGGGTTTTCTTGTATCAATGGTGTGTTTCTTGTCTTGGGTACTGCTTTCTGTTGAGAGGATATTATCCATCTTATTTATTATCCTTTCTTGATGATCTTCGTTGGTGACCTGGGCTGTTACTTCTTCATCTTCAGCACAAGATAACAGTTCAACCTTGCAGATAGGACATTGAGTAAGATTCCCTTTGATTTTTAATGAACATTTAGGACAGAACTTCATTTTTTTTACGAAAAGGATTTGGTTTTAATTTAAAAAGTAACTTTAAATTAAAGCAAGAAAACCTTTTATTTATCTATAATCTCATATGTTTTTACTATAATCAAGGTAAAAAGAAGTAGTTATAACGCATTCACTTCTTATACATGATTTTGTGAGTTTGGATAGAATTGATATCCCATGGATATTCTCAACAACTTACAATTACCAATTCTACCTTCTGAGTAATAGGCACACTAAATTTTTCTGTAAGAAAATAACATCCTTGAGCTAATAAGATGAGATTAAACAGGAACAGAGATCGTATTTGATCACAAGCTTCTACCATGTCCTTATGCAACTCTTAAAGCTTTACTGACTGGGATTTTACTAGATTATGTGGATTTTACAGGGGCACATTTTTTATTATTTACAAATAGTTATATTTCTGTAAGAATAAAATAGTGTTTTTTCATTTTCTCAAACGATGAGCATTTAGTGTTTTCTAAGAAATAGAGAAAAAATTCATAATAGTAATACCATCAATTTGAAGATATAAAAAAGCCAGGAGGGTAAAATCTTTAAAATAGATTATTTATTTGTTATTTTAGTATTTTTAATTAAAAACAAGGTTAAAAGGAGGGATAAATTAAAATCATGTATTTATATTAAAGATTTTTCATTTTTTTTCCGATATTTAAACATCGGATAGGAGAAGGAGGTATCTATGAACACAGTTGTTAATGTCTGCATAATTATAGTAACGATATCCATTTTTTCTCTTGTCATCATGTTGATTATGGTTTTGATAGATGTGCGGAGAATGAGAATAAAATCAGAAAGTTTTCTGGATAAGATAGAAGGGGAACTTAATCCTATTACTTCAGAAATCACACAGATTGCTGAGGATATAAGACAGATTACCCATACTGCACGATGTCAAATTGAAAAGGTTGATTCTACAGCTGATTTTATTAATAAGAACGTGAATAATGTTTTTGAAAGGTGGATTACAACACTTAATACATTGCATGATGCTATTGCAGAACCAGTGGGGGATATAGTAGTCTTTCTTAAAGGGTTTTCTAGAGGGATTAAGTTCTTCTTTGGTAATGGCAGGGATATCAATAATAGTAAGTGATCATCTTATACTATCGTTTTCATTTGAAATAGTAAGGAGGTACACTATGGCTTATAAAGATGATGGCAGTTCTTTTGGTAGATCCTTTGTGTCATTTGTAACCGGGGGATTGATTGGTGCAGGTATTGCTCTTTTATATGCTCCCCAATCTGGAGAACGTACCAGGCAAGAAATTAGAGAGAAAACTGAGAGGACTATCATTAAGGCGCAAAAGATAGAGGAGGAAATAAAAGATGCTATCAATCAATTAATAGGAGACATCAGGTCAAAAGTTAATCTGTTAATAGAAGAGGGGAAAGATATTGCAGAAGATAAGAAACAGGAAATTCTCACGGCTATTGAAGCAGGAAAAAAAGCCTTAGAAGAACAGAAGGATAAACTGCAAAAGAAGAAATAAGAAAGATAAATCAAAGATGGCATTTATACGCCATGGAGCATTATGAAAAGTGCAATGAAAGTATTCGGTTTTAGTTTTTCTAGTTCCTCACAAAAGAAATTAATGAATGAGCTAAGTGAGTATTACAAGATTGCCGAGGAGCATCCTGAAGATTCTAGAGTTCACTTGCGTATAGCAGAAGTATTAATGAAAATGGGAAGGAAGGGTAAGGCTATTGAAGAGTATATTTACGCAGCTGAGAGATATGAAGATAACAATTTATCACAGGTCTCTGCAGCTATTTATAAACAGATTTTACAAATTGACCCTAATCAAATTAATGTGTATCAAACCTTGGTTGATGTTTATCTAAAAGAAGGTTTTTTAGGTGATGCAGTAGCAACCTATGAGAGGTTAGCAGGTCACTACTACAATCGTGGAATGCGGGATGAGGCTCTCAAGACACTGGAGAAAATGGTTGCCATTGGTCCACAGAGCGTTTATATCAAAAATAAAGTTGATAGATTGTATTCAGAGATGAATCTCCAAGCTGAAGAGACTGAATCTCCTGTTGAGAATTGGGAATTGTTTGATCCTGTTACTAGTGGTGAGAAGCGTGATCGGAAGCTTTTAAATCGCAGAAGAGGGGAATTTTATGATTTAGCAGCTGAGCTTCAAGATGATTTTCTCTCAGAGGAAGATGTGGCCCAGGAACTAGAAGAGATAGGAGATGGTGAGGGTGATCGCGAGCTTGGTTTTGATGAGATCTTTAATGAGATTCGCCACTTTGAGTCAGAGGGCATTGAGCAGGATAGTTCCTTGTTTCACTACAATCTGGGTACTGCTTTTCAAAAGGTGGGTCGTTTTGATGAGGCCATTGATGAGTTAAAGAAAGCCCTAGAGGATCCAAAAAAGCGTGCTGATTGTTACCTTAGACTTGCCATTTGTAGTCGAGAAAAAAACTTTGTGAAGGAGGCAATAAAATACCTGAAAAAGGGGTTACGGACGGGAGGTCTTTCCGAATCAAAAATGCTTGAATTGAAATATGAACTGGCATTAGCGTATAAAACAAAGGGGAAGAAGAAAAAATCCTTGAAGATTTTTAAACAAATTCATGAAATAAGTAGTAATTTTCGAGAAGTGATAAAGGAATTGGCTGAAGTTTCTCAATAGCCTAACGCGTGCACACATCCTTTTAAAGGTAAAGTGAACTATGGTTGTATTTAATTCCTTGAAAAGAGAAATTGATATAAAGATTGTCTACTATGGTCCTGCTCTTTGTGGAAAGACTACCAATATTCAATCGGTTCACAGAATTTTAAATCCCACACAAAGAGGAGAATTAGTTTCACTTGCAACTAAAGACGATAGAACACTCTTCTTTGATTTCCTGCCTATAGAATTAGATAGTATTAAAGGATTTAAAACCCGTTTTCACATTTATACCGTACCTGGTCAGGTTCTATATACTCTCACCAGAAGAGCAGTATTAACCGGTGTTGATGGGATCATCTTTGTTGCAGATTCTCAAAGTGATAAAATGAAAGAGAATATTGAAAGCATGAATGATCTTAAGGAAAATTTGAAGTATTACAATAAGGATTTAGAATCAATGCCTTTTGTTATTCAATATAACAAAAGAGATTTAGATACTATTCTTCCTATAAAAGGAATGGAACATGAAATAAATACACTGCAGGTTCCTTTTTTTAATGCAATTGCTATTGATGACAGGGGGGTTATGGAAACCTTGACTATGTGCTGTAGGATGGTTCTCAAGCAGATCAAAGATAAATCAGGTGCTAAAAAGGTTACTGAAATAAAGGAAAGAAGTAAAGAAACAGATGCGCAGAGAATACAAGAAGCCATAAGTGAACTTCCTGAATTAAAGTTGGTTGATCATCGTGAGAGTGAAGAAGATGTCGATAGTGTACGGCAACCACTGCGAGAGGAACAATTGGAACAGGTTGCAGAACCTCCAGAGCAATTGGAAGGAGAAGCTCGAGCAGGTTTAAGCGCTGAAGAGACTTTTGAGCAGGTGGAGGAAGAAACACCAGAAATTGTTCAGGATACGGGTCAAGAAAAACCAATTCCAGAAGAGCAAGAAAAAGAGCCCATGGTAGCTAGTGATCTTTTAGAAGGGGAGACAGGTGTGCAGTTAAGCGAACTGGAGCCTTTTGTGAATGAGGCTCAAGGAAGATTTCAAGATGAAGTCTTAGAGATTGATCAAGAGGGAGAAAGCCCCATTTCCGAAGTTAGTGTGCCAGAAGATGAGAGTAGTGGGATTGCGAGTTGTTCTTTACCGGGGGAAACTGTTAAACCGGGATCACTGGAGGCCGAAGAGGGGAAGAGGATCTGTCCGAGATGCTCTTTAGAATTTAAGTCAAGTGCTAAACAGTGTCCAATTTGTAAAATTAGTCTCGTACCAGAAGGTCAGGAAGAAGAAATCAGGGAAAAAGAAATTGAGGTTCCCCTAGATGAGACAGTGACAACTCCTGAAGCTGAATTGAAAGAAGCGGAAAAAGAAGAAGCAGCAGCAACTACAGCTGAAATTCCTAAGGGAGCAGATGTAATGCAGGATGAAAATGGTTTGGAAATTATTGCCTGCGGTCTTCCTAAAAAGATTTCTCCCACTGCTATTAGAGTTCCTTTAATTATGAAAATTGATAAGACTAATCAGGAATTTAAGGTTAATCTGGCAATTAATTTTGAGGACTTCATTCTGAAATAAAAATACAGAGACAGAAGATTGACCAGTAGGGTAGAGGTATCACCTATTACTAGTGCAAGAGAGAATAGAACGCGTGTTAAAGTTTTCTGGATTAATCAAGAGGTATTCTTCCCTACTTATTTTTTTTATAGTTTATAGTGTAGCAAGCACTGCATACTCTTCCACTACTCAGAGTTATCTTTTAACAAAAGTTCCTTTTTCTCTTAAGAAGGATGAACTAGAGAAGATTTATCAATATGAACTTGATCAGGGCATTAAAAATTCATCGATTGTTTCGGCATTTTTACTGAGGAGTAGTAGAAATTTTCTTAACCAGGGTAAGATTAAAAAAGCCATAGAGTGCGGTGAATATGCTCAGATGCTCTCACCTGATTACCCTCCAGTTTACACCCATCTAGGGAAAGTGTATTGGGCACAGAACCGATTTCTTATATTTACAATACTTAAAGGGTGGCTAAATTCACTACGTGCCACCGTTATTAACTATCCCTTTACTGCCTTTCTACTAACCAATTTTTTACTCTTTTTTTTAATTTCCTTCCTCTTTACCACTACAGTGTTTGCTCTCATCTCTGTATGTAAATATTTTAAATTACTTGTTCATGACCTTAACCATCTTTTACCTTTAAAGCTTCCATCTACTTCTTTTGTCTTATGGGGAATCTGTATCTTTTCTCTGCCGTTCTTTTTTCAATTTAGTATTTTCTTGATTTTATTTTTTTGGCTTATGCTGCTCTTTATCTACCATTCTAAAAGAGGACAACACATTGTCATCATTTTTGCCTTCTTCCTCCTTTTATCCCCTTTTCTTATTACAATCATTGCAAGGCTTGTTGTAACCCCCTATTCAGGAGTGTTTTATCAATTATATCAAGTGAGTGAAGAGGTCTGGGATAAAGAGACTGAACAAAGGCTTATCAATTGGACGAGAAATCACCCTGATGATATTGATGTCTTATTTTCCTTAGGATTAATAAAAAA
>Ga0111209_1032_pt1 | contig 8836 bp, 6 predicted proteins | sample DeeMarSWOR152_54_FD_80381 | JGI IMG/M metagenome (GOLD analysis project Ga0111209, IMG submission 80381) | Deltaproteobacteria bacterium DG_8
ATACCCTTTTTTGTAGATGTACCGTGAATTATTGGATTATTGGTATTCGGTCCATCAGGATCATACTTTGTAATAGTTACAGGATCAGTTGTTGATCCTATAGCAGTAATATATAAAGTATCATTCCAAATATCATCCATTGTTAGATAAACATAATCTCCTGGATTTAAAACAATATCATCTAAGTTACTGAAATCATCCCAACCATTAGCGTAAATAGTCCCGTCTTTGCTATTGTCACCATCATCCCTAATATAATAATTCCTTGGTGTAAAATATTCATAAGCTCCTATATCAAAATTTTCAATTCTATTTTTAGCAAATGCATCTTTTTGATATCTTAATTTTCTTAAATCATCTATTTGAGCAGCGGTAAGGGCTATCCTGGAGGAGTATAAGATGGACTAGTATCCATACTACTTGCAAGTATTTTAGTTTCATCTGAACCTAAAAGTGCACTCGCAGTTTCATCCCATATTCTTAATCTTGCAAATTTTGTACTATTATTAAAAGAGGCTCCAATATGATACCAATGATTACCATCTAAATTCGATAAGGCAGTTCCAAATTCAACATAATCAGCACCTGCTCCACCATTATAGCCAATATATAATCGAATTTTTTCAACATCACTTTTCTGAATCATCCAAACCTTTCCGTTATCACCATCGGAGCTTTTATATTTTGATAAAAGACCAGTCCATTGACCAGCAGCACTAGAACCTGGTCTGTACCAAAAGCATATACTTAATGTTGTGTTAGATGAACCTTGCTTTCCTGGAAAACCACTGCTTAAATTCCCATCGTTTATATAATAATATTCATTGTCATCAAAGTGAACAGAACCATCATCTACTTTACAATAATCACCGCTTGAGGGAGAAGAGGTAATAGTTCCACTAGCAGTAAGGCTATTATTATTACCACTAGAATCTACTGTTAAATTATCTGGCTCAAGTTTATAGTGAGCTTGAAGGTTATCATCATATGAGGAGAAATCTCCAATTCCTGCGTTTATAGCATCATCACATTCAGGAGATTGCAAGAAAAACACATTGTTAGCAGCATCAGTAAAAGTAAGAGTTTTATCAATAAGATTGCCAGAAGCATAAACCCAATTGCCATCAGCACATGAGTTATCATCTGGACCTGTAAGATTGTTATAACCATAGGCACTACCAATACTGTTAAAACCAGAATCGATACCACAGTTATAAACTATGTTGTTTTCAAACTTTCCAGATTTAGAATTAGCGTCTATACCATGATTGTCACATCCATAAATAGTATTAGCTGATAAAAAACTACCAGCTGATAAGTTTACATCTATGTAAACTGCATCATCAAAATCATATAAAAAGTTATTATAAAATTTTTGTATAGGATCTACGTCAGAAGTCTTTATTCCATCTCCATCTTGTTGTCCCTTAAAAACGCAGCGTTTTATAGTAACATTGCAGGTATTTTGAGGATGACTGTAAAGTATTTGAGTAGGAGTAGTACTACCAGAATTCACCTCAACACTAATACCTTCTATAATGACATTCCCAGTCCCAGCCATATTGAGGTCGAGAAACTCATCAGTAGCACTATAATTGGTGATAAATCTGGGGCCATCTGAGCAATCAGATGAAGTTGGGAAATTTTCATCACTGGAAGGTTTTATATAAAGGGTGTATCCATTGAGATTCTCTGTAACTGCTGCAGGTGCAGTGGTTTCAGTAAACTGTACAGGGTCAATTAAAAGGGTAATATCACCAGTCAAGGCTCCCAAATCATTCCAGAAATCTCGCCAACTGGAGTAATCACCACCGCTTTCTTTAAGTGTAACTGTACCTGAAGTGAGAGGGTAATATTCATGTGCTCCAATGTCAAAATAATAGCTTCTATCATTTCCAAATGCGTCTGTTTCATATCTTACGTTCCTTAAGTCATCCATATAAGAGGCAGTAAGTGCATCACTATAAATACGAAGATCGTCCATATCAGAAGATTTGGCGCAACAAGATCCACCATCGTAGTAATAGGTATTAACTCTAAAATCAGCTATTACAGGTGTAGTATCATCCATTTTTTGTGTATGTGTATCTACTTTATCAACTCCCAAAATGGCTCCTGCAGTTTCATCCCATATCCTGATCAAGACACCTCCCGTAGTATCATTATAAATAACCCCAATGTAATACCAATGAGCACCATCGCAGGTTAGAGCAGAGTCATGTGAAGTATATTCTGCATCCACATCTGAACCTTCATTCCATCCCTTACCGAAAGCAACCTTATTAGTATTGGTTTTATAAACTAACCAAACTGCACCAGCCTGAGTTCCACCATTCCAAATTCCTGCTATACCAGCCCAAGTATTATTAGCACTTATAGCAGGTCTATACCATACTCCTAATGTCAAATTATGATTGTTTCCACCAGACTTACCAGGGAAATTAGCACTCAAGTTACCGTTGGATCGGTAATACCATTCACCATTATCAAAATGAACAGCCCCATCTCCTACCTTCCAGGCATCTCCACTTGAGGGAGAGGAGGTAATAGTTCCAACAGCAGTAAGGCTATTATTATTACCACTAGAATCTACTGTTAAATTATCTGGTTCAAGTTTATAGTGAGCTTGAAAATGACAAGCGATACATGAGAAATGACCAATCCCTTTATCTATGGCATCAGTATCATAGGAACTGAGGAGAAGTTTATCATTGCCTGGATTAGTGAAAGTGAGGGTTTTACTAGGTCTATTATTAGAACCTGTACTCCAATTAGCATCACTACAGGTATCGTCTTTTGAAAGATTGTTGTATCCAGTTGCATTGGTAAGACTATTAAAGTCTGTGGTGTTGTTATAACAAATATTATTTTTAAAAGTTGAAGGTTTATTAAATGCATTAATACCATAACTATTACATCCATAAACAGTATTGTTGGATAAAAAGCTGCTAGAGGACAAATCGTAGAGCAAACTGATGCCTTCATCAAAACCATAAATGAAATTATTATATATTTTATTTATGACATCAGGGTTGTAAATAGCAATTCCCCTGGCATCACCCTGCCCCTTAAGTACACAACGTCTTATAGTAACTGTAGAGGCATGCTGGTTGAGATTGTAGATTACCTGTGTTGGTGAAGTGCTGCCAGAATTCACCTTAACACTAATACCTTCAATGATAACATGTCCAGTACCAGGCATATTGAGTTCAAGAAATTCATCTGTAGCTGAGTAATTGAGAAGAAATCTTGGGCCTGAGTTGCAATCAGATGAGTCTGGAAAAGATTCATCATTAGAAGGTTTTATATGAAGGGTGTATCCATTGAGATTCTGCGTAATTGTTGCGGGGGCAGTGGTTTCTGCGAATTCTTCATTATTAATATTTAGTGTAACGTCTCCGCCTATACCCTCATTTTGGACATCGTTCCAAAAAGCTTGCCAGCTAGTGTAATCACCACTGCTGGCTAGGGTATATGTACCAGAAAGAGGGACAGCATAAACATCTTTTATAGGAAAAATAATTCCGATAATAAATAGAAAAAAGATGAGAGCTTTAAACCCAAATAATTTCATAATATCCTTAAATTTGTGGTTTAAATCCTACAAATTGAAGAGATAGCACTGAGTCCTTTTGATTTATCAGAGTTTGCTATTTTTATTTTTTGCCAATATTGAATCTATAATTATTTCGACATTATTAGCTAAAATAACTCGTAATTTCATTTTTAGAAATACTAAATTGAGCCTGTTCAATGGTCATAACACATTGATATTGTTAAGCTATTAAGGGTACAAATTCCAAAGTTACTTCAAAAAATGGACATTTTCTTGTCATTTTGATTGTTTTTAGGAGATTTTTAGAGAAAGTTACTTCAAGAATTATGAGCTTTTTAAGCCATGTTACTTCAAGGATTAAACCCTTCATGAAATGTATTAATAGCTTAAAAAATAAGATTACCTAAATACTTACTGCCTCTCCTGGCTTACAATAGTTATTGAACAGCGTTATTGAACACCACTTCAAGGTTAGGAGAGGAAAATAGTCGATTATCAGCTGTATTTGGGGATTTCTTTCAGATATTTCTATAATCCTATATAGAATGTTGACTCGTTTATTATTAAAGATAATTTTTGAGCAATAGATAGATTATTTTTATTGTTAGACCTTTATTATTGAACAAGCTCAATTTATTTTTCTATTATGATTTACGTTTTCTAAAAAAATAATCTTCCACACGGGCAATGATACTGTCAAAGTTAAAATCGATTTTTAACATATGAATTGGTAGATTATATTGATATATATCGGTAACTTATATAAAATTCTTTAATAGAATTGAAGAGTTGAGCCATTTTTAATGTTATAAATATGAGCAGGAAGTATGCCAAAAAACCTATTTTAATAAATGCTTAATATTCAATAATTTATAATCATTTGTGCATCTGAATTAATTATGTTTTGAAGCATTATTTAGAAAAAATGCGAAATGCAGGGTAGAGAAATTGCGATATCAAAAAAAATAATAAATATTACGGTTATTTATAAGTAAATGAACTATATAAGAGGAATTTTTGAAAATTTGCGAAATCAGGGGTGAAATAAGGTAAGTAATAGAGTGATAGCTTAAGCTTATTAGTGATTATTATTGGATTTTGATAGTTTCTTTGATTCTTTGCCACATGTTTTCATAGTGGGTTCCTTTCCAAAATATTCTCTTGCAATGAGGGCAAAAGGAAAATGCCTTTTGTGTATTGGCTACATAATCAGGTACTTTATCCTTTATGAGCTCAGCTGAGATTTCTTTTAACTTTTGGTTACAAATAAGACAGAGAGTAAAGACATTTTGAGGCTTGATTTTAAGGTTGTAGTGTTCTATTACTTCTTGTAATTGTTTTACTGGATCATTTTCTTTTATAAAGAGAAGTAGATTCTTTATATCCTTGCGGTCTTTGAGGCTGGTCTTTCGAGTAAGTATCTGGCGGTTTTCCTTCACTGCTAATGCCAAAAGCTTATCTTTTTCTATGTCACGGTAATAGAGAGTATCAAAGCCAAGAATTCTAAGCCACTTAGATAGCTTTCCTAGCATCATGTCAGCTATAAATTTAGACTCTTTCATGTTTTTCGCCGCAGAGAACGCAGTGTACGCAGAGAATCAAGGAAATTAGTAACAACTTTCTGGAAACATTTTTTAAATACTTTAGACATTAAGGTTCATTAGTAACATGACTTTACAATTTTACAGTTTCAAATAAGACATAAATTGAGTTTGATGAATTGGTAGCAGCGTTCTATTAATATAAAGGTTTTGTATTGATAAATTTTATGAGAAATGATAGATTCTGTCAACTTTGTTAAATTTTTGTAATCTGATGGTGAAATAGTTATGTTAGGACATTTTGATATTCCAAAACTATTAAAGACTTCATTGAAAAACGGCGGTGATTTTGCTGATATCTTCTACGAATATGTTCAGCCCACTTCTATTGTGTGTGAAGATGGGAAGATTGAAAAAATCACCTCAGGCATAGATGTAGGTGTTGGATTAAGGATTATTTATCAAAATAAAACAGCATATGCCTATACCAATCAGATTACAGATGAAGGACTTTTTGAATTAGCAGATGCGGTGAGCTGTGCCTGTCAGGGTAAAGTTTTTGAAAGGGATATTAGTTTAATGGTAAAAAGTCCAGAGATAAAACATAGCATAAAGAGGTTGCCGCAAGAGGTAAATATCGATGATAAAGTTGCTCTGGTTAAAAGGGCTGATGATGTAGCTCGATCTCGAGATGAAAGGATAAAACAGGTTAAGGTTGTTTATGTGGATTCAGTGCGTAGAATAGCTGTTGCCAACACTGTGGGTGAACTGGTTGAAGATCATCGAACCGGCATTATGTTTACAGTACAGGTAGTTGCTACTCACAATGATGTTATTCAGACTGGATATGAGCCCATTGGGGGTTTTATTGGATTTGAATTATTCGAGGAGCATCCACCTGAAAAGGTGGCAGAGATTGCAAGTACCAGAGCAATTAAAATGCTTCAGGCAAGGAGGCCCCCAGGGGGAATAATGCCGGTAGTGTTATCGAGTGAGGCTGGTGGGACTATGATCCATGAAGCTATCGGACATGGATTGGAAGCAGATTTGGCTCAAATGGGTCTATCAGTTTACACTGGGCGAATAGGAGATGAGGTAGCTTCCCCTTTGGTTAATGTAGTCGATGATGCTACCTTAGCTCACAAGAGGGGTTCTTATGCCTTTGATGATGAGGGGGTGAGAGCTCAAAGAACCATTCTGGTTGAGCAAGGTGTGTTAAAAGGTTATCTTTATGATCGTCTGACTGCTATGAAAGACCATACTCTATCTACCGGAAATGGGAGGAGGGAGTCCTATCAGTGTAGACCACTTCCACGTATGAGTAATACCTTTATTCTCCCTGGAAAGATGTGTCCTAAAGAAATTGTGCGCTCTACCTCTCGGGGGCTTTTTGTAAAAAAAATGGGCGGTGGGCAGGTAAACACGATAAATGGTGATTTTGTTTTTGAGGTGAGTGAGGGATATCTTATAGAAAATGGAAAAATTGGTGAGGCGGTAAGAGGAGTTACTCTTACAGGTAATGGACCTGCATTGCTAGAGAAGATTGATATGGTGGGAAATGATTTCGGTTTTGGAATTGGTACCTGTGGAAAAGATGGACAAGGTGTACCTGTTTCCGATGCACAGCCAACTTTAAGGATACCTGAAATTATTGTAGGTGGAGAGGTTTAATTAGAGAGAATCTGCTGGCACAATGTGTCGAATTCACCTATGGATAAGGTTTCTGGCCTTCTCTTTGGATCAATACCAGAGCTTTCAATGGCTTGTATTATTTTTTGTTTACCCCGGTTGAGGTAGTGAGCACCTTTTAAACTGTTAAATAGTGTCTTCCTGCGCTGAGAAAAAGAAGCTCTTACCAATTTTTCAAAGAATTGCTCATCTTTAACTTCTACCAAAGGCTTATCCCTTATGGTAAATTTTACCACTTCAGAATCCACCTTGGGTCGAGGATAAAAGCAATCTTTTGTGACTGTTAATTGCTTAGAGACATCACAATAGAGCTGTGAAAAGATACTAATGGTACCATAATCTCTGGTTCCAGGGCAAGCAATAATTCTATCAGCCACCTCTTTTTGTATCATTAAAAGTATCAGTTCAATAATAGATTTTAATTTTAGAAGTTTGAAGATCAAGGGACTTGTTAAGTAATAGGGCAGGTTACCAATAATCTTCAATTTGATTTTGTTTTTATTAAAAATTTCTCCATAATCAAAGTTTAGCGCATCTGCACGGATGATTTCTACATTTTTATGTTTAATAAATTTTTTAAGTAGGGATACAAGTGCTAAATCATATTCAAGCCCGATAACTTTAGCAGCCCTTTCAGCAAGGGGAAGGGTTAGTACTCCTAGCCCTGCACCAATTTCAACCACGCTGTCATGACTTTTAATATCAGAGAGGAGAATAATTTCTTCAGCTATAAATTGTTTAAATAAAAAGGTCTGACCCAGTCTCTTTTTAGGTTTAATTCTATGCTTTTTTAAGAGAGAAAGCAGTTCAGTGAGTTCTTGATCTCTATAGTGATTTTTATATTTTTTTGCTTGTGCATTCATGATCACTATTCAATTCAACTAATGAGAAGTATAGTGGGAAAGCACTATTTAAATGATGGACATCTGAGGATCTATAGTTTTTTAAAGAATGGAATTAATCGATCATATGCCTTTTCTAAGTGCTCTGGTATGACCATCGATTCTGCTAAAATGGGCATGAAGTTAGTATCACCACACCATCGAGGAACTATATGAAAGTGGATGTGATCTTCTGCACCAGCTCCAGCAATCCTGCCTAAATTCATTCCAATATTGAAGCCATCAGGTTTTACTGATTCCTTGAGCACACTGAGGGACTTTCTGAGTGTGTAGAAAATGTCTAAAGATTCTTCCTTAGTAAGGTTATCTAAGGTATCAGTATGCCTTCTTGGAGCGATAAGGAGATGGCAATTAGTATAGGGATATTTATTAAGCATAACAAGGGAAAAATCTCCTTGATAGAGGATCAGCTTTTTTTTACTGTGTTTTGTACGTATAGAGTGACAAAAAATGCATTCTCTGGGTTTTTCTCCTAAAATGTAATCCATTCTCCATGGTGCCCAGATTTGTTTCATTATTCTCCTTTCTCTGATTAAAGTGTAATAATTTTAGGAAAGATGCGTTCTCCAATTTCTAGAATTCCTATGGTATTTTTGATGGCAAATCGTTTATCAGTTGGAGAACCAGGGTTAAAAAAAAGAACACCACCTTTGCTAAAAGATGACGCATTATGGGTATGTCCATAAACCAGAATATCAATTTGATCAAACTCCTTTATAATTCGATCTTCAATCCCTGTAGGTGAACCCCAACCGTGAATCAAGCCTACCTTATAACCTTCAATGGGAATAACCTGTTTTGTTGGTGCACTTTGTTTTATTACCCATGAATCCATATTACCTGCAACCAGTTTTACTTCTCTATCGGAAAAAATGTCAAGAACACTTAATTCAACTACATCACCTGCATGGAGGATCATATCTACATCTTTGAAATATTTGGCAATGTGCTCTTCTAAGTGTTTAGAAATTTTAGTGAGGTGAGTATCAGCAATGACGCCGATCTTCATGAAGCTCTTCTTAGTTAAATTGAGACGATTTCTATATTTCCCCAAGCTCCAAACTGATCATCAACAATGATAAGTATTCCGTAGATTCCTTTGATAGTTTGGGCATATTCCAGTCCTCTTTCAATGTCCTTTTTCACCT
>Ga0111209_1030_pt1 | contig 8794 bp, 4 predicted proteins | sample DeeMarSWOR152_54_FD_80381 | JGI IMG/M metagenome (GOLD analysis project Ga0111209, IMG submission 80381) | Deltaproteobacteria bacterium DG_8
CAATGCACTTGTCTAGATCATCCTCGCATCTATTCCAATTGAAAAAATTTGATATATCTCTATAAAAATAAGGTCTATATTTCTCCTCTACCCGATTTATCAAGCCGATGCACTTATCTATATCACCTTTGCATCTATTCCAATTGAAAGAAATCGATATGCCTCTATAAACGGCAGTCCTATACCTCTCCTCTACCCGATTTATCAAGCCGATGCACTTATCTATATCGTTTTCAAATTGCTGAGCGATGGTAGATCCTAATCCTTCATAAAGAGGAAATCTATATCTCTCCTCTACCCGATTTATCAAGCCGATGCATTTGTCTATCTCATCTCCATACATCATTCCAATTCTACATCCTAAGTACAAGTAAGAAGGAGTGTAATCAATATCAAGAAATCTTGTGTTAATTTTATTATTAAAGGATATTAATTTAAGATTACCGGCTAGACCTATAGATAGTAGGATTATTAATAGGAAACTAGAGATAAAGACTTTAACCCTCGATTCTCTTTCTTGTACTTTACTTAGAAATAAAGCGATAAGCACAAAGATAAAGGGATAAAGGGGAAGTAAATACCTATATCCAGCAAAGGTAAGATCTCTAACTCTAAAATTACTAAGGCTATATATCAGAAGAAATATAATTACGTAAAGTAAAAAGAAGGTCTCTTTAGGAACGGACGCAGGTGAAATCTGGAATCTTTTTAGTGGGATAAACCTCCGTATCAATAGATAGAGGAACCATCTATTTAACCAAAACAAGACCAGGAAAGAAACAACAAAGATTAGATAAAAGATAGTAGATAAGTATTCACCACTTAAAAATATAAAGTCTTCAAAGAGAAAAGAATTTCTAATATCGTGTAACAGAAGATTCTTGAGCTTGACTAATGAAAAGATAAGATGGTCTATAGAAAAGGAAGGGACTATCTCTCTGCCCCTTATAGAGACGCCAATAAAATTACGGCTAAGATTATAATAAATCCAAGGAGTAAAACCGGAAATAAAAGAAATCAAAAAAATAAGAAAGTTTCTCTTTAAAAAAAATCCCCGATCAAGAAGAAACCAAAAAAGTAAACAGCTAAATAGAGTGATGGAAAATATGTAAGTAAACCAAACTCCAAAACCACCTATTAAACCTAAAAGGATAAAATAGGAACTATATTTTCTATCATTAAAAAATATTTCAAAAAAAACAAATATGAAAAGGATAGTAAAAAGAATAGACTCAGTATGAAAGCCCATTGTGATTAAGGAATATTTAGTAAAAAGAGGAGGAGATAAAATAAATAATAAACTGGTTACCATAGCAACTTTCCTATTAAAAAACTTGTTACAAAATAAGTATAACGAAATCAATGCGGCTAAAGAAAATAATAAGGCTACCAGTTTTATGGAGATAAGGTTTTGCCCTAATAATTTAAAAAATGGTACCATCAACAGTCCTACCACAAGTGAACCACCTGAATAAGAATCAGATTGCAGATCAAAAAAGGGTACGGCTGTTGGAGAGTCGATTAATTGCTTGGCTATCAAAGCTCTCATACATTCCAGACCGTAAAAGAGTTCATCTATCGCCAAAAACAAGATAGATAATTTAACAACGAAGAATATTAATATTATTATAAAAAAAGGTAAGTATTCTCTTCTATCCATTTACCTTTTCCCTAGTAAATCTCAAGGCTCAAAATCTGGCTTAGGATTATATGCTTATGTTTTAGTCCATTAAACTAAGATTTTGTCTAAATTCCTTCATCTGAATAATTTAAATTAAATTAAATCAAATCTGTTGGATAAAAGTCAATCCTTTTTCTAAGCTTAACTTATAATCTCATTTGATTTATTACTATCTCCATGATATTCTTTATTTTAGATAGTCTAAAAATCACTTTTTATATAAAGGTTGAGATTTCCGAAGGCAACAATTTTGAGGTGATATTGTGAATGGTAACTTTGATTACATGAAAGTGAAGTAAGAGACAGAGGAAAACCTGATGAAATGGTGGAATTATAAGATTATACTTTTTGTTTCCCTTCTCTGCCTGATAACCAGTGGAAACGCCCAGAGCAATCAAATAGAGAAATTAATCAGTTATTTGAAAGATGAAGACTCTCAAGTCCGAGAGGATGCAGCAAGGGCTCTAGGGAAAATCCGTGATGCACGGGCAGTAGAAGCATTGATCAATTCTCTTAAGGATAAAGATTTTGATGTACGGGGGAATGCAGCAATGGCTCTAGGGTGGATCAAGGACCCTCATGCAGTAGAACCTCTCGTTGCTGCTCTGAAAGATGATCATCCTTGGGTGCGAAGATCTGCTGCCTGGTCTCTGGGAAGAATCGCTGACCCTCGAGTGGTAGAACCCCTCATAGCTGCTCTCAATGATAGGGATTCTGACGTCAGATGGAGCATTATAAGAGCTTTAGAAAAGATCAAGGATCCCCGGGTGATAAAACCACTCATTATTGCTTTAAGTGATGAGAATTTAGCCATCATTAATATTGCAAAAATAGCTCTGAAAGAGATTAAGGATCCCCAGATGACAGAGCACCTCATTGTTGCTCTAAAGCATGAAAATCCTCATGTCAGAAAAGCTGCAGCAGCGATTATGAGAGAAATAAAGGATCCTCGTGCTGTGGGGCCTCTGCTTTTTGCTTTGAAAGATAATAATTTTAAAGTGCGAATGAACGCAGCAATGGCCCTTGGAGAAATGGAGGATCCGCAAGTAGTAGAAACATTGTGTGATGCCCTGAAGCATAAGGATTTGGTGGTGATCACAGGGGCCTATAAATTCTTTATTCGCAGAGGTGAACCTGGCACAGAAAATATCCTCATCCAGGCTCTCAACAAATTAGGTAATTATAAGATGGCTCAAGTATTCTTCAACAGCGGTAATTTAAAGTTAAAAAAGGCAGCAAAAAAATGGTTGGAAAACCATCTATACACCAATCTATCATCTAGTGGTGCGAATGGAGAACTTCGCTGGGGAAAGGGAAGATAGACAAAAATTCCTTTAAATTTAAGTAATTGATCAAAATCTTGCGGATTTTGAGCAATTAATTGCAAAAAGCAAAGTGCAAATTGAAAAATTGTTAAAATTGTTACAAAATCAATAATAACTCCTTCAATCAAATGTATACAAGTTTTAGATTTTTTAGAAGATAGCTATGGCATCTAAAAAGCAGAAGGTACTAATAAGTATTCTCTTTATTACCTGCGTTGTCATCTTGATAATATTCATATTTCTTTTTGAACCGCTTGAGATAATAGATTACACTGAAAAGAGTAATATAGAACAGAGAAGAAAGCCCAACATTATTATTCTATTGCTTGACTGCGTAAGAGCTGATCATTTAAGTTGTTACGCTTATATTAGAAATACATCTCCCACTATCGATACTTTAGCTGCTCATGGTGTTAAATTCAACTATGCGATAAGTCAAGCGCCCTGGACCTTCCCCTCAGTGTTTTCGCTGTTGTCAGGTCATTATCCCTATAAACATGGAAAATGGTTAATCCATAAAAAAGGGGAACCCTTGTGGCAGAAATTAATGATGCCAAGTAAAAGTGTACCTTTACTGCCAGAACTTTTGCAAAAAGCAGGTTATCTCACCTGGGGATTTTCTACCAACCATTTCATCAACGAAGATAGGATGATAAAAAGGGGCTTTGATGGATTTAAATATGTCTGGAAAGCTCCCGCTATGGAAGTTGTCAATTACGGTATAGAAAAAATAAGGTGGGTTGAGAAGACTGGAAACCATTTCTTTCTCTATCTCCATTTTATGGATTCTCACCCTCCACTGCAACCACCTGAAAAATACTACAATTTCTTCCCTGCCAGCGATGGTGAGAAAAATAAGAAAATTCATGAGAATTGGGAATTTAAACGTTATATAGATCAGCAGGGAAATGAGTTTGAGAATTATCGGGACCATAAGATATCTCTTTATGATGGGACTATAAGATATACCGATGCTGAGATTGGCCGCTTAATCACTGAGCTAAAAAGCTCTAGCCTAATTAATAGTACCATAGTTATACTATTAGCTGATCATGGAGAAGAATTTTGGGAGCATGCTGAGTTTGAAGCTACTCACTACCAAAGTTTTCAAAAATGGCAAGGGGTGAGCCACGCTCACACGCTGTTTCAGGAACTTATTAGGGTACCGCTTATCATTACCAATTTCCCTCCCAAAGAAAAATCCTTTTCTCTCCAATGGCAACCAACAGAAATACAAGATATGGTTCAACTGGTAGATTTGGTTCCAACCTTAATAGACCATATAGGTCTTTCACCTATAGCGGATTGCGATGGTTCTAGCTTATTACCATTAATAAGCGGAAGACCTTCGTCTTCTTTTAATGACAATATAAGATTAACTCATCGTTCAATTTTTTCTCAAACCACAGCTGGTGGGAACTTAAAAATTTCCTTAATTAAATTCCCCTATAAATTTATCTATGCATATAAAGAAACCAATGCACTGTTCAATCTAGAGAAAGATCCCAATGAAAGAGAGAATCTTGATAGTAAAAATCTAAAAGTGGCATCGAATATGCTTAGGAAAGTATTACGTTTTAAAGAAGATAAACCTCCCGAAACGGGAGAGATTCACTTCAGTGAGGATGACCTGGAAAAGTTGAAAACCCTAGGATATATCGATAACGACAGAGAAACTTCTATCTTGGAAAATCCATATAAGTAATCGACTTTCACACAATGAAATAAGGCATCCTGATAAACGAGCTACTTTCCTCTTTATCGAGAGATAAAAACTTTAAAAAGAAGGAAGTTTCCAAAAAATTAAACAGCTAAAAACCTTATGAAGACATCCTTAATAAATGCAAGTTCCTATACCATTAATAGAAAAGAAAAAGGAGGATCAAACAACAATGAAAAATCAAATATTTTCTTGGCATCTGGATTACTATGCTATAGTATAGCGCTGATTCTTTTTTCCTTTAAGAGTGAAATTACCTCTTCTCTCCTATTTAGAAAACTTAGCTCCTCTCTGCAAATCCTTGCTGACTATTTGTGGAGTGCACCTTCAGCAATAATTCTTCTTATTATCTTTCTTTTTACTTTATGGTGTTATTACTCTGCTAAGTTTAAAGAAAAACCTGTAAGGTATTTACAGTGGGACCTTCATTCTTCTTTCCCTTCTTTCACCAAGCTTTCACTGCTCTCTCTATTCTTCATCTATACCATTTTCCCCTTAAGATGGGCTCAACGCAACTTCACTCGATCTGCGGAATCTTTTCCAAATTATACTCCTTTTGATTCTATTCTGATTTTACTCACTTTAATGGGTACGATTTTCTGTTGTCTCTTTTGCTCTGAAAAACTTCCTTTAAAGATTGTTAATCTCATAGAAAAAGTGGTATCTCGTTTTTATAAATGGAAAGAAACCTATTTTATTGGATCACTTCTCGTTCTCTGCTTTTTAATAACAGGAACTATCGCCTATGTAGTTTTAGATCACATACCTCATGTTCAAGACAGTATCGCTCAGTTGTTCCAGGCAAAAATATTTAAGATAGGAAAGCTTTATGCCCCTCTTCCTCCCCACAAAGAATTTTTTGACTACAATCATATCATTAATGACGTTAAATGGTACTCACAATATCTTCCAGGTCATTCTTTTATCCTCATGCTGGGACTCTTCCTAGGAGTTCCATGGCTTATTGGACCTCTTCTGGGTACTTTCTCACTATTCACCTTCTACCTAGTAACAAAAAATATCTACAGAGATCATCGGATAACCTATTTGAGCTCTAGTCTATTTCTCCTCTCTCCCTTTTTCCTCTTTATGTCTTCTAGCTACATGAACCACAGCTCAACCATGTTTTTCATCTTGGTCTTCCTATACTTTTACCTGCGTGTGTTTTCATCTGATTCTTCCATACATGCTCTTATCTCTGGTCTATCGTTAGGTTACGCCATAAATATAAGACCATTAACCTCAGTTGCTATTGGCATTCCTTTTATTTGTAATCTACTCATTTGTGCTTATAAAAAAAGAGAAATAAAAATCAAAAAAGTGTTTATTTTCTTCATTGGTATTTCCTTAATGGTAATCTTATTACTTCTTTACAACTACCTTACTAATGGGAATCCTTTGCTATTCGGCTATCAAAAAAAATACCAGACCTTGGGATTTCTAGGGAGTGCTCAATTTGGACCAGTTCACACCTTGCAAGGGGGAGTGATTAACACCAGTAACAACCTCATCGGTCTCAATCGCTATCTCTTTGAGTGGCCTATTCCTTCCCTCATCTTTATCTTCATGTTATTTTATACACCTCTCAGTAAAAACAGATGGGACTATTTATTTCTCCTTTCCTCCATAACTCTTATCATGTGTTGCTTTTTCTACTTTTATCAGGATCTCTGTTTTGGTCCCAGATTCTACTATAGTCTCACACCCTTTATGATTATATTAACTGTGCGTGGATTCTTAGGAATACCTAACTGGTTAGAAAAAAAGCGTTTTAATAAACGCAAGGCTGAAGCATCTCTCTCCCTTTTCTTGCTCTTTTTTTTCCTCTATACCTTTTCATTCTCACTACCCTCGCTTATTAAAAAGTATTCTAATGACTACTGGTGGGTCACAGATAATATACAAAAAACGGTTAAAAAAGAAGGGATAATCAATGCTATTGTTTTTATCGATTGTTGGCATCCTCCTGATATCACCAAACCCAATCTTCTCTACTATGGCTCGGGATTTCAGTTTAATTCACCAGATCTTAAAGATGAGGTTATTTATGCATTAGATTTGAAAGATAGAAATAGTGAATTGATGAAGGAGTTTCCTAATAGACTCTACTACTTCTGCAACTTTTTTTGGGATCGTAATACTTCTCCCTAGTAAAATCCATTCTACCCATTAAATTAGAAAACCACGAAGCTCACGAAGAATTCAAAGACAGCTAAAGAAATCAAAGAGATCTTTTCATCGCGTATCTTCATATACTTCATAGTTAATCTGAGCATAACAAGTTCTACCTCCTTAAATGCAGTTCCCTAGCGGATGAGATGTTGGATATTATATTTTGGATACTGGATGATAGATACAAGATACTGGATTTATGGAGACAGTTTATATTTCATCCGGTTTTGTTTCCCACCCTCCAATTCGTTTTCCTGACAAAAGTTTTATACAAGAGAATAGTAATTATTAGCAGCATTCCCCCAAAAAAGCCTGATGAACTCCACACAGACAAAGGAATCTTATTTATCAGTGGGAAGTCAGCTAATATCAATAAGAATGAAGGAGGGAGCCCTACTCCGGGATATGAATCAATTAATCCCCTAAGTGGGAATTTTGCTAATGCCAAGAAGTAAGAAGGAGGAAGTGCTACACACAGATACGAAAGGATTAATCCTCCAATCATTGTCTTACGATAAGAAATAGTTTTATTTTGGATGAGAGTAATCACTATAACCATATAAGGGAAAACTAAAAATAAAAGATAGTGGGACCATGAAATGGGTGTGAAAATAACCAAGAGTATCATGGTAAGAGAAAAATCCAGATGAGCACACTTTTTCTCGTTCGTGCCCGTGGAATAGAGAAGAATAGTGAGCCATAGCACAAACATAAATGAAAGAGCTAAGTACTTTAATACCTTCATCTTAAAGGACAATTCCAAAAGATGCCAGTCATAAAGATGTGAGGCATCCGTCACCCATCGAAGCAACAATCCATCGAGAGATTGATTATTCCAGCTTGCCAAGCTTAATCCACTCAATCGAATAATTCTCTGAAAGAAGATTACATTGCTTTCCCATCCCACCAAGAGCACACTACAAATGCCAATGACCATTAAAGTGATAATACTTGAAATGACCAAAGGCCACTTCTTTCTTATGAGGAAGTAGAGTAGAAAAAAAATAGGGGTAATTTTAAGGCTTATGATCCCTCCCAAAATAAAGCCTGATGTTTTTGAATATCCAGCTTTAGCTAAATAAAAGATAGTTGTTATTCCCAAAAAGATTAGAGGTGAGGTTTGACCTAACCATAGACCATATCTTAGAGGTGAAAAATAGATCATAGCCAAAATGGCAATGCTGAGCCATCTAAGATTAGATCCTCTGCCCATGAGCTTCAAAACAAGGTATAAGGAGAGTATCACGGCCATAAAATTGATTAAAAGCAGTAGTTTGGTTATGATTCGATAGGGAATAAACAAAAGGGGACGGCAAAGAAAGGAAACTAAGGGTAAGTGAACATAGGGATGCAAAAATCCTCCGAACCCGATATTTTCTGAAGTTTCCCTAAATTCACCAGAGGGAACAATATGAAACAAATAAGGGTGATGATCATAAATGGAGGCAGTCTTCTCGTCTGCCACTAATTGAGCAGCTACATAGATAGGAGCAAAGTCATCTGCATGAGAGTTCCAATTATTAACAATAAGGTATTTCCCTGTATAAGAAATCACCAGTAAAAGAAAAAAGATATCTAGCTTCTTTGATAAGTTAATTTGTGAGATTATGGCTTTCAACAACTTAATAATTACCTTTAAATTCTGATAGTGCTCTTTTAATTTGCTATTTATTCTCTGATCCTCAAAAGATCTTAATAGATATCCTCACATCATTCAACTGTTTTTCATTAAGTCCATTTATTTCTTCTCTGCCTCTAGAAGTATATCAAAGCTCTCCCTATTTATGAACTTAGCTACCCTACACAATTGGAATTATGGAATGGTGGAAAAGTGGGGTATTTTGTTTGATCAGAGAATTAAACCCAGATTTTGCAGTAGGTGTCGTAGCGAGGCGC